>JAABUX010007221.1_pt1 | contig 13091 bp, 11 predicted proteins | sample 5561851 | NCBI WGS metagenome assembly JAABUX01 (sample SAMN10711883, study PRJNA513361) | rock metagenome | isolation source: Antarctica rocks | place: Antarctica: Victoria Land, Richard Nunatak red sandstone | collected 2016-01-03 | reverse complement strand
CAGGTCCGCTGTGCGGTCTACAATGGTGCGTTCGGCTCCGGCTTCGGCCAGCTGTTCGAGCCCGCTCCCTGTTCAGGCTTGCCATGGGCGGAGGCGGCGTAACCCCCCATTCTCTGGACAGTCCCGGTGCCGCTCTATCTGTCCGGGCTGCCGCCGGCGTCGATCCGTGGGGCACTGCGCGCGCTCAATCAGGTTATGATCGGGATCGGCCTCCTGTCCGCCTATCTGGTTGACTATGCGCTCTCCGGCATCGGCACCTGGCGGGTGATGGCGGGGCTCATGCCACCGGAGATCCTGCCCCTCTGCGCCTGCGGCCCTGCCATAGGCGGCGCGGCGTTGCTCAATTGGCTCACCAACCTCTTTCTCACGCTGGTGTTTCCGGTGCTGCTGTATGCGGGCGCGGGCGCGGTCTTCGCGATCTTCGCGGTGTGCGCGCTGCTCGCCTGCGTGTTCGCGGCGGCTGGGCTACGCGAGACGAGCGGGCGCAGCCTGGAGGCGATCGAGATGGAGCAGGGCTTCCTATAGCAGCGGGTAGGGCTTTATCCTCTGCCGCTGCTGAGGCCTCCAGCTCCACGCGCCATGGATTCCTGTCCGGGTGGAGCTTTTACTTTTCTGAGGATCAATAATGCCACAACTGCCGTCCGGCTTCGACCTTACCGGCCGCGTTGCGCTCGTGACCGGCGCGCGACGGGAAATCGGGCGCGCGATCGCGCTCGGCCTCGCCTCGCTTGGTGCCGACATCGCCGTGCATCATACGGGCCCAGTGGAAGCGCAGGACGACGCCGCCGTCGTGCAGGAGGCGGAGGCGTTCGGTCGTCGCGCGATCGCCTTTTCGGGCGATTTCGTGGAACCGGGCGCCGCGGCCCACCTCGCCGATGCGGTCACGACTGCCTTCAGCCGCGTCGACATCCTGGTGCTGAACGCCTCGATCGAAATCCCGGAAGCGTTCGGCACGATCTCGCTCGTGACCTTCGACCGCCAGATCGCGGTCAACCTCCGCGCCACCCTCGAGTTGATGCAGGCATTGGTGCCGCCGATGGCGGAGCGGGGCTGGGGCCGGGGGGTAACGATTGGCAGCGTGCAGCAGGTGCGGCCGCATCCTGGCATGTTCGTCTATGCCGGCGCCAAGGCGGCGCAACATAACTGGGCGATGAACCTGGCGCGTCAGTTTGCCCAGCGCGGCGTGACGGTCAACAATTTCGCGCCTGGCGCCATCGCTACGGCTCGCAACCGCGCCCAAATCGAGGTGGACGGGGCGGCAATGGTCGAACGCATCCTAGTGGGGCGGCTTGGACGGCCGGACGATCTAGTGGGGGCAGCAATGCTGCTCTGCTCGGATGCAGGCAGCTACATAAATGGGGTGGACCTGCTCGTGGACGGGGGCCGGGCGATCGCGTGAGACGCCCGGGTTCACCGGCTTTTTCTGCACGCAACTCGACCCGGTCATCGTCAGGCGGAGTCGCGGGCCAGATGCTGTGCCGCTTGCCCGACCGCGCTTTCGGACACGGCGCCCTCCATCCGGCCCAGCTCGTCACGCAAGGTTTGCATCCAAAAGGTCCGTAGCTGGGGCGGGGCGGCCAGCACAGCATCGGCCAGGGCTGCGCTGACCGGGGCGGGCCATTTCGCTTCCAGTGCCTTGCGGGCCGGCCCGAAGGTGAACTCGCCACCTGCATCGCTCCGGCGCTTTGCGCGTAATTGCAACGTTGCGTTAGGATCGGAGCTACCATCCGGCTTCAGAACGAGGCCGTATTGCGCCATTGCCTGGTCCGGCGTGAGCAGCCCATCCAGGACCTCAACCGTTACTAGATCGGGGACGCGGTCCAGAGGCTCCCCAAAGCCGCCACCGCTTGGAGTGATCATGCGCAGTACATCGCCACGGCGCATCTCCAAAACGTCGATCCGGCCGATATCGCGCTCGGAGGGAGTGCCCGGGTTCAGCACGGCAGTGGCCGAGCTGCCGCTGCTGCCGCCCGCCGCGCCCCAGGGTTGGAAGCGGAACCGGTCGAGGCCGCGCACCGTCATGATCGCCGGCCAGCCCCGGTTTTCCAGCTCGATCCGCATCGCATAACCGCCGCGCTGCCGTCCGGGCGCCGCACTGCCGGGCTCGAAGCAGAAGCTGCGCACCACCAGCGACGTCTCCACCTCCACCACCTCCACGGGCGCGCTGCGCAGGAAGGCGACGGGCTGGTCGATGCCGTCGATGCCGTCGGCCCGGCACCGCCCGCCGCTGCCGCCTATGAACGGTTCCACCACGCTGACGTGTCGCCGCCCGGTCCGGGCGTTCACGGCCGAGGCGGAGATGATGCCGGCCTGCCCGGAACCAGCGGCCGCGAGCCCGCCCGGCACCGCCTGATGCAAGCAGCCCAGGATGGCGTCGTAGACCCGCATCACCGCCACCCAGCGATTGCCCATGGCAGCCGGGAAGGTCGCGTTCATGAACGAGCCGCGGGGCGCGCTGGTACGGATCGGCCGGATGATGCCGCCGGTCATTGGGGTGGCCGGCTCAACCGTCTGGATCCAGTTGACGACCGGCATGCACAGGAACGGGTGGGGGCGATTGCCCGTGGTGAAATTGAGCGCATAGCCCACCTGCGGATCGCTGCCGGAGAAGTCCATTTCCAGGGTCTCGCCCAGCACGGTCAACCGCGCCTGCACGAAGACATGGCCGCCATCGAAGGTCTCCAGGTAATCGTGGAACCGATAGCTCCCCGGCGTGAGCCGGGCGATCGCCTGTCGCGCTTTTATTTCGGAAAACGCAATGACATCGGCGACGCTCCCCAGGACGCTATCGGTGCCGAAGCGGTCGCACAGCTCCTGCGTCCGCCGGTCCAGCAGCACGAGGCCGGACAACATGGCCTGCAGGTCGCCCCAGATCAAATCGGGGATGCGTGAATTATCTGCAAAGAAATACCAGAGTTGTTCGTTCAGCACGCCGCCGCAATAGAGCAGGGCCGGCCGGAGCCGCACGCCCTCCTGGAACACCTCGTAGTTGGTCGGAGAAATCGAGCCCGGCACCGAGCCGCCGATATCGGACGCATGAATGAAGGCCCAGCCTAGCGCGACCACCTGCCCATCCCGGAACACCGGGCGGATCAAGTGGATGTCCATCGTGTGCGTACACAGCGCGCCGCCGGAGAATGGATCGTTGGTGATGATCACGTCGCCCGGCACCAGCGCGTCAAGCCCGATCTCGTCCACTAGACCGCGGACGTTCTGGCACACCGACGAGGTGACGCCGGAACGAACGGGGTAGGCGAAGAACTCGCCGTCCACGCTCGCCAGCGCCACTTGGTAGTCCTGCGTCTGTTTGACGAAGGTGGTGTACGCGGTCCGGTAGGCGACGTTGCTCGCTTCCTCGGCAATCGCAGCGAAGCGGTTGCGCATCACTTCCGTGCGGACAGGATCCATCGTCAGCGCCTCTCCAGGATCAGATCGCCGAATGTGCCGAGCGTAACGTCGAAGGCGGGCGGGACCAGTACCGTCGCAGTCTCCTGCTCCACGATCAGCGGGCCGGAGCCGCGCCAACCCGTCGGCAGACCGCCCCATCTATAGACGGGCGTGTCATGCCAGGCATCGTCGAACCGAACCCGGCGGAAGCGAGGCTGCGGCGTGGCGGAGGCCTCGCGAACCGGTCCCGCCTCGGCGCCGGGCCGAGGGAGCGCCCCACGCACGCGCAGCCGCAGCGAGATGATCTCGATCTCCGCCCCGGGCCGGCTGTGTCCGAAGAGCCGCGCATGTTCGGCATGGAATGCCTCGGTAATTCGCCCGATATCCCCAGCCTCGGCCGCTCGGCTGTCGAGCAGGGTATCCACATTGAAGGACTGCCCGGCGTAACGCATTTCGGCATGGTGCTCGAATTCAGGCGCGATCCCTGCGGCCTGCTGCGCCAGCCAGGCCGCACCCTCCTCCCGCAGCGCGGCAAAGGTCGCGGCAATGGAGGCGGTGTCGAGCGCGCGGCCATGCACGCTGCGCACCGTGTCATAGAGCAGGTCGGAGACCAGGCAACCGAAGGCGCAGAACACCGATGAGACCCGCGGCACCAAAACGCGGCCGAGACCCATCTCCGGGGCCAGGAGCGGCCCATGGATCGCGCCGGCGCCGCCGAAGATCATCAGCGTCAGCTCAGCCGGCGTGACGCCCAGGCGCGCCACGAACGGCAGGGCATTGGCCAGCATGGTGGCCGACGCGACCGCGATGCAGCTCTCTGCCGCCGTGGTGAGGTCGTGTCCGAGTGCTGAGGCGAGCGGTCGTAGTGCCGTCTCGGCCAAGTCGCGTCGCAGCCGCAACCCGCCGGCGAGCGGCACATCCTCGGACAGATAGCCGCAAAGCAGGTAGGCGTCGGACAGGGTGGGCTCCGTGCCGCCGTTCCCGTAGCAGGCGGGGCCGGGCCGCGCACCCGCGGAGCGGGGTCCCATCTTCAGAACCGGCCCGTCCAGCCAGGCGATCGAGCCGCCGCCGGCGCCGATTGCCTCGATCGCGGTGACCGGCATCATCAGCGGGAAGTCGCCGACCCGTCCCTCATGCGACGACATCGCCCGCCCGTCCCGGACTAGCGAGATGTCAGTGCTGGTGCCGCCCATATCCATGGTCAGCAGGACCGGCGCTTCCAGCATGCCCCCGAGCACGCAAGCAGCCGTCACGCCGGCGGCAGGGCCGGAGAGTAAAGTATGAATGGGCATGCGCGTCGCCTCGGGCGTTCCCATCACGCCTCCATTCGACTTGGTGACGAGCAGCCGGGCGCCCGGCAGCCGCTCGGCCAGGAAGCGGTCGAGCTCGGCGAGATATCCGGCCATGGCGCGCCGGGCGTAGGCGTTGAGCAATGCCGCGCTGGCCCGCTCGTATTCGCCGGCCTGTGGCCAGACCTCATGCGACAAAACCAGGTCCATGTCCGGCATGGCGCTGCGGATCGCAGCGGCTGCCTGCACCTCATGCACCGGGTTGCGGTGGGCGTGAAGGAAACACACGGCGATCGCAGCGGCGCCCGCCTTGCGAGCGACCCGCGCTGCCGTCTCGACCTGATCGGCGCGGATTGGCCGGTCCACGGAGCCGTCAGCCAGCAGCCGCTCGTCGATCTCGTACACCATGCGGCGCGGGATGAGCGGCGCCGCGCGGGTAGCGAACAGGTCCACGGGCCTGTCCACCCGCAGCCGCGCCGCACCGAGGATGTCGCGGAACCCTGCCGTGGTGAGCAGGGCGAGTGGCGGGCCGCTGCGCTCGATCACCGCGTTGGTGCTTACCGTGGTGCCGTGCACGACCAGCATCGGCTCGTGCGGCGCGATCCGGCCGGCGTCCAGGAGCGCCAGCAACCCGCGCTGCACACCCTCGGCGAAGCGCGGCGGGGTGGACGGCACTTTCATCGCCTCGACGGCCGCGTAGCCGCCCGCGCCGCTGCGCCAGATGGCCAGATCGGTAAAAGTGCCTCCGATATCCACGCCGATCCGCAGCATCGACCCGCCCCTCAGTCCGCAACCTCGAGCGATCGGCCGCGCGTCTCGGGCATAAAACGAAAGGTGACGCAGGTCACCAGGCAGATTGCCATCACGTAGACCGCCACGCCCCAGTCGCGATGGCTGGTGATAAGCGCCGTCGCGATCAGCGGCGCGGTGCCGCCGAGCACGGCGCTGCACACTGCGTAGGGCAGACCGATGCCAGACGTGCGCACCCGCGTCGGGAACAACTCGCACAGCACCGGCGCCAGCACAGAGTTGCTGCTGGCGATCAGCAGGATGCCGGCGATGTCGACGAGCAGGTAGGTCCCGAAGCCGCCAGTGCGCAGCAGCAATAGCAACGGCCAGGTCAGCACCAGGAAGCCGGTCGCCCCCAAATAGAGCAGCGGCTTGCGGCCGATCCGGTCGGAGATCGCGGCAAAGACGGGGATGGCGGCGGTGTACACCGCGAGCGCGATCGTGCTGCCCAGCAGCCCCTCGGCAATCGGCAGCCCGCCTACGAGCCGGGCGTAGGTCGGCAGGAATACGGTCCATAAATAGAACTGCACGGTCGAGGCCTGGATGACGAAGACGAACAGCGATTCGCGGGGGTATTGCCGTAGCGCGCTCAGCAGCGGATGCGACGCAATCTCATGACGCTGCCGCACTGTCTCGAAGGCCGGCGTCTCAGGGAGTTTGGCGCGCACATAAAAGCCGTACATCGACAGCACGGCGCCGAACAGGAAAGGCAGGCGCCAGCCCCAACGGGCCAGTGCCGGCTGCGGGATCAACGCGGTGGTCAGCGCCGCGGTGCCGGTGGCTAGCAGGATGGCAAGCCCGATGCTCATCATCTGGCCGGAGCTGCCCAGGGCGCGCCGGTGGGGCGGGGCGTGCTCGGCGAGGAACACGGCCGAGCCCTGGAACTCGCCGCCGGTGGAGAAGCCCTGGATCAGCCGGGCGACCAGCAGCAAAATGGGCGCCAGCACGCCAATCTGCGAGAAGGGCGGCGTCAGCGCGACGATTAGGCTACCCACTCCCATCAAGATAATGGTCAGCGCCAGCATGCGCCGGCGCCCGTAGCGGTCGGCCATCGGCGAGAGGACGAGCGAGCCGACCGGGCGCGCGAGGAAGCCGATTGCAAACGTGATGAGCACGCCGATTAGCGATGTGGCTGGGTTGTTTGCCGGGATGATCTGGGGCGCGAATATGCCGGACAACAGGCCGAAGATCGTCCAATCATACCACTCCACCAGATTGCCAAACGCGCCGCCCAGTATTGTGGCCTTGTCAGCGTAGCTTCTACCGGGAGCCGCCCGCCCCGGCATCGCCGCCGCCCTTGGTCCGCCTGTCTGCCTCACCTGCTCCCCTCCTGCTGTCATGAGTTCCTAGTTTTCGCCGCCCAAACCTGGTCCGGGCGCGGCGTCACTCCGGCAAGATGCTGGAAGATCCGATTGCTGAACAACCCCTGATGATACCGTTGTCAAGAAGGGATACCCGCCCCGTTTACGAGCACTGTCGTCCGAAAGGCCCTTACCGTGCGATTTGAGCAGACCGTGAGATGACCCTACGATTAGCCGCTAGCAGAGAGAGAGAGAGAGAGAGAGAGAGAGAGAGAGAGAGAGAGAGGCAGCGTCATCACGGAAAAATGTGGACACCGTAGGTACGCTATGCAAAGTAGTACCTTCATCGTTTGCAGCTATTAGGAACTTCCCCGTGCTCGACCAGTGCTCGCGTCCCAGCGACCCCAGCCTATTTAGCGCCGACGTGGCGTTGTTGCATGGATCCGCCAGTGGCGTTGCGGGCCGGGCTGACATAGGAAGATCGCCCCTCTTTTGATCCCCGGATGCCCCACCTTGCCATTCAAGCTGAACCAGGACCGCCGTCACCACATTCCCAAGCAGAAGCACAAGGTCACCAACTCGGCTGCGTATGATGCCGCCCTGCGTCAGCGCGGCAGCTTGGCGGTGTGGTTTACGGACGAGGCGGTCGCGGCCTGGAAGGCCGAGCCACGCACGACCCGCGGCGGGCAGCGCTGGTACTCGCCCCTGGCAATCTTGACGGCACTGACGCTCAGGGCCGTGTTCCGTCTGGCGCTGCGCCAGACCGAGGGGCTGATCGGTTCCATCCTCCACCTGCTCGGGCTCACTCTGGCAGTCCCGGACCACACCACACTCAGCCGCCGGGCGGAGACGCTGGAGGTGCCACGCCCACGACCGCGCACAGACGACGAGCCCATTCACCTGCTGGTGGACAGCACCGGCCTGAAGCTCTGTGGCTCGGGCGAGTGGCTGATCGAGAAGCACGGCACCCGCACGCGCCGGTCGTGGAGGAAGCTCCATATCGGCGTGGATGCCGATACCGGCCAGATTGTCGCGGCGGCGCTGACGGCAAAGGAGGTCGACGACGGCTCTCAGGTCGGCCCCTTACTCGACCAAGTGGCGGCATCAGTGACGTCCTTCACCGGCGACGGCGCGTACGACCAAGAGGGCGTTTGCGCCGCAGTCGCCGAACGTCATCCGGAGGCGGCGATCATCGTGCCGCCGCGCTCCACGGCAGTGCCGAGCGCGGCGGCCGAGACTGAACCCACACAGCGCGACCACCATCTTCAATTCATCGCCGAGCACGGACGAGCCGCCTGGCAGAAGGCGTCCGGGTACACCGTCCGGGCCCGAGCCAAGGCTGCCATCGGCCGGTTCAAGCAGGTGATCGGTGATGGGCTACGCTCGCGCACGGAACAGCGTCGGACGACCGAGGTAGATGTGGCCGTCCATGCTCTCAACCGAATGCTGGAACTGGGACGCCCGATCTCCGTCCGTATCGCCTAACCCCGAACGGGGCTGGGCCTACTGCGCTCGTCCTGTCGATCGCTGCAACACGGCCGGCGGCGCGCGACGCCGCTCTTGCCGCTGAGCACACTGTTGACCCGGCCACGAGCAACCCAGCCAAGGGGGCATCCGGAGGAGAGGAGGCGCCAGAGGTGGCGATCGAGACCGGGTACCTGCTGCGATTGGCGTTCGGCCATCCATGGTGGCAGACCAAGGGCCTGCTGCGCTCCATCACGGTCCTGCTCGACCTGGAGATCGGCACCCCCCGACGACCGGTGAGGGCCTTGTAGCGGGACATAGCCCTCTCATCGAGCGATCGTCGGCCGTAGCCCCCGCCTTCTGCCAACCCATTCGTCCCTTGTCCTGGATCAGCTGGGACGGCGGTCGCGCTGGCTGGGTGTGGTGCCGGTAGCGGGGCTCGGCATCGCGGTCGAGCGCCACGGGATGACCACTTCCATGGGCGGGTCCGACTGACGCTCGGCTACGGCGCGGTAGATAGGCTCGCCGTCGTAGGCGCATCCGCGATCACCGAGGCGAATGGACCGGGGATCTGATCGAGCAAGGAAAGAAACCACCTGGGACGCGTCGCCCTCGTCATTAATCGTCAGCTTGCAGGCGAGGATCTCGCCGGTGCGGGGAACGACCGCGAGATGGAGTTTACGCCAATCTCACTTGCCGCGAGTACCATGCGTTTGGGCCAGCCACTCGCCCGCCATGCACCTTCAGCCCGGTCGCGTCGATCATGACGTGCACCGGCCCGCTCGCCTGGGCCCGCGCCAGCGCCGTGGCGGGTGCCAGCCCAGGACTGCGCCGCAAGAACGTAGGGTCCTGGCCTTCGCGCCCGGAGTCTGCGCGCTCAGAAACCGAAGCCCGCGTCGGCTGCTCGGTGCTCGACCGGATGACCAGGCTTGGCATGCCAATGTCGCAGCGCATCGCTTGACACCGATCCCAGCTAACGGCCCAAAAGTCGGAAGGCCCCCTGAGTCCCGCCAACCTGGTAATACCGCTCCGTCGGCTTATGCGGGGGTGGCCAAGATAGCATCGTACTCCTTCTCCAGATGATACTTCTGAATAAATCGCTGGTTGAACGGCTTTGCCGCATCGATGAATGCCGTCTTGTCCGGGATTTGGTTCACAACCAGTCCCTTCCCCGCCAGTTCCTTGATCTCTGCGGACCGGTTCTCGCGCGCATGATTGTTATAATCCTCCACCGTCGCGTCGGCCGCCTGCTGCACCGCCCGTTGATATTTCTCGGGCAGGCTCTCCCAGAACGCCAAGTTCATCTGAAGCAGGTGCAATACGTATTGGTGGTCGGTCAGGCTCAGAAACTTCGTTACCTCGTACCACTTCTGACCGATAAGTCCGCTCGGCGGATTTTCCGCCGCTTCCACGACGCCGGTCTGCAATGCTTGGTACACCTCGGCATAGGCCACCGGCGTCGGTGACGCGCCGAGGGCCATGAGCACGCCGGTCGAGGTAGGGGCCTGGTCGGCGCGAATCTTCAATCCTTTGAAATCAGCCAGTGTCTTGATCGGATGATTCCGCAGCACCGTGTCGCGGGCACCACCGCAGACGTAGCCCAGCACCTTGATGCCGGCCCTCTGCTGCACGTGTGCGGCAATGTTGTCGGCGACGGAGCTTTTGCCGAGGGACCAGACGTGGACGAACTGCTCATAGCTCCGGTATAGATACCCGAGATAGAACAACCCGACCTCCGGCACGAAACCCTGAATCGGCCCACCGCCCGACGTCATCTGGAGCGCGCCGGTCTTCACCGATTCCGTCATCGACCGCTCGTCGCCAAGCTGCGAATTAGGAAACAGCTGTACGGTGACATGACCGTCCGTAAGCTGCTTCACCCTGGCGGCGAAGCCCTCCATCACCATGTTGTCCCAACGCGATACCGGCCAGAGCGTGCCGAACCGGATCGTGTAGCTTCCGTTGAGGCCACCTGCCGCACGGGCGGCGTACGGCAGCGCCAAGGCCGCGCCGGTAGCAGCGCGCATCGCATTACGTCGTGTCACCAGCAATGCTGTCATTGGGTTCCCTCATGCAAGGTCAGGCTTGCGGAACGGCTTCCCGCCACAGCCGGCGAAACGGCGGGAAATGGATCGCCTCCGCCAGCTGCATGGACATCCCCCCATCGACGAGGAGGTCTGTTCCCGTGATCCAGGACGAGTCCTCCGATGCCAAGAACAGCGCCGCTTTCGCGACGTCCTCCGGCGTGCCAAGCCGGCGTAACGGATAGGAATCGATCCGCGCCTGCTGCTCTTCGGGTGTAAACTCCCCGCTGCTCCGTGCGGTATTGCGCGCGGTCATGATGACTCCAGGACAGATGGCGTTTGCGCGCACGCCGGCCGGCCCGTATTCCAGCGCCAGTGCGCGCGTCATCGCGGAGATGCCGCCTTTGGCCGCCTCGTAGGCGACCCGGCCGGGAATCGCACCGAGCGCCTGCATGGAGGAAATAGTTACGATCGAGCCGCCCCCCCGCTGCATCATGTGCGGCAGCGCGTATTTGGCGCAGAGCCAAGTGCCCTTGATGTGGCTGTCCAGGGTGCGGTCGAAATCCTCCTCGTCGGCGTGGATCGCCATCGTCACTCGGAGCCAACCCGCGCAGGTCACCAGCACATCGGGAGGACCGAGCTTCTCCATGGTGCGCTCCACCAGCGCCGCGACCTGGCGCGAGGCGGCCACATCGGTGCGCTGATAGAGTGCCCTCTGCCCGCGACCTTCCAGCTCAGCCGCGAGTTGCTCGCCCTCCGTGTCCAGTAAATCGGCGATGGCAATCCTCGCGCCATGCTCTGCGAATGTCCGGGCGATGCACGCGCCGATCCCCCCAGCGCCGCCGGTGATGATGGCGACTTTGTTATTCAGTTTCATGCAGCCTCCTTTGTTTTGCGCCTGGCCTCATCGTGCTGGGTTCCCCCCAGCCCGAAATGCTGCGCGAACCCATCCGCCGAATGCCACAAGTGTTCGCGCATGAGCTGTTCCGCAGCCAAGGCATCCCGCTCGCGAAGCGACCTGAGAATCGCGCGGTGCTCATCGTTGGCCTCGGCAGCGCGGCCGGGCACGAGCCCGAACATCAGACGATGGCGCCGGATGCTGAAGGTCCACAGGTTCATGATCTGGAGGCGCAACCGCTCGATCCCGCTGGCGCGGTTAATGCGGTCGTGTAGTTGCAGGTTGTGCTCGTCGGCGTCGCTGGATCGCTGCTTGGCGACCGCCTCGTCAATCCCGTCGATATGACGCTCGATCGCCGCGTGGTCGGAGTCAGTCAGCATCGCCGTCGCCAGCCGCGCGGCCAAACCGGAGAGCGCCGACAGGATACGATAGTCGGCGATCAGTTCCGCTGGCGTGGCCTCGGTCACGGTCGGGCCGACGTGCGGCGTGTGGGTGATCAGGCCTTCGGCTTCCAGGCGGCGCGTAGCCTCGCGCACCGGCCCGACGCTGACCCCAAGCTCCCGCGCCACCTCGTCCAGCACTAGTCGCCGACCCGGCAGCAGAATGCGTTGCGCGATTGCCTCCTTTAGGGCGGCATAGGCGGCCTCGCTCTTGGTGGCTGGCGTTGCAATTGGCTGAAGGGGGATTGCCATAGATCGTCAACGATATACGATGCCGCTGAGCCTGTCGAGACGCCCGGGACCACAATGAAAATCGCCTTCGCAACCCATGCCGCGCGCACCTACCCCCAACCCCGGTGGGGTGGCATGCCGACCGGGGCGGAGCAGGACGCGCTGTTCGATTGGGTAGCGGAGCAAGGATTCGAGGGTCTGGATATCGGCGACAGCTGGATGGATCTCGATGGGCTCGACCATGATGGGGCGCAGCATATGCGCGCCCGTGCGCGGGACCGTGGGCTAGTCATCTGCGGGCTTAATCTGTTGCGGAAGGCGCTGTGTAGTCCTGTGCACGGCGCAGCCAGCCGCCGCTCGATCGAACATGCCCTTGATGTCGCTGGCTGGCTTGACTGTCCAATCGTGAGCATTTCGCTGTCGCATCCCACCGACCAGCCTGGTGCGAGCGCTGTGACGGGTACCACGCATTCGCCCGGTGGCAGCCTAGCGGCGACACACCAGGATTATGACATTACCGCAACCGAACTACGGGATTTGGCGCGCGCGGCCGCGGCGCGCGGCCTCAGCCTGAGTCTGGAACTGCACCATTGCAGCGTGGCGGACACAAGCACCGGGGTGCTACGCCTGCTGCACGCGGTGAATGAAGGGAACATCGGCGCCAACCCCGACCTCATCAATGGCTACTGGGCCTATGCCGAGCCACCTGAGAACTGGCGGGCCGCGATCACCGCGTTGGCCCCATGCACCAATCTATGGCATGTGAAGAACGCGCAACGCGTCTATGTCCCCGAATCGCGAAGGGCGGTCTTTCTCGAACGAACCCTCGGCCACGGCGATGTGGATTATCGCTGGTGCATCGGCATCATGCGCAACGCGGGATTTGACGGCTGGATCAGCATCGAGAATTGCGGCTCCACCGATCCGTTTTCCATCACCGCGGAAGGACGGCGCTATCTGGAGCAGGTGCAGGCCGATCCGATCACAATACGGCTTACGCCGCCGCATGGCGGGTAAGCAAAGCGTGGCGTTCGAAGCATTCAGTCGCTTAGCCCGTGCCTGCGCGACGGTGGCGGAAGTGGTGGCAACTCTCTGCCTGACCGGCGTGCTGATCGACGTGCTCACCGGCGTAGTCTTTCGCTATGTGCTGGGTCAGCCGCTGATATGGACCGAAGAACTGGCGCGCTTCCTTATCATCACCGTTACCTTCATCGGCGCGGTGGTGCCTTTGGAGCGCGGCACGCACTTCGAGGTGCGCTTCGTTGTTG
>JAABUX010007218.1_pt1 | contig 13095 bp, 14 predicted proteins | sample 5561851 | NCBI WGS metagenome assembly JAABUX01 (sample SAMN10711883, study PRJNA513361) | rock metagenome | isolation source: Antarctica rocks | place: Antarctica: Victoria Land, Richard Nunatak red sandstone | collected 2016-01-03 | reverse complement strand
GAGAAAAACGTGACCGACGGCCCGCCCCGGAACCGCCGAGCCGTCGGCTCCGGCGGGCCTGCTGAAGAAGGAAATCGCCATCAGCAGTGTCAGCACTACGGCGGCGATAATTTGTTGGATGTGTTTGTGACTGACCATGATATGCGCCTTTCTACCCAAGAAACTCCAGTACGCCGTAAGTCGCCGCCTGCAAGTCGCCGAATGAAACACCTGTTAGCCGCTCCATCACTCCAAATATGAAATCTTCATCCGGCCCCCAGCGCGGCACGGTCAAACCGATCTCTTCAGAGAGCTTAGTCCCGGTTTCGTCCACCACTTTGTTTAGCTTGTAGACAATGCTTCGCCTCATCGCGCCGTCTACAAAGCAAGAGAACCCGTACCGGCTGTCCCCGCTGCTCAGAAGGCAAGTGAGTACCCGGCGACCGCGTGAAACCGCTGCCGGGAAGTCCGAGCGCAAAATCTGCCCGTTCGCGTTCCAAAGCACCGCCCAGCCCTTGACATCACCGACTGCGAGGTTCGGGTGCAGGAACAGCGAAGACGCCTCTTCAAAGCCTACTTTGGCTTCGGCAGGCGCAAACATATCGGCGGCATCAAACAGCGCCATCGCTTCTGCTGCTGTCACACCCGCAATCAATAAAAACGCAGTGTTGTAAGCCATCTTGTTCCCACTGACCTGCAAACACAAAAGCCCCCGCGCCCGTCGCGGCAGGACTAAACCTACCGCAAGGACGCGAGGGCTTTTCATATCTTAACATAAGACATGGCCGACGCGCGATACCACCTTGCTTCCCGCGCCTAATCGTCTTGTTGTTGAAGGCAGGCACGGACACTTAATTCCAAGAACGGCTCCGGGGCGACCTTCGGCGGCTTCGCTGTGGGAACGCTTGCAGCCGGCGGCGCTCCCTCTCTAGTCAGCTTAAACCGCGTACTCTTCCCCATCAAGGCCGAGATTAGTTCCAGTATAGACGGTCGGAGGCAGGAGTGTCAAGTAGTTTTGCCTAACAGTCAGCCATAGGTACACAAAATGCTTCAAACACAGAAAACACACCTGTCCGCACAGGCAAAACATGAGCGCCTGCTGACACGCCTCGATCGTGGATATGCGGCTTTTCTTGTGGTCGGCTATTTGATGCTTGGCGTCTACTTGCTTGCAGTCAAACCCAATGCGACGGAAGCACAAAGATTATATGGGGCTATGGTGCTGACGGCAATCGCAAGCGGTAGCGCGGGGTATGCATTCGGTAAAAAATAAGACAAGTCGGAAAAAGAGTAAACATGGCGGAAAAGGAAACCGGGCGGATTGAGGCGTTTAGCGACGGCGTGTTTGCCGTGGCGATTACGCTGCTGGTGCTGGATTTGCATGTGCCGGTCCTGAAAGATGCGCCGCGAGGACTGCTGGAGGCGCTGGAAGGGCAGTGGCCGGCGCTGGCGGCGTATGTGGTCAGCTTCCTGACGATTTTAGTCATGTGACTGAACCATCACCGGCTGTTTGAGCAAATCCAGCGCAAAGATCACCTGCTGATGGTCTACAACGGTTTGCTGCTGATGCTGGTGACGCTCATCCCGTTCCCAACGGCTTTAGTGGCTGGGTATATCCGAACGCCGGATGCCCAAACCGCCGCCGCTGTCTACTGCGGCCTAAATCTGCTGATGGCCTTAGCGTACAATCTTTTGTGGAACCACGCAACGCGGGACGGGCGTCTGCTGGCGAAAGACTATGACCGGCACCAGGTTCAGCACACGACCCAGCAATATCGCTTCGGGACGATTTTGTATGTCGTCGCCTTCGCGCTGGCATTTGTTAATGTGACCGCCTGCGTCATTCTCGTTGGGCCCGTAGCCGTCTTCTTTGCCCTGCCGGAGCATAAAAGAACCCACCTCGTAACACGTCACGACCCTCCCGAAGCGGGCAGGTGAAGAGTAGGCGCAGACCCCCGCGTCTACCTCCCAAAGAGCGTAGTTTGCCCTCTGAAACTCCTTGTCCTCCCTCACAGGGAGGCCCCCTGCGAAGTAACTTGTTACGAAGCAAGGAGGTGGGTTCTCTCCCTTTATCAGCGAGTGACTTCACCCACCACAGGTTCCGGCTCGGAAGCCGTCGTGTCGGCTTCCAGCCAGCGGTAGACAAAACCGGCGAGGGCCGCGCCGACCAGCGGGGCCAGCCAGAACAGCCAGAGCTGAGTGATCGCCCAGCCGCCGCAGAATAGCGCGGGGCCGGTGGAACGGGCCGGGTTGACCGACATGTTGGTCACGGGAATGCCGACCAGGTTCACCAGGGTCAGGCCCAGACCAATCGCAATCGGGGCAAAGCCTTTCGGGGCGCGTCCGTCGGTCGCGCCTAAAATAATCATCAAAAAGAAGAACGTCAGCACCACTTCCGTAACCAGGCACGCGCCAAGCCCATAATGGCCCGGCGAATGGTCGCCGTAGCCATTAGACGCAAAGCCCGAATGAACGTCAAACCCGTTCTGGCCGCTGGCAATCAGATACAAAACACCCGCGCCGGCAATCCCGCCGACCACCTGCGCGATGATATAGGAAAAGATCGGAGGCGGGGAAACGCTTGCCGGCCCAGAGGCCGACCGAGACGGCGGGGTTTAGGTGGCAGCCTGAAATATGGCCGATGGCATAGGCCATCGTCAGCACGGTCAGCCCAAAGGCAAGCGCGACGCCGACAAACCCGATGCCGAGGTTGATATTGGCGTTGTCGGGAGCCAGAAAATGGGCGGTGAGAACCGCGCTTCCGCAGCCGGCGAAGACAAGCCAGGCCGTACCGAGCAGTTCGGCAAAGGCGCGTTTGGCGAGCGGGACAGTAGACAAGGCAGTGGCTCCTTTCCAAGAGCGGCGGGTGCCAGGTCTTGCTCACCCAAACCATTTTAGCACAGGTTATTTGCCGCGTCAACTCCTGTCACATCTACTATAAGCGAAATCAGCGCAGTCTGCCGACAATGAGCGTGGGAGAGATCACTATGCTCACACTCACGGAAGCGGACCAGCGGCCCTGCGTGGACTTGGCTCGGCAGCTAAAAGCACACGCGCCGCCGCCCGAAATCTCGCGCGATGCCCTGGAGTTCCTCATTGAAGGCTATGCCCGTCTCGTGGAAGGTCTGCTGGACCCACGCGCCAGCGCGTCGGGGATTGAGTTCGCGTACAGCCGCCTGCTGGGGACGCGCGGCGGCATCTGCCGCCTCTGCCCGGCGGTGGACATGGGCCGGCTGCCGCTGAAAGCCATCCGGCGCTGGGAATGGGCCGAAACCCATCTGCGCGACTACCTCGGCAAAGCGCCGCAATGGGAGGAAGTCGCCCGCGTCGCCCGCCGCGTGGAAGACGGCTGGTCGGACAGCATCGAGCGCTATGTGCTGACGCTCACGGCGCATCTGCACGAGACGGAAACGCCGGACAAGATCGGCATCCTGAAGGGAATTGACACGGTCAGCCTGCACCTTGCCCAGCGGGAAGTCTTTGCCCTGTCCCAAACGCTTGCCATTCCCTTAGAAAACACCAGCGCCGTCAAGCTGCGTATCCGCCTGCTGGCCCTGTTTCTGACCCTGCACCGCTGCGGCTTCTGCGCGGCGTTCCCCGCCATCAAGAGCTACCGCGAGACGTTTCGCATTCACGACCCGCTTGCCTACCCCTGGTGGTTCGTAGACTGCCGCCTGACCGAGCGGCAGCTCAACTGGACCCACCGGCGCATTCCCGTGGAAGACCTCAACTGGCGTTTTTAGCCCTTGCGTCTGCGGCGCATCCGTGTCATAATGGGGCGGCTTAACTTTTTCGGAGGCTTTTCCCATGACGCGCCGCTTTACCCCTGCTTTTTCAGCCGGTCTTGTCTTGAGCGCCCTGCCCGCCCCGGCAACCACAAAGGGACTGAACCAGATTGTGACGCCGGATGTTCAGCCGGACGGCATTCTTTCGTTCAGCGTGCAGCAGCAGGACCCGAATATCGCCAATCGGTACGAGGCGCAGATCGAGCTGGGCCTGACAAAACGCTTTGAAGTGGCGATCTTCCAGGGCGCATCCCCGCTGGAGCAGGTGGCAAACGCTGAATACAGCATCTTTGTCAAAGGTCCCTACCTGCTGTCTACGGGCTTTTTCAACTGAACCACCCAAGGCTCCGCGCCGCGGCCATATCTGGAAGTCAGAGGCCCCCTAGCCCCCAATAATGGGGGAACAAGAGAAAAACAGGAGAAGAACCCGTAGGGGCGCTGCTTGCTGCGCCCTCTGCTCCTAGTCCGGTTCCCCGCCCCGTTTAAACGGTGGTAGGGGACTAGGGGGCTGAATGTCTTTCGGGAGGTCTTTTAATGAGGCCGATACCAGCCCGAAGGGCGCGGCTTGCGCGGCGCGTTTTCTTCGGCGTTGTCTTCTCCCTGACCGCTGATGGCGGAGAGGGGAACAATCTCTTTCGCGGCGATTTTCAATGTGGAAATATCGGAATGGCTTTTGCGGGCCAGGTCATCTATCGTCATGTCGGCAGCGGCAAGTCGAGCGGCTTCCGGCGACTCGGCTTCCATTTCCACAACCGCTGTTCCCTGGAACGCGACACTGACTTTATACTTGACAAGCATTCTTATTTTCTTTCCAACATTCCAGAACTCAACCGCAATAAGTGTCATCCGCCGAAAAATAAGTGTTATCCGCCGAAAAGTCGGTGCCAGATGGAGTCGCGGCGTGGGGCATTGTTTTCCATAGACTTCAGCCGCGCAATCTCAGAGTCTTTTGCCGCAACAAGCTCAGTTTTGTGCGCCTTCTCCTGACTCAGCGTTTCCCGAAGCTGGGCCAGACTTTCCGAGTGCAGCAAATCCATGTGCGACAACGTTGCGCGGGTTGTTTCTTCACGTTCCCGCAACAGCTCACGCAAAGATTGCGCCTCTTCCTGCGCCCGCTGCGCCGCCCGCTGAACATCCTCAAACCGCGCAGACCAGAGCGCAATTTGTTCGCGGTGCTGCGACTGGATTTCGGCGATTGCGGTGGCTACCATCGGCGAAAGGCTGGTGGAATAGGAAGGCGCGATCCCATGCAGGTTCGTCACCGACCGGGACTGCGCTTCCCGCTGAGTCACTCGTTCATAGAGCGCCCGGACCCGGTCCCGGTCGTAACGCGGCAGGCCGTCTTCGCCGGTGACTGTATTGCCGAAGTCGCCTCGGGACGCGCGGGCGCGGATGTTCGCGGCGGACTTACCGAAAATGGAGGCGACTTCGCGCGTTGTCAGCTGTTCCGGGTGCTGATCCCAGGCGATAAAATCGTCGGGGCGCACAGGCGCAATTGTTTCGCGTTGCGATGTTGCGGGTTCAGAGTCCATACAGACATTCTAGCGAAAGTCCGCGCTTTTGTCAAGCAAGACTTAAAAATAAGCGGAATTTATTTGCCGCGGACTGCTCAGGAAAACCAGTGCCTCAGCGCCAAAATCAAGCCTGATGTCAGACTAAATGCCATGCCGCCACTGAGCGCAAACGATGTTGCGCCCTTTTGTGTGCGCCCTACGCCCAGTGACTGAGTAGACAGCCCCAGCGTGCCGGCAATCAAATACACAAAACCGCCGCCGACATTGGCGAACACCAGTCCCAGCAGCAGCGGCGAGGCATGACGCAAACCAAATAGTCCAAGCAGTGCCCCGGCTTCCGTCATGGTTTCAAGGGCCGCCGTCAGCCAGAATGCCCGCCGCCGGGTATATCCTGCGCCAATCAGAAGCAGGGCCAGCGCGAGACCTTCCGGCAGCTTGTGAAACGAAACTGCAAACAGCAGCGCAAAATTGGGATGGCCGGTGATTTGGTCCCCGACCACCACCGCAAGTCCGTCCATCGCGCTATGCAGGCCAAGCGCGATTGCCAGCATCCAGATATTTTGGCCCAGCCGTCCGCCAAACGCCTGGGCAGGCGCATCTATCGAACAGGCCGGGCATAAATGGTAGACGTACTTGCCGATCAGCCAGAACAGCGCATACCCGCTGGCCGACGCGCCTAAAAACTCCGGCCATGTCAGCAGGTCCTTCGCGTCCGGCACAACGTCAAAGACAGTGACGGCAAGCAGTGCGCCCATTGCCGCATACACCAGCAGCCTCAGCCGCCGTGCCGCCGCATTTCCCAGCAGCGCTCCCATGCCGCCGCCGGCAAACGCAGTCAGCGTTGCGATTGTTGACCGCAGCAAAAGATAAGTCATCGGTAAATCATAATCCTGACATCTCCCACCCATAAATGGTGTGGGGTTCTTGGTTCAACGAGTTCGCTTGCTTCTGCTCTTTCACAAGAACAGGAGTAGAGGCAATCTCTCCCCAAGCGTTCACGCTATCAAGATAGCGTTGGTTTCGGGCTGCCCACCCGTACCGTTAATAGAGATATTCGACAGTTCCAGTCCTTTGGCAAGGATATTCAAGGCGGCGTTCTCGTCTCTGTCCAAAACGCACCCGCACGAACAAGCGTGAGTGCGCTCAGACAAAGACTTTCTAACTCGCTTGCCGCAGGAGGAACAATCCTGACTGGTATAGGCAGGCGGAACAGCCACGGTCACTCTGCCATAGACCTTGCCATAATAGATAAGATAGTCTCGGAACAGCGACCAACTGGCGTCGCTGATACTTTTGGCAAAATGATGGTTCTTAGGGTTTATTGGGGTGACCATGTTCCGCACTTGCAAGCCCTCAAAGGCGACGACATCGTTTGATGTCACAACGCACCGCGCCAGTTTGATGGCGAACTCTTTACGCTGCCTTTGCACTTGCAAGTGCTTTCTCGCTAATCGGTTCCGAGACTTCTTGCGATTGCTGGAACCTTTCTGTTTGCGGCTTACCCGCCGCTGGAGAAACTTGATACGCTTTTCTGCCTTCCGCAGAAATTTGGGGCAATCTACTCTCTCGCCATTGCTGTCTGTGTAGAATGAGGTTAGCCCCATGTCCAGACCGACGGTTTTGCCAGAAGGGGAAAGTTCTTCTTTGCGGTCTGCGTCCAGGCAGAACTGGACGTAGAAACCATCGGCCTTACGCAAAACACGAACCCTCTTGATTTGCTCACGGTTGAACGCGGACAGGGCACGGGTGTCCACTAACTTGAACGTGCCTGCGCCGAAGCCGTCAGAAAAAGTGATGCGCCGGTAGTCATCCGAAAGTTTCCAGCCTGTCGTTTTGTATTCAACCGAGCGGCAATCCTTTTGGAACTGAGGGTAGCCCTTCTTCTTAACGGACTTTTCCTTGCAGTTTTTGTAGAAGCGCATGATGGCAGAAGACGCTCGTTCCGAAGCCGCCTGCCGTGCCTGCGAGTTGAGTTTCTTGGCGAAATCAAACTCTTTGGCAAGGACGGCGCAATACTGGTAGAGGTCATAGGGATTGATCCCTATGTTGTCTTTCCAGTAGCGGACGCACTTGTTTCTCACAAATTGAGTTGTGCGTATTGCTTCCTCAAGAGCAAGGAATTGTTTGTCCTTGCCTTGCAACTTGTATTCATAGATTAGCATTAAGTCGATCATACCATAATTTAAGCAAAATCTAACTGCTTAACAAATATGGAAGGCGACATATTGCCACCTTCGGAAAGGCGACGCGCTTATATCCCATAAACCCAATAAAGCCTAGCTAAAGCATATAGGCTTTACGCGCATTACGGTAAAATCTTTAAAAAACTTGTTGCGCTTTTCCAATCGGCATGGTAGAATGCGAACGTGAACCGACTGCATACAAGCAGGCCTCCGATATTCCTCCAAAGAACAGCGCTGATTTTGGCGCTGATCTTCCTGGGTATCAGCGGCGGAACGACGCTGACCCACACCGAGGACGATGGGTTTTCGCTGCGTATCCATGCCGGAGCCAGTACAATCTCGCACGGAACCGCCGTCAGCGCCGACCAATGCGCGGCCTGCCAGTGGGAGAACTCCGTGTTCAGCCCGCAGGTTCCCGCCGTGCCGCTGCCTTGTCCATCGTTCACCCCACTGCCGCTGCTTTCAGCAAGCACGCAGACACGTTTTCCGCTTCCCTTTGACCACACTTCGCCACGCGCTCCCCCGCGCGTCTCCTAAAGCCTGAGTTTTCAGGGCATTTTCCGACTTCTCGCTGAGACTCCGTCTCGGCAAGCAATTTCATACCCTGTTCGGGACCGAAAAAAGCGCGAGGGTACTGGTAATACCCCCGCGCTTGGCGAACGCGATGCCGTCACGAGTGACTTTTGTCACGTCCGTTGCCACGGTGATTGTATCACGTCTCCGCCGTTTCGTCTACCCCGCACGCAACCCACGACACGGAAAGAGAGACCTTCCTATGACTCACCGACGCCTTCTGAAGCAGCGGCATCTTGCCGGCCTGCTCACTGTTTCCTGCCTGCTTGCCGCAAGCAGCGCTTATGCCGACGTTTTCGGACGCCTGCATTTCACGATTCACGACGCCGCCGGCAAGCCGGTCCAGGGCGCAAACGTCATTTTCCATGATACGGCTGGCGTCAGCCCGGATTTCAACGTCATTTCCGACGCACAAGGTAGCGTACTCAGCCCGCCGCTGGAAATCCGCCCCTGGCGCGTTACCACGCAGATCGTCACGTTCAACACTGACACGCGGACAATCAATGTTGCCGCCGACACCAGCACCGACATAAGCGTTACGCTGACCAAGCAGGTTATCTCCCGCACAAGCCGCGGCATCACCATTCCGCTCAACAGCAATACGGCCAACTCGAACCGCATTGACCAGAACCGGGTCAAGTTCGGCTCGACCGCCGGCAACCCGCAAAGCCTGCGGAACTTACTGATTACAAACCCCGGCTTTGTCCAGGACTCCGTCAACCAGGCCCATCCGCGCGGCGAGCATTCCGCAACTTCCATTTACCTCAACGGCTTTCGTTTGCCGGGGGCGTTTCAAGGCCGCGCCGGCCAGGTGCTGCTGCCGGAAACCATTCAAAGCGCGGACATTCAGACCGGTGGCTACGACCCGGAGTACGGCGGCGAGACAGCCGCCGTGCTGAACGTCAACCTGCGGGCCGGAACGATCACGCCGTTCCAATCAGTCTCGCTGGACGCCGGCGAGTACGCCACTTATGACCAATCGCTTTCGTTTGGCGGTCAGCTTGGCGATCCCATCAACGGCGGGGTCGTGTCCGGCCCGACCGCCCGCAAGTTCGGCTATGTATTTGACTTCAGCGGGCGCAGTACGGCGAACTCGCTGGAACCGCCCCAGCCCGACAAGCAGACGACCCACAACGGCGGCAAGTCCCAGAGCTTCTTTGGCAACTTCGACTACACCCCAAGCACCCGCGATCAGTTCACTCTTGCTCTTGAAGATGCGCCCGCAACGACCCAGATTGCCAACCGGACGGGGCTTTCCAGCCAGTATGCTTCCGTCGGGCAGGGCTTCGGCTTCGGCGGCGCACGCAACCCGGACGGCACTATCGGCGCGGGTGTCGTTCTAAACGCCGACGGCACCGTGCCGCTCGGCGGCGGAACGCTTCCGCTGGGATCGCAGCAGGACGACAGGCAGGACATTTACCAGCACGACGAAAATTCGTTCAGCAACCTGAACTACCGCCACGACTTCAGCCATGGCCTCACCGGCTTGTTTTCTTACGGCGCGACCCGCTCCCGTTTGGACATCCGCAACGGCAATCCCGCCTCCCCTGCCCTGAGCAATCTGCCGGTAGACAGCTCCATTGAATACAACCCGACGATCTTGAAGCGCTCCAGCGACTCCGAGTTTGCCGGCAGCTTGACCCAAGCGCAGGGGCCGCATACCTATAAGGCCGGTTTCCTGCTGGACAAGCAGAGCGGCGACGAGTCCTATAATCTTCAGTCGGGCAGCCAGTTTGCATTGGACGCGCTGGAACTCAACGATCCCGATCTCGCGCCCGCCGGGGCGGTCCAGATGGATGCTTCCGGCAATCCCGTCTTGGACGCACTTGGCGAGCCGGTTTATGTCGCCAATCCCGGCGCGTCCACGCCCAATGTTCCGGTTCACCGGCAGGGGTACTACAATGCCTATTATGCCCAGGACACATGGCGAGCGACGCGCCGGTTTAATGTAGATTACGGCCTCCGCTACGACCAGTACAAGCAGGACGAGACGATCTTCACTTCCACCCAGACGGAAAAAAAGGACTTTCTCAGCCCGCGCCTGAACATGGCTTACCTGGTCACGCCGATTACGACCCTGCGCCTGTCCTACAACAAGCTGTTCATCCAGCCGCCGCTGGCACAAGGCTCGGTCGTCGGCGCACCGATCCTGCCGGAAACGTATGACGATTACAACGCCAGCGTCGAGCGCCAGCTTGCGCCGAACCAGACGGTCAAACTCGCGTACTACTATAAGAACGAGCGCAACCAGATTGACACGAACCTGCTGATCCCCGGAACGCAGATCGGCGTCTTCACGTCGGTCAACTTCGCCAAAGGCAGCGCCCATGGAACCGAGCTGTCTTACAACTTATCGCCGCGCGGCGGGGTTGGCATCGGCGGCTATCTGGCGTATGCCAACAGCATTGACAAGCCGGAAGGCCTGCAAAACACCGGCGCTCCCGTGCCGCCTTACAATGACCACGATGTGGAAAATACATTCAGTACCGGCCTGGATTACTCGTTTCGCTCCGGCGCGTCCGCTGGCCTCAACGTCTACCACAGCAGCGGCACCCAGTCCAGCATCATCGGCAACTACTATCCGATCAACAACGCCCTCACTTTGAACAACAGCCATCGGTCGCCGCATACGGAAGTCAACCTGCAGCTTACAAGCCCCCGGCTGGCCGGGTTCGGGTCAATCGGTCTCGGCGTAGACAACATCTTTAACAGCCTGCGGCCCTTCAACTTCAATTCCGGCTTCAGCGGAACCCGCTTCCAGCAGGGCCGCCGGATTGTTCTCAGTCTGAACGGCAACTTCTAGCCTGCTGTTCTCCACGCGGCTGGTCGTGTTCAGGACGGCCATCCGGCACCGGGAACTTCGGTTCTTCCGCCTGCTCCTTCCTTCTGCGGGTGGGAGGGCGTGGTTCCCGGTAATCCCAAACGACAACGAAAAGGCCAAGAAAAGACCAAGAAAAGAAACAACTATGACAAAAACTGCTTCCATCTCGCTGCTGACAGCTTCCACCGTCCTGCTTATCCTGCTGCGGGCTGTCGCCCCGGCCCAGGCCCAGCACGCTTTCGGCGCTTCCTCCGACCGGCAGTATTATAGGTCCGACCGGGCGTTCCACGCCGAGGATGCCCGCTTCCACGCCGCTGACCGTGCCTACCATCACGGGATGTCTCGCTGACACCACTAAGGAGGAATTATGAATCGCAAGGCCAGTTTTCCTGCACAGTCCTCTCCAGAAGAACACACCGGTCTAGAAGAACATGCCGATTCTGGAAACGCGCCCCCTGCGGACGCGGCTGTCACACCCCGGCGCACACAGATGCTGCGGCTTGCGGGGAGCTGGCTCGGCTTTTCCGGCCTATATGCGGCCACCGGCGGAACCTGCCCGCTTTGCGGCCAGGCCACTTGCCCGGTCGGGTTCCTCGGCGCGGGTGTTGTCGGCGGCGTCCTCGCGCTCGGCTTGCAGGCATGGAAGCGGCTCTTAAAATGACTCTCCCGCCGCAAGACTTGGCCCTGATACTGGCGCTCTTCGCCGGAAGCGGCAACGCCGCCGGAGGATTACTGGTGGCGCGTTCCCTGCCGGGAGGAGATGCTGTGCGCCGTTCCAGCGGGCCGCTCGCGGCATTGACCCAAGTTGGGGCAGGCATCTTGATTGCCGTCGCGCTGCTGGAATTCGTTCCGGTCACGCTGGACACCATGCGCCCGCGCGTCTGGGCCGCGCCGCTGATCCTGCTGGGCTACCTGCTGGTGCATGTGGTGGAGTATACGATTGTGCCGTACTGGCTCGGCAAGTCAGAAAAACCACAGACGCAAAAACCACAGACACTGCGGTCATCCGTGCCTTATACGCTCGTCATGGCGCTGATGGTGCATTCATTTTTTGACGGCGTCGCGATTGGGGCGGCGGCCCTGCTGTCTTCGACCTTTGGATGGCTGGTCTTCGCGGCCATGCTGATGCACAAGTTTCCCGTGGGGGCAACCGTCGCTTCCGTGATGCTCTCCGCCGGAGGAAGCCGAAATGCGGCGGTCGGAAGCGCGGCCCTGGTAGGTACTGCCACGGTCGTGGGTGCGCTGCTGGTCCGGCCGCTGCACGCGGCGCAAATCGGCTTCGCCGTAGGAATCGGGGCTGGCGTGATGCTTTATGTGGCGGCAACCGAGCTGATTCCGGCAGGAAGCGCACAAAAACAGGGATTAGCTTCCGTCTATGTCCTGTCCGGCGTCGTGCTGTTTGCCGTCACGGATTTTTTTGTCCGCAAAGCGGGGCTGCAATAGCTGGACGTTTTTCGCGGGATGCTTGAGAAAGAAACTGAATGTTTAAACTATTATTTTCACTGCCTTGTATTCGTCGCTTGTTTCTTTTAGCCGAACTTGGCCTCCTTCAACTTCAACGACGCACTGGTTCATCACCTGGTCATCCCAAACGGCAACTTAGCGCAAACGGCGGCTCATACGGTCTGCTATGTTTGGGCGATCCTGTTTTTCGCCTCCTATTCGTTTACCTGCCGAGAGCTTTGAGCCGCCACCCCAACTCGGCGGCATCTTGCCAAACTCGCCTCTCTCTGGTATGATAAAGAATATCTGAGACTACTGCAAGACAAAACTGCAAGACAAAGGAGTCGCACACACGCTTTCTATGAATACTATCTGGCTTATCGCAAATGGCACGTTCAGCGAGGCGATTCGCCGCCGGACACTGCTGATTTTTCTGGCGGTCGCCGCCGTTGTTCTCATTCTCGGCGCGGCAAACTCGTCGTTCCAGCCCGGCAAAGACACGCTTGTGGTTAAAACGCTTGGCCTCGGCGTCATCGGCCTGATTGGCGTCTTTATCTCTGTCATTCTCGGCATCAATCTTTTGCCGACCGAAATCGAGCGGCGGACGATCTACACGATTTTGTCCAAGCCCGTGCATCGCTACCAATTCCTGTGCGGCAAGTTTTTGGGCGGCCTGATCACGGTGCTGGTGAGCGTGCTTGTCATGTCGGCGGTGTTTCTCGCGCTGTTTTTGATCAAAGAGCGCGGCTTTTCCAGCGAGGCCATCTCCGCCTGCAAAGGCGTCCTGCTCCTGCTGT
>JAABUX010007217.1_pt1 | contig 13095 bp, 7 predicted proteins | sample 5561851 | NCBI WGS metagenome assembly JAABUX01 (sample SAMN10711883, study PRJNA513361) | rock metagenome | isolation source: Antarctica rocks | place: Antarctica: Victoria Land, Richard Nunatak red sandstone | collected 2016-01-03 | reverse complement strand
ATTGGCCCACCTACTGTGGGATCACAGGGAGGATTGGCCCACTCACCGTGGGATTTCTCGCCCACATAGCGTGGGATTTCTCCCCGTTTTCGGTGTGGACCTCGCCCACTTAATGTGGAGACTTACAACGGCACCATCTACGTGGCGGACCATCGGAACGAACGTGTGGACAAGATCTCTCCGCACGGTACTCCTCTCGCTCAATGGATGCTCCCTCCCGATCAGGCCCAAATGATCGGGGATGTTGCGGTCGATATCCATGGCAACATCTACAGTAGCGAGGGAACAGATGCTCTTGTGAAACGGAATGCCACCGGCCAGGTAATGGCATTGTGGCATAATTTCTCGGCGGTGGGCAGTCTCGCCGTTAATGCGCAGGGCATCATCTACGGGACGGATCAGAATGGTAATCAGGTCTTCAAAATCTCCCCTACAGGGAAGGTGCTGGCCGTCTGGAAGTGAAACGACGGTCCGGCAGGAGACGCACTGCCGTTCGCGGAGAGCCCTAGAACGCCGGTGTAGGATTCCAGGTGAAGTGCGCCGTTGTCCGCTACAGGTGCGCGGATTGTCCCAGAAACCCTGCGCCAATCAGCCTGTGTGTTTGTCAAGCGAAAAGGGGCGACGTGGCCAGCCCCCGCCTAGCCGTCGAGGGCGCGCCGCCAGCGGCCCGTACACCGGCGGCCCGTACACCGGCGGCGTGGACCCGCTGTGTGGGCCGCGTGGAGCCCGCGCCGCGCCCCACCGCCGCCAAGGGCCGTCAGGAGCGCCAGGAACGCTAGGAACGCCAGGAATGCCAGGAATGCCAGGAATGCCCCAGGGGCCGCGTCAGGCTCACAAGGGCACAGAGGCACAGGGAACCCCACTACCCCCGTGTAAGGCGTCACCGTTTCTGCGCCTAGCGTCACAGTTTCTGCGCCGTCTTGCACGCCACCCCTTTGCGCACCCTCATCCCCCTCTTTTTGAGTGTGATTTTGCATCTCTAGAGATGCAGTACCTCCGCTCACCCAGGATGCACACCACGCGGATCGGCGCAGCAACTATGACGTTTTTGAAGGATGGCGCAAGAACTGTGACGTTTCTGGCGCACTTACTGTGACGTTTTGTGCTGCGCCAAGCGTCAATGTGGCGCAAAAACTCTGACGCCTTACATCCTGCGCCAGAAACGTCACAGTTCCTGCGCCATCGTGCACACCACCCCTTTGCGCACCCTCATCCCCTCTTTTTGAGCGCGATAGTGCATCTCTAGAGGTGCAGTACCCCTGCTCACCTGGGATGCACACCGCGCGGATCGGCGCACTAACTGTGACGTTTCTGCAGGATCGGCGCACTAACTGTGACGTTTCATGTCGTTCCAAGCGTCAATCCGGCGCAGCTACTGATATTGTTGGCGACGTCGTAGAAGGGCTGAGGGGCAGCGACTAGGTGCCCATCCACCCCTTGTTCGGGCGTCGCTTATAGCCTTAGACGGGCCATTATCCGCATAAGTCGCGGATTGCCGGACTTCGCCACCAATATCAGCTAATGTGACGTCTTACAGCGGCAGGCCGCAGCAGCGCTCTCCGACCCCGCAACGGGGTGGTGGTCGCCCACGGGCCGCCTGCGCACCGCCCGCACCGGGCATACTGCAACTTTGCTCCTCGACGGGACGGTCTTGGTGGCGGGCGGGCAGCCCTGCGACGGCGACACGTACCTGGCCACGGCCGAGCACTACGACCCTGCCACGGGAACTTGGAGTGCCGCCGGGCCAATGGCCGACCCGCGGGCGGGGCACACGGCGACGCTCTTGCGCAACGGGGCGGTGCTGGTCGCGGGCGGGGTCAACGTGAGCAACGGCAACGGCGTGGCCATGACGATCGAGAGCGCCGAGCTCTACCTTCCCGCGGGCCGCACGGGGCGGGCCGCGCGTTGACCGCACGGCGCGCCTTACGTCACCTCTCCGAGCGCGACGTCTATCGCCTGTTCCAGCGCCCGCCCCTGGCCCGCCGCCCCTGCCGCCGCATAGGCATCGTCGCCGAGGGCTGCCCGCGCGCGCGCCATCGTGCGCTCATAGGTGAGGAGATCGACAGGGAGCAGGGGAGCGCCGATTTTCTCGCGCAGGGTTGCGGACGTTGCGCAGAGCGCGACGGCGTCCGCGCTCCGACCCTCCCTGCCGAGGGACTCCGCGATGCCTTCCAGGCAGCGGGCGATGTTCTGGCTGTCCTCCAACTCCCGGAACAGGATCAGCCCGCGCCGGTACCATGCCTTGCTCGCGCCGTCATCGCCCTGGCCCGCGCGGGCATCGCCGAGGTAGCTGCACGCATACGCCATCCCTTGCCTATCGCCCATGCTCTGGAACAAGGCCAACGCTTCCTCGCAGAGGGCGGCGGCCCGCTGGTGCGTGCCCTGTCGCGCGGCGACATGTCCAAGATTGACCAGGACCATGGCGATACGCTGCTGATCGTCCAGTTGGCGGAGGATGACCAGGCTCTCCTCGTAGAGGATGGCGGCGCGTACGCAGTCGTCCTGCTCATCCCTGGTCGTCGCGAGGTTCAGCAGGTTGATAGCAAGTGCGTGCCCGTCTCCCAGGGAGCGCGCCAGGGCCACGCTCTCCTCCTGCAACGCCAGCGCGCGCGCGACGTGGCCTTGCGAGGCCAGCGCATTGCCCAGGTCGCTGAGCGCGCGGGCGATCTCACTCGGAGGGCCATGCGCGCGGTACAGGGCGAGACTCGTGTCGAGCCACCGGGTCGCGGCCTCCAGATCGCCCTGCCGGTGGGCAAGCCACCCAGCGGTGTTATACACGCGCGCCCACAGCACCGCGCTCCCGTCCACGGCCGCGGGGTCCACACCGGAGTCGCCCGGCGCATCCGGTTGCGGGTGCGGGCGCCGGGCGAGCAAGTCCCCTATCCAGCGCCTGCCCTCGCTCTGGTAGCCTCGATTGTCCCAGAAGCGCGACAACGCGCGCACGAGCCGCGCGCCGCTCTCGACCGCGGCGCGCTCCCGCATCCAGGCCCACGCGGCGCGCAGGTTGTCGTGCTCCTGATCCAGTCGATCCAGCCACAGCGCCTGCTGGGCGCCCGTCAGCAGTGACGCCGCCTCCTCAGCGAGGTCGAGGTAGTACGTGGCATGCCGCCGCCGCACCGTCTCCGCCTCGGCCTCGCCTCCCTCCTCCAGCCGCTCCAGGGCGTACTCGCGGATCGTCTCCAGCATCCCGAAGCGCGGCTCATCCTCCGCGGCCGTCTCGCGGTACACCAGACTCTTGTCGATCAACGCCCCCAGGCGGTCCGCCACGTCCCCGCTGGCCAGTGCGCCCACGGCTTCCGCCGCCTCCAGGGTGCAGCCGCCCGCCACGATACTCAGCCGGCGGAACAGGGCTTGCTCGCCGGGGCTGAGCAGCGCGTAGCTCCACTCCAGGGTGGCGCGCAGCGTCTGCTGGCGCGCCGGCAGGTCGCGCGCCCCGCCCGTGAGCAGATCCAACCGGGGCGTGAGGCGCCGCACCAGCATCTCCGGCGAGAGCACGGCGAGCCGCGGCGCGGCCAGTTCAATAGCCAGAGGTAGCCCATCCAGGCGGCGGCACAGGGTGGCGAGGGCCGGCGCGGTGACCGCATCCAGCGCGACATCCGCCCCCGCCGCGCGCGCCCGCTGCACCAACAGCGCGACCGCTGGCATCTCCGCGAGGTCCGCGAGCGGCGGCAGGCGGTCCGGGTCAGGTGTGCGCAGCGGCGGCACGAGATAGATGTGCTCGCCGCTCAGGTGCAACCGGGCGCGGCTGGTCACCAGGACGCACAGGCCGGGGCACGCCGCGAGGAGGTCGGCGACCAGCGGCGCGGCGCTGGCGACGTGCTCGAAGTTGTCGAGCAGCAGCAGCAGGTGCTTCTCGCGCAGGTGCAGGCGCACGGCGTCGGGGAGCGAACGGCCGGCGTCCTCCGTGACGCGCATGACCTGGGCGATGGCGGCGACCACGAGGTCGGGGTCACGCAGCGGGGCGAGCGCCACGAAGACGGCCCCATCGGCGTAGCGATCCGCGACCGTGTGCGCCACGTGGAGGGCCAGCCGCGTCTTGCCCACGCCGCCGGGCCCCAGAAGCGTGAGCAGCCGCACCGGACCCTCCGTGGAGGTGCGGCGTAGCAACGCCTCCACCTCCGCCGCCTCCCGCTCACGGCCGACCAAGGGGCCAGGCGGCACGGGAAGAGCCGGCCGGACCGGACCGGGTATGCTCGCCGGAGCGGCGCGGTCACGGGCAATGGCCGCGTCGAGCACGGCCGCCGTCGCGGAGTCCAGGGTGAGCGCCTGGGCGAGCGCACGCACCGTGTCGCGGTACGGCGCGCGCCGGAACCCACGCTCCAACGTGCTGATGGCCTGCGCCGTCAGCCCGGCCCGCTCCGCCAACTGCTCCTGGGAGAGGCCCGCGGCCCGGCGATGGCGCTTGAGCAGTGACCCGAACGTCGGCGACTGGTCCGTGTCCATGCCTACCCCCCACGTGTCGGGTGACGCGCTCCGACCGCGCGCGACGCCCCACGCTCGTCGTCATGATACCAGGAGTGTCCGGCCACGTCGGGCGGGACAGGCTCATCCGACCCTGTCCCGCCCCGCGCGCTCACAACTGTATGAGGAAGTGTATGAGTTGTCGCTGGTCGTGGCGGCCTCCCACGCGCACAATGAGGACGGATCGATCCACGGACGCTTGTCGCCGCGGAGAATAGAACCGACAGCCACCGTCACGCGCGATCAGCGTCGCCGGTGGCCGTCGGCATGACGCCGCCCGCCGCCGATGGTCAGCCCCCGCAACCGACGGGCGTGTCAAGCGACCGCTTCGGCGATGTCCGTGTCGCCGTGCCCATCCCCGCGAGCTACAAGCCGTGCAGCATCTTCCTTGGCACGGCGGTCAACGGCGTCGCCGGGCCGCTCGTCGCCGTGGCGATCAGCCGCCCGAGCAGCGGCTGCCCGGCCACCGGCTGAGAAGGGCGCCGCCCATCCGGGAGCGGGATGGGGGCGCCGGCCAGCACGACGCGAAAAGTTGCGCGCTCACCGTTTATTGATAGAGGACGCCGAGAGATGAGCGTGTGCTGATCCACGGGCGTCCGGAAGGATACGCATCATGTCTCACGCTCACACCGAAGCGACTCGGAGGAGACCGTCCATGATACGACGTGCAGGCGTTCGCTTGCTGCTCATCTGCGGCTGGCTGCTGGCGCTGCTGCTCCCGGCTGCTCCGGCGCTGGCTGCCGATACGACCATTGATTTCCAGCAACTCGCGATCGGCGCGCGGGTGACCGACCAGTATCAATCCCAGGGTGTGCTGCTCGGAACGCACAACGGAGGGTTCGCGTCCATGGTGATCGCGAATGTGCTGACCGGACCGGCGCAACTGCCCAAGGCGCTCTACCTGTTCGGCAGTTTTTGCGACGCGGAGGTCTGCGCGCCGGCGGAGCTATCGGCGAGCTTCACGCAGTGTCACCAGCAGATCAGCGTGACCATGGAGGCGTTCAAAGACACCAACGGCGCCGTGAGCCTCCAGGCGTTCGGTCCGAGCGGCGATGCGCTCGGACCCCTCCAAAGCGCGTCCTTCACCCGGAAAGGCGAGCCCCACACACTAACCATCATGGGGTCCAAGAACGACCAGTACGGCACGATATCGGGCTTCTTGCTCACGAGCAGTAGTAGCCGATACCTTCAGGTGGAGACGGTCCGTTTCGACGCGGGCCGGGAATGCGCGCCCTACTTCACCCTGCACCGGACAGGCGGCCCGCTGGTGGGTACGTCCGACACGCTCCACGTCGGGTCGGCCGAACCGGACAGCACGACGTTCGCGGTCGACCGCTCGCCCACCTGGCAGGCGCCGATCACCCTGAGCGCGACGCCAGCGGGTCAGGGTGTGCATGTCAGGCTGACGACGCCCACGCTCATGGGGGAGCTCGACAGCCCAATTACCGTCATGGCCCCGGTGACCGTGACGCTCATCGCCACGGTCCAGAACCCCGCGCCGCCCGCCGACTCCGCCATCACGGTCACCGGCTCGTCCAGTCAAGCCTCCATCGCCGGGGTGGGCGTGCATCAGCTCGCCTTCCCCGTCTCGGTCGTGCGCGTGGCCGAACCGGCGATCACCGGCATGGAAGTGACCCAGGGCATCCAGAACCTGCAACTACCGCTGCGCGACGCGACGAACTCGGGTGCACCCGTGCCCTATACGGGCGTGTCGCTGGCCGCCGATAGCAAGACGGTGGTGCGTGTCTTCGCCGACGCCCGCTTCTTTCCCTACACCCCCGCGCCGCCGCTGCGTCTCTTCGGCTACTCCGTCGACGCGAGCGGCGTGGAGACGCCCCTCGCCGGTGGCCCGTTCTCTCCCGAGTTCACCCCAAGCAGTCTCTCGCTCGGGGCGGAAGCGGTGCTTGCCCCGGGCGTGGTTCCGGACGCGCAACGCGCCGATCCGGCGGGCGCCTATGTCTTCACACTACCCGGGTCATGGACGACCACGGGAGGGACACTGGAGCTCAAGGCGCAATTCATGGCTAGCACCGACCCGCACCTCATGAACTGCATGTCCCTGGAATGCACGGCGCTGCAGAGCTTCGCGCTGACCGGCATCTCCTTTGCCCCCTTGCAACAGGTATCGATCCGCCCGGTGGCAATCACGGCGGACGGCGTTTTCCCGCTCGCTCCATTGGCGCCCAACCAAACCTGCGTCGCGCAGTGCAATTCGGAGATTCCTCTGGAGCAGCCGGTCTACCACGAGGGTCCCCAGGGCGTCTTCGACCCCCTGGCCAATCTGACGCCAGGCACGGACGGCACGCCGTACACGCCCCCCTTCTATCAGAGATCGATCGACGTCAGCGACATCGTCGACGCCAACCCGGTCACCACGAGCGCGACCGCGAACGGGCAGGCGGTGGCGGACCGGCTGCTGAGCGTGGTGGGCGACGATACCCTGCTAACCGACCACCAGGCGATCGTGGGCGTCCTTCCGCAGCAGCAGGGGGCGATCATCCGGGGCGAGACGACTCCTCTCGCGATTGACCCGTCCTCCCTCCCTATCATTCCTAACCCTTTTGACCTGTCCCCCATCAGGTTCCATCAGGTCGCCATCGTGCAGGACGCGGGGCGTCCCCTTAGCGCGGTCGCCCACGAGTTCGGCCACATGTTGGGTCGTGCGCATGCCAGCAAAGACTGCGGCGGGGGAACCGACGGCCAGATCGGCGAGGACTGGCCGGACACGTTGACCGGCGCCACCCCCGCGCTGCAAAGCGACGCGCACGGCGGCATCCTGGGCGTGGGCCTGGATCGTTGGGCGGGATCGGGCGGCGCCAGCGGTCCCTACCGCATCCTGTTCCCCACGAATCAGCAGCTGATCAACGACTTCATGTCTTATTGCGTCCCCAGCTTCGACGACGGTCTGTGGATCTCGACCAAGGGCTGGCAGGAGGAGGTCGCGGCGCTGACCCCGGCCAGCGCACGAAACATGCGGATGTCGCCCGCCCAGATGGCGCGCATGCCGGGCATGCCGGGCCTGCCCGGCGCCGCGCCGCATCCCGCGTCGCGCACCCGGACCGCCGGAGCAGGACGCGCACTGCAGGTCAGGGCGATCGTGCGGGCGGACGGCACGGTCAGGGTCCTGTCCGTCGAGCCCGTGACGATCGCCGGCGCCGGCGCCTCGGGCGGCACAGCCCGCGCATCCGCCTATCGTCTGCGCGCACTGAACGCAGCGGGCAGGATACTGGCGGACACGGCGATGCTCGCCGGCATGAGCCATGTCGAGCACAGCGGGATGTTCACGACACTCAGCGGGCGCGTCGCGCTCACCGTCAGCACGCTCGGCGCGCCGGGCGAGTCCCCCCCCACGGCGCTATCCACGCCCGCGAGCGTCGAGATCCTTCTCGGCGGGCAGGTCGTCGCGGTGCGCCATGCCCCGCCGCACAGCCCACGGGTCGGGTTCGTGGCTCCGCCCGGCGGCGCGCACATCGGGACCGGCCCGGCCGTTGCCCTGCGCTGGCGGACCCTCGATCCCGATCCGGCCGCTCGCACCGCGACCGTCGACTATTCGACCGACAACGGCACGTCGTGGCGGGTGGTCTACATCGGCCGCGACCGTGACGGTGTGATCCTCCCGAGCCGCTTCTTCGCCGCCTCCGCCACGGCGCGCCTGCGCGTGCGCATCAACGATGGGTTCCACGAAGCCATGGCCCTCTCTGACCCCTTGAGCGCCGCGGGCGCGCCGCCGGTCGCGCTGATCTATAGCCCCATCAGGACAACGGGCGCCACGGGCCCGAGGCCGACGACCGCCCCGCCCCGCGCGCGGCAGGTCTCGACCACCACGTTGCTGGTCCTGCGCGGCCAGGGCTACGATGACGCCGGACAACACCTCGCCGCCCCGGCGCTGACCTGGTCCGTCGACGGTTCGTGGATCGGCGTCGGCCCCCACTTGAGTGTCGAGGGACTGGCCCCAGGGCTGCGCACGATCGAACTGCGGGCGACCGATGCCCTGGGACGGACAGGAGTCGCCACGACGACGGTGTTCGTCCAGGGACCGTTGCCGCCGAAGCCAAACCCGGCGGAGGCGGGTCTGCCGGAGGGACGCGCCTGCATCACCCCCCCGTCCGCCTATCCCAACCCGCCGGTCGGACGCTATTTCCCGGCCACGCGCCATACCCTCTGCGGGATCTTTTACGCCTTCTGGCGGGCGCATGGCGAGGGCCCGATCCTGGGCCTGCCGCTGACCGACGTCATCAGCGAGACCGGGCATCTGGTGCAGTACACCCAGCGTTTCCGGTTGGACCTGCTGGACGATGGGATTCACACCGCCCCGCTCGGCGACCAACTCTCGCCGGAGCCGCGCACGCCGCACACCCTGGAGGAGCCGTTCGCCGTCTTCTGGCACGCGCACGAGGGGGCGACGCTGCTCGGCGCGCCGATCGCCGACCCCGCACCGGAAACGGAGGCGGGCGGCGTCTACATGGTCCAGTGGTTCCAGCGGGGGCGGCTGGAGTATCGGCTGGGCCAGACACCGCCAGCGGTGCGGGTGGGCGCCGTGGGCCAACAAGCGCTGCAAGACAGGGGCTGGTTGCCGCCGACGCTCATCGTCGTCCCCTGACCCGCGCTCGGGCACACAGCGCTACTCGTCCGTCAAGAAACAAGACGGACGACAGCAGGAGATGGACGAGTTGAGAGGATATCTGATGGAACATGGAACGGCCACGCGCTTCCGCGCCACGACCGCCTCGCCGGCCCGGTGCGGATCAGCTGCCGCGTCGAAGAGACATGAAGAGACATAGGGAAGGGGAACGCCATGTGTCACCAGGACCAAGGGAAGGAAACAGCCACGTGTCACCGGGAGGAGGGGCGGCTCACACGTCCCCTGCCCCACGCGCCGGGCGTGGACGCGGCCCGGCTGACGAGCGCGGCCCGGCGCGACCGGGGGCGCGGGGCCCGGCGGGGGAGCGAGGGCGGACTCCGGCTGGCGGTACTGGCGCTGGCAGCCCTGGTCCTGCTGCCGGTGGGGCCAGGGGTGAGAGCCCCGGGCCAGCCGGTCGCGGCCCGGCACGCCCCGGCCCTAACGCGACCGCGCGCCGCAAGTGGGTTCGCCCCGCGACCAGCGGGACGGAGGGTGAACGGGCTGGCCCCCCTGCCGGCGGGACTGGCGGCGGCGATTCGCCGGGCGCTGCACGTCACCGCGGACCCGCGCCGGGCCGGGAGCATGCATCCGGCGGTGGGCCGGTCCACCCTCTCGCCCCACGGCATCCCTCTGCAGCAGGCCAGGCTCACCGCCGCCGACGGCGCGGCGAATGACGGCTTCGGCTACTCCGTGGCCCTGAGCGGGGACACCGCCCTCGTCGGCGCCTTCAACAAGACGATCAACGGGAACCTCTATCAAGGCGCGGCGTACGTGTTCGTGCGCGGCGGGACGACCTGGACACAGCAAGCCAGGCTCACCGCCGCCGACGGGGCAAGGGAGGACCACTTCGGCTACTCCGTGGCCCTGAGCGGGGACACCGCCCTCGTCGGCGCCCCAGGTAAGAGGGTCAACGAGAACCCCTATCAAGGCGCGGCGTATGTGTTCGTGCGCGGCGGCACGACCTGGACCCCGCAAGCCAACCTCACCGCCGCCGACGGCACGGCGTATGACCACTTCGGCTCCTCCGTGGCCCTGAGCGGGGACACTGCCCTCGTCGGAGCCCTCGACAAGACGGTCAACGGGAACTCCTATCAGGGCGCGGCGTACGTGTTGACAGGACTGGCAACGCTCTCCGCGACGCCCACGTCCGTGGCCCCGCGGGTGCGCGCCGCCGGCTACGCCTTCGCCGGCTCCCTGCTGCCCGACCGCTGGACCCCCGCCTTCCACGCCGCGCACCCGCGCGTCCCCGTCCGCTTCGCCCCCGCGAGCAGCGCCGCCGCGATCGCCGCCCTCGCCGCGGGGCAGGCCGATCTTGCCCTCCGCTCCGGCCCCCTCGCGGCCCGCCAGCTCGCCGCGGAGGCGGCGGCCTGCCCCGCCGGGGTGCTGCACCTGCCCCTCGCGGTCAACGCCGTCGGCGTGGCCTATGACCTGCCGGGCCTGCGCCCGGCCTTGCGCCTGACCCCCGCCGCGCTCGCCGCGCTCTTCCTCGGCCGCATCACCCGCTGGGACGACCCACGCCTGCGCGCGCTCAATCCGGGCGTCGCGCTGCCCGCACTGGCGGTGCGCGTGGTCTACCGCCGCGACGGCGCGCGCGCCACGGCGCTGCTGCGGGCCTACCTGACGGCCGAGGATGCGGCCTGGCGGGCGGGGCCCGGCGACGGCCCGCGCGTGCGCTGGCCGGTGGGGACGGGGGCGACGGGCGCGCCCGCGGAGATGGCGGCGCTGCGCGGCACGCCGGGGACGCTGGGCTACCTTGACCTGCCCGATGCGCGGGCGGCGGGGCTGCCCACCGCGGCTATCCGCGACCGCGCGGGGGCCGACGCGCGCGCCACGACCGCCGGGGCGGCGGCGGCGGCACAAAGCGTGAGCCCCCGCGCGGCGCTGAGTGGGCGCGAGCCGGCGGTGCTCGACGGGGCGGCGGCGGGGGCCTACCCGCTGGCGCACCTGATCCTGGCCGACCTGTGCCGCGCGCGGGGGCGGCGGGACCGGCAGGGGCAGGTGGTGGCCCAGTTCGCGCGCTATGTGCTCACGGACGGCCAGGCGGCGCTGCCGGGCGCGGGATACGCGGCGCTCCCGCCGGCACTGCGCGCCGCCGCGCTGGCGGCGCTCGGAGGCGCGCCACCAACCCCGTGCCCGCGACCGCCGTGCCCGCGACCGCCGTGCCCGCGACCGCCGTGCCCGCGACCGCCGTGCCTACGACCGCCGTGCCTACGACCGCCGTGCCTACGACCGCGACCCCAACGGCAACGCTCACCGTCCTGACCCCAACGCCGATCATGCCGGCCCTGACTCCAACGGCCACGACGACCGCGACCCCTTAGGGTCAGGGCAACCCCGCCCATAGGCGGCCGGGCCATCGAGAACGCGGGCGCCCACGTTTATACAGACATGGACTATCGCTCGGGTAACGTGCGCTTGGCGGTCCGCTCAGGAGGAAGATGAAAGCGATGACACGACATCATGGTCCTTATCCGTCGCTCGACGGTGGGGATCGCGCGCGGATACGGCGAACGATAGAACGATCAAGGACAGTGAGAGATCGCGCAATGAGGCGGAGGGAGACATGGGAGACATGGGAGACATGGGAGACATGGGAGACATGGTGAACCGAACGTACTCATTCTATGGGTCTTCACGACATACGCATGGGCTACGGACGCTGTAAGGCGTCACAGTTCCTGCGCCTAGCGTCATAGTTCCTGCGCCACAAACGTGAGACTGCGTCATTGACGTGAGGTGCCGGTGTAGGAAGACAGTCAGGCCGTGTGAACGGTCTTGATGAGCGCGTTTTTAGGAGCATACAGCCCGCAAGATGAAGGTGAATAGTCTTCCAGGCGTGGTGGCGCAGGTATAGGCAGGCAAGACCCCACGTCAATGACGCAGTCTCACAAACGGAGACTGCGTCATTGACGTGAGGTGCCTGTATAAGGGATACAGTTAGATCGTGCGAGCAGTCCTGATTGACCAGTTTTCAGGCTCACATACCCCACTGGATGGGGGTCGGGAGGCTCCCAGACATAGCGGCGCGTGCATAAGCATGCAAGACCTCACGTCAATGACGCAGTCTCAACAACGTCACGTTCGCTGCGCCATCCTCTTCCCAGCCCCTCGTCCTGCCTCCCCGTCCCTCCTTTTAAGTGTGAATACAGCCTTGTACCACCCCAATGACGCCGGTGATGACAGACACATCCTGTGCGGATCGGCGCACCGAACGTGACGTTTCGAGAGTGCGTACTTGACGTTGGTAGGGTGTTGACGGGGGACGTGCGCCGCGCTGCCGCGTCCTGATGGACAGCATGCACTGCGGGTCTTGTGCGTCGCACGAGAGCGACCGATGACCGCGGCACCGTACGTCATGCCTATCCGCTCGGGCACCAATGTCAAGTACGCACTCTCGATGTTCCGCCTATCCTGCACCGATCCCACAAAACCGCCTTAATCAAGCGTCGCCTGCCACCGCACAACGCGGGGATGGGTGCAGCAGCAGTGGGACGTTCTGCAGGATCGGCGCACCTCGCGCGGAACACGGGCGCATCTCGCGTGGAATAGCTTACCCTCTCACACCTGAGAGTGGCGCATTTCGCGTGGAAACCTACACCTATATTGTAAGGCGTCAGATTAAGTGCGCCGTTGGTCACATTAGCTGCGCGGGAATTGTCACATTCGCTGCGCCACCCCGCACGACACCCTCCTCCAGGCCCCACTAGCCATCTTATCCACACTCAAAATACCCTCGACAGGAACGCCACGGACGCGATCCGCGCGGACACACTCCGCACGGATTGGCGCACCTAATGTGACCATTCTGCAGGGTCGGCGCACCTAATGTGGAAATTCCGGCGCACCGAGCGTGGTTTAAGACCTCGATTTAAGGGCGGGACCCGCGCACCTGGGATGAAAAGGGGGTCACGCCGCCGGCGCTTTGGGTGTGATGGACACGTCGAAGCCCAGGGCCTGCAACTGCTGCACGAGGTGATCACGGGTGGGCGCCTGACGGGGCAGCACGGGCTGCG
>JAABUX010007216.1_pt1 | contig 13095 bp, 10 predicted proteins | sample 5561851 | NCBI WGS metagenome assembly JAABUX01 (sample SAMN10711883, study PRJNA513361) | rock metagenome | isolation source: Antarctica rocks | place: Antarctica: Victoria Land, Richard Nunatak red sandstone | collected 2016-01-03 | reverse complement strand
CACGACATCTCGACCGCCTACAGCGGCCCCGAGGCGATCGAGGTCGCCCGCCAACACCGGCCCGAGTTCGTCTTGCTCGACATTGGCCTGCCCGGGATGACCGGCTACGAGGTCGCCGCCCGGCTCCGCCAGGAAGAAAGCTGCCAGGGGGCCGTAATCATCGCCGTGTCGGGCTACGGTCAGGACGAGGACCGCCGCCGATCCAAGGAATCCGGCTTCGACCACCACCTGATCAAACCCCTGGATCATGATGCCTTGCTCGAAGGCAACGGGAATGGCCGGTTGTGAGTGGATCGGGCGGAAAGGGATGGCCACCGATCCCTTCCGCCGGGCCAGTCCCCCCTTTCGGCCTTTCCTGCCGGGACAAACCGTTTCAGCCCGTTTGGACGCCGGTGGTCGCGCCAACGACGGGGGCGACGGATGCGTGGGCGTTCCCCGGGGAGACCCCTCGGTTCGCGACCGCCTGATCTTGGCGGGCGACGGCTCCGATCACCTCCGACGGCGCCAGCTCGACCTGGCGGGCCGCTCGGCCGATGTAACCGACCGAGAAGCCGATGATCATGAACGCCATCCCCAAGAAGAACAGGCTCACGCAAATAAACCGAGCGACGTCGTGCGGGTTGAACATCGAATACCAGGCCGCCGAGGGGATCGCCATGACGACCCCGATCGTGATGAACGTCAGCGAGGTGTAAGGCGCCGACGAAGGCTTGCTCATGATCGCCATGAAGGGATCTCCCGAAACGGATGCCGGATGTCAAGTCAAAGGGGGGCTTGTCGACGAATCGTCGACGACGCCCGAGGCGTGTCCGCCTAGGGCAACCATAGGTTTCGAAAACGTCGCCCGATCGAGAATTCCGACCACCGCTCCCCCCGACGCCTCCGATTCGCCGCCCGCTCCTGGCCGGTCGAGGGCGTGATGGTTATGTTGGGCCGGTGCTTCTGGCTTCGATCATCAAGCCCACCGGCAAAAAGGACCACGATGACGGACAACTTGAACAGGCGGGCGTTCCTGGCGGCTTCGGGAGGGGTGGCGCTGGGGACTTCGGCGATGCTGGGGGCGAGCCCGGTGAAGGACCCGGGCACTCGTCGGCCGATCGTGATCGCCAGCGGCAATGGGCTTAAGGCGGTCGATAAGGCGATGGAACTGATCAAGGCAGGGGCGGACCCGCTCGACGCCGCGATCGCGGGGGTGGCGATCGTCGAGGCCGACCCCAACGACCGGACCGTCGGCTATGGCGGGATTCCCAACGAGGAAGGGGTCGTCGAGCTCGACGCGGCGGTGATGCACGGCCCAACGCACGGCGGTGGGGCGGTCGCGTCGATCCGGAACATCATGCACCCGGCGGCCGTCGCCCGATTGGTGATGAAGCGGACCGACCACTGCCTGCTCGTCGGCGAAGGGGCCTTGAGGTTCGCCAAGATGCACGGCTTCCCCGAGGAGAATCTCTTGACCGAAGATTCCCGGAAGATCTGGCTCCACTGGAAGGAGACCAACGGGGTGGACGACGACCGGATTCCGCCGCCCGACGACGAGCTCGACCCGATCGTCCGCGAGTTCTTCGGGATCAGGAAGCACGGCACCATCCACTGCTCGGCGCTCGACACCCACGGCGACCTCGGCTGCACCACCACGACCTCGGGCCTGTTCTACAAGATGCCGGGCCGGGTGGGCGACTCGCCGATCCTGGGTGCCGGGCTTTACCTCGACAACGAGGTCGGATCGAGCGGCTCGACGGGCCGGGGCGAGGCGAACCTGCTCAACCTGTCGAGCTTCGCCACCGTCGAGTTCCTCAGGCGGGGGATGGAGCCCAAAGACGCCCTTTTGGAAACGTGCAAGCGGGTGGTGGCGACCAACCGGACGCCCCGGCTCCGGACGTCCGACGGACGGCCCAACTTCAACGTGTCGTTCTACTGCGTGGCCAAGGACGGCCGATACGCCGGGGCTTCGATCTGGCCGGGAGGCTCGTTCGCGGTCCACGACGGCGACTCGGCCCGGAAGATCGAGTGCACCCCGCTCTTCGCCGAGAAGATGCCCCGGCCTTGATGATCGGGCTCGCCCCGATCTGAAAACAAAAACGGCCCCGAAGCGCGGTGGACGCACCGCGCGGGGCCGATCGTCGAGGCGTTCGCTCGCGGACGACTTCAGGCAGGGGGCAACGTCTGGAGGTGCTTCTCGCCTTCCTTGGAGACCATGTAGCGGTAGTTGCCGCTGGTCTTGTCCTTGGCCCCTCGCTTGATCAGCTTGCGACCGTGGAGCAGGTCGATGTAGCGCTGGTCGGCCTTCTTGGTCGAAAGGTACCCTTCGTCCTTGGCCCCTTGGATCTGCTTGAGGAAGTCGAGCTGCTTGTCGGTCAGCTTGACGGGGGCGGCGGCGGCCGGGGCGGCCTTCTTGGGAGCGGCCGAAGTGGCTTCCGCCTTGGGGGCGGCGGTCGGCTTGGGCGTGGACGCCTTCGACGCGGTGCTGGTCGCGACGGCGGTCTTGGCCTTAGGTTCGGCCTTGGTGGCTTTCGGCGCGGCGGCCTTGGCGGCGGGTTCCGGCTTGGCCTTGGCGTCCGACTTGGTTGCGGCGGGCTTGGCTTCGACCTTCGGCTCGGCGGCGGTCTTGGGCTTCGCCTTCGGCTCGGAGACCTTGGGCTTGGCTTCGGTCTTCGCTTCGGCGGCGGGAGCCGGGGCGGCGGCCTTGGTGGGCTTGGCCTTCGCGCCTGAAGCGGGGGCCGATGCCTGGGTTTCCGGGGCCTCGGGCTTCGAGGCTTTGGTCGCGGCGGCCTTGGTGGGTAGGGCCTTCTTGTCCGGGGCCGCTTCCGGCTTGCTCTTCTTGACCGCCATCGGTGCTCATGCCTCCAAGCGTTGGATGGAACAGAACCCATCGAGCTGGTTTCGGGCCACCAGCCCCAGCTTTGGGCTAGTTAAACGAAATCTATCTAGCTCGTGAAGTCGAAGTCTGCGCGAAACATACCAGATTTCTCGGTTGTTTCCGCGATTTCGGCCAGAGAAATCCGCTCGATTTTTCCAGTTGGTCCGTCGGACGGTCAAAACGCCCTGATCGTCGTCGAGTCGCGGCACCTCGATCAAGCCCTCCGATGGGGGTATTTTCCCTGAAAAACAAGGGGTTTTCGCGGTCCGCCTCGATCGACTCCTCCGAGTCCGCACCCTTCCAGGCGACCCGATGTCATGTCGTTCGACCCGCTCGAAAGGAATCGTCGCAAACCTCGAAAATTTCCGGTCGAACCAAGTGGGACACGCTGGATTTTGCGCCGGGTTCGAGCATGTTGACCCGGAGAGTGTCGTCCCGAGCGGCTCCTTTCGTCACTCGAAGGGGTCCGCTACACTGATCAAACGGCCTTCCGAGTGCTCTCGGAAGGGGGATCGCTCGCGATCACGACCTCCTCGCAAAGGAATCACGCTATGTTCCTCCGATCGAGCCGGACTCCTTCGCCCCGCGTCAGAATGCTTGCGGGATGCTTCGTCGTGGGGGTCGTCACCCTGATCGTCGCCGCGACCGAGGCTCGGGTCGGGGCCGATGACTCGACGACTCCCGGCGACAAGACGCTCGGGCTGAAACCCCCCGAAGGCGCGACCGTCTTGCTCGGCGACTCGCTCGACCCCTGGGTCAAGGCCGTCGACAAATCCGCCCCGGTGGGCGACTGGCCGATGATCGGAAACATCGCCACCGTCGGCAAGGGGAGCATCCGGACCCAAGGCACCTTCGGCGACTTCCAGCTCCACGTCGAGTTCAACGTCCCCTACCTGCCCGACCAGAAGGGGCAAGCTCGGGGCAACAGCGGCGTCTATTTGCAGGGAATCTACGAGCTGCAAGTGCTCGATTCATACGGCTTGACTCTCAAAAACAACGACTGCGGCGCGATCTACCAGCAGATCATCCCGAGCGTCAACGCCTCCAAGCCGCCGCTCCAGTGGCAAACCTATGACATCACCTTCCGCGCCGCCCAGCTCGAAGGCGACAAGGTCGCCAAGAAAGCTCGCCTGACTGTGGTCCAGAACGGCCTGACGATCATCGACGACAAGGAAATCTCGCCCACCCCCGGCGGCGTCAACGATGTCAAGGAAGGCGGACCCGGCCCGATCATGCTCCAGGACCACGGCAACCTCGTCCAGTTCCGGAACATCTGGATCAAGCCTTTGATCCCTTGATCGGGCTAAGACGTCGGCGCGACCCGGAGCGAATCCAAGTCGAGTTTCGGGGGCTTGCCGAACAGCCTGCGGTACTCCCGGCTGAACTGCGATGAGCTTTCGTAGCCGACCCGATAGCCCGCCGCCGCGGCGTCGAGCCCTTCGGCGAGCAGGAGGCGGCGGGCTTCCTGCAAGCGGAGTTGCTTCTGGTACTGGAGCGGGCTGAGCGCCGTGACCGCCTTGAAGTGGTGGTGGAGCGCCGAGGGGCTCATGCTCACCCGCCTGGCGAGTTCCTCGATCCGCAGAGGCTCGGCGAAGTGCCCCTTGAGCCACTGGATCGCCCGGACGACCCGCCGGGCCTGGCCGTCGCCCACGGCGATCTGGCGGAGCTGGCCCCCTTGCTCGCCGACGAGCAGGCGATAGATGATCTCGCGGACGATCAAGGGGGCCAGCACGCCGATCTCCTCGGGGGTCTCCAGCAAGCCCACCAGGCGCCCGACGGCGTCGAGCAGCGGCGGCTCGACCCGGCTGACGGCGAGCCCCCGGCTCGATGGAGCCTCCAGCCGGTTGTCGGCGATCAGTTCGCCCACCGTGCCGGGGTCGAGGTTGATCTGGAGGCTGAGGTAGGGGGTCGCGGGCGACGCCTCGATCACCTCGCCCGCGACCGGCAAAGCAACCGACGCCAGGAGGAACTGCGCGGGGTCGTAGAGGTAGATCTCGTCGCCGAGAATCACCCGCTTCCGCCCTTGCGCCACGATGCAGAGAGAAGGTTCATAGACGCATTGGACCGGCTCGCTCGGGCTGGTCGAGCGATACAAGGTCAACCCTGGGATCGAGGTCGGGTGCGCTCCGTCCCGACCGGTCCGGCGCTCGACGAGTTGGACCAGCCCTTCCACCGTTCGTTCTTGCATTGTCGCATCTGCCTTGGGGATGTTGTCGGATCTGCGTCCGTTGAATTGGAACAACCCCAGGAGGATCGTGCAAGGATCGGCGACGATCGGGATCACGGCGGGCCGGGGCTTGGGCCTATCATGACTCCAGTCCGACGCGGCATTCGTCGCACCGGCTTCGCGTCCAACTTGGAGAATCGGGCAATGCCGACTTGGGAAAACAAGGTCGAGGGGAAAGTCGTCGTCGTCACCGGGGCCAGCAGCGGGATCGGCGAGGGGATCGCGCGCCTGCTCGCCGAGCATGGGGCCAAGGTCGTCCTCGGGGCTCGCCGGGTCGAACGGCTAGAGAAGATCGTCGCCGAGATCCGCGAAGCGGGCGGGGTGGCGTTGGCCAAGGCCGTCGACGTGACGAAGCACGAGCAGGTCAAGGCGCTCGTCGCCGCCGCCGTCGACCAGTTCGGGCGGATCGACGTGATGATCAACAACGCCGGGTTCATGCCGATCGCGCCGCTCGACGCCGACAAGGTGGACGAGTGGGACCGGTGCATCGACATCAACCTCAAGGGGGTGATGTACGGGATCTCGGCTGCCTTGCCCCATTTCCGGTCGCAGGGGAGCGGCCACTTGATCAACGTCTCGTCGGTGGGCGGCCACAAGGTCCTGGGCGGGGCCACGGTCTACTGCGGGACCAAGTTCGCTGTCCGGGCCATCACCGAGGGATTCCGCGAAGAGGTCGGGCCGACGATCCGGAGCACCAACATCAGCCCGGGGGCGGTCCAATCCGAGTTGAGCGACCACATCACCGACCCCGCGACCAAGGAGGCGATGAAGCAGTTCACGGCGATCGCGATCCCCGCCCAAGCGATCGCGCAGGCCGTCCTCTACGCCATCCAGCAGCCCGCCGCCGTCGACGTCAACGAGATCATCGTCCGCCCCTCAGCCCAGCCGTTCTGATGTGTCTGTTTCCCCGACAAAGGTCGATCGACCGGAGCTTTGGCAGATGGGATGGCCCGGCCCGAGGTGATCGCCTTCCTGGCGTCGCCCAGGGCCAGCTACGTCACCGGTTCGCTCGTCATGGCCGATGGGGGCTGTGCCGCTTTGTGATCCTGGACCGAAACCCCGAGCACCCGACCGCTACCTTCGCTTCGAGTCGCCCGGTTTGGTCGCGATGATTCCCGGATCGATCTCGGCCGATTTGACGACGACAAACTTCGCGTCGATGTCGTTCGATTTGAGGACGACAAACCCGGGATCGATGTCGTCCGGCTCGATCACGGACCTGACGTTCGGCCCCACGGGTAACCGTCCGCCCGGAAATATTTTCCCACGAGGGGCGACGTCGCGACCGGCAGCCTTGAAGTGAGGCTGGGCCAACGGCGCTATCCGAGGTGGCGATCCCCAAATCAGTGCCGGAGATGCCAAAGAGACCGTGAGGATGCCGAGGCCCCGGCAATATCGCGTCCGAAACATCGCTAGACTCCAATCCATCGTTTTGGAGTTTCCCCAGGCGCCGGGCGATAAGCCCGCCCCTGGTTTTTCACCCTATCAGCGCCCTGATCATCCTGCAACGGCCTGATGGCCATCCGACCGGCACGGCGGTTCGACTTCCTGCCCTCACCCGGACGGCCTCTTGATCAGGATGTTTCTCAAGGAATGGTGATGATGTTACCGGAAATGGGGTCATGAAACTTGAGTGAACTGCCCGGGTGGAGTTTCTCCGGGAAGACCACCAGATTCTTTCGCGTCGGAACTTTCGCCGAGTAGGTCAAGAAACCTTCCAAGCCGGGGACGGCGTGCAACGCATGACCCAACCGCTGCGTCGGGACGTTGGACCAACAAGGCGCCGCGAGGATAGGGTTCGGATTCCTGAGCAGGTAGCCACGCCAATCACCGGTCAATTCTTGGACCGTCGTGTTGATCTGTTGACGGCGCGAGGCTTCGGTGAGATCCGCGACCCGATGTAACTGGATGCCGACGTTGATCACAACCCATGAGGCGCTCGGATTTGGGATGTAGTCGGCGGGCAAATAAGGCGAACCGAGGAGCGCCTGAACTTCGAAAAGCGCGACTTACTTGATGATCCTCGGCGAAGTAGAGGATCTCAAATCCGGGCCGGGAGGTGCTTCCCGCGTTGAACCGTCCCGGAACCGTCGCGGTGTGGGCGGTGGCGAGGAGCGAGTTCCAGAACTTGAGTTGGATGGCTCGATACCAAGTGGCCGCGACCGGCTGCGTCGCCAAGGTGTCGCAAGCGACTAGCTTCATGTAAACATCCCGATCTTGATGGCCCGGACCAACTCGCGGAGTCGCTCCTCATGATCCGTCCCGATCAACTCTCGCGGCTTCTTCCCACCGAGTTGGTCGTTCGGGTGATTCATCCACTCGTCTGGCTCAGCGAAGACCTCGGCGATCAACGACTCGATGTCAACCCGTTCGTCAAAGTCGCGGTCGATGGTGCTCATGGGATGTTCCTTTTGGAGACTTCCTGATCCTGGTTCGATAAACCGCTAGGATGCCTTCCCATCCGAATCAACTGGAGTGCCTTCCGCCGCTCAGAAGTCGATGGCGTCGAGCGGGACCAGGGCCATCCCGTCGATGGTGAGCTTGGGGTCGTCCCAGTCGGGTTCGCCGAGGCGGCGGGTGAGGCGGAGGAGCGAGGCCCGAAGGCCGTCGCCCAGGGCGGAGAGCGACAGGTCGTCGGCGTGGAGGAGGTCGGCCTGGCTCCGGGCGAGGAGGCTTCCGGGTCGGGGCGGGGGCAAGCCTCCTCGACGGCGGAGGTGGTCGGCGAAGGTCCGGGAACCTCGGTCGGCGGCGAGGAACGAGGTCTCGCCCGACGCGGCGGCGGTCCCGGCTTCGAGGAGTTCGGCCAGGTCGCGCGAGGTCCCCGACGCGGCCTGCTGGAGTCGGGTCAACTCGTCGATCAAGGTCCGAAGCTCGTCGCGACTCATGAGGATTTCGACCGACACCAGGGGGTGGTGGTCGACCTCCTGGGCGATCCAGCCTCGGCGGACCGAGGGTGCCTTCCGCCCGTTCGATCGGGGGTCGGGGCGGGCGACCCCGGCGGCGTCCCCCCGGTGGACGTCGACCAGGATCGGCGCGACCCGGTCGAGGGTCAAGCCTCGGCTGTTGACGTACTCGACGAGCTTCCCCTCGGCCTCGGCGCTCGCCAGCGCGGCGATCGTCCGGGCTTGCTCGACCCGGTCGTCGATCAAACTCTGGAGCCTCAAGGCCAAGTCGTCCTTGGCGCCGATCTTCGAGGTGAGCGGTTCCACCGGGCGGGCGAACCCCTGCGACTTGTCGAGCGGGCGGTATGACCCTTCGGCCAATGTTTGCCACTGGGCGCGGTAGCGGGCTTGCTCGGCGGTGGAGAGCGTCCCCGGCCGGTCGACCGCGACGGTGCTGATCGTGATCCCGGCGGCCTTGGCCCGATCGGCCAGGGCTTCGGCCCGGGTCAGGTCGAGGGCATGGTCGGGGGCGTCTCCGAGGAGGACCACGAGCTTGGTGGCCAGTTGCCCGGCTCGGCCGGTCGGCCAGTCGACGTGGTCGCCGCTCGGGTCGCCCGGTTCTTTCGGGAGGGCCAGGGATACGCCGTCGAAGACCTGCTCGGCGACGCTCCCATCCCCTTTGATCGCGGCGCTGGTCGTCTTGAGGGCGGACAGGAAGCCGGAGGCGTCGGTCAGCTTCGACACCCTCCTGGCCCGAAACCCGTAGTGCGGGGCGGCGTCGCGGAACTCGACCAGGGCGAACCGGAGGTTGACGTCGCCGTACCGCCTGGAGGCCGACGCCACCAGGTCGGTCGCCAGCTTGCGGGCGGCGTCGATCGACCCTTGCATCGACTTCGTGGTGTCGATGACGAAGGCCACGTCGACCGCCCGGAGGTAGCCTCGAAGGTCCGGGGGCGGCTCGGTGGGGCGGATCTGCTGACTCGGGGCGTCCTTGACCAGGCTTGCGACCTCGAACAAGGGATGCCCTTCCACCTCGGCGGTCGACAGGATCGGCATCCCGAGCGGTGGGGCCTTCGCGTCGTCGCCGTCCGAACCCGGTTCTTCCCCTTGCGTCGGGCACGAGCCTCCATGCCTGGGGCAGGCCCGGCCTCCCAGCGAGTCGACCAGGCAAGCCTCGTCGCGGTAGATCACCAGCCGAGGGCGACCTTTCCGGGCGGTGGGCCGGGCCATGAGCCGGGTATCCCACTCCAGGACCGACGACGCCGGGACCCACCCCTGCGCCTTCGCCCCTCGCGCCCCGACCTGGAGCCAGTCGGGATGACTCGCAGGCTCGGCGCCGTGGAGGTAGCGGATCGCGAAGTAATCGAGCGGAGCCCCCACCGAACCGCCCGTCCCCGCCCCGCTCCGGGGGACGACGGCCAGATCCTTGACGACCACCTTGCGCCGGAGGCCGTCAGGCGTCCGCAAGATCCCGTCGCCGACCGAACCCCCCTCGACCACATCGCTCGAGTCGCGGACGATCGCCGGCGGGCGGATCGCGGCCCGGACGCTCGCATCGGTGGGGACCACCACCGCTTCGGGCCGGAATCGGTCGAGGACGAGAGCCCCAACCCCGACAACAAGTAGCAACAAGTAAAACACCGGCATCCGATAAAGCGCGGGCATCGGTCGAGGGCCTTTGCATCAAGCAGGGGAGATTCGTCAAGCCATCACGCCCTCGAAAGTTGGCGTATGGATGATCAACCAGACAGGGACATCCCATCGTACGACCCGATCGAAATCTCGACAATCCGCCCGAACCGGCGCCGCTTCGATCCCTGGCAAACCGAGAAGTGAATTTGTTTTTGAGGCGAAAGTCGGAAAATTCTGGACGCGGACGGGTTGACAGTGGATACTTGGGGATATCTGGGAGGTCTAGGGTGAATAAACCCAAGCGATCTCTTCACGCTTGCGCCGCGATCGGCCTGATCCGGCGGACCAGATGCCTGGCCATCTTTTCGCGCTGGTCGCTCTGCGGGTGTGATCGAGGTCGCGTCATCAGATCGATCGCCGGACGCGCTGATGACTTTTTTGATCGCATATCCAGATTGGCGTGTTTAATCGCTTGGGAGGCTCTAACCAGTTTGCAGATCGAGGGTTATGTCGTCGTGAACTCTCGGAGTGAGGAAATCGTGAAAATTTCGTGAAAGTGGACTTGGTTCTTGCCATCTCCGAAAATTTTGCTCAATCTATCTATGACGTCATGCAAACAGGTAATCCTCAAGTAGAGTAGCTTGTTTAAAATGACAAGTTTGCGAGGGTCGAAGTTGCCCCGCTCACCATCAATCATTCAAGCCTGTTCTCCGGTGCTCGATTCGAGGGCGAGGTTTTCCCGTTCTCACCGAGGTCGGTGGAACATCTCGGCCTCGACCGCTTTGGTCGGGGTGTTCGGGTGTGGTCCGCTCGCTTCAAATTGGGTTGCGAGATCCGTTGAGTTGGTTTTTTCTTGATCCATCTTTCCCCCACTTCCAAGGTTCTCCCAACATGCTCGACCGGATGCAACGACTGAAGCGAGCGGTCTCCCGACGCTGGAATCAGAAATCCCCTCGGCCCGAAGCCCGATCGCTCCGGGCGTCGAGCCTCCGACTGATGGTCGAGGGGCTCGAAGACCGGGTCGTCCTCGCGACGGTCACCTGGGCCAACCCCGGCAGCGGCGGGATCTGGGAACTCGGGTCGAACTGGTCCACCGGGAAGGTCCCCACCGCCACCGACGACGTGGTGATCGCGCTGACGGCCGCGAACACCGTTTCGTTCACCCGGCCCGGCGACGTCGCCCTCAGCATCACCACGAACAACAACTCCGCGCTCCAGATCAACAACGGCGGGACGTTCCAGCTCGGGGCGGGCAGTTCCTCCCTGGGGGCCAATCTCACCATCGTCCCCGGTGCGACGATGACGATCGCCCCCAAGGCGACACTGGCCGTCATCAACGCGGAGATCCTCGACCAGGGGACCTTGACCCTCGGCGCGGGCGACGCCGTGACGATGATGGGGACCCAGATGAACCCCGGCGTCTTCGTCGTCACCGGGGTCATGACCGCCACGGGCGACACGATCACCGGGGGGAACTATACCGGGGTCGACGTGTTCCAGGGCGGCGAGCTGATCGCCACGTCGGACACCTTCGCCGCGGCAGGGGTCTTCATCGGCCAGGATGCCGTCCTCAAGAGCACCGACCTGACCGCCAACGACTTCACCAACACGGTGTTCTCGATCCCGGCGATCGAAGTCCCCTTGGTCACCAACAACCGCCAATTCGGCGAGGTGGACGTATACGGGTCGTTGGCTTCGGGCAAGAGCCTGGAGCTGACGGCGATGGGGACGAACTCGGTCGCCAAGTTGTATTACCGGTTCGTCAACGGATACTTCGTCGATAACGGGGCGACGCTGTCGTTCGACGCCAACCTGAGGGTCGTCTTCGACTACCTGTCGACGAGCGGACTCCAGGGCACGACGCTGACCGACAACGGCTCGGTGATCTTCAACCAGGGCGACTCGGTGTCGCTTTATACCCTGAACCCGATCGCCAACAACCCGGAAGGCCAGATCGTCGTCAACGGCACGTTGACCGCCACGGGGACCAGCTTCAATAACGTCCCAACGATGCCGACCCCGAGCGATTTCACCCAGATCCTCGTCAGCCCGGGCGGGCATCTGGTCGGCACGAACGATGCGTTCTCCGTGTCGAACGTTTACTTCACCCCCGGGAGCATCCTCAACGCCGGCGACCTGACCGGCAGCGACTTCTCGAGGACCGTCGTGACGCTCCCGGCGACGTATGTCCCTCAGATCACCAACAACAAGCAGTTCACCGAGGTCGACCTCCTGCCCGGAGCCCTCGCTTCGGGCCAGAACCTCGAACTGACGGCGATGGGGACGGTCTCGGCGGCCAACCTGTTCTACGTCTTCCTCGTCAATTCCGCGGGAAAACCCGGGGCCACCAGCGATTTCACGATCAACGCCGGGGCCACCCTGACGATCGACCCGGGCCTCCGGGTGAACCTCTTCAGCTTCGACCCGTTGGCCCCCTACAAGGCGGTGGTCGGCAGCACGATCACCGACAACGGCACGCTCAACTTCGGGATGGGCGACCTGGTGACGCTCTACACCACCGCGCCCACCACGTCGCAGACCTATCCCCCCGCCCAGATCATCGTCGGCAACGGCGGGGTGATGACCGCCACCGGGGCGAGCTTCCTCAACCAGGCGGGCAGCGGCTTCACCGAGATCCTCGTCAACTCGGGCGGGCACCTGACCGGCTCGAACAACTTCTTCGCCCCGTCGCTGACCTCGCTGGCCGCCGGCTCGATCCTCAATGCCGGCGACCTGACCGGCAACTTCTTCTCCAACACCGTGCTGTCGCTCCCGGCGATCGACGTCCCGCTGGTGACCAACAACAAGCAGTTCTCCGAGGTCGACCTCCTGCCCGGGACCTTGGCCTCGGGCGTGAATTTGCCGCTGACGGCGATGGGGACGGTCCTGACCTCGACCCTGTTCTACAGGTTCGTCGGCAACTATACGATCAGCCCGGGGGCGTCGATCACGGTCGACCCCAACCTCCAGGTCCAGGGCAACGGCTTCACGCTGACCGACGACGGCACGTTGAACTTCGGGCGAGGCGACTCGACATCGCTCAGCTTCGCGGTCGGCACCACGCCGACCGGCGGGATGCCGACCGGCGGCACGCTGAACGCCCCGGGGACGACGTTCAACAGCAACCAGATCGTCGTCAACTCGGGGGGGAACTTCACCGGGGTCGGCGACCAGATCAACACCGGGAACCTCACCCTCGGCCCGGGCTCGGCGGCCTCGCTGACGATCTCCTCGTTCACCGCCACCCTGACGGTCGACAACACGGCGACCATCAACATCAACGGCGACAACTTCAACAGACTCAACGTCGTCGCCACCGGCGACCCCAACGCCCACATCAACCTGACGGGGAATTACTGGGGGACGACCGACACCGCCGCGATCGAAGCCAAGATCCGCGACCACCACGTCGACGCGAAGCTCCCGACGGTCGACTTCCTCCCCGACATCGCCGGGGTCGCCTCGATCTTCGCCAGCAACGCAACGGCCCCTTATAG
>JAABUX010007215.1_pt1 | contig 13096 bp, 18 predicted proteins | sample 5561851 | NCBI WGS metagenome assembly JAABUX01 (sample SAMN10711883, study PRJNA513361) | rock metagenome | isolation source: Antarctica rocks | place: Antarctica: Victoria Land, Richard Nunatak red sandstone | collected 2016-01-03 | reverse complement strand
TTAGGCACCGGCGCCTGCTGCAGCTCCATGCTGACGCGCAAGTATGCGAGCTCAGGACCTGCAGCGTGCTGTGGTTTGCTGCGCCAGGCGCGCACCCACAGCTTTGCAGTGAGCGTCGTGCCGCGCAATGGGGGTCAGCATGGAGCTGCAGCAGCCCCCGGATCCCTAAGCAGCCTAGAGGCACTCCCCCGGTGCACCACGCTGCTCCGCAGCGCTGCACACCTTGCATGCGCCGCCCATGCATGTGCACAGCCCCAGAACGGGCACCTTGCACGTGCGCATCTTGGTGCTCGCGGCCTGCGGCTCTGCCTCAATGGCCGCAGGGTCCGTGATGGTCTTAAAGCTCCTGATGTTGTCAGCTGTGCCCCGCTAGTAGTAGGGACAACTCCCGTTCCCATGTGGGCTGGGTGGGCAGGGGATCCAGGCACTTTTTTTTCCTTTTTTTGCCATATGTGCATCTTTGCGTACGGGCACACAGGCGCGCGTGCGGCCCGGGCGGGCCGCTGCCCAGCTTGTAGATGAGCATGCACGAGCAGGCCGACTGCGCGAACGCTCGCCATGGCACGAGCGTGTGCGCGCCCCAAGCATAGGCCTGCGCCAGCCAGCAGCGCGCCAGCACACGGAACACAGTGCAGCATCCATGGGAAGTGCATCTCTGCGCACTGGCAGTGCCTCTCGCAGCGTGCGGCCCAGAGCCAGTGTTGCATGGCCACCGCAAACGGACGGCCATGGGATGCACGTGAGCAGTGTCCTGCGAGCCCTGCCTAAAGTGCGCATGCGATTTTGTGACTGTGGAAGCTGTGATCTGTAGAAGCCACCCAGGCATTGGGGTAGTGCTTGAAGCATGCTGCACCGTTTCAGCAAAAGCCTTGCGTGCCTGCTGACGGGAAACGGTTACATCTGACTCTTCAAGGAGAAACATGCGCATGGTGCCTGTGTAAAAGCATGTCAGTACACCATTGCGCACTATGCATTGCACCCCGTCCTCCTGCTACGCCCTGCGGAGCCAACGCTACAGGTAGAGCGCGCCACCGCCCCAAGTCACTGCAGCGCGCTACTCAGGGCAGCGCGGGGCCGCGCAATAGGTGATGCAGCCAACCCGCATATTCATGCAGCCGCCGAGACTGCCCAGGGCACCCAGCCTCCTATGCCTGATCTGCATCATTGCCACCTAATCAGCCTGCCGCTGGCCGCTGTCGTCGTGCGCCTCGGCCACGTCGCTCAGCGCGCCGTTCAGGGCGGCGCCGCGCGCCCCGGCGCCGTTCGGGCTGAACGCGCCGTTAGCCGCCGCGGCGCTCGGGCCCGCGCTGCCGTTGCTGGCGGCGGCGGGCGCGCCGGGGCGCTGGCCGCGCGCGCTGGCCAGCCGCGCGGGCAGGCGCGTGGGCCGCCCGAGCAGGCCGACCGTGTCGCCGAGCAGGTCGTCCACCAGGCCGCGCGTGGACTGCCGCCGCAGCAGCCGCATGAGCGCCTGCGCGCGCGCACATGCCGCTCTCAGCTTCCCCGCAGCACCTGCTGCGCAGATCCAGTCCTCGGTAGCTCATGGAAGGGAGCTTTGCGGCTTTGCATGTACTGCCCTCGCAACGTCTGATCGTACCAGCCTTCACAAGCACTTGCAGGGCCCATGCACCATACCACCAGCAAAGGGGTTGCAACCCTGCTCTATCTTTTACACAGATTATCAGGGCGCGCGCCTGCGCGTCGGCGACCACCGCGCTGCCGTCCTCGCCGGCCGCGGCCGCCGCGTCGCCAAAGCTGGCGAGCAGCTGGTCCTCGGGGCTCGCGGGGCTCGAAGGGTCGAGCGCCGCTGCCGCAAACGGCCCCGGCGGCACCGCCGGCTCGCCGCCGCCCGGCGCCGCGCCGCCCGGCTGCAGCTGACGCCGCACCAGCTGCGCGTACACGCCGCCTGCGGCGCAACGCGGGCCGTGGGGCAACCGCGCGCGCCATGCGCGCACGCCGCGGCAGAGCGGCGCCAGCCCCGGCGCGCAGGGGTATAGGGTTAGAATATACTAGATATACCCTATCACATCCTACCCTAAACCTGGCCGGCGGCGCGCGCGCACCGGCCGCGAGCAGCTCGTCGTGCGTGCCGCGCTCGGCGATGGCGCCGCCGTCCACAACGGCCACCTCGGCGGCCGACTGCACGGTGGACAGGCGGTGCGCGATGACGATGACCGTGCGGCCGACCGCCACGCGGTCCAGCGCCTCCTGCACCAGCGACTCGCTCTCCGCATCCAGCGCACTCGTGGCCTGCCGGCCCGGGGCGCGCGCCGCCCTGTCGGCACGCCGCTGCCCGCCAGACCTCCAAGCGGCCGGGCGCCCTCAAAGCGGTGGGCGATCTCAGAGCGCCAGCGCCCACAGCGGCGCGGCGCCTCCGGATGCCCAGCAGCTCGTTCTTCGCTTGCAGCGGCGTTGGCAGCCAGCCGACCACTACACACACCAGCTCTGGCAAGCTACTTGACAGCTATCTTTTCATCAACTAACGCTCAGCAGGCCGCCAGCCTCAAATTCTTGAAACCGTGCTCATCTCTTTACTCTGTGCCCAGCAGCACACACAGCCCCGTTCATCGTGACAGAGTATGCTCGCTCAGCACCCGGCATGCTAGTGAGACACGCAGGGGCACGTCGGCGCTTGCGTAAAAAACGCGACGAGTAGAAGCGGGGGCGTGCCTCATCCAGCAGCAGCACGCGCGGCTTTGTCAGGATCGCGCGCGCGATGGCCACGCGCTGCTTCTGCGCGCGCGGCGGCCCGACACGCTCACCACTGCATCGAGGCAGTCACCGCCGGCCCTGCTCAGGCTCCGCGCACGCCGCCCGCCGCCCGGGCATGCCAGCCGGGGCGCTCACCGCGCACGCAAGGCACTGCTGGCCAGGGCGCTCTGGCGCGGCACGCTCACGACCAGGCGACGACATGCACAGGCACAGGGGGCTGCAGCCTGCAGTGCTGCTTGCAGACGACAGGCAAATGCGTCGGTGGCTGCAGGCACCACCACTGCCAGAGACTGGGATCAAACAGGGTGTTGTGGTGTAGAGCAGACGAGAAGGGCCGCCGCACCTGCCCGCCCGACAGCCGGACCCCCCGCTCCCCCACCTGCCGCAGCACAGCGTGTCCTCAGCGCGCACAGCGCGCACCAGCATGCCGTGCGCGCGTGCGACCCGGCCAGCGGGCGCTATGCAGCCATAGCTTAGCGTTTCCTCACCTGTCTGTTCCCTTGCGCATGGTGTACCAGTTTTGTCCGTTCAAACATGGTCATGTGTCATGTACCATGGTCAGCCAGCACGACATCCAGCACCTCTGGGCAAGCCACGCGATGGGCCGACCGGCGGGCGCGCGCGGGGCAGGGCGCGCGCGGCGCACCTGCGTGTGGTAGCCCTGCGGGAAGGACTGGATGAAGTCGTGCGCGTTGGCCAGCTTGGCGGCCTCCTCCACGCGCGCCAGCGGTATCGAGTGCGGCTTGCTCACCTGCGGCCCGGCGCGCGCGCCGCTCAGCGCGGGCGCCGCCCAGCTCGTCCACAGAGCAGCGGCTTGCAGAGCGCTGCGCCTGCGCACGGCGTGCGCCGGCGCCGCGCTCGCCAGGCTCTGCGGGCCGCCGCCCGGCGTCCGGCGCCCCACGCCGCCCCCGGCGCGCCTCCCGCTGGCAGTCGCAGCACAGACCGCCGCCTGTTGCGAGACCTCCAGCTGCACGAGCTCCGCGTGACTGCACCGCAAACAGCTCCATGCGCCTTGAAAGGATGGTGTGGGGGGGGCGCGTGCCCCGAACGCGATGTTGTACAGGATGCTCTCCGCGAACAGGATGGGCTCCTGGCTGACGATGGAGACCTGCTTGTGCAGGAACTCATGCTGCACGGCCGGCAGCGGGCAGCCGTCCAGGAACACGCCGCCGCTCTGCGCGCGCGCGCGCCCGTCGTCGCGGCGCACTGGTGCTGCGCCGTGTGGGGTACCCAGCAGGCTGATGACCAGAACACGCCGCCGCTCTCGGCGCCCGCAGGGCAAGTGTGCATATATAAAGTCATGCTGCCAGGGCGCACGCCACGCTGCGCCCTTTTGAGCATTTCAGCTGGCTCCCGCTTGAGGACATGCAGCCGCTCTGCCTGCAAGCAGCAAGGTGCACTGCTGTTGTGCCAGCCAAACACATGCCTCACACGTCTGCTTGAAAGCCCCGGCGTATGAGCGGCTGGCGTTGCTGCAGATAACAGGGCTAGCCAGCGCTCGGTAAAGCAAACGGAGCCCCTTGAACTGAGGCCCAACCTGCGGGTCGTAAAAGCGCTGGATGAGGTTGACGATGGTGGACTTGCCGCCGCCGGACGGCCCCACCAGCGCCACCTTGCGCCCGGGCGGCACGTGCAGGTTGAGGCCGCGCAGCACGGTGACGTCCGGGCGCGACGGGTACGCGAACCTGCGCCACAGGGTCCCGCCTGAGGCCTGCATGCGAGGCGGGGGTCACGCCCAGCTAGGGTGGGTGCCAGCGCGGTCGCATTCGCGGCGCGATGAGCGCGGATCTGCGCCCCCTCGGGGCTCGCCTGAGGCCGGTCACAGATGTAGTAGACGCGACCCTGAAGCTCAGCAGACGCTCAGCAGAGCGAGCCGGCGGGCTAGCAGAGGCTGCCAGACACACTACCAATGGTCTGTGCACAAGATGCACAAGATGGACGAGAGCTACTCGCTCGCCCCAGACACACGCTCCCTGATTTTGTAAACATCTGCGTGGCCGCGAACGGCCCTCCAGCGAGGTATGCACGCCCCTCTTGTAACGCATGCATACGTATTGACTCAACGATAAACATAAGCGCGCGCGCACGTGACGTTTTGTAGGTCGATGTCGCCGCCCTCGGGCGCGCCCATCGGCTCCATGGTGCCCGGCTCCGCCAGCTGCGGCGTGCGGTCCAGCAGCTCGAACACGCGCTCGCTCGCGCCCACCGCCTGCGGCCGCGCGCGCGGTCCTCCGGGCATCAGGCGGAGCGCCCATTTCCAGACGGCACTGCACGCCGTGTGTGATCACGCAAGCCCTTTGCACGCAGCATGCTCTTGAGAGGCGTTGCGCGTGATGGGGGGCAGCGCCGGGCGCAGGCCGATCGATCATGTGACAGCCCGTCACCACCGTGACGGCCGTTGATGGATGGGCTCGGCAGACGTGCCATTGCAGCCCTCTCACGCTCTATTCAGCCAGGAGCCATGCTCCTTTGTAGGCGCACCAGCTAGGCAGCATAACCCGCCCTCGCAAACTAATAGCACCTGTGCCTCTCAGGCAGCACACTGCATTGAACTGCACATACCTGTCGGCAGCAACACACACATTTGGTGGTAGCAGCAGCACCCATAGTATCAAGTATCTTTTATCTGTTATATGTAGGTGCTGTGCTCGGTGGTGGCGGGCGAGCGAGCCCGCGCGGCGCGCGCGCGCCTGGATGAGGTTGGAGATGACGCCGGCCAGCGCGCCCACGTTGGCGCCCACGTATAGCGCGTAAATGATGAACGTGCTCAGGTCGCCCGCGCTCAGGTACGCGTCCACCACCTGCACGCGCGCGCCCCGCGCATCAGATGCAGACGTGCTGAACGCTGGTCGTGTTGGGGGACGCGAGGGTTGTGGCACGCGACCGCCGCCCACCGCAGCGCGAATCGTACCTTCTATCTTACACGCGTTTTCCCCCTTGGGACCAGATTATGCCGGGGAGAGGTAAGGAGGCATAGCCTTCTGCATTGCGGCGCTTCGCCGGGCCTTCCCATGCATGCCGTGCAGGGGTGGGGGGGGGGGTGCAGGAGACCATGGCTGACAGATGTGGTGCTGGCCAGAGACGCCTGCGCAGTTACCTAGGTGAGGACCGCGCAGGGCTGGCAAGGCGGCGCCACGGTGCCAGGGCAGGCACGACGCAGGGCATGGAGCACAACATGTCCCGCGGCCCGGCGCAGCCTGCCTGCTCCGCGTCTGTGTCGTCACCGACGCCTGGTGCTGTGCCATCGCCGCCCTCAATGTTACAAGTCGTACAGGTGGTCTGCGCCATGGACCCCCATGGCGCAGCGGGAGCCCCATGCTGTGCAGCAAGGCACCCCGGAAGGGGCGCCGCATCCTCCCGGGTGCCTGGCAGTGCATGGGGTTCCCGCTGCGTGGCGACGAACGGCCAGGACCCTGAGCGCGCCGCGCCGATGACACTGCAACCAGCATCGGCGCTGACAGAGACGAGGAGCAGGCAGTCTGCGCGGGGCCGGAGGACGTGTCGTGCGCGCGGCCTGTCATAGCGACGGCGAGCGCCGGGGGGTCGGCCGGCGGGCGCGCGCCTGCCGTGCGCCGAACCAGAGCACGGTGACGATGGAGCCCATGGCCACCAGGGAGTTGAAGCCGAAGAAGAAGCCTGGCGCGCGCGGCGCACAGCTCGGCGCCGGGGTTCAGCCATGAGCGGACCAGCATCACGGCTGTTCAAAAGCGTTGAAAGCGCTACGTGCACCCAGATTTGCTCGCCAGCCATCATGCTGGCTAGGCGTGCTGGCGTTCTCATGTGGCCGGGGCAGCAGTGTGACCAAAGCGAGTGCATGCAAGCTTGGAGCCTATCACAGCGCCATGCGCCGGGAGCCTGGGAGTCATACTTAGCGCCATCACGGCGCGGCGCAAAACATGCAGCGGCATGCATTTACAACAGGCGCCGCTGAGCGCTGGGCACCAGCTGGGGCACGCCAAGGCGACGGGCAATGTCATGGCGGCACGCCTCCGTTCACGCACACTCCGAAGCAAGCCAGCCTGTGCTTCTAGTGAGCTAGAGCGCGCGCGCCGGGCGGGGCCGCGCACCGGAGGCGTGCGCGGACTTCAGGCCCCAGCGCAGCACCTGCATCTGCGACACGCCGTACCGGTCGCACGATGCGTTCTCCTTCGCAAACGAGCGCACCTGCATGCAGGACGCCGCTGGTCAGGGCAGCGCCGTCCCCAAGCGCAGGGAGCGCCAACAGGTAACCTGGCCCCTGGCTTCTGCGGCGTGAGATGCGACACCTGCCAAGCTCCCCCGCCACAGCAAGGTCAACGGCAGGCTGGCTGGCCCTGGCGGGGACGCGTCGGCAGCCCGGCAGAGCGGCATGCGGGTCACCGTGCGTATCGACCCGAACGTCTCCTCCGCCACAGTCGACGCCTCCGCGCTGGAGGTGAGCTGCTCGCTGATGTACTTGCGATTGAGGCCCGAGTAGACCCGGAACGACGCCAGCAGCACCTGCGCAGCACATGCCGGTGAGCCCCGCACGACGACGCCGGAGGCGAGCTGCTTGCCGGTGTGTTTGCTATCTGTGGCCGAGCCCGCATGGGGGGCTGCCGGGGGCCAGCAGAGCGCAGGCCAGGCGCAGTGGGCAGCGTCGCCAGGCACGCGCTCACTGACGCCGTCCGTAAAACCAGGCAGGCGACTGTGCACATGCACAGCCCGCAAGCCCTGCCCGGGTCTCGTCCCCCGCATGGCGGCGCCGCCCGCCACGGGGCCGCCCGGCGCGGGCGCGCGCCGGCAGGCAGGCGAGCGTGAGCGCGGACAGCAGCGGGCTGGTCATGAACATGAGCACGACGCCGAAGATGGACACCACGATGCTGCGCAGCGCGATGGAGATCGAAATCGTGCCCGCGCTCTTCATCAGCCGCGTGTCCTGCGCCGAGCGCGTGCAGGTTGAAGTTTAGGGTTGATGCAGAATTAGGGCGAGGGACAGGGGCGCCGGCGCGCTCAGCCAGCCTGTGCGCGGCGGCGGCGGCGGCAGAGGCGCAGGCGCGGATGCTTGCACGGCAGCGCGCCGCTGCTCATCCTACCATATTGGCGAGAGTGCTTTGGGCTGCCTCCTGTCGACCTCTCCCCAGCACTTTCTCATGCGGGACGCGCCCCTCCTCAAGCTGGACAGAGTCATCCGAAACAGTCACCGGCACCAGCCTGCAATCGCCTGCGCAGTGGCCCGCGCCTCTGACAGTCGGTTCATGAGCTCGCCGGTGCGCACGCGGTCGAAAAAGCCTGCGCGCCCCAGCAGAGACCGCGGGTAGTCAGCGCACGGCGGACTTTCTTACGCTGGCCTAGATTTTGCGCGGCACGGCATGCAATCCATGCCTGCTCGCTTGCGCGCCTGGCGTCGCACGCGCGTACGTGCAAGCTGCAGCGGCTCAGCGACAGCGATGTGACAGCAGGCCTGGCCAGGTGGCGGCGGGCGTCTTCAGCACCGGGCGGACATGCCGGCGCGTCTGCCGCCCCAGGCAGCCGGCCCCTGCCCGGGATGGCGCCCCTACCATGACCCCTTGCGGCGGCAAGCCCTTGCGGCGGCAAGCGCACCAACCTTCATGTAGCACAGCGGACTCGCGCCCCTGGCAGTGCCGACCACGGCTGACCGCGCAGCGTGGCGCGAAGCGCGCCAGTACCCAAACGGGGGACCACGGCCAGCCGCCCCAGGCAGATCTGGCCCCCCTGCTGTCCGCAGACGGAGAGCAGCAGGCGCACCGATCTCCTGGTCCACCAGCCGGCGGAAGAGGCTGTTGCGCAGGCGCCACATCACGCGCTCGGCCGCCGAGTTGAACAGCCTGCGGCGCGGCAGCCGATGGATTTCAGCTTGCCTTGGCGAGCGGCAACGCTGGAAGGCAGGCTGCATAGACGCGGCTGGCGCGCTGCGCACTCACGCTATCCCGCAGCAGCTCCACACGCGAGTCGCAACACTGCACAAAAATTCCTCTGCAGGAGCAGCGCGCAGCACACAAGCCGCGCGCGCGCAGCCCCGCAGCCGCAGGGCCGGCGGGGCGCGCGCACAGCCCCGCAGCCGCAGGGCCGGCGGGGCGCGCGCCAGCTGCGCACGCCAGTCGCGACGCCGCCGACCGCCAAGATGCCCAGGATCTGGAACAGCATCGTGTCCAGGTGGCGCTTGGCCTGCGCGCGGCCGCCCTCCTGCCCGAACTGGATGCACACGTCGATCAGGCTGCCCGCCAGCTTGGGCACCGCGACCGTCGCCAGGCTGCTGACCAGCAGCGCCAGCGTGGCCACAGTCAGGCACTGCGCGCGCGCGCGCAGCAGCGCTCCTCAGCGCGGCTGTCCAGGCTGCGCCAGTGCCATCCCTGCTGTGCAGGCGCCGGGCTGTTCGCTAGCACGGGCGTGCGGAGGGTCTCTGGTTGGTGCGCTTGGGCGCTGTCGCGGACGCCGGCCTCTCACGAGCAGTGCCAGCCATGACCACTGTCATGGCAGGCACTGCGTGCCCTTGCGACACAGCATCTCAGCAACACCTGACGGCTAGCAACTCTCCATGGAAAATCTGCCCTGAATCGTTTGGCCCCAGGCTTGGTTCCAGGCTGCCGTCAGCAAGATGTAGCCTCCATGTTGCCCCCACCAGCGCGAAACATAACAAAGAGGCAGTGCTTATGCACGCATCAGCGTTGATTTCAAGCTGTTCGCTAAGATTCGGCAGCGCCGCAACAGCTACACCGCTGACAAGCAGCATGCGCATATTTGACTCCGTCAGGTTGCTTTGCGTCGCCGTGCCTGTTGGGCACAATAGCACTGAAGTCGTGCCAGTGTTTTGCGGCTGCCATGCCACTTTCGCGCAGCTCACCACGGGCGCATGCCGCACCAGCACTACAACAGCACAGGGTGCGCGTGAAGGCTCTGAGTACCTTCAAAGGGCACAAACTCAGAGCACCCGCGTCAGCAGAGCGTATTGGCAGGCGTCCAGCGTGAGCCTCACGCAGAGGACAACGAGCGGGCCGCACCAGCGCCTCCGCCTTGGCCAGGCCCAGCAGGCGCAGCGCGCTCGCCGACCTCTTCTTCCCACCCTCCACATCGTGGAAGACGTCTCGTGAGGCGGTGCCGTCTCGCAGCAGCGAGTAGTCCTGCACGCTCACGGCCTCGGAGTTTGAGAGGGAGCGCTGGCAAACGCTGTTTGATGATGGAGGTAGCCTACTGCAGCAAGCAGTTGTGTACACGGCAGCTACATGCAGCAAGACAGCTATGCAACAACAGGCAACAGAGTGCGCGTAATGTTGATGCGTGCTCGCCTTTCTAAACGCGCGCCGTCCTCCGCCGCCCTGCATGGTCTTGCGTTGGGCCTTCTGGAGTGGCTGCGGCAATCAGGCCAAGCTTTTCCCACAACTGACTGGGCTGTTCAGTCTGAAGCCCTCACAGATAGGGCCAGCTGGGAGCAGCTGAGCACAGCCGCATGCTCGTGGCGTGCACAGAAGCTCATGGGGAAGGCTGTGGCTTGCATAGTCCTTGTGTGGGGCCAGAAAGCCTCAGCAGCTCGAGTTGGATGGCATGACGAGCATCATTAACATGCTTTCAATGATGCACTGAACAAAGACTGTCTGTAGGAGCACTCAAAGCACCTTGGAGAATGCCTGGCCTCGTGGGGCAGCGGGGACCGCTCGGGCGCAACCAGTTGCGCTGCACACCGCAGAAAGCGTGGTTGCAGTGCCAGTGCAAACTTTATGCGTTGCAGCCGAGACAAGCATGTCAACATACGCACCAAGCTCGCGCGCACGGGCGTGCCGTCAAGCGCTGGGCGCTGCGTGCTGCCCAGGCAGAGCGCTCTGAGCAGGCATTGAGCCCGCTCCAGGACTTCCTAGTGTGGCTCCTGGCTAACGGTGGGCCGTCCCTCCGCCAGTCCTGTCACCAGGCATAGAGCCGCACTGCAAGCCAGAGCCACGCTGCAGGAAGTCAGCGAAGTGAAGGCTTGTTGCAAAACGACGTTGCAGGTCTGGCGCCGCAAGCGGAGAGCAGAAACACAGTCTAGGAGTGTGCTGCAGTGCAGCGCAGGTCCCCTGAACAGTGTGCGGCCCCGGGGCGGGGCAGGCGGCACGGGCGTGGGCGCTGCGGACAGCAAGCTCGCCGTGTACGAGGGCTACAGCGGCGAGCGGGGCCTGCTCTTCGTGCAGGCGCGCTTGCGGGCCTGCTGCTGCCGAGCCTGCTTGCGGGCTGCCAGCACCGGAGCGGCCTGCGCCGCTTGCTAGCCACGATGTGGTTGTGTCCAGCCACGACAGGGCCGACTGCAAGCCAGCTTGCAACCCTGACCGCGCCTTGCATGGGGACGTGCCCTGTGCTCACAGCGCCGGGCAGAACGTCTCGTTGCATGCATGGCCCTGCCCTGCTGGCGGGCCTTTCCATGTTGATGTTACCACATATATTGATATGTGTAAGCGACAAGGCGGGTTGCAGAGTCCGCATGCACGCAACGGGCACAAGCGAGGAAAGACCGCGTCACGCGCGCAGGATGCGGCGGAGGGCGAGGCGCTGGCGCGCGTGCCGCTGCGCCTGGCGCTGACCGACCACGCGGGCGACGAGGAGTCCGACGCGCTGCTGGGCCGCGGCGGCCACTGGGCCACGCGCCTGGCCGCGCGGCTGCTGCGCCAGCGCGCGGCCGGCGCCGCCTCGCCCTGGGCGGCCTACCTGCGGGCGCGCGCGGCGCCCATGCATGCCAAGCCAAGCAAGCGGTGTCCGCACCTCGTTCGGGCGCGGTTAGTGAATCTGATGCGTGCGCTTTGTGTGTGGATCAGGGCATGACTGGGCATGACTGGTCATGAGCGCGAGTGCCGGCTCGCCCCCGGGCACCCAGTGCGGGGGCAAGCCGCCTACCTCCGCGCCGCTACAGAGCTCTCGCAGTGGTGTTCGGCGCCACGCGGCAGCGGCGCGCGCGGCCGACCCGACGACAGGGCGCGCGCGGCCGACTCGACGACAGGGCGGCTCGCCTGATTATACCCTGTCCCAACCCTACAATATGACGCAGATCCTGCCGGAGGCCGTTCCCAGCGTGTACGGCGCGCTGGGGCCCGAGGCGCTGGCGGCGCTGGAGGGCGCGCCGCCGGCCGGCGACGTCGCGCGCGTGCGGCGTTACGCGGCGGAGCAGTTCGCCGGCGTGGCCGACCCGGCGCACGCGCTGGGCGGCGCGGACGGCGCGCGCTTCGCGTGGGCGCTCTCGGTGCGCTCGGCGCGGGCCCACGGCTCCAGGACACTAGCACGCCTCACTGGCTGCTGCATGGCGCGCGCACCGGTGTCGGTCCTGCTCTGAGCCTGCTACAGCGCGCCTTGCTGGCAGCTGCATGGGGCGGAAGCCGCGGGCGTCCTCCCACTCCGCTGTTCGGTGCGCGCCGCCGTCCGCTTTGTGCGGCCGGAACCATGGGGCTGGGTGCTGTAGGCGCCTGCCTTGCAGTGCAGCAAGCCGCCGGGTCGCTGCTCCTGCTGGTAGCTTGCCCTGCTGCAGGCGGCCCTGCCTGCTTGTGGCGCTCGCGACCCCGCTCAAGGCCCTGCGCAGGGTGGTGCTGTCCCTAAGCTCAACCTTATCATGGCCCTACGCAGGTGGTGCTGTCGCGCACGTTCGGGTCGGCGGCGCCGGGCGGCGGCGTCGGCGTGCGCATGCTCGTGCCGCTGCTCGACTTGCTGAACCACGCGGGGCCGGAGTCTGTGCCGGCGCTGCAGTATGCCGCCGACGGCAGCAACGTCAGGTGATGCCCGCGAGCGTCGGCGCGAGCCTGTGCCCTGGAGTGCGGCTGGCCGGCTTTGCCGTCCCCCTCCCCATAGCATGGAATCCATCTCATGACGGTGGCCTCCGAGGGAGCTCCTTGGGGCGCGCGGGTCGAGCATGTCCTGCTCGGCCTGGTCGTGCCACGCGCGTGACGCGTGCTGCGCGGCGCCGCAATGCGCGCAGCGCACGCGCCCTGCGCCCACACAAGCTGTGCGTGCGCTCTTGGGCAATAAGGCGGCGGAACATGCCCTGACGCCGCTACGCCTCGCGCGGGCTTGGGGCGCGCGGGCGGCGCCCGACAGATATTTTGCGCGCAGGTGGGACATCGTGCCGCCCGAGCGGGCCGCGTGCGGCCAGTGGGAGATGGTGCGCTGGCCCCTCACACGAGCGTGCAGGCGCCCTTCTGTGGACGCGACACGGCGCCCCAGAGTGGTACAGCAGGGATGTAGGTGATCAAGCAGTGAGTAGGAGAGGCTGCTGCCCATAGTACATGCGCGCCGGACCCTCGGCAGCGGCCTGCACGCGCGCACGCGGGCGGCCGGCGCGCCGGCAGGTGCTTTCGGCGACCTGTGCGGTGGAGGAGGGCTCCGAGGCGCTGATACCCTACGCGAGCCAGGGCAATGCGGCCTTCTTGACCATGTACGGCTTTGTGCCCGAGCACAA
>JAABUX010007214.1_pt1 | contig 13097 bp, 26 predicted proteins | sample 5561851 | NCBI WGS metagenome assembly JAABUX01 (sample SAMN10711883, study PRJNA513361) | rock metagenome | isolation source: Antarctica rocks | place: Antarctica: Victoria Land, Richard Nunatak red sandstone | collected 2016-01-03 | reverse complement strand
CCGCTGCCGCCGACCCACGGCTGCGTCCCGCTGCGGGCCAGGAGCTCGGCCAGAGGCCGCTCCTCCGCAACACCAGCGAAGCCAGCGTGGCGCACGAGGCTGCTGCAGTGGCGTGCAGCGCGAACCGCGCGAACGGCGCTGCGGCGGTCGCTCCTGTCGTCACCCGGCGCCACCTTTGTTGGCTGTGCGTGGCAGCAGCCCCCAGGTATGCAAGCAAAACATGCAGTGCACAAAAAGCAAGCCTTCCTGCCGATGTGCCGATAGGTCCGCATCTGTCAGGACCACTGACGCTGCATGCCAAAGCCGCATGCGTCTCGACATCTGAGCATCTGACTCACGGAGTGCCTGGACCCAAATGCAAACCAGTGGAGGCACTTGTGCCAGGCACTACGGACAACAATCAGCATGCGGGTGACGAGAACTCCCGCGCAGCACCTTCGCCGTTCCGGGAGGTCCCGACCGCGGCCGCCAGCTGGCCGGCGAACGTCCACGGCAGGGCCAGGGCGCCCAAAGAGGTGCCTTCCGAGGCTGCGTTCCTCGTGTCCAGCCACCGCCGACTGCGCGCCGTTTCTGCACACACAGACAGCAAGGCTGCGTGAGAGCTGAGAACCTTGCCTGCATTCTTCCACAGGGTAAGCCACTGACGCCGTCTGCATGCTGACTCACGCCGCTTGTGGACATGTGAATGCAGAGGAGCCGAAGATGATACTTGCCTCAGGCTGCAGGCGGCAATGCGAAATGTGGGCAAGGCTAGTCCAGTGGCATGAGACGGTGGGCTGTGCATTCTATACAGACGCTGACGCGGATCATCCCAATCTGTGCATCTATGTATGCCGGCGTATATTGAACGCGCCTCGACGGCTCGTGTGCAGGCGCCATTCGTGCACCAGCGCGACGACCGTCAGGCAAGGCAACAGCCATGGCCACACCGCGTCTGTGGCGATGCGGACAGCCGTCATACCCAGCACGGCGGCAGCGAGCCCGATCACTGGTGTGCATGCATGGTGACGGGCGAGCAGGGTACGGCGGGGGATCGAGCAAATCGCCTCACCTGTTGACAGCTGCCCGGCCAAGGTGTTGCCAAGCGAATACGAAGTGAGGAGCAGCAGGCTGGCCTCGAGGATGAACCTCTGAGGCAGCTGCATGCCTCACAACTTGGTGATTCGCATCATCGACATCAGAGCATACTGGCCGACCTCGCCTCGACCAATCAGGGAAGAGCCTGAACGTAAGTTGGCTCGCAGCCAGCCTGATATGGCCGATTCAGCGATCAGATCACTTGCAATGGTAGTCGGTTAGGTTTCCAGACGCGAAGGGAGTGCTGCTAGGCTGCGCGAATGCTGCGCATGCTGCGCCGGAACAGAATTTTGACAAGCTTCCGCATGCGGCGATACAAATCTGAGCCTCGCAACATCTGCATTGCGATTGCTTGTGGCTTGATCACTGCCAGACCCAGTGCACGCGAGAGCCGGCGCTGTCATCGTCGGTCGACCCGGGCGGCAGCCAAACCTCGGTCTCATCAGCGATTGCCGATCCACCCTCGCTCTAGCACAACTCAGGAGGCAGCCCGGCGTCGCGAAATCTGATATTTCGGCGCAGTCTCTGCTTGTACCTCCCCCGGGGTGACTGTTCTGGACGCCACGGCGCCTCACCGCCCCTGACCCCGGCGCGGGTCACCTGCACATGGTGACCCTCGGCGTCAGAGCTCAGCAAACAGACGGCAGCCGCGGTATCATCGCCGCTGAGCGACGGTCACGCAGCACGCAGCGGCGATGGGGATCCGCAGCCGGTTGCTTGCTTCCAGGCGCCCGTCCCTGCTGGCACGCTTCTCCATTATGCTGGCGCTGGCAGGGGCGGCAGCGGGCATCTTTCAGCTGCTGCTCAGCCAACCCAGCGCCAGCCAGACAGGTGCGTGTGAGACGCACGTACCTTGCAGCCAGACATGTTTCGTAGTGGCAGCGGGACCTTGGCATCATTGCAATGCCGCGAAGAGCACTGTACCCGGCGGCCACCCTGTCGGCCATGACAGCCTGCAACAGCGTCCGCACTGCAGTGTCGCCTGCCGGCATGTCTTGCACACGCAATGACATCTTTCAACCTAGACCCTGGCCCCCTTGCGTGCGCAGATCCGAGGAGCCGCCTCGGTGCCTGCTTGGTAGGCAATGAACACGCAGCAAAGCGGCAGAAAGTATTCCTGTACATAGGCGAGATTCTTTGCCCGCCCTCGCCAGATGCATCAGTCTTGACCTCGCTCCACCCATCAAGCTGCTGACGATACTGCACTTTTCCTGTGTTTGCCGATGCTGCTGCCCGGTTTAAGGGTTGACACCGGCTCAATCGCGTGCATTTCGCACTGCAGGCATCATCTCGGCCCGCAACAACTACAAGCGACGGCAGGCCGTCCGCGACGCGTGGGGCGACGCCTCTCAGGTGGGTCCAGCCTTTACCGCATGTCACACCGCATCATTGTGCTTCTATTGTACCACATTGCTGTCGCCGATCAAGTTGGTCTTCTAGCACAACAGATAGACGGGGCACTGCGATGCTGCCCAGACACCTAAGCTCCCCATCTGATCCACTCCAATCCCGTTGGCTCCGCGCAATATCAATGGCGTCGATTGGTCACAAAAATTGAATGCTATACGAATCGAGAAAGTCGTCAAACTCCGACATGGTCAGGTTGCTACAAGTGACAATTGTCGGGATCTCAGCTTTGTATCACTGCTGTGGCTCGTAGGTGCCGGGCGTGTCCATGACGCGGTTCTTTGTGCCCGTCCGGGGCGTCACGCACCAGTGGACCGCCAAGGAGATGGCGACGCACGACGACTTCGTGTACCTGGACATGTCGGCCACCTACCAGACCATCGGCTCGCAAGTGGTGTGCAGGACAGAGGCGCTGTATCCCAAGCTGGAGTCCCCCCAGTCCGGTCTGGTGTCAGCACAGCTACTTTGCCAGCATTCGCTAGACGTGTGGCAGCCACCTAGTAGACCATCGGCTCGCAAGTGGTGTGCGCCACATGCGCGCCCTCGCTGCGCAGCTCGGGTCCGCGTAGCCCGGTCTGGTGTCAAGACACCGTGGTGTCAAGACACCTACTTCGCCAGCATTCGCTACACGTGTAGCAGCCGTCAAGCCGCCGAGTCCGGAGCCGGATGCTTGCTTGCGCGGCATGCTGTGCCTGGAGCCGATGTCCGCTGTTGTGCAAGGGCTCCCTGACGCAGGGTCCACGACTTGTGTGCACAGCTGGAAACGCATGGTGCTGCACTTGCCGCATAGCCTATACACGCACAGGAGCAGTCGCTATCCTCTGGCGAGCCTGCGTGGTTAACAGCCTGTAATTCTTGCATGGCCTCTGCAGATCGCGCTCTACGAGCACGTGGTCGCCGCGCACGACGCCGCCTTCGTTCTGAAGACCGACGACGACTCCTTCGTCAACGTGCCGGCGCTGGCGGCGGACCTGCAACGCCGGTGTACCAGCGCCGACTGCGCCGCCGAGAAGCTGTACATGGGCTACCAGGTGCGCCAGGAGTTACAGTGGACGTAGTGGGAGACTATATTACCGGTAACATGAAGAGCAGACCACCTCTTGGTCCTCGTCGGTCATCGGGAACACGGCGTTGCGAGATCCAGGCATGCGCTGTTTGTTTTACGGTCCACAAGAGGTACCATGACCTTGTGCCTCGAGGAGATGCACGTGATTGCTTGCCTCAAGCCAGTAGCCTCCAGCCCTGGACACCATGCCGCTTCGAGTGTCGCGAGGTGTAGCCCCTCAATGTGCCACCAGCCGGCACGAAGGCTTGACGCGGCCAGCGGTCTGGCAGCACGGACCCGCGACCCTCAGGCTCGTCAGTAGGGTTTTGCAGATCCAAGCCTGCCGAGGCGCACGCAGGTAGACGACTCAAGCTTCCGCGGGTCACACGACGCAGTGTTTGATGTGGCGCACGCAGGTCAATGACACGGTCGTCATAGGATCTGACGGTCCAGGCCCTGTCGCGGCACCACGCAGGTGGACGACACGGTGGTCACGTGGCAGCGGCCGGAGCACCCGCACAACAGCGCGGAGTTCGCGGCGCACACGGGGCTGACGCACTACTACCCCAAATACATGGTCGGCGGCGGCTACATCGTCTCCGCGGACGTCGCCCAGATGATCGTCGTCACCCACCAGCTGGTGTGTCAGCTTTCGGGTCACCACAACAGTGAATTGCTTACAGAGTCTAGCACCCAATGCGTTCTCATCTAGTGCTGCTGCCGTGACAGAAGCAGCGCACTGAGCACCTGGACTCAGGGCGCTCCCAGTGCAAGCTGCGCCTGTTTGACATGTGCCCCGCGTTTGCCTCTGGAGCTATCAACCTCTCTGGACGCCTGTGGTCCTCCCCGCAGGCAGGACACCCTCATGTGGGTCCTTGCCCCCGAGCGCAGGTCGGGGTGAAGCTCTACACCCTGGAGGATGCCACGTTCGGGTACTGGCTGCAGCCCTGGGACGTCCGCCACGTCAACCACACCCGGTTCAGGTTGGTCTCGCGGCTCATGTCACCACGCGTCGAGCCGCTGTGCATGAGGGCTACAACCTTGTGGCAAAGGCCGCGCAGTCCTTATGTAATCGTGAATCCCATCCAAATAGAGCACACGGACAAACGATGATGTGCAGCATTCGGGTGGACAAATGCTGCTCGAGGGAAGCTTGGTAGCCTGTAGCGCCTGTCCTGATTGCGAATACATACGTTACGGACTGCGCAGGACCATTGCGGACTTCTGCTGCTTCGCGATGCCAGCTGCCAACATCACCACCGGCGCAGTCAGCCTGGATATCTTTCCCCACATCGAGCGCGACCTCTGCAGCGCGCAGCCGTGGCTCGTCCTGCACAAGGCGAGACTAGATCGCCAGATACTCAGCCGCAGGACCCTGCCAATCGCCAGGATCTGCCTCTAACAATGCGGCGTACAAGTCATGCTGACCCCATGTATCGCACTTGCAGCTATATGCATTGTTTAGTGAGCATGTCAAGTTGCGATTGATGCTGACGCAGGATATCGTGGCCTTGCAGAAGGGACACACGAACCCTGCCCTCTGACACCCTGCGCGCATGTTGCTGCAGGTGGGTGAAGCGCAACAGATGAGGCTGCTCGGGGAGCGCGTCCGGAACTGCACAATGCCCGTGTTGTCCTCGCACTGACCTTATCTCTTCCTTGTTGAAAGCCTCGGTTGCACCAGTTCACAGCTGTCTGTTCGCTCTTTCACTTGGCCGTATGGGCAGCAGGCAGCGCGGCTCTGTTACAAACATCGTCTGACTATTTGGCGAGCGTGATTTCAGCTCATGATTACAAGCTCTATCATTGTAATACACAGGTCTGATTTGGCCTTGCGAACGCCATGATCGCACTTTTATCTGAATGTCGGCCACACGCGTGGCATTGGCATTAGTCCAGCACAGAAACCATAGCGAACATTTCTATACCACTCGAAGCAACCTAGTATCTGCTACGACATGCTGCGTCGGGCTTTGCTAGACCGCCAATCCACAAATGCATTGCCATCACCTGATGGTGAGCGGTAAAATAAATGGCATGTTGACACGTGCTCAATCCCGCAAGCCTAGCGACCTCAATGAGTCGGCTATGAAACACAGGCGAGTTGGCTTCCAAGACGAAGGGGAGTGCACAAATCCAAGGTCGTGTGCCTGGCGGGAGTTACGATGCAGATCACTCGCTGTCCAAACCCACCAGCTCGCAGCAGCCAGTCTGCCTCACCTGACGTGGGCAGCAGCCGATGCCGTAAAAACACAAGGTCACTGGCGAAAGCATAAAATCACATTTGCCAAGTGTGGGTCGACAGGTTGCCGTGCTAAGATCAGTCATAAACGGGGCACGGAGCTGCCATCGCTGTAGCTCAGGGCCGATACGCAGGCGGTCACGGGGCCATCTGGGTGTTGTCTTGATTAGATACTGGTGATTCCCTCTGGTTGACGGCTGCGCGGCTGTGCGATCCGTGTTTGCTATAGGGTGCTGTGAAGTGAAGCTAGGCCAATGCGGCTGCCGGCCGACCAGCTCTTCTGGCCTCGGCTGGTCAGCATGGACACCAGCCGATGCTGCAATATGGTTTGGCTGCTGTCCATGCAGGCGCCGTGCCTCAGATCATTCACGTTTGCAGCTGGCGCCCAGGACCCGCTGGGAACGGTCGTTCTCTGGCGGAGGCGCAGCTGCGCGAGGAGGGGGCTGACGCCAGCCAGCAGGCGTCCTCGTACTCGTCCTCGTGCGACGCGTAGCCGGGGACCTCCACCACCAGCCGCTGCAGCCGCGGCGCGCTGCCCACCAAACGGTCCACCTGCATTGGGTAGAAGCAATGATTGAACTCTTACGCCAAGACTACATCTCAAGCGGGATCTGGGAGGCTTTTGTGGTAGCGTGTCTCGGCCACCGAGCTGCCCCCGTCTCGGCAGTTACGTCAACGCTACGCAGCCCCTGATCGTGTCACTCCAGCTACAGGTTTGGGCAATCCTGCTCAGCAGTACCGTCGCTGCCGGGGGCCCGGCAGCTGTTTTGTGACGTGCGCCACAACATGACCGCCACAGGCCCCTTATTTTGTGCAACGCCATGCAGACCTGTTCTGGTGACGTGATCGCGACTCTGTCCGCGCACCGGCTGCTCGGCATCCCCAGTGGGAAATGTTCCACACTAGACTGTGTGCCACTACGGCGCTACTTATTTGCGTGTGCCTTAGCACCCCTCGTCAGTAAGACTTGGGCACCCTACTGACGAGCGTGCATGAAGGGTCCCCGACATTTGTTTGGCAATGTCACAATCACTGGTGCTATGCGGCGAACTCAAACGCGCCTGCGCATAGAAGGCCTGCAGCTGGGACACGTGCAGCCGCGTCCGGTGGCCCGCGCCACTACTGCTGACGCACAGCACACGCAGCTCCGGCAGACGAGGCCAGCTCAGCTGCTGGGAGCCCTGCGGCCGGCGACACGAGAGCTCTGCTGATGTGCACGGTTCCCAAGTGACAGTGGCGGCTTTGCGGGAAGTCTCGAGATTGCTGCGCCATCTGGGCAGCTGACGACAATGCGACGAAAACCGTTGCATGATCGGAGCTCTGCGGTCACATTCACTTCTGCTCTCGGATGCCAGAGCACGCGCTTTCGTGACGCTCACGGCCGCATCAGAGGTATACGGGTCACGACCTGCGTCCCAGCAATGCGGAGAGGGAGCAGGTCGAGTGGTGATCAGATGTGTGAGCTCTGCGGGACGTCAAACCTCGAAGGACAGGATGTCGAGGTCCAGGGACGCCACGAGGGAGGCGCCGCCGGCGGCCAGGAACGCGCGGAAGCTCGACTCGCGGAGGCGCCCCGCCGCCGACTCAGCTGCCTACGGGGGCAGGCTTCGGAGCGAGTCAGGTGGGCAGCGCAGATACCCTACTCATATCAGTGGTCAAAACCCCGTGTGTTTGACAGCATCGCTCCCTCGCCTGACTACTCGCAGGCACATGCATCAACGTGGCTCGGCGTAACTCCGTCACTTCCTTGATCGATGCGCGGGTCTAGCGGACGGATGGCCTTGTATGACAAAGCGACCAAATCATCTGCGTCGCTGACCCCAGCTGCCCCATGCACGCGCGGGTATAAAATGACGCCACAGCACCCCGCCCTCACCCTAAGCCCAAGCCTTCGCCCCTCATTGCGGATTCATACCCTGACCCAAATCCTAGCTTGAAGCCTAGCTCTATCCCAAACCCTAACCACGCACCTGCGCCGCCCACAGGGCCTCCAGCTCCACGGTTTTGTGCGGCGCGGGGCTCGGCAGCGGCGGGCTGCAGGTCCGCGTCCTCGACACGTACTGCTGGCGGAGCAGGCTGGCGGTCGCCTGCAGCCGCGTCAGCTCCAGCAGGGTCGCGGCGAACGGCCTGCGCCGACGGCGGAGGCCTTTCGCTTGGTGAAGCGACCCCGTGTGACGGAACCGGTTGGTTTGGATGTTGTGAGAATGTGCTTAATTTGGTTCACTCCCCAGTGCTGCTATGGAACACCTGCGGGCTTGCTAGGTTAAGACCCGTCGGGAGGGCGCTGAAGCAGGGTTGCACTTGTGCCTAACGTCAGCAAGCGTAATCTGGCAACCGCGCGGCCACCACAAGTGGTCTGAGCCAAGGATCTTATGGGGGCGTGGCGTGCACCTCGACACGGGCGCAGCGGCGCCGCCGTCCGCGAGCGGCAGGCACACGCGCAGGCAGACGGCCAGGCCGGCCGGCATGCGGCCAACCGCGTCCCGCAGCCCCCGGCTCACTTGGCGCACGCACATGAGGTCGGGCTGCGGCAGCGCCGCGAGAACGGCGTGCAGCAGCTCCTCGTGCAGGTCCGTCAGTGCGGTGCCGCGGGCGGCGGCTCGCGGGGATGCCGTGTCCCACGCACGCGCCGCCTGCACCGACGTGGTGTTGCAGTCAGGGGAGGGGCCCGCAGGCAATGGGGACGGAGCGGGGAGGAGGAATGAAGAGTGCAATGCCAGACGAGTGAGTTGATCACCGGAATCTCGTGTCGTTACCAGCTTGCCCGGCAAGTGACTGTCAGCAGCATCATGCGGCGCCGGCAACTGACATCGGTAACAGGCTCAGACACTGTATCTGACGGGTATGTGAAGGCTGCCAGCAGGTGGCGGCCAGTATACTGCCCAAACCTGAGCTGACCCTGGCACTTACCAGGCATCTTCGGGGGCTGAGAGCAAAGTAACGAGGTGATCCGCTGCGTGACCTTGACACCTCTGCCATCTGCCTATGCACGACGCGCCGGAGCGTAAGGCACATCGCGTGCAACCGAGCGCACCTTGCTGATCGCAGAGGCCTGAGGTCCTCGACCGGTGCTGGGCTCCCAGCCCCGGCTGACTTGCCGACACAGGGGTGCCGAGGGTCGGGGTACCATCCCGTGTACCGCCGTCGCCTCCTCGCACGCGGCAGCGTGGGGACTCATGCTCACACCCTCGGCTGCGGGTAGATCGAATGCCAGCTCCAGATGGCGATCCCCGTGCGGCCAAGCAGCATGTCAGCCTGACGGCAGCGGCTGCTTGGTCTCTTGCTATGCTGCTTAGCGCTGCGTTTCCTCACAAGATTATAAGTCCTATGCGGCGAAGATTTTCTGGCCCCCTTTGGCCCGGTCCAGCTCATACATAAATCCTCGGCTTCCGAGCTTCTTACGTTCGCTCAAAGGTTGCATGCGCTCGTAACGTCTGTATATACTGCATAGGAGCATGCACGTGGGTGCCGCACTCGAGTCCAGTCGACCGAGTGCAGAAAGTGCTGCTAGTCTGTATCTGTGTCATAGGCGGTATGATTTGTCACGACGCGATGCCACTGTGCCCCTACTCTGGTGCCTCTTTGAAGCAACATCGCCGGTGCATGCTAGCGCTGTCCTCCGTGCAGTGCAGGCGCTAGAACTTGCATGTTTACTGTGTGGTGTCGTCACAGTTAGCAACTCAACATCCTGCACACCATGGTCCACACGCACAGCGTAATACGCCGCCGCATGCTGCGCCTTAGCAAACGGAGGCACTCCGCCAGTCATCGCCATCAGCTTGCCATTTGCGGTGCTTGCATATGCATGGTGCAGTACTCACTTTGATCGACAGACAACAGACGAAGCCAAGCGCAAGCATCCGCTCCCCACGGAGGCGAGCAGACCTCAAATTTCGTTAGGCTCCCACCCAGCACCATGGGCCGTGACTACCTGAAACCGCCGCTGCACGTCGCACATCATTGCTTACCCAAAGACTATTCAGATGACAGACCTTGGAACTGCTACACACCGAAGCGCGCAACTGCTGGAACTGATGAGCTCTAGGCTGCCTTTGCTTGTTGTACTCCAAACCCACAAACTTCTCTTCACCAACTGTCTCTCATGACCCGCCACGGCGCGCAGATTGTCCGTCCCACAATGAAACTCTGCATCCACTCACCACAAAGGCTGCACCATACTTTTCCGGAGTCGCAGTATTTAACGCGGCGTTCACTTCCCGCTGGTCGTTGAAGACTCACACATAGAAAACCACACGCTGGAGGCAACACACAAGCAGATGACAGCCTGCGTGCGCACGTATGCGTGCCGGCAAGCCCGCGCCCTGCTGAGGTGCGTGGGGCTCGCCAAAGAATGCTTCGATGACGCCCGCAGACATAGGCCTGACTTCTCTCACTACATGACCGCATGCGCAACCCGGCCGCTTGCGAAGGCCCAGGACGAAGGCCGACGCAGCCCACGCTCGCACACAATGATTGTGCGCCTGCAAGGCCCCGACGAGTGCCGGTCACGGGAGCCACTTGGCCGGCCGCCTCGCATCTTCTATGTGGTTGCATATCAGTGTGCCAGGTCCTCAGCCCGTCCGTCCGGCGTGGCATACCCCGGTATGGCCAGGCGCAGGTGCTGCAATTGCTGCGCGCCGCCCACCAAACGGTCGACCTGCGTCGTGTGCACGCATCGAGGCGCTCACCCAGGCCATGCAACGTCATTTTGCGACAGCCCCAAGAGGGGACACTGCCGCGCAGTCCACGTCCTTGCCACGTGATATCCAAGCCGCCCTCATGATGTGGGCCAATTCATGGCGTGACATGCATAATGGGTTATAATCAAAGATGCCATGTCGCTGAGATTCAAGTTTGTTGCACAGAATGCCATGTATGCCATGCTGTTTTGGTGGCGGTCGTCAGGGGTGGGACGGCATCCATGCTGGCAGCAGGGCGAGGGTCACCTCACGGTACAGGCGCGGGAGCTGGTCTTCAGACAGCAACAGCGGGTACGCGGGCCTGTCCGTCCGGACCGCCAGGGTCCGCAGCGCCGGCAGCGGCGGCCAACTCAGAGGGAGGACGCCCTGCCGTCACAGTAGTCCTGACGTCAGCTGCTGCGGCATCACAACTGTCCAGTGTGCGCACGAGTGTGGAGACACTGCGGTGTGACCCTCCGGATCTGTGGGCATGACCGTGCTCGATGAGGCGCCTGGTCTGACTCCTGCGGACGCGCTGACTTGCGATTGGCGCACGGCCCCTCCAAGTCTGGCATCACGGCTGTGATGGCGCCTTCGGCAGCTGACGGAGTGCCGCAACGACCGCACAGCAGAACTCTGCTTGGGTCGGCCTCCTGCCATGCCCAGCGGCCGCACACGCACGACATGCACAGGGCGCAGGTTCTGTGAAGGTTCGGGCTGCAATTGCTTCAGGGCGCCTGGCTGCCGGGTTGTGCAAGCATACCGCACAGGACACCACGTCCAGCTCGAGGGTAGACACTCTATTCGCGCCGCCTGCTGCCAGGAACGCCCGGAAGCTGCGCTCCCGCACGGTGCCGGCTGCAATGTCAGCCTCCTGTGACCACGGGCAGGAGGGAGTCCTGCCTCTCTGCCTATCCTGTAACAGCTTAGCTCCGGACGAGGGGTGCGCAGCCATACGGTGCAGTACACTCGTAACATGCAGGATATGCGGCACCGTCCTGCACAAGCATGTATGGCCTCGCAAGGTGAGCCTTGATCACATCAGATGATGATCGCGGCTGCGGGTCACTGGTGGCATGCACCGCCTTGGCACGCGGGCATCGCTGTATTGTAGCGGCTGACTAGTGCGGGATCGTCAGGAACCGTGATCCACTCCATGCAGCACATGTGGTACTGTTCAGTCACGAAGTTCTGTCGAGGTTGCGCACCTGTGCAGCCTCGATTAATGCAGTCTTCAGGATCTCCAGAGCCATCGGCGAGGCCTCGCGAGGGCGCCGCTGCCGCAGCGCGTTCAGGTACAACTCGTTCCGGCTGACGGCGAGCGCCCGCAGCACCGCGACGCGGCCGAGGGCGAGCGCGAAGGGCCTGCAGGAGGGCAGGTTGTCGCGGCAGAGGTCATCGCAGTGGCGTCGGAGGCGCCTTCGGTGTGGGCTTGAAAATCAGGGCCGTTCCAGCCATGTGCACCAACGACATAGGTTCCGTGCTGTCCTACCACGCGACCGAAAACTCGCGCTTCGGTAGGCACCCTGCTCGCACTCGGCAGCGCTGCTGCAAACGACGCTCTGGTTGTATCCTGACTCGGTTAGGTGAAGACCACGTACGCGCGGACTTCCGCGCTTGAATCTTGTCACACACCACTTGATCCTCAAGGGTCACGAGCTGGCCCCACGCAAGGTCCCTCCATTCCAGTCAGCCTATGACGAGCTGGAGCGCGCACTCGGCCTGACTGATGACGGCGTCGTCCGGCAGGCAGATGCTGATGCGCACGGCAATGCTCGGCAGCGCGGCGTGCACGCGGGCGCGCATCCCGCGGCTCGCCGCACCCAGCTGCAGGGCTTCCGGGATGCTGCGCCGCAACAGCTCACTCATTCAGCTTCTCGGCCTGTCCGGCATGCAACCGGCCGTCTAAGAATGGCGGGCGCCCGGCTGCAGTGCATGCAATCAAAGGCCGATAACCAAGCGACAAGCGCTTCGGCATCAGCCTGACTTCAAAGCGGTCGTCGCTGTCACTGCCGCTCGTTCGAACGAAATCTGCTCACAGCCCGTGCGACCGAAGCCTGCCCATCGCGACGGAACGCGCCTTAGGTGCGCCATGATGATGGCGAATGCCCGGTCCGGCAGCACGAGGAGCGCAGGCAGCGGGTTGCCCGGGATTGGTGCCGGCACCGCACCAGCGTCCAGGGCGCCCTTGGGCCGTGCCTGCGAGCACAACAGCACGCGGGCTGCGGTGTGCAAGCGGTTCATTGGTCGTCGTGCTCGACGTAAGATTGCTTTTGTGCCGTGTGCTAGATCAAACCGCGCATGTGCGCGTGCCGTGCTGCTGCGCAGATGCACTCCCTGACCGCAGAGGCACTCAGGAGGCTATCCTGCAGTCATCGGCATGACAGTTGCAGGACACCGCGCGCAAACGTGCCTGCTTACGAGCCATGAACACCAGTCTGTGGTCCAGCAGCCATGGTGCCTGATGAGCCACATGGCAGGGTGAGCAATGCGAGGAGGCCACACGCGGTGCGACACTCCCGAAGCGCGCGCAACGAGCTGTCGAACCGGGTCGAAGTGCCTCTTTGGCTGTGGCAGCAGAACTGGAGCACAGCATTGGCAGGGATCAATGGGAGCGTGGCGACTCCCGTACCTCGGTTTGCAGGAG
>JAABUX010007212.1_pt1 | contig 13103 bp, 7 predicted proteins | sample 5561851 | NCBI WGS metagenome assembly JAABUX01 (sample SAMN10711883, study PRJNA513361) | rock metagenome | isolation source: Antarctica rocks | place: Antarctica: Victoria Land, Richard Nunatak red sandstone | collected 2016-01-03 | reverse complement strand
TGGTGGACCCGCAAGGGGCTGGTCTTCGGCGGGCTCGTCGGGCTCGGGTTCCTCGTCCCGCTCCAGAAGAACGTGCCGATCGTCGACACCGACTCCGAGGCCGAGCGGGCGTCGTTCCAGGTCGCCGACGGCTTCGAGGTCAACCTCTTCGCCGCCGACCCCCTGCTGGCCAAGCCGATCCAGATGAACTTCGACGCCCGGGGGCGGCTCTGGGTCGCCAGCTCGGAGGTCTACCCCCAGATCAAGCCGGGGCAGGCGGCCAACGACAAGGTCGTGATCCTCGAAGACACCAATGACGACGGGGTGGCCGACAAGACCACCGTCTTCGCCGACAAGCTCCTGATCCCCACCGGCGTCGAGCCCGGCGACGGCGGCGCCTACGTGGCCAACAGCACCGAGCTGCTCCATTTGGCCGACACCGACGGCGACGGCGTGGCCGACCGCCGCCGCGTCGTGCTCTCCGGCTTCGGCACCGAGGACACCCACCACATCCTCCACACGCTCCGGTGGGGCCCGGAGGGGATGCTCTACTTCAACCAATCCATCTACATCCACAGCCACGTCGAGACCCCCTGGGGTGTCCGCCGGCTCAACGGCGGCGGGATCTGGCAGTTCCGCCCCGAGTCGATGTGGCTCGACGTCTTCGCCCGGGGCTGGGTCAACTCCTGGGGCCACCACTTCGACCGCTGGGGCCAGTCCTTCGCCACCGACGGCGCGGGCGGCCACGGGATCAACTACGTCCTGCCCGGCGCCTCCTACGAGGCCACCCCCGGGGCGCAGCGGGTCGTCGCCGGCCTCAACCCCGGCAGCCCCAAGTATTGCGGCGAGGAGGTCCTCAGCGGCCGGCACCTCCCCGAGGCCTACCGCGGGAGCCTGCTGACCAACGACTTCCGCGCCAACAACGTCTGCCGATTCGTGCTCAGCGACGACGGCGCCGGCTACTCCTCGCGGCAGCAGCCCGACCTGATCCGGACCCGATACCCCGCCTTCCGCCCCATCGACATCAAGATGGGCCCCGACGGCGCGATCTACATCGCCGACTGGTACAACCCGATCATTCAGCACGGCGAGGTCGACTTCCGCGACCCCCGCCGCGACCACACCCGGGGGCGGATCTGGCGGGTCACCGCCAAGGGCCGCCCGCTCGTCGCCAAGCCCGACCTCGTCGGGGCCTCGAATGAGCGGCTGCTCGAACGCCTGAAGGACCCCGAGGACTGGACCCGCCACTTCGCCAAGCGGGTCATCAAGGAGCGCGGGCCGGCCGTCCTTCCCGCCCTGGCCGCCTGGGTCAAGGGGCTGGACCCGGCCGACCCCGAGGTCGAGCACCACCGGCTCGAAGCCCTCTGGGCCTACGAGACGCTCGACACGGTCGAGCCCGACCTCCTGACCCGGACCCTGAACTCGCCCGACCCCCGCGTCCGCGCCGCCGCGGTCCGGGTGACGCAGCACTGGCTGGGCAAGGTCGACGACCCGTTCGGCCGGCTCGGGCCCAGGGTCGTCGACGAGAACCCCCGGGTCCGCCTGGAGGCCGTCCGCGCCCTGGGCCACGCCCCCGAGTCGCGGGCCGCCGAGATCGCCCTCCGGGCGCTGGACCGGCCGGTCGACAAGTTCCTCGGTTACGCCCTCTGGCTCACGGCCCGCGACCTCCAGCCGTACTGGCTGGCCGCCCTCCGCGAGGGCCGGTTCGACGACGGCGGCGACGCCCGCCGCCTGGTCTTCGCGCTGGAGGCCGTCGGCTCCCCCGCCGTGGTCCGGCCGCTGGTCGAGGCCCTCGCCGCCGGCAAGGTCGGCCCGGCCGAGGAGGACCGCGTCCGCGCCCTGATCGCCACCCTGGGCGGCCCGCCCGAGCTGGGGATGATCCTCGACCGCGCGGTCGCCGCCGGGACGCCCGGGCCCCGACGCGCCGCGCTCCTGGACGCGCTGGCGGAGGCGGCCCGCCGCCGCCGGGTCGTCCCCTCGGGCGACCTCGCCCGCGTCGGCCCCCTGCTCGACTCGGCCGACCCCGCCACCCGGGCCGCCGCCGCCCGCGCCGTCGGCCTCTGGAAGGTCGAGCCGCTCCGCGAGAAGCTCCGGGCCATCGCCGAGGGGGCCGACGGCGCAAGCCGTCGCGCCGCCATCGAGGGGCTGGCCGGGCTCGGCGGGCCGGCCGCCCGCGACGCCCTGGCCGCGCTCTCGGCCGCCCCCCGCCCGGTCGAGGCCCGTCTGGAGGCGTCCGCCGCGCTCGTCGCGCTCGACCCCGGGCTCGCCGCCGACCGCGCGGTCGCGGCCCTGGCCGAGGCCGGCGCGGTCGACCCCTCGGACGCCTTCCGGGCGTTCGTCGACCGCAAGGGGGGCCCCGCCGCCCTGGCCTCGGCGCTCGAAGGCAAGTCGCTCCCGGCCGGGGTCGCCCGGGCCGGTGCCGGCGTCGCCTCGCTCTCGGGCAAGCCCGACCGGGCGCTGATCGACGCCCTGAACCGCGCCGGGGGCTCGACCTCCGGCCCCCGGGCCTGGCCCCCGGCGGAGCGCGCCGCGCTCCTGGCCGAGGTGGCCCGCCGGGGCGACCCGGCGCGGGGCGAGGCGGTCTTCCGCCGGTCGCAGTCGCAGTGCCTGAAGTGCCACGCCGTCGCCGGCGCCGGCGGCCGGGTCGGCCCCGGCCTGGAGAGCATCGGCGCCAGCGCCCCGGTCGACTACCTGCTCGACTCGCTCGTCGAGCCCGGCAAGGCGGTCAAGGAGGGCTATCACGCGACCGTCGTCGCCACCTCCGACGGCCGGGTCCTGACCGGCCTGAAGGTCCGCCAGACCGACTCCGAGCTGGTCCTCCGCGACGCCGAGGACCGCGAGGTCGTCATCCCCGCCGCCGCCGTCGAGGAGCAGAAGATGGGCGGCTCGCTCATGCCCGCCGGCCTGGTCGACGCCATGCCCCGCGGCGACCTCGTCGACCTCGTCCGCTTCCTCTCCGAGATGGGCAAGCTCGGGCCCTACGCCGTCTCGCCCCAGTCCCGACCGATCCGCCGCTGGGAGGTCCTGGAGCCCCCGACCGGGGGTCCGAGAGTGGCGGCCGACCTCGACGCCCTGGCCACCCGGCCCGACCTCGCCTGGGGCCCGGCCTATGCCAAGGTCTCCGGCGACCTCCCGGCCGACGCCATCGCCGAGGTCGCGCCCCGCGCCTCGATCGGCCTGGCCCGCGGCGAGGTCGAGGTGAGCACGCCCGGCAAGGTCCGCCTCCGCCTCGCGCCGGCCGCCGGCCTCGTCGGCTTCTGGGTCGACGGCCGCCGGGTCGAGCCCAGGGCCGAGGTCGACGTCGACCTCGCCGCCGGCCTCCACACCCTGACCTTCGCCCTGCCCGTCGGCCCCGGAGGCCAGCCCCTCCGGTGCGAGCTGCAAGACGTCCCCGGCTCCCCCGCCCGGGCCCAGGCGGTGGTCGGCAAATGAACGAGACGAGGGCCATCCTGTCGGGTGGATGAAATCCAACCGGGTCACCAGCGCCGCCTGAAGCCCGCTTCCCCCGTCGGGTGGATGAAATCCACCGGGCCATCGACGCCGCCCGGAACCCGTCGGCCGGGCGGTCGGCGGCGAGGCCCGGTCATCTCTCCGAGCCTCCTCGAACCGTGGTGGATTTCATCCACCCTCCCAGAGCTGTCGGGGACTGCCATTCGCCCGTCGGGCGTCAATCCAGGTCCGAGAAGGGCTCGGCGGGGCCCGATCGCCGCCAGGCCCTCCGCCTCTGCCGGCCGCTGGCGGAGAGGCCGCGCGAGACGGCGCCGCCGCCGACGGCCAGGGCCACCGTCAGGGCCGAGTGGAGGATGCCGTTGAGGTTCGCCTTCCGCCCCTCCCGCATCAGGTTGTACAGGTAGTTGACGGTGCCGGCCGGCGGCGGCTCGCGGTCGGCGATCGCCAGGGTGGCCAGCTCCACCAGCGCCGAGGTCGCCAGGTTCCGGTTCAGGCCCCGGCCCTCGGAGCCCGGCGGGCTCGGGACCCAGGGGCCGAAGCCGATCACGAAATAGGCCAGGCCGACGGCCGCGAACCCGTACCAGAACGCCCCCAGGTGGCGGGCGGCGACGATCGCGAAGAGCAGCGAGGCCGCCGTCGCGGTGTAGACCGCCCGGAACCAGCCGTCCGACCCCGACCGCAGCCCCGCGAGGATCAGCCCTGAGAACAGCACCACGCCCAGCAGGCCCGCCATCGACACGCGCAGACGCATGATTGGATCTCGCCCCTTCGCTCGCCCGGAGGCCACCCGTCGCGGCCGACCTCCGCTCAACGCCGCCCCCGGAGCCAGGCGAGCAATTCGGATGGCCCGGCGGCGTCCAGGACCGCGTGGAACGCCGGCATCCGCCGCCGCCCCTCGCGGAGCACGGCGCGGAATTCATCCTCGCGGAGCAGGACCGGCTTCTCGACGAGGTTGATCCCGATCTCGCCCCCCAGGCCCGCCGCCCCGTGGCACGACGCGCAATGCGTGGCGAACAGGGCCCCGCCCCGGGCCGCGTCGGCCGTCGCCAGCCCCTTCGCCGCGTCGGGCGAATCCTGGCGGTCGAGCGCCGAGGCCCGGTCCGGCGCGATCCGCTCGACGGCCGACGCGGGCCCGGTGTGGGGATAGGTCTCGGCGAGGTAATCGATCAGCGGCTGCTTCCGCTCCGGCGGGACCGGGGCGCCCCAGCCCACCATCTTCTCGACCTCCGCCGTCCACTGCTTCGTCGTCAGCCGCTGGCGGGTGGTCATGTCCTCGCCGTGGCACATCAGGCAGTTCTCGACGAACGCCCGCCGCGACACCTCGCGGCGCTCCTGCTTCTCCTCGTCGTCGTCGTCCCGGGCCGACGGATAGGCCGGGGCGGCCCAAGGGGCGGCGACGAGGCCGGCGACCAGGGCGAGGCCGGCGAGCTTGGCCAGGGGCGAAGGGCAATAACTCATGGCGGGCTGCTTTCCTGATGGTCCGGTGATCGGGCGGCTTGCATGGATCGGATTGGATCAGAGCGGCGGGTCCGTATCCTCGTCGACTTCCCGGGTGACATTGATCGTGGGGGCCGCCGCCCGCATGGCCGCGATCCCGGCGTCGGTGATCCCGGTCCCGGCGATCTCGACGATCCGGAGGTTGGGCCGGCCGGAGAGGCGGGCGAGCCCGGCGTCGGTCACCCGTGTCTCCTCCAATTGCAAGCTGAAGAGAAAGGCGAGGCGGTCCAGCGGGATCAGGCCGTCGTCGGTGATCGCCGTCCGGCTCAGGGACAGCCCCATCAAGCTATAGAGGCTCGAGAGGTGCCGCATCCCGGCGTCCGTGACACCCGTCTCGCGAAGCAACAGCCATTGCAGGCGACCCTTGCCGCCCAGGTGGGCCAGGCCGGCGTCGGTAATCTTGGTCCGATCCAGGCCGAGGGCGCGAAGCCCCACCATCCCGGCGACGGGCGCCAGGCCGGCGTCGCCGATCGGTGTGCCGGTCAGGTCCAGTTGCCCCAGCGCGGTGAGGTGCCAGATCGGGGCCAGGTCCGCGACGCCGGTCCCGGCCAGTCCCAGTTCCTTCAGCTTCGTCAGGCCCCGGAGGTGAGCCAGGCCGGCGGCGGTGACCCGGGTGTTGTTGAGCCGGAGGCTCGTCAGGTTGACCAGGTCCGCCAGGTGGGCCAGGCCGCCATCGGTGACCGCCGTGGACGACAGGTGCAGCGACTTCAGCGAGGTCAGGCCCGCCAGGTGGGCCAGGCCGGCGTCGGTGACCCGGGTGTTGTTGAGGTAAAGCTCGGTCAGGCCGCCGAGCCGCCCGACGTGCGCCAGGTTCTCGTCGTCGACGTCCACTCTGACGTTACCCAAGACAATAGCGACCTGGACGGTGCCGAAATAATCGACCCCGAGGCGGTCGACCAGCCACTTCGGGGCCCAGGGCCAGGGATACGGGTTCAGCCGCCTGCCGACGTTCTCCCAATCATATTTCACGGTCCCGCCCGATCTCCGGATCGCCTCGACGGCTAGCCGCTGGTCGCGGGCCCGGCCGACGATCCAGCCCAGGCCGAGGGCCAGCACCAGCACGGCCAGCATCAGGGCGCGGACGCTCGGGCGGAACCGACTTCGGGCCCTTGGTGCGTCGGCTTTCGTCGCCTGGCTCGCCATCAGCGGACCTCGCATGTCACGCGGTCGATGCCGTTCCAGAGGTAGCCGCTCTTGTTCCAGGGGGTGGCTTCGGGTTGGATTTGCCCCTTCGAGTCGGTGGCGCGGACGCGGAGGGTCTGGCGGCCGGCGGGGGCGTCCCAGGCGAAGGTCCAGGGGCACCAGGTCCCGGCCTGCGGGGGGCCGAGGAGTGTGGCGGGGGACCAGGGGGCGTCGGGGCCGGTGGAGACCTCGACCTTGGCGACGGTCCCCTCGCCGGTCCAGGCCACGCCCTTGACCTCGACCCGGCCGGCGGCCAGGGTCGCGCCCTCGATCGGGCGGGCGATCAGGCTCTTGACGTTCAGGGTCGTCACCGGGACCAGGTCGGCCGGCTTGGGGTCGACCCCGGGGGCCCCGGGGACCTTGGGGATCTTGTAGCCGGTCTGCATGTAGAACCCGGGGGCTTCCACGCTCGCGACGGTGATCTTGCGGAGCCACTTGATCCAGTGGTTCCCGGCCCAGCCGGGCACGACCAGGCGGATCGGGCCGCCGTGGAGCCGGGGCAAGGGCTCGACGTTCATGCCCGTGGCCAGGATCGTGCCGGGGTCGAGCGCCCGGGCCAGCGGGATGCTCCGGAAGTAGGCGGGGGTCTTGGGGTGGGGCGGCGTGTCGGCCCCGTGGAGCTGGACGTGCGCGGCGTCGGCCTTCAAGCCCGCCCGGGCCAGGACGTCGGCCAGGCGGACGCCCGACCACTCGGCGTTGCCCACGGCGCCCCGCTCCCAGCCCACGCCCGGGATCGTCGGCGCGAAGAACGCCCGGCCGTTGCCCGAGCACTGGAGGACCGCCGGCAGCGTGATCGGCTCCAGCCCCTTCAGGTCGTCCAGGCCGAGCGCGAGCGACCGGTCGACCAGCCCCTCCACCTCCAGCCGCCAGGGGGCCAGGCCGGTCGCGGGCGGGCCGAAGTGGCTCCGGATGAAGAACTGCGGGTTGGGCGTCAGGAACCGGTCGAACATCCCGACCGCCGTCTCCGCGTCGAGCGGCATCGTCGACCGCACGATCAGGCCCGGGTCCGCCCCATCCGCCCCCAGGGCCCAACGGCCCGACAGCCGCCCCACCATCCAGGGGGCCGCCGCGCCCGCCAGAGCCCGCCGGAGGAAGTCTCGCCGGATCGTCTCGCCCATGCGACCGCCCACCCTTCGCTGAGTCTCGTGATCTTCGCCCGCCCAACACCCAGTGTACGCCGGAGGGAATCGGCGGGACAGGCGAGGCCGACCCGTCCCTCGGGCCGATCGGTCGGCCCGCCCTCACACGCGGGCGGCGTGGACTTTCGCGGCGGCCGTCGCGACGGTCGGACGATGCCGGGTCGGTGTCGAGGGAACCTTCGGCGCGGCGGCGGCGGCGGGAGGGACCGTCGTCTCGCCGCTCGCCGCTGCGGCCGTGGGCAGCGAGCCGCCCGCCCCGGCGATCCCGAAGGGGACGACCACGTCGGGGCCGCCGGCCGAGGGGCGATAGGCCAACGCCCCGATCGAGGGCAGGTACAACGCCGGGTCGGTCTTGCCGTCGCCGTCGTAGTCGCCGGGTGCGGGGATCGACCCGCCGGCCCCGGCGATCCCGAAGGGGATGAAGCGGTCGGGGCCGCCGCCGGCCGGGCGGTAGGCGAGGGCCCCCAGCGACGGCAAGTAGACGGCCAGCTCGGTCTTGCCCGAGCCGTCGTAGTCACCCGGCATCGGGATCGATTGGCCGGCGCCGGCGATGCCGAAGGGGGTGATCCGGTCGGCGCCGCCGGCCGACGGCCGGACCGCGAACGAGCCGATCGAGGGCAGGTAGACCGCGAGGTCGGTCTTGCCCGAGCCGTCGTAGTCGCCGGGCGCCGGGATGGACTGGCCGGCCCCGGCGATCCCGAAGGGGACGACCACGTCGGGGCCGCCGGCCGAGGGGCGATAGGCGAAGGCGGCGATCGAGGGCAGGTAGACGGCCAGGTCGGACTTGCCGTCGCCGTCGAAGTCCCCCGAGACGGGGATCGATTGGCCGGCGCCGGCGACGCCGAAGGGGGTGACCCGGTCGGCGCCGCCGGCCGACGGCCGGACCGCAAACGAACCGATCGAGGGGAGGTAGACCGCGAGGTCGGACTTGCCGTCGCCGTCGTAATCGCCCGAGACGGGGATCGATTGGCCGGCGCCGGCGACGCCGAAGGGGGTGATCCGGTCGGCGCCGCCGGCCGACGGCCGGACCGCAAACGAACCGATCGAGGGGAGGTAGACGGACGGGTCGGTCCGGCCCGTCCCCTCGAAGTCGGCGGGCGTGGCCGGGAGCCCGAGCAGGAGGCGGAGCGGGGTGGCGATCCCGGCCGACCAGGCCGCATAGCCGGCGGCGTCGGGGTGGAGGAGGTCGACGAAGGCGGCCGGGTTGGCGAAGTGGTCGGCCGGATTGGTGGCGTCGGTATTCAGCGCCGTGGTGAGGTCGACGGAGTAGTCGCCGCGGAGGTCGCCGGACCCGGCCCGACCGGCGAAGGGGCGGGCGAGGGCGGGAAGATAAGTCGCGTCGAAGGCCTGGATGTCGCCGGCGATCGCCTCGTTGACCTGGCGGGCGGCGGCGGAGTCGGCCGGGGAATCCTGGCCGCGGGGGAAGAGGCCCATCAGGAGCAGGGAGCTGCCCGGCGACCGGGCGTGGATGGCGTCGATGAGGACTCGGAGCGAGTCGGCCGTCTCGCGTGGGGTCCGATCGTGGTAGCCGAAGTCGTTGGTGCCCACCAGGAGGACGACGACCTTGGGGTGCGAGGCGAGCTCGCCGGACTCGACCCGGAGCAGGACGTTCTGCGTCGAGTCGCCGGCGATCCCGTCGTCGACCGCGTGGAACCGGGCCGACTCGGCGGCCCAGGACTGGGGGAAGTTCCGGGCCCAGAAGTCGGTGATCGAGTCGCCCAGGAACACGACGTCGGGGGAGCCGGGCCGGGCGAGGTCGGCCCGGTGCTCGGCCATCGCCGCGTCGTCGGTGCGCTGGACGGGGACGGCGTCGGGGTTGGTGAAGGCCCGGTCTTCGTAGGACCAATCGGAGGAGCGGCGGATGTGGAACCGGAGGGTGCCGGGGGTGAAGGTGGCGAAGTCGGCGTGGCCGTCGCCGTGGTAGCTGGCCACGGCCGGGGTGTCGCCGGGCGAGCCGACGGCGACGACCACCGTCGCCCCTCCGGAGGCCGGCTTGACCAGGAAGTGGCCGGCGGCCGGGTCGTAGACGGCGAAGTCGGCGTGGCCCACGCCCTCGAAGTCGGCCGAAACCGGGACGTCGCCGGGACCGCCCAGGGGGACGACGACGGTGGGCCCGCCGTCGGAGGGCCGGACGAGGAAGCGGCCGGCGGCCGGGTCGTAGACGGCGAAGTCGGCGTGCCCGGTCCCCTGGTAGTCGGCCGGGGCCGGGACGTCGCCGGGCCCACCCAGGGGGACGGCGACCGGCCGGTGGCCGGCGGTGCCGGGCTCGGCGTTGGGGTCGAACGTCGCCGAGGGGTAGTAGAGGAAGCGGCCGGCGGCGGGCTCGTAGACGGCGAACTCGGCCTTGTGATCGGCGTCGTAGGCGGCCACGGCGGGCAGGTCGCCGGCCACGCCCAGGTTGACGACCACGACCTTGCTCAGGGTCGTGTCCATCGTCCCGTCGAGGGCGCCCGGCCGGTGCGGCGGGTAGTTGCCGTCGAGCGGGATGTAGGCGAACCGGCCGCTCCCCTGCGGGAACGGGTGCGGGCCCGGGAGGTTGGGGTCGCTCCCGTAGTTGAGGCCGTACGAGGCGTCGCCCAGGAAGCCGTAGACGGCCGGGTCGGCCTTGCCGATCCCCTCGAAGTCGCCCGGGGTGGCGGTGTCGGAGCCCGACAGCCCCAGCTCGTAGCCGATCGGGGCCGGCGACTGGATCAGGAGCGCCGAGTTGGCCAGCGGCCGGGTCGCGGGGGCGTCGTTGCGGCGGAAGACCGCCAGCTCGGCCTGGGCCCAGCCCCCGTAGTTGGCCACCGCAGGCGCGTAGGCCGACATCAGCGACCGCCCTTCGAGCCGCTCCAGCCCGGCCCGATACCGCCTCCCGCACGCGCCGCGCCGGGCCGGATCGCGAAAGCGGGACGCCACGCGGGCGGGGTCCGGACGGGAGGGCTCGATCACGGCTCGGGCTCCGAGGTTCCGACGGGGAGGCCGGGGGCCGGGGCGCGAGGCCGCGGGCCTGCCAAGCCACTCGCTTTCTCTTCGGCCGGCGGCCGGCCAAACCTGGGGGAAATCGCCGCGATCGATCGGCCTCGAACGGCTCAGAGCTTGTGAAGGAATCGAATCTTCGTACTCGTCTTGGTCACGGTCACCCGGCGAGTTTGGGTCTTCTCCTCACGGCAGAATCCCCAACCATTCGATCCATCTCTCCGCCGAAGCGCCTGGGAGGCCCCCGGGAATGCCCGGGACCGTCTCCCCGGGGCCTCCCGGCCCCGGATCTCATCGCCCTTACGCCGCCCCGGCCGCCGCGGCGCGGAGCGCCGCCATCCGCACCAGGTTGTGCGCCAAGGCGTGCCACAACGCGACCGCCTTCACCTTGGCCAGGCCTCGTACCAGCAGATGGGTCAACCCCCGGCCCCGGGCCAACGCGTTGACGCACTCGGCCGTCGCCGCCCGGTCCTTGTAGATCGCCTTCGCCTCCGGCGTCGCCATCCGCCGACGCCACTCCGCCACCGCCTCGCTATCGCCCGCCTTCGGCTCGTGGCGGTCCACCTTCGGGTCCCTCGGCACGGGTACCGGCGCGTACACCGTGCAACCGACCTCGGGGCCGCTCACCGCCTCGATCTGGTCGTGCTGCGCGAACCCGCCGTCGACCAGGTATTCGGGCGGGAAGACCCCGGATCGGCCCTCGATCTGCGCCACCATCGGAGCCAGCTGGCCGGCGTCGCTGCCGACGGTGATCACCTCCACGCCGACGATCACCTGGCCCGCGGTGTCGGTGGCGAATTGGAAGTTATACGCCGGGCGGAATCCGCCGTCGGCCATCTTCATCACCGTGGCCTCCGCGTCGGTCGTCGAGCACCGCGCCTTCTCCGCCTCCCCGGCCTTCTTCTTGGCCTCCAGCTCCGGCAGGCGGGCCAATGCCGCCTTGATCCGCTCGGCCCGGTCGCGGGCGGCCCGCCGCCGGGCCGCCTCCCGGCGCCCCGAGGCGGCGGCCGGCTCCTGCTGGGCCTCGGCCCGCAACGCCTCGACTTGCGCCTCGGCCTGGATCGGCGCCCCATCCAGCGTCGGACGCCGGCGGAACGAGGCGGCTCCGGCACTGGCGCGGACCCGCATCCCGTCCTGGGCCGCCCGGTTCAGGTCGATCAGGTCCTCGGCCATGAGCGTGGCGACGCTCCGGGTCAGCAGGTCGTCGAGCAGGGCCGGGTGATCGGTGCGGAAGTCGGCCAGGGTGTGATAGTTGGTCGAGACGTCGCCGACGAGCCAGCGGAAGGCGGCATGGTCGCGGCAGAGGCCGTCGAGCTGGCGGGCGCCGGCGACGCCCTCGACGGTGGCGTAGAGCCAGAGGGCTAGGAGGATCTTGGGGTCGATGGGGGCCCGCCCCGGCCGGCGTTGGACCGATCGGATCGGGTTGTACAGGGGTGCGAGGTCGAGCCCCTCGACGTAGGCCCAGACGACGCGTGCGGGGTGATCCTCGGGGATCAGTGCATCCAAGGGCTCGGCCCGGAAGACGATCTGCTCGCGGTTGGCGACCCGCAAGCGGGGAGTCCCGCGGGCCGATTCGTCGGGCGGGCCCGATGCGGGCGGATCGCCGAGCACCTCGAAGAGGGCGGGCTGATCGGGCCGGGACCGACGGCGATCCGATGGAGTGCTCATGGAGAGATTATAGCCGTGGGTTCAGCACCTGCCGATATCGATCCGATCGGCCACCGATTGTTTCACAGCCTCTCAGTCGGCTCGAAAGATGCTTCCCCTTTCTCGTCGGTCGCTCGCTCGTAACGCTCATCCATGCCCGGCTTCAGCGTCGCCCCGCGAGGGATGAAGGAAACCCGCTCGCCCGCCAGCGGCTTGCCCTTTAGCTTGATGAGCTGTCGCCGGTAAGATCGTCTATAGGACCTCGGTGAGTTCGTGGGGCGGCCGGGGCAGATGAGCACGCCATCGGCCTTTCGATTCGTAGGCCGGGAGGGAAAGCCTCCGCCGTAGCGCCGATCCGATTGCGGCGACCGAATCGCGGATGACCATTTCATGAAGAGCCGCGAGCGTCGGGAGCGGGATTTTCGCCGCCGGGAGGACGAATTCCTTGACTTGGCCCGGCGGCTCATCATCGAGCAGGGGTACGCCGGCTTCGGCATGGATCGGCTGGCCGAGGCCACGGAGTATTCCAAGGGTACCGTCTACCTGCATTTCACCTCCAAGGAGGACGTGGTCGTCGCGCTGGCCTGCCAGAGCATGCGGCGTCGGGTCGATTTCTTCGACCGGGCCGCCCGGTTTGCCGGCCGCCCCCGTGAGCGGATGACCGCCATCGGGGTGGCCGAGGAGCAATTCTTCCGCCACCACTCCTACAACTACCGCTCCGAACAGATCATCAAATTGGCCTCACTGGAGGAACGGGCGTCCCCGGAGCGCACCGCCGATCTGCACCGGCTCGAACAGGCGTGCTTCAGCGGGCTGTTGCGGATCACCAACGAGGCGGTCATGGCTGGCGAACTCCAACTCACCCCGCCCTTCGGCGAGGCCGACGTGTGCCTGGGTGTGTGGGCGTCCCTCTCCGGTACGTTCGGGGTGGCGCAGAACTACCGCCCGCTGCTGGACGCGGTCGGCCTCGCCGACCCGCTGGCCGGGCTGCGGCGCGTGCTGCAAGCGACATTCGACGGGCTGGGCTGGCGGCCGCTGACGGCCGAGTGGGACTACGCCGAAACCTATCAGCGGATCGAACGGGAGGTATTCCCGGGCGAATCGGCGGACTGATTTTGATTCGATTAGGCATCTGAAAGAAGCTATGTCTTCCGTGGCCTGCCTCGCTTGCGGGGGATCTTCACGAACCACTTCTCAAGCGACGGCAGGCGGATCACCTCGGCCTCCAGTGCCACCATCTCACTCGGCGTC
>JAABUX010007210.1_pt1 | contig 13104 bp, 10 predicted proteins | sample 5561851 | NCBI WGS metagenome assembly JAABUX01 (sample SAMN10711883, study PRJNA513361) | rock metagenome | isolation source: Antarctica rocks | place: Antarctica: Victoria Land, Richard Nunatak red sandstone | collected 2016-01-03 | reverse complement strand
CCTCCACGCTGGGGTTTACGACGGCGAGGCCATTCGTATAGTCACGCATATAGACGCCCTGGCTGGCAAAGAAGTCGTCGGTGGGAGCGCCGATCTGCTGCGCGGTCGTGTACTCATGCTGAGGGGACAATTGATATCCATACTGCTGGTCGCCGCCAATGCTCAGATACGTGTGGTTGTACTTGATGAGGAGGTAATTCGCGAGGACCCACTGGATGTCGGCGCGCGCCCGTGTATTCCCGTCGGTCATATAGGGCGCCACGTCGTAGGGGAGATTGTCGTCGAACCAGACACCCTTCCCCTGGTCGCGCTGGAACGTTTCGTACCGCTGCATCTCCGCGAGCCAGTGGTTGGGCGCCCCGTCTCCCCCTGGGTCCGACGTCAAGTAGCCAGATCCGCCGTTGTTGAAGGCGTATTCGTCCGAAATCATGTCGACGAAGGGTACCATCATGTTCCAGAGCGCAAGGCTAGTGTATGTGTTATAGCCCTCGTTGACCGTGATGGTCGCGTTGGGGTACGCGGCGTGTATGGCCCGCACGATAGTGGCAAACGCCGCCGCCTGGGCGTTGGCGTACGTCGGGTCGTTGAGGACCTGACCGCTGTATTGCCGGACCCAGTGGCCGCTCGTATCGTAGTGGCCCGCGTCGCGGCCGGCGTTGTGAATAAGACCATTGTCGAACGAGATGCCCTGGAACCCATTGCGCATCGCCGGCAAAGCAAAGTTCTGGAGGAACCATTGCTGGTAGGCTGGGTTCGTCGTGTCGATATCCGGTAGGTCCGGGAGTTCGGGCGCCCACCGGGCGATCGTCTTGCGGTCCGACTGATACATGATCCAGTCGGGATGGTTCCGCTGGAGCCAGCCGAGTCCGGGCGACTCCCGCCGCCAGGGCGTATACGTTTCGTGTCGCGCCCCCGTGTTGCCAGGCACGTTCGGGCCGCCTGTTGGAGACGCGCCCCAGACATAATCCACGGTGAAACCGGCCGGAGCATCCTGGCGGACTCCGTTGACAATAGGGACGTGCGCATCGAAAGGAAGGCCAAAGTGCACGCCCTGTGTCGTGTCAGGGAGGCTCGCCATAGCCGGCGTGACAGGCGACGCTAGCCCCTTGTGGGCGGGGCGGCCGCTTGATGTGGAGACAGCGATACCAAGGATCGCTATGGCGGCGGCGCAGCGCTGGAGCGGGCGCGAAGGCGCGCGCCTCTCTTTTCGGTGTATGGCTCCCCAGATGGGCCAAAGTCCGCGCGGTAGCCGCTTAACGTCGTTGAACACAACTGTATTATCCTTGATTTGTCGGCATGGTTCAGATACGTGTTGACAGTTCAGGCGCGATTGGGGCGACTGCTACGCGCGAATTTCCAATCCGCCTCGCGCGAACTGTCAACATATTTCCAGGCGCAAAATGAACCATGCCGATTTGTCTGTGATCTGTCTGTCTCTCCGCTACCAGCGCCATCATCGCGCCGGTCCGTTTCCACCTAACCTATCGACGTGAAAAGCGGCTACAGCAACCGTACGTGTTAGGTAGAGGCCGGTGTATCCCCCAAAGCGGCTATAAACCAGGGGGGTCAATCCTTATTTATGCGCTATGTGCGAATTTGGCAAGAGACTATAACAGAAATGTAGTGTCGCGGGATATACGTATTCAGTCATGTCCCCTCGATCGCTGTCATACTATTTAATGCATAGGCTGCGCATAATGCGTACCCAGCGTATGGTATAGACGCGGTTCTCCCACGCCTTTTATCGTCACACGTAGCGATATAACTCCGGTTCGCGATTAGCAAGCAGTGCGGCAAGTTTTTGCCATGACGTAAGGAGGAAAATGTGCGGTTACAGCGGTCGGACCGCGGTGATGGATGGATTGACAACGCGGCCTGATTATGGCGCGCTAGTCATTTCCCTGGATTTCGAACTCCATTGGGGCGTGCGAGACCACCACTCTGCTGATAGCGCCTACCGTGAGAACCTCCTGGGGGCTCGCGGCGCTATCCCACGTATGCTTGACGCATTTGAGCGCTATGATATCGCCACGACGTGGGCGACTGTTGGTTTTTTGTTCGCGGAGTCGCGTCGCGAACGAGAACGCTTTTCCCCGTCAGTGCGGCCGCAGTACGCCAATCCCGCCTTATCGCCGTATCACGAGGTCACGGGAGATACGGAAGCGGACGACCCGCTGCATTACGCGCCCAGCTTGATCGACGCTATCGCGAGACGGCCTCGCCAGGAGATTGGCGCTCATACCTTCTCCCATTACTATTGCCTCGAACAAGGGCAAACACAGGAGGCGTTCCAAGCGGATCTACAAAGTGCGATCGCCATCGCGCGGGCCCGCGGCTTCAACCTTCGCTCACTCATTTTCCCGCGCAATCAAGTCAACCCCGCGTACGCCGCTGTGCTCAGGGACTGTGGAATCATATGCTATCGCGGAAACGAGCAGGGGTGGATGTATCGCGCGTCGGCGGCCGACGGTGAGCGCGGGCGGCTCATCATGAACGCGCGCCGCGCCGATCGCTACCTGAATCTCTCGGGAGGTAATCTGGCGGCCTGGGACGACATCGCGCGCGATGACGGGCTCTGCAATGTCCCAGCCAGCCGTTTTCTGAACCCCTATAACCCCCGCTTACGCCACCTCGACCCATTACGCCTGAGGCGCATCATGCGGGACTTGCGGGCGGCGGCGGTGCGCAAGCGCATCTACCACCTCTGGTGGCATCCCCACAACTTCGGGACGTATACCGACGAAAACATGGCGTTCCTGGAGAGGATCTTGGAAGAGTTTGCCCGTCTAAGGGCGAGCTACGGCATGCGTTCGCTCAACATGGAAGAAGTTAGTACGGCGGCGTGACTATACGAACGGTTTCACACTTGTTGTCCGACGCCACCTTGCTCCCGGTGAGCTGGCGATAGTATTCGTAGAGCGTCCGCCCTTCGAAAACGCCCACCGCGGCCGCGAACAGCGCTTCCAGGTCATTGTAGAGAACCTCGATGCTTTCCGATGACGGGAAATAGGGACTACCACCCGGCATGAGTTCCGATGAGTGCAGCATGAACTCGACGTATGCCCGTTTCTCTCGACCGGCTATCGAGAGGATGTGCAGCATTGCTTCACGATTGTCGTGAGCGGGCCGCAACCACAGGCTCGACGGGGAAAAATGATCCGTCGCACGCGCGCCAAAGCTGCTTTTGCCCACGAGTCTCCGGGCCAACTCCACCGCACGGGGATACGAGCGCGAGACGATGGTCATAGGCAGTTCCAGAAGTGGTGAATGACCGGCACGGCTGATGTCGTTCAGGTCGACAAAATAGGCCGTTTCCGGGAACCGCGAGAAGTCGGTCCCACCATTCCCCTGGGGGTCGCCCTGGCTGGACTGCCACGAAACATGGGGGGTGACGGAGCAATCCACGCGGTATCCATTGTCGACTAGAATGCGCGCGTACGTTTCGTTGAAGCTCCAACGGCCCGCGCGGTGGCTGACCAACTCGACCCCAAACGTGTCTTCCAGAGCGCCGGTTATCGCCTTTACTTTCTCCCGCATCCGATCTTCCCTGTAGTCGATAAGGAAAGGTTGATAGTGGTCGTCATCGGGGGTCAATACACCCAGCGGCGGTGAGTTCCACGCGTGGAGATACATGCCAATCTCACCCATCCCTCGCGCAAGGATGTCCCGGCCAAACTCCTGAAATTTCGCACTCCGCGCCATCTCCCAGTTGGTCAAATAGGTTGGTTTAAAGCCGTACTTCTCGCACAAGGACTGAAACCGCGGGAGGTACGCGGCGTTCCTTGTCGTGATGCCGCGCGGCCGCGCCCACAAATTATCCCCTTCCACATCAATAGTAATGAGAAAGGCGGGACGAATCATTGCGATCTACCTTTTACAGCTGGACCGTAACCGTCCGGATGTAGAAAAGGGCTCATCGTCGGGCCCTCGCGATAGTCCGAGCGATCACTAAGACCGCGTATACCACGATACAACCCTCCAGGATCTGAAATGGGGTGGCGGTAAAGTCGTTGCGCACCTCCACCAGTATGGGTACAAGAATGACGCCAAGCAGGATCTGGCGTTCCACCGTGGGTGGCCATAAGTCCAGGCGGCCAAGCAACAGGCCGATCAGCGCCATGATGACGCATACGCCCGCAGGACCGAAGTTGCGATAGGCTTCGGCCACCACGGAGAAACCGATCGCGCCGTCGCCACGCATGGTTGCTAGAGAGCCGAGGACACGGGGATCGGCCTCCGCGGGCGGCAGCTTCCAGCCGCGTCCCGGTATGATCTTGGCCAGCGCGCGGTCGAAAGGCGCCCAGTAACTCGCCCCATCTATAAATTGGTCGCCGGTTGCCCTCCAATAGACGACCTCAGACACGGGGCGTAGTGAACTACCCAACTCCGTCAGAGCGTCGAGCGGGCTGGCGCTGACCGTCGTCGAGCCAACGTTTTGCACCCCAACCTGACGCACCTCACGTAGCGCGGCAATGGAACTCAACAAGAGTAGCCCCAATAAGAGGGCAACCTTCGCGGAGAACGGCGGCCGCCTCTTCGCCATGATAACGAGCGCGGTGAGTCCGGGAAACAGCACCTCTCCACGCAATCCTAGGGGGAGAGCGATGAGACCCCACAGGCAGAAGATAGCGAAGGCGACACGGCGTAGCGCCGCGGGTTGTGCGGCTGCCAGGAAGACCATACCCACGTTGATACCGTAATAGGTCAGCGTCAGGGCGATACTCTCGCCGACGACGGCCAGGAATGTCTCGTAGGACCCGAAAAGGATTCCGGCGCCACCGGCATGCGCCGCGATGAGGAACCAGCCGCACACGGATACAAGGACGAGCGCAAAACCGGTTACCAGGAAAGCACGATTGATAGACGCGCTCTCGCGTGATACAGGCGAAGGGACGGATTGCGCGCGTTTCGTCCCCCAGAGTAACGCGATCAGGATACCGATACCGCACGATACAACCCCCATGCCGGTCAGGATGAGCGCCTCCTTGGTGTACGGGGTGTAGAACCACACGCTCATATTCGCCAGAGTCGCGCTCCCGATCGGTAGACCGAGACCATAGACCGCGGCGAGGCCGAAGTGGAACAGGCAGAGGACGAACAGGTATACCGCGGACGCCGACCAGAACCGGCGCGGCGAGAGACAGACAACCATGACGATAGCGCCAACCGCGCACAACGACGTGATGTCAGCCGTGGCGGCGAGAGATAGGCCCGCGTGGTCAACAATCGTGAGCGCGGCCAACATGAGCGCCAGGCACACCAGGAACAGGTGCGGTAGAATCTCTTGTAGACGGGGCCGCTCGCGGCCGGCGGCGCCAGGTCGCCCCAGGGGGGTAGCGACTCCTAGCATAGTGCGCGCCTTGTTTGATAAATCGCGGTGTGCGCGGCCACGGAGTCGCGTATGGTGAGCGAACCGGCCGCGAACGCGCGGGCGATGGCGTCCCTTCTACCAGGGTCGCGACTGTCGGCGGCAAGCGTCATCGCCGTGGCCGCCCAATCCTTATCGCCGGCTTCAAGAGAGAGATAACGCACCTCGGGACACCGCGCCGCTATCTCACGCACGCCTGGGAGATCGCTTGCCAGCGTGGGCGTGCCCGCCGCGCACGCCTCCAACACCGCTCCCGGCAGCCCTTCTCGCAATGACGGAAAGAGCAAAAGGTCGGCCGCTGTAAGGAGCCGCGGCACATCGAAGCGCATCCCGGCGAAGACGACGCGGTCGGCGATGCCCCATGTCGCTACGCGGGCGCGCAATACGCGCTCGATGTCATTCTCGCCTCGACCGACCACGAGCAAGTACGCCGACGGATCGGTTCGCGCGATCTCCGCGAAGACCGCGATGAGGCGCTCGTGATTCTTTGGAGCGGCCAGCCGTCCGACGTGGATGTACAGCCGGCACTCCTCCGGCAGATTGAACTCCGGCCGTACCGCGCCATAATACGACTGTCGCGCGAATGGCGTCACGTCGATGCCGTCGTAGACGACCTGGCAACGCGGGTCGGAACGCCACCATGGGTTCCATGCCGCCATGGCGCCTTCGCTCACGCCAAGGAGATGCGTGGCATAGCGGTCGACCCAGCGGCGCATCACCGCGCGCTGCGCGCGCCTGCGTGGGGTCGTGGGCCGCCCATCGCCCGTCGAGTGGAAGTGGGCGATGCGGACGGGCGCCCTCTCACGCGCGGCCAGCCGCAGAAAGAAACCGGAAGAGAGCAGGACATGCGAGTGCACGACATCGAACCGCTGCTCACGCAGCAAACGCCCGAAGCGCCAGGGCAAGCCCGGACTGAGGCGATCCGCGTGGATAACGCCCCCGAGAGCACGAATCTCGTCGTCGAGGTCGCCCGGCCGGCCCTCCAGCGTGCAGAAGTGGAATCGATAGCGCTCCAGGTCGAGGGCGCGCATCATCTCCAGCATGCGCATCTCGGCGCCGTCGCGCACCATACGCCCGAATATGTGAAGCACTTTGACCGGCTGTTGCGCGTCCGTCATACGTTGTCCTGCTCCGTGTATTGACGCGCCCGTTTCTTGAGCGCGTAGACGATGACCACGCCCTCCAAGGGGATCTGGAGCACGAATGAGCCGCCGAAGACCCATGCCGCTCCCACCATGCCATGCGCTGGAATGATGAAGGGCCCCGCCGCCAGCATGAAGGCAATGACCACGATGAAGATGGGTACTTGAATCCGCAAATACCTGGCCGCGGTCAGCGCATACCCAAGAAAGGACGCGATATACTCTAACCCGGCCGCGACGAGCAGCCACACAAACGCGTCGACGTGACCGGCATAGCTTGGGCGATACAGCAGCGTGAGTACCGCGCGCCCCGCGACAAGGCCCACCAGCACGCCGGCGCCGCCCAGCACAACGCCGATGCCGAGCAACTTCGTGAGCAGCGCGCGAAACGCACGCACGTTTCCGGCCGCGAAGTATTGCGATAGCCGGGGGGCGGCCGCCTGACCGAGGGCGGTCGTCAGCGTCGCGCCCGCCACCAGGACATACGCCATGGAGGCGAAGATGGCCAGTTCATCTGTTCCCAGATAGTGGGCGACAAATAGACGGGGCGTATTCACGCTGAGAGAGAGCAGCGCCATGACGATGCCCGCCGGCAACGCCAGCCAGGCCAGCGCCACGAGCGATCGTAGATCCCAGATGGGCCACAACGCGCGCGGCCCATCGGTCCGCGCCGTCTGGGACGGTCGCAGGACGACTATAGCGCTGCCTATATCGTACCCGGCCATGACGAGCGCCCATGTGAGCGCCAGCCCGAGCGTAGCCCAGAGAACGCTGTGCGTCAGATAGACGCCGGCGGCGAGCGCGGCCAGTGACAAGGGCCCCTTGATCATCATCGACGTGGCGATGCGGTCCATCCGCTCGTGTTGTTGCAGCAGTCCGTAGATCACGTCACTAAAAGATTCGAACGCCTTTGCGACGCCCACGGCGAGGATGACGAGCGCCGGCAGCCATCCGGGCGCCGATATGATGACAATTCCCGTGATGACCACCAAGGCCAGCAGCGTGGTTAGAAGACGTAATCCAAGGTAGTGCCCGAACACGTACTCACGGCGCGCATCGGTCGCCTGTATACCGCGCAACTGTAGATTAGTCAGCATCATCACAGGCGCGGTGACCGCCAAGCCAAGCGTGAATAGGCCAACCATCTCTTTCGAGCCAAGTTTGGCTAACACGACCAGCATGGCCCATTGGCACGCGCTATAGATGACGTTACCGGCGAAGGTCCAGGAGAAGTTAGCCCGTAAGGACAACGCGCGCGCGGCCACGCCAGGCGCCGCTTCGGGCGTGGCCGCGGCAAGCCCTTTCGCCTGATTCACCATGCATCGCCTTTCGCGTGCCGCCAGGGCTCCGTTCAGCCCCACCAATAGCCTGCCTATAGCTCCGTGACTAGTGCTGTCTTACAGAGGTTGCTTTGTAGCGGCGTACCCCCTGGGACCGCAGGCGTCCCGCCGGCCTACAGTTGCGTCAGCGGCGAACTGCTCGCCCGCGACGGCGGGCCGGCGGGACGCCGACGGTCCCAGGGGGCGCGGCTACGCGACTGCAAACAGACTCCCTTAATCCTGCACGAGGGCGGTTACGACAATACAGGTTGCGTGTCGTGGATGTGGGCGTACAGGAGCTCGCGCAGCCCTTCCTGGAAAGGAACCTGGCTTGACCAGCCGAGTTCGCGCCGCGCCTTCGCGCTGCTGATGGACGCGGGCGGCACGTCGCCCACGCGCGCCTCAGTGTATACGATCTCGGTCGGCAACTCGGCCGCGACCAACTCGGCCAGCTGCTTGATGGAGATCTTCTCCTGAGCCGCGATGTTGTACATGGACCCGTGTACATCAGACTCGAGAGCGGCGACGAAGGCGCGTCCGATGTCGCGTGCGTGCGTGAACTGGCGCGACTGGGCGCCCGTGCCCTGGATAGTAATCGGTTGGCGCGCCTTGGCCTTGTTAATAAAGAGCGAGAACACCGCGTTCGGCCGCATGTACGGGCCGTAGGATGTACCTAGGCGCAGTGCGATGGCAGGAACGCCTTTGAGCGCGTCGTATGAAAGCGCGAGATGCTCGCCGGCAAGCTTCGTGATGTTATAGGGGTGGTCAGGCGCACAGGGGTGCAGCTCGTCGAGCGGCTGGTAGCACGGGTGGCCGTAGACTTCCCAGGTGGAGGCGTAGACGACCTTGCGCAACTTGTTGCGCAGCGCCGCTTCCATCACGTTGGCCGTGCCGGTTACGTTGAGCGCCGCCGCGAGCGGGGGGTTCTCGAAGGCCAGATAGACGTCCCCGACCGCGCCCAGGTGGCACACCGCGTCCATATCCACCGTCGCGGCCACCAGGTCGTCCAGTCGGGTCAAGTCGCCGCGTATGAACATGCCATAGCGCGGCTCCTGAATGTCGAAGACGTAGGGTTCGTGGCCCGCCGCGCTCAAAGCGTTCACCACATGTGTCCCCACGAACCCAGCCCCGCCCGTCACCAATACTCTCATTGCTCGCTATCCTTATCCTCTTGATCTATAGACAATCACCGGCAACGGCAATCAGACGAGCGTGGCCGTGATGCGCTCGTCGACGTCCCGTTCCCGCATCCGTGACTACACCGTACAACGGCCGGATGTGGTGTACCTGAACAAACATGGACTTGGCGATAACATTTCTTTTACATTAACGCCGACACAATACCTTGCTATGCCGTCCGTCCTAGTGCGGGAGCAGGGGGCTTTCTTTGATGTGGCGCCCTCTGGGACCACTCCCCAGAGGGCCCCCCGATCTTGCCGGCAAGCGCTTGCCGGCAAGATCGGGGGGCCCTCTGGCTGCAACGTAACCCTTCGGAGAAAACACTAGCCGACGGCGCTCAACACGCGCGCACCGGTGAACAACGTGGACAAACCCTCGCGCAGGTCGGTGGCGCAGGCGCCGCCCAGGAGCACACGTAGCCGGGCGACGCAGGCGCACGAGCGCGCGATGTCGCCCTGGCGCTCCGGTCCCGTCTCGTACGATAATGGATAGCCCGTTACATCCATGATGGCCGCGCGTAGGTCCAACAGCGAGGTCTCGCGGCCGGTGGCAACGTTGATGGCGTGGTGTCCGTTCAGACCGGCGTCGACCGCGGCGACGTTGGCGCGCGCGACATCTCCGACGTAAACGAAGTCGCGCGTCTGCGCGCCGTCGCCGGTGATGATAACGGAGCGGCCTAGCCGCGCCGCGTCGGCGAAACGCGCGACCACACCGCTATAGGGCGAGGCAGGGTCCTGGCGCGGGCCGAACACGTTGAAGTAGCGCAGCGCCACAGTGTCCAGGCCATAGAGTTCGCTGTAGAGGCGGGCGTAGTCTTCGCCCACGCGCTTGTGTAGCGCGTAGGGCGAGAGCGGCGCCAGGGGCGTCTCCTCGTCCAGAGGCACGGCGGTGTTGCGTCCGTAGACGGCGGCGGACGAGGCGAGTACGACGCGCTCCACGCCGTTGGCGCGCGCGGCCTCGAGCACAGCGAGCGTCCCGCGCACGTTGTCGTCGTGGCTGCGCAGGGCGCGTCCAAGCGAGAGGGGGACCGAGACGCAGGCGGCAAGGTGCACGATCGTGCGCGGCTTGAAGCGGCGCACCGCGCGCTGCAGCGCCAGCGGATGGCGAATGTCGCCGTGCGCCACCGCGACATCCGCGGCGACCTTGCTCAGGTACGCGGCTTTCCCCGTCACAAACGAATCGTACACGCTCACCTCGTGGCCAGCCGCGACCAGCGCCTCGACCGTCCACGATCCGATGAACCCAGCTCCGCCCGTCACCAGCACACGCACCAGACGCCCCCTTGCCGCGCTTGTTCGCGGCACGATACCGGCCATGCCAGTCGATCTAGTGCTTTCTCCGAGGGGTTACGTTGCAGAGAGGCGTACCCCCCTGGGACCGCCGGCATCCTGCCGACCGTTGCCGGCAGGATGCCGGCGGTCCCAGGGGCTCAACGTCAAACAAAGCTCCCTGATGCTGCACTAGCCGTACGCATACAACAGTACAGGCAACGGAAACACCGTACCTGACTAAACGGAGCCCCGGCGATAACATAATCGTCATGCGATCCGCTTCCCCTAACACAAGCGCCCTGTTAAGCTTGGCGCTATGTCCTCTCACGACGCACCCCACACGCTATCACGTCCACGCGGGGCGCCTCTGGCCGCTGTCGGTGTGGCGCTGGTCCTTATCGCTCTGTTTCTGGTGGTTGGGGGCGCGGTAGAATCTGGCCGCACGCTCACGTTCGACCTCGCGGCGCATCGCATGGCGTACGAGGATATTGGTCCCCGGCTGGAGGGAGTCATGGAAGCCGGTCCGCTTCTCGGCACAAGCACTCTCCTATGGGCGCCGCTCATGACAGCGTGGCTGCTGTGCCGTCATCGTTTGCCCAGTGCGCTGACGGTAGGCGCGAGCGAGGCCGGGGCTTTTATCCTCTACGCCGCCCTCAAAGGGCTGTTCCATCGCGTTCGGTCCGGTGACGCGGCGCCGCACAACGTCTTCGGGTATCTTTTTCCCAGCGGCCATACCATGGCGTCTATCGTCACATTCGGCCTGCTCGGCTACCTTATCAGCGCACGGTATCGAGGGTGGGCGCGCGCCGGCGCCGTGGTCGTCACGGTGGGTATCATCGCCTTTGTCGCGTTGAGTCTCATCTACCTCGACACGCACTACATCACCGATGTGATCGGTGGTCTCCTCATTGGCAGCGCCTGGTTGATACTGTCGATCGACCTACTGCGCCATGTCGAGGCGGCAGCGGGATGACGTGTTCGACACGGTACAATAGCCGTGTATTGCACATCCGACAGCAACATGTCTGGGTCTGGCTGTTGGAGCGGCGGCGGGCGAACGCGCCGAGAATGAGGACGTTACGGTCGCGGTAGCAGCGCGCGTATGGCGAGGGCGGCAGGGGCGGGGGCGGCGCGCCCGATCAGCTTCTCCACGCGTAACAACAGCTCATCGGTGTGAAAAGGGCGAGCCAGGTAATCGTTCGCGCGGACGTCCCGCCAGCATGCGCGCAAGCATGACAGTGTGGCCACAGCGATGGCAGGAATATCGGCGGTCCGGGGATCGGCGCGTAGACGTCGATGCGCCTCGACCCCGCTCACGCCGCTCATCTCAATATTAAGCAGGATCAGCCGCGGCTGTAAGCGTCGCGCTACGGGGACCGCCTGTGTCCCATCATCATAAGCCGTGATATATCCAGCTTGCTGTAGCGACGGGAGGACAAAGGGATCGGGCGCGTCGTCGATCAGCAAGACATGTGGCGCATCCTCGAGTGATGACGTCGAGCGGGGCGTGCGTCGGGCGTCGAAGAGATAGCCGTGCCCACGCAACGTGCGGAGGTACGGGCGATGCGTCGCGCTACCGGTCATTTTGCCACGCAGCCGGCGAATATACACTTCCAGCGCGTTGCCGTCGCCCGTGTAGTTCTCGCCCCAGATTTGATCCAGTAGGTCCTGCCGCCCAAGCGGCTGCCCCGGTTCACTCATGAGCACCCGCAGGACAGCCGTTTCGCGCGTGGTTAGCCGGATGGTCCAGCCGTCATCATCGCTCAATTCGCGCGTCTCCGCCCGCAATGTCAATCCGCCGGCGCGGATTGTTTTTGGCCCTTGGAGCGCCTTGGCGTCGCGCCCATCACCGAGCGTCGCGAGCAGGCGCGCGCGTAGGTCGCGCGGAACGGCAGGCAGGCTGATAATGTCGAGGACGCCAAGGGCGAACGCGCGACGGCGCACCGCATGGTCCGTACTGCGCGTTAGTAGGAGCGTCGGTACGTAGTACCCCGCTTGGTGAAGCGCCGCGATCGTACCGGCCCCGTCATGTCTAGCGCCGCCCAAACCGGCGATAACGATGACGAGACCGGCCCCCCACTTGCTCAACAAGGCAAGCAGCCCCGTTACCGTTGGCGCGTCGACAACCTGGCGCCCACTATCCTCAAGGAGGAAGCGCAGCATGGTATGCGTCGGCGCGTCGCCGCCTATAAGAAAAACGAGAGGGGCGTCACTCATTATGATGTCCAATTCTCATGACCGCCCGCGAGGGGCGCCAGTAACTACTAGGACGGCGCCAGCCACGGAGCCCGCGCCCCAGAGGCGTTTCTTTAGAGGCGCATTATACTCATCAACGTGTCGCCATAGCGGGACCGAGGACGCCATCGCGTGGGCTCGTATGCTGGTTGACGTCGCAGTACATGCGCCAGCCGCTCCAGGCGCCGCCTACAACCTAAGGTATCGGCAACCGTGCGATAGATGCGTAGGAGGCGGCGATAGCGGGCGCTACGCACGCCGTACACGGCGCGCAATAGGGCCAGGTTGACGCGAGCCTCGCGCAAAAACAATGGATTGTGATCAGTACCCTGTATCATAGGCTGTTGATGGACTCGGTGGGCTGCGTCGTGAGACATGGTACGACTCTTTCAGGGGATGTCCTAATCTAAGGCTGAAAACAGGCGCTTGTCGTATCAGATATCGATAAAGCTGTGTATACTACTGATCAACACTACCCCGATTACCCCGCCGCTTAGGATGACATCGGCAAGCCCTCCTCGTCGGGCGACTTGAACTGGTAGCCGTGGCCGCGTACGGTGACAACGTAGCGTGGCTGATCGGGGTTTTGC
>JAABUX010007209.1_pt1 | contig 13104 bp, 11 predicted proteins | sample 5561851 | NCBI WGS metagenome assembly JAABUX01 (sample SAMN10711883, study PRJNA513361) | rock metagenome | isolation source: Antarctica rocks | place: Antarctica: Victoria Land, Richard Nunatak red sandstone | collected 2016-01-03 | reverse complement strand
CATACACAGGCTTGCACGTGGTGCAGAGTTGCTGATGCTTTGTATGCAGGGAAGAATGCGGCCGATTCGCGATGGTCTCGATACAGTTTTACGAGACCTGTGCACTAACCTCATTTAGACTATATTTTGTTAAAATGTATGATGTCAATGAGTCATCTGCACGTGATTTGGGTGTAGTGCAATAGTATTATGATAACTAATGGATGGATGTAGCTATGTAGAATGGAATAACCATCACGAGAAATCTCTATTAGTCTGCCAAGGCCCCCTGACTAGTCCTGATTAGTGACTACCGAGGTTGACCCGGTCTGAATTCCAACATATTTTAGTGTGTGGGCTAGGCTAATTATGCGATTTTTCTCTAGGAATGCCAAGACCGCCACATAAAAATTGTACGACGATACAGCACAGTGCGGAAATTTTCCGCTATCACGAACAATTACCTTACCTCAAAGAACCAATCTGCCATAGTGAGATTCTAAGAGCAGGCTCAAGAGCGTTCAAATCAGCCCAGTGAGATAGCAACAATCAACCGAGCACCGACATACTGAACATGAATTTATGGCTCATTGTGCTCATGCCCAGTATTTACAAGTAAGTATCCAGAAATTCAGCTCGTGCTGTCAAAGCTTCATAATGTACTCATTTCGTGTGGCACCGGCATAACACGTTCTAATCTGCAAGAGTTGCCACCATCAGTGTCCGTTGGTAGCATGACCGTTGCTAGCACCATTTACCCTTGAGCCGTTGGTGCCGGGGTGTTCAATACTCTCGCCCTTGTGCGTTCCTTTGACCGGGGCACCATTGGTATCGTGCGCTGATGAGCCGATCTTGCCTGTCATCCCATTGGCAACGCGTAGACTGGATGACTTGGCCATGCCTATCGAGAGACAATTGCGTTAACATTACATCATTGCACTATTTGGAGCCCACGTACCATTGTGTGTCCCATTAAATCTGAGTTCACTTATACCATTGTAGCCCTTCACCCCGGTGGCTTTTTCCAGACGGGTGGCAAGGTCCTCAGATACCTCCCGAAAGATGGCGATTTGGCGTTTGATAATCTCCTCTTTGCGGCATGTAGACATATGTCCGGACACGTTGGACACGAAGCGAGCCTTTGCCTTATCGTCGAAAACCTTCTCCCATAGTATACGTGGAAATGTAAAATCTTCCGGGTTGATTTGGGTAAGGAAAGTGACAGCATTACCAATGAACGCGCCGTGGACTTTGTCGAGGTCAACAGTACGCTCACGGAAAGCAATCGGCTCAATGGACGAGAGATAATTAGGGCGTGAGCCTTGGTTGTAGAATGCCATTTGGCCATCGCGCTGGAAGTTGCCGACGCGGTAGCCAGCTCTCGATGAGTTCACAGGAAGCTGCTGGTAATTGGCACCGATACGATGACGATGGGCGTCCGGGTAGGAAAAGAGACGACTCTGAAGGACCGGGTCGGCTGATGGTTCAATGCCAGGAACCAAGTGAGCAGGGTTGAATGCAATCTGTTCGATCTCGGCGAAATAGTTCTTGGCGTTCTCGTTGAGTGTGAACTCGCCGACCTTTCGAAGAGGAAATTGCTTCTGAGGCCATACATGAGTCAAGTCGAAGATATTTATTTTTTGCTTCTCCCACATCTCTTCAGCTTCCATGGCCGTCATGGTCTGGAAGGCCACGTCCCAGGCCGGGTAGTCGCCTCTTTCGATAGCCTCGAAGAGATCCTTCTGAGAGTAATCCGGAGACTTCGAGAGAGACTCCTCCTGGGTGAAGAACTTGGTGCCCTGGCGCGACTTCATATGCATCTGGGCGTAGACCCAGTCGCCGGCTTTGTTCACCAACTTGAATGTATGTCCACCGTATCCGTGCATGAAACGGTAGCCGTCCGGAATGCCTCGGTCGCCCATGAGGATCATGACTTGATGAATCGATTCGGGATTCTGGGATAGGTAGTCCCAGAAATTGGTGCTGTCGTCGGCACCCGTCAGATGTGTTTGCGGATCACGCTTTTGGGTGTGTATAAAGTGGGGAAACTTGGCAGGGTCTCTGAGGAAGAATACGGGCGTGTTGTTAGCCACCATGTCGAAGTTGCCCTCGGCAGTTCTGAATTTGATGGAAAACCCTCTGGGATCTCGTGCACAGTCGGCAGAGCCTGATTCGCCACCAACGGTAGAGAATCGGACGCTGATGGGGCATTCCTTCCCTTTCTCGCTAAAGACGTCCGCAAGGCAGATGTCATCGAGAGGCTCGGTGACCTTGAATGTGCCATGCGCTCCGCTACCCTTGGCGTGTACGACACGCTCTGGAATACGCTCACGATCGAAGTGCGAGATAAGGTCGATCAAGTGGAAATCTTGGAGGAGGAGAGGGCCGTTGGCACCCGCACGTTGCGTCTCGTATGGATGAGGCATTGGGACACCATTGCTGGTGGTGTAGAGGGTCTTTTGCGAAGGAGCGTTCCGGTCGTCCTCGTACTCTCTGTATTGCCCGGCTCCTTCAGCACCGGTTGGATGCCCATTGCCGTTGGTTTGAGAAGCCATGATCGTTGATGTATTTATTGATATGGAACCTGAGGAGGTATTTGCAGTGGGGAGAGTAATGAAATAAAGAAGGAAATGTGGCGAAGGTAAAGTAAAGTACCTTAGATAATACTGCGGGGGTGACACTAGGAGAACCCGGACTTAAGGCTTGCCAAGATGCACTAATTACCTCACGACTCTGGCCAATCACCGGCTTGCTGTCAGTCAGCAACAAAATCTCAACAAGTCATATAGAACGGTATTTACGCATCCATCAAGGCAGTCGATCATTGGCCTCAAAATACCTCAGAGCTCAACCCCTGTTGGTGGTCCTGGCAATCGAAATTCAACAGATCATGCGACTACTATCGTGGATGGCTGTATAGAATCTCTACCGGTAACGCAAATGCTGATAGAATTCGGGTCCACCTTCGGACAGTGGACCTCTATACTTCCATAGGGCGTTATACCCGAAGTCTACAGTGTGCTTGAGGTTCAGCCTTGGAACCGCGTTAATGAATAAACGTCCCGATGACTGATAATATCTCCATTGACATATCAAATTCCTTCGTGAATTGGAAGCCCGTGGATACAAGAGCAGTCGATATGTATCGATTTGGTCACCAAATTTGATGGCCCTGATGCGATCGTATGCATTAGCCAACTGCAATTGTTAACCAACATTTGCTACTCATAAAAACGTGCGACTACGTATGCAGAGAACAAGTTGAGATCGAAGATTGCAGGACGATTATAATACGCCTGTCCAGGGAAGAACATAACGATTAGCGCTGTTTCAGCCACCATGTCGACTCGACGGCTGGTGCGTGTAGGATTTTCGCAGATTGATGGGCGATGTGTTGGGCCGGGCAAACTATCTTTGCATCCTACCCTTTGGCACTTTCCTGTTGTGTCTAGGCGCTGAGTCTGACAACGACTGCTGTCGACATTGACTACGCCTTCGAGTCTACTCCATCTGAACCTGGAAGCATATCACAGCACTTGAGGCAGCACATTGATCCGAACCTATCCTTTAGGCCCCTCCGTCATTCTTCCCGTAATCCTGAAATACACCTCTCCGTTATTTACGTCGAACTTTACAGCCGCTGTGAATCGACATCTTGAGTCGTCCTTGCCATCTATATCGCTGTGTCCGTGGACCACAGAACTTATATCGTGACTGGGACTTCCACATAGGCAACATTAATGGTCTCCTGGTGCCGGCCGTTCATCCAGTTCGGCCCCTGGTCTGGTCAAGACAGCTGAGAATGTGATATCCAGCACCTTGGCGCCTCAGCAGCGGTTCGTTCATTGATCAGAGTGCTCCTTTCCAGATGATCCCCGAGCGACCAGCGACCAGATGGTATCTCGGGGCTCCCCAGCGACATTTGTGGATAAGGAGGCATTGACGCGGAAAATTCTATCGACGTCAAGCCCATGTTCTCGCACCTAGGTCCAAGGGTCGTAGTCTATCCTGATGAAAGGGCCAGTTGAGTACCAGCTACTCAATAATAGGCACGATGACGTGTCCCTCGTCGTCAAATCTCTCGGTCAGCGAGTGATCTACTGATAAGACAATAGAGCGGCCGTTGTTGCCACAAAGCTGTGGGGAAATCGTTGTGGCTGTGTTCCATAAAGGTTCGCGATTGGTGGTGCAATGACGTGCTCCTGCATTGGTGGCATCTGCGGCATTCTTCCCCGCTTGTCGAGCATCTGGATCTGATAGAAATACGCCGACGAGACTGCCTTAGCCACAATTTTATTCGCTATGAGAAGCCCGCAAGGCTGCGAAGTGGGATGTCATCAAGTCGAATCCCACTCCTTACACACATACAAGGCTACGATCCAAGTTCATAAGACAAATCAGGGTCAAGTCCCTCAAATCAGGCACCAAAGGTATTGATTGGGATTACTTCAAATCTGACAAGCAATCCCAGTGCTTGGGAGACAACAAAATCTTCCAATCTACCTATCATGGCAGCAGTGGGTCACTCCCAGTATCCATTGATCGTTGAGTCCATACCATCGCCTAGAGACTCGTCACGAGCCTGCCTACCCACTCCATCCCCGGACCCATGTTCTACTTCCAATTCTAGCACTTCCTCTCGTCCACAATCCTTGTGTAGTAACACTTCTCGATCCAACTTGTCACCCTCCCCAAGCGAGAACCTTAAGGATTGTCCACTACAGGATCCCACAGACCATGCCAGCACCACGTCCCCAACGGTAAACCCACTACCACCACCGAGCACCCTTTCACCAACAAGCCAACCATCTAGCGCGGACAATCAACCCGAATCGGTGCCGCCGAATGCATCCACTGACCCACATACCTTGTCGACGAATACCTCCAGCCGGCAGAACTCGTTGTTCCGGTCTCTTTGGACCAGAATTCACGGAAGACGTTGGTTAGGGAACACAATCGGTGCGCTTGGGCTGGCGACTGCAATATGGTTGGGAGTACGTGGATACAAACTCGCCGTCTGGTCATCATGGAATGATCTGAGACAGCTTTGTTCCAGCTACCAACAGGTTAGGGCTCTTTCGTGTGAGCTAAATATAGAAAGCTCACCAGGATACAGAACCAGAAAAAGCTAGGTCCGAGATGCGCTACGTTGCTCGAAGGTGATCCACCAGAACCACCATACCTGTTTGGAAATTGGGGTCGTAATATTCCCACTTCACCTCCACGACTCATGAAGCCTCGATCTCTAATGCAGTATGAAAACCCTGGGGGTTGCCATCATGATATTGACAATTCGCTTCACACTGCCTTCATCTCCCTGGTACTCATTGGCGCCATAGCTCTTGCAGTAGTAGGATTATTGATACAGATCGGCCGTGGGAAATTCAGAACAGTGCCACCATTTACGTGTCCCGCAAGGTCAGAGCACTCACATATCCAAATCACACGCCATTACGATTCAGGGTCCGAAACCTTTTCCGGCCCGGGCATGATTGTGAAAGAGAAGCCAGAGGGGGATCGATTAGTGCATTTCCAGCGCGACATGCGCCGTTCACAAGACCAGGGACAAGACCATGGCCAAGACCTGGGAGACGATGCGGACTGGCATTGGTACAACGACACCTCTGCAGAGACGCTCGTCGCACCTTGGAAAGATACACGCAAGCCATCACACGTGTCCATCCTTGACGAATCAGCCAACGAGAAACACGAGGGCCTCATCGAGCTCCAGTTTGCGGGCAAGACTAAAGCGTTTCTCAAACCGTCGACAGGAGATTTCATCCATCTGAAACCATGGAAGAGATCGTACGATGCGAGTTCCGGTTCGGAATCTGACGAGGAACGGCCCAGAGCCAAGGCTGAGGAGAAGGGAAGCGTCCACCGGGTGCTCGGGGAGATGTTTGCTGGGGGCGTTATGTGGGCCGTAGGCAAGAGTTTCCAAAAACCAAAGGTGGAGGGGCTGCAAAAAGATATTGAGATTTGGGGTCAGGAGGGGCTGAGACGAAGACGACAGGTGTCCCAGAGGGTGGGGGATTGTCTGGCCGGGGAGATCACCAACGAATGCCCTTCTGGTAAGCCGACACTTTTATAAGGTATCCTCGATCTATGGGACTTTTGGCGGGTTCGAATTCTGGAGGAGGATTGGCATACTTGCAGGTAAGTCTCCTGGATGTTCGCCATTGGGTGGACGGTCTTGACCCTTCCCTCGCGCGGCGGCGCTAAGCCATTTGTATTGGACGGGGGCACGCTGTTGTGCCTGGGACTAGGGCGGTGCTTACTACCAGCCGACCACCGCCGAGGAAGTCGCTCTTGGCAACTTCCTATCGTGCCTACAACGCACATGTAGTGATAACGTCGCTGTGTATTGCATAGACTGTCGAACAAGTGCCTTGCCGAGTTCAGGCATGCAACGATATCCGAGCTATTCCCCCCCCCCCTAAACCCTATGGCTCCATCATCACCATCCACATCACCACCTCTTCCTCCGCATACACACCTCTTCCCACTCCTACACACCGCACACCATCCACCCAAGTAGCATTCCACCCATCCTATGTTAATATGACAGACAATAAGGAAAACATCCCTACCGGTACAGGCCCAGCCACGTAATTACCATCCATCTTTCATGTATATATATACAGGCCTGTCAGGTCTATGAATGATATAATCCATCCTTCCTACAACCATCCTTCCCACCAAACATCCATTCATTTCAACATCCTATCCCTCCACACTCCCACAGCTTGACCTGCCACTCTTCCACCTCATGTCCACCTTGTCAATCTGCTCCGATCCTACTCGTCTCTCGCCGCGCATACGAGCATGAGATGTATGAAAACCATTGGGTTTACGAGGTTAAGGACGTGGTATTGGCGGTGTCAAAGGTGTTGATGGCGGGGGCGGTTGGTGCGGGACGATACGGGGTGGGATAGGTAGGCACGACGAAGGGCGTTGGTACGCTGTGATGCTGCTGCCACTGAATATTGCAGATGGGATTTGTTTGCTTGGAATTCAAATGTGAGTGGGTCGTTCCGGCTAGTCCTGTTCGTATAATGATCGCATAGGATTATGTTTCGATGAGGACTCCGCCAACGGTTCCTCCCATGGTGCCATGCATCCTCCAACGATGCCGTTCTCCCACATTCGCCACTGCGAAAACCCATTTTCTATTATCAACGATGTGGTACAGGCTTTTGTTTATTATCACATCAGAGAGCTTGGTCTTTGAATATAGGAAAGGGTAACAAAACACGATACTAGAAGGAACGAGAATGCGTCATGATGGTGATTACATTCTATTTAGGACCAGCCTGCGTCGAGGCGTCAGACAGTGCCGCGTCAACAATCACCGGGAAAGTCTGCTCGCGACGGTGCTGGTATGAGAGAAGAGGTCTTCCGAAATGTGGCCTCTTCACCCTGTAGCGGACGTTCGAACTCGGACTACCTGATTCCAATTACATCCAATTGACCTCGATGGACTTGCACAATCATCATAGAGACCGAGACTCATTCTCAGCCTAGTCCGCGTTCTTACGTCAATCCAAGCGCATCTAAACATTCGAAGAAGAATATGCTCTTCCCCAAGTACAATTTTTACAAGCGCCTGTTCCGCGTCATGGCCTTTGCGCTACGACGTACAAGCGATATGCATTCTATCCTGTGTCATCTGCTTGGCTCCTGCCCACTGCATTGTTGTCGACCGTTGAACTGTCCCTTAGGAAGATTACTATCACCTCATCTACTTCGAGCAGCTCCGAAATCTCCATCTTGTCTTCATGTATTTCAGCCCGCCTAACTATGTTTTAGTCCTCTCGTCGCTCGTCTATGGCATCTCCGCGGCAACAGTTCCTGCTCTGCCTGCTATAAAGCCACTACTTACAACCGAACAGGCGCTGATATCTTTCAGCAAAGCTGTGGCACTCATCGAGAGAAAGAACGTTGCAATCTCGCAGACGTCGCTCAACAGGTCTATTGCCATCGCTCAACACATTACTAATGAGACGCTCAACCGTACGGATGGCTTGATACACTTCAAAGTATCAGGTTGTCCTACCGCTTTAGATTTCCACGACTTCGGTGCCCCAATACCCTCAAGTATTTTCCTACAGACAATGACGGTAGCTATCGCTGAGGCTTTTCAATTCGTTGGTGCGGGCAACGGCCATCACGACATCTATATGGGTTGGTTCCGCTATCAGCAACCTTTCGATGAGGGTAGTCTGGTCGACTTGGCGGTTGGAGACTTTAGAGAACTTGGTCGACCGATGAATTACTTCGTTTTGTGCGACATGATAAGGGGTATCTCGGAGTTCATGATGCTCCCGCAATATGGATATCATGAGCTTCGTTTTGAAGTTGAGGTGAAGGGATTGGGATACGCCGGCTCTGGTCGTATCAAGTACACTGCACCAGTAGTCGCCGTCGCATGATTTGCTCGGAGATGCAAATGGATCCGCGCAGACAAAAACTGCTTCACAGCACAGTTCACAAGCGCGCCCTGGTTTACGGAAACAATGATAGAACAAATACTCACCGCGAAGCGAGTTGATCGCAGTCTATTATCACATCAACTCTATCAGATGCGGCTTGACCTGTGTTAATTGTGCTCAATGTCCGTACATTGCACAACTTCCATCCTGGGACATATGCGGTAGACAATCTGTATAAGATCTGTGGCACCTGGGTAAGGTAATCGAGAATGTTGTATTGTCCGAATCATTTTCCGCAGCAAGCGGCCCGCCATCCGATCATTCACGAATTGTCTATAAATCCCTTTGACCTCCAGGAGCTGCAAGTACATATCTTTGGGTTCAAGCTATGCCTAAGCACATCCGGCTCATGGATTCTAACTATATCTCATTTTGGCATTCCACGTTCTCAGCCACCAATCATGTCACGACGCGATGCCGTCCAGTTCGAGCCCTGTTCCGGGTCTAAGAAAAATTATTCAATACATTCAATTCATCTGATTCGGGCGACTTGAGATCTTTCGGGCTCGCTAAGATTATGGAAAGTGTCAAGGCGCTTTCCAAGGTCTAGGCAACACTGAGTTCAGGGAGGGTAACGACGCGATATCCAAACATCATCCTCTCATCCGTTCGCCTATTTATAAACAGCGACAATTATTCGAATCTCTTCAATGATATCCATAGCTTCCTGGGAATCCCCGTCTACGGTACCTGCCAACGCCTTCTTCTTATAGGCCTCATGGGTCTTTGAAAATCGAGCGATATTCTCGAGTTGTAGGGAGTGGTAGATATCACTTGTCTGAGACCATGGCGCTTACTCAATAGTCTCTAATACTGCGGCAAATCGTCAGGCGTGCGCTCCCACGGTGTTCCTGTTACAAACCACGTCGCCGGAATATGACCTTTGCGAATAAGTGGGACGGAGTTGCGGCCATGACCTCTGCTGGGCGATTGTTGAAGCCAGCCATTGTCCTGGCGCAGGAATGCCATAATCGAATTTGTCCTACGTTTGATCGTATGGGCTTCGTCGATATAGATACTACCAAAGCAGATCCCTGGCACATTGCGAGACCATTCTGTATCGCTCTAGTCACTGTCGGCGTTGGGGTGAGACCCTTCCTACATCCACTTCTTCTTAAGTTGGATCTTAGAGAACGTCTTTTGATTTTAACTCGTGAGGACGAGCCACGCTGAATGCCCCATCTTTGCACGGAAGTTGACATCTACCAGGATCACGCTCATCCTTGTCGTTGAGCTAATGGTCCCTTAGTCTCCCACTCGATTGTGCTGCACCCCATACAATCTCACACTTTAACTTGAAGCGAGAGTCATATTTCTTAAACACCTTTTGGTAATTCGTCAACCGGGTTCTAATGAAGGTGACGGGTAGGATAGCCAGATTAGCGCCCAGCTTGAATGATAGCTTGGCCGATATGGACCATTCTTGACATGGGCATTCCTTGACAAGGGCATTCGACGGGATAATTGGCCCTTGAGGGGCACTGGGTATGGGGAAGCTGTGGGTAGTCAGGGGTAGACGCCGGTAGGTGAGGTGCGGTCCTGTCCCGTTTCCCAGCACGGAACAGCTTGACATCCCACCGAGCTTAGCACAGACAATGGTTAAGATACGAGCGTGGTATCATAAAGATCGTCTGAAAATGATAATTAGCACTTGACCGCTCACTCAGCGAAGGCAGTATACCTTCCCATAGCCCATATCATCGCTCTCAAACCCACCAGGACAGCCGGATGCTTCACTAGAAAGCATCCAATACGCGGCCAGTACTTGATGCTTTTGCATAGTAATAGTAAAACCGCCGATGAGTATCTCATTAGTACGTAATCTCTTCCCGGCATCCATCTTTACTAATTCGCAAGTATAAGTCTAATTTATATCATCCTCACCCATTTAGACACACGCTTCCATCTCAATCACCTGCCTTACCCTATAGACTCTGTTAGTCCTCGATCTTAAATACTGGCGCTATAGAAGACCCTACGCTTTCTCGTACTATGCGTAGCCGAAAGTTGGACCCTTTAGCAGCAGTTCCGCATCGGCGTTGGTAATTTCTGTCGAAGGGTTGAGGACAGCGGGCTCCAGAGCGGGATTGGCAATTTTCGTTAATGGGTTGGTAACGGTGGGCTTCTGTGGCTTTGATGGCTGATTGTCACTTGTGTCTTTATCGTTACCTATGTCTTCATCGCCGACCTTGTCTGGGGTTTGCTCCTCGGGCTCTTGGTGCTCTAGATCTATGTCTTTGATTTCGAAGACTTCTCCGGGAGGGTGGCGTATCTCGGTGGGGGCGGTGGGTAATAGTAGGAGTAAACGACCTCGCGCGTGAAGTGAACTTCGATCGTCGGACTCTCTTTGATGAAAGAGGGGAATGCTGCTCTTCTTCGAAGCCTGCCATAGAGAAACCACTGATTAGCCAGTATGTCTACTTAACCCGGGGATATCGCCTACTCATTCCTTGCGGACGTTTTAGCGAGGGCCATTGGTGGCGGCTGGACTGATCTTGAATAAAAACCATCTGATCTTGGGTTTGTGACCACGGGACTAGGCACGGTGATTTGAATACTAAATGTAAGGTATAAGTCTACTTTCATTCCGTAATTTCAATATCACCACCTTTGATTTATATATATAAAGTCGATATTGCGATGACGCCGATATAAACGCCTATATTGTCCAGGTCACTATCTGAGCTCAATATATATAGATTGACAGCGTCGATCTAGTATATTAGCTCCGATGCCTTTGACATTGAAGTCGAAGAGAAAATCTGCCGCATCATATTAAACCGTAACTCTGACGGCTTCATCCTGTCCTCAGGAGGAGGAGTGATGATTGGCATCGCGGTGAATTAATTAAACCAGAACAAACGTGACTAAACTACGCCTTCACCATTGAATCTCCGGACGAAGATAGGTATGAATCTAGGTCCGAAAGCTTGGGGCGGCGCTAGGTTTATTATCGACGCCTAGGGGATCTCCGAAAAAATGCCGATATATTAGATGGTTTCCCCAAAGGCGGCAGGAAACGATAGGTTTCTACCCCTATACCATCGATATCAGCTATAACATCATTCAATGGAGTTTACTCACCGATGAGAGTTCCTAACGATTCAATATTACTAACGCGCCGTAACCCTCTCGATGTAGGATCCAAAAGATGACTGCGAGGGCAGTGTTTCATTATATCGAATGACTTATGCTTGACTGTTACTTCGCTATAAGGGAGGGGATGGTTGTGTTGTTACTTATTCAGTTGAGTAACTGAGGTAGCTAGAAGTTGCTAGCCAAGATCACCTACTAATTGCTTCTGGACGTCATGTCACTTTGAGTTCTACAGGACATGATCGTCTTCCACGACCATGAATGCTTTTGGGTGGAGACCACCATTGAAGCAGGCCTTCGAGGTAGTATGAGAGGAGAAGGTGCGAGTCCGATCGCAATCGGTGAGGGAATGGTGATGGTTTTATCCGCTTGCTGTTGTTGACTAGGTGAGCGAATATCGAATTGCGTGCATGTATGTTGCAGTAACGTGTTGGTAATCATCATTTGCGAAGTTTTGACGCAGAACCGGATTGGGGATTGGAGAGACAGCTGATTACGCTTATCGATCTGTCGATCGTTAATGGGAATGGGGATGGGGATTGTGAGGAGGGAGGTGGGAGGCATACGGGATCGGCGGAAGTAGATCGGATGGGTGCTCTCACTGGTGCGGAGGGTGTTGTGGCCGGCGCTTTCGTTTGATTTGTGGTTGGCGCAATGAAGGACATGTCACATTTCTTGAGAGCAATGAGGATATTGAGAGAGGATGCATAATGTCCGTTAAGGTAAGATGCGAATGAGGAACACACACCGTTCGCCAAGGTTGCCAAAATTAAGCAAGAGGGAATTCGGGAAGTTGTCGTTGAAGGTGGCGTTTGATATCAAAAGTGGCTATCGCGATTGCTATGATTATATGTCCTGGACCGAGGAAATATGATACAACGCGCAATGGGAAATGATTACCTCGCTGTTCCCAATCAATGCGTTATTCACTTCGTTTACCTTCACCTCGTCGAAACAATCTGCAATTCTCTTCCCTGGACCGAGCAAATATGGTATGAAACATAATAGAACATGACTACCTACGAATCTCCCCCCACGTATCTATCTAGCCCCATATTTCTTATCCCTGATCTTTTGAAAACCTATACTAGGAATGAAAAAAATGCTATATAGTATATATATACGGACTTGGCTTTCCAAATCCGATACTGATTCCTCTTTCACTTCTTTTTCTTTGTCAGATGAGGGAACGTAGTGAGGTGGATATAGTGTCTTGTACCCTCGGCACTGATAGCTATCTGGGATGGTAAGCAGGGCCCGCGGAGGAGCGAGAAGGTTTTGATTATGGCCGTGGTTGTTATGTCAGGTTTTTGGGGAGTTTTGTTTTTATACTCTTACTTTCTGTATGGATTGGATCTTGGATGTTGGTCTGGGAGGGGGAAGGGAGGGGTTGAGTCTTTTGTATTCCATCCTGATTTTGGGGTTGATAGGTGGGTACTTAGTAGATTTGTTTTCTGGCGGGTTGGATCGGATTGTATGGGATGGGATGGGAATTTCATGGGGGAAAGGGAGAGTTTATGGGGGTACTGGGATGGTT
>JAABUX010007207.1_pt1 | contig 13107 bp, 11 predicted proteins | sample 5561851 | NCBI WGS metagenome assembly JAABUX01 (sample SAMN10711883, study PRJNA513361) | rock metagenome | isolation source: Antarctica rocks | place: Antarctica: Victoria Land, Richard Nunatak red sandstone | collected 2016-01-03 | reverse complement strand
CCATAGGCGCTGTGACCGGCGGCTGTGAGCGGCTTGTCACAGTCCAGAGCGCAAGCCCGGCCAGCAGGACAGCCCCAGCCGCCGCGCCGGCGATCATTCCGGTGCGGCGGGCGGACGCATCCATCGCCGCCTGCCGAGGCTCGTCCGCGGCGGCGACGGCGGCGCGGAGAGCGGCGGCAAGCTGGCCGGCGGAGGCATACCGCGCTTCCGGCGCTTTTGCCAGGCCGCGCAGAACGGCGTCTTCAATGGCGGGGGAAAGATCGTCCCGGTGCAGGCGCAGCGGCGGCGGATTCGAAAAAACCTGACGGTGCATGACCGAAAGCTGGGCCTGGGTGCTGGCATCGGCGGCGCGGAACGGCGGCGTGCCGGTCAGAACGAAGTAGGAAACGGCCGCTAAAGAGTAAACATCGCTGCGGGCATCCACCGACCCGTTGCCATGCACCTGCTCCGGGCTGGCATACTCAATCGTGCCGAGAATGTCGCCCATGACCGTCAGCGGCGAATCGTCGTCCATGCGGGCGATGCCGAAATCCGTCAGCTTCGCCGGCCCATGCTTAGGCAGCAGGATATTCGACGGCTTGATGTCTCGGTGGACAATCCCAAGCGCATGAACGCAGTCCAGGGCGGCGGCAATTTCTTCAATGAGCTGAACGGCGCGGTCCGGGGCAAGCCACCCATCGGCAGCGACCAGCGCGGCCAAAGTCGTGCCGGGAACATATTCCATGACCAGCGCCGCCGGATCGTTCTTCGCGGCGTCGCCGGGCTGGAACGCATACAGGGTGACAATGCTCGGATGGCGCAGGCACAGCATGACCGCCGCTTCGCGCCCGAACCGGCTCACGGTTACGGGGTCATCCGTCGCCCGCTGCACTTTCACGATCACTTCGCAGCGGTGCGTCCGGTCCCAGCCGCGGTAAACAACCGCAAGCGGGCTGCGGGCAAGCGGCTCAGGACGCAGCGTAATGCCTGCAAGCGACGGCGCAGTCTCGGAAACGCCAGCGTCAGAAAGTGGGTGAGAGATGCGCGAATGAGAAGAATGCAAGTGTGAAATGAGCAGCCTGCTTTCACCATTGAAGCGCTCGCCGGGGCAGCGCTAAGACTCCGTCCCCGTCAAAACCGGCGGCGCGAGGGCGACTTCCGCGAGGGCAGCCTCGGCGCGGCGCTCCGCCAGCACGCGCCAGATGAGCGTCATCAGAAACGGCAAATCGCGCACAAAATAGCGCTGCCAGAGCCGGGTCGGCTCCTGTAAAAATCGGTAGGCCCATTCCAGCCCGGCATTCTGCATCCAGACCGGCGCGCGCCGCACCAAACCCGCAGCCATCTCAAACGAGCCGCCGACCCCAATCGAGACGGGGACACTGAGAATGTCTTTATTCGCCGCAATCCATTTTTCCTGCTTGGGTGCGCCGAAGCCGACCAAAAGAATATCCGCCTCTGAAGCTTGAACCGCCTCGCGGATGCGCGACTGCTCCGCATCCGTGGCGAAAAGCTCTTTGGGCGGGCAGTACGTTCCGCAGATGACAGCCGACGGGTACCGCTTGAGGACGGCAGCCTTTGCTTCCTCGGCCGCGCATTCCGCTCCGCCGAGAAAAAACAAGCGCAGGCCGGTCACGGCTGACGCCCGCGCCAGCTCCCAGAACAGATCGCTTCCCGTGACCCGCTGGCATAACGGCTCGCCGCCGGACAACTGGGACAGCAGCACGACCGGCTTGCCGTCGGCGAGTGTCAAATCCGAGTTCGCGTAAATCGCCCGAAACTCCTCGTCGTGTTCCAGCGTGACTAAATGGTCCAAATTCCCCGTGCAAACATAGCGGGGCCGCTCGGTCTTCTGGGCCATCTGCACGATGCAGGTGACCGCTTCTTCCATGGTAACATTATGAAATCCGACGTTCGCGACAAAGATTTTGCTTAACACATTCGTGACCTTTTCCCATCCGCGTGGGCGGCAGCAGCCGGGGCTGAAGCCGTGTCCACATGGCCGTGGCAAATTGCAGCATGGCTGCATGACCCAGCGCGTCCTGGCGCGGATCGGAATAAAGCGGGCGCGTAAAGCGCAGGAAATAAACGGGAGTGCCGCGCCGGCCCAGCAGGGCGCTCCAAAGCATGGCGGCCCGAATTTGGGTCGCCTGATTAATAATGCGGCCGTTGACTAAATAAAGATAAACAATGTCGAACCCGCCATTTGTGCTGCCAGATGTCGTTGTGCCGGTGACGGCATGGCAGGCGCGGGCCTCGATGCCGGTTCCCGGCAGAGACTCCAGATGATCGTTCTGAATCTGCATCCCTGCGCCGATGAGACAGGAGCGCGGATCATGCAGCGCGCTCCGGTCGGTCCCGCCGATCAGGACGAAAGACACCGGCTCCACGCCCAGCGCGTTCCCGGCCGCAGGCCGGTACATGCGCGAAGTCAGGCTGGCCGAGGCCAGCGCGGCCTGGGTCTCTGCCGGAACGCTTTCATCCGCCCCCGAAACCCAGCCGCCGACCGAGCGCGGCACATCCGCCCCGGCCAGCCCGGCGAAGCGCTGGGGCGGCGCGGGTTTCCAGACCACCGAGACCAGGAGCGCCGCGCCGATCAGCGCCGCTAAAAGATAGCCCATCCGGCAAATGTGCGGCATCCCAGTCCTTTCGCCAGTGCAAACAACGCGGCAAACCCCAGCGTCAGCGTAATCAGACCGCTGTAATCATGGAACACATGCGCCGCCGGAGCGCCGGCGCACTCTCCGACAACGCCGATCAGCGCAATCCGCACGCTGTTGACAAAAAGGCTCAGCGGCAGGCTGAACGCAAACAGCGCCAGGCGCTTTGGCCGAGAGCCGTCCACCAGAAACGCAAACGCCGCGCTGAACGTCAGCAGCGCCAGCAGCAGCTTGAAGCCGGAGCAGGGAACATCCACGAACAGCGAGTAGTCCTCCATTTGGATGACGTTTCCGGTCAATGTCGTGCCAAAACTCATCCCATGCAGCAGCTTATCCGCAAGCACGGTGGACAGCATCTGCGCCCGCTGCGTCGCTTCGTTCAGCACCGGGCCGGGAAGCGGGGCCAGGAGCCACAAAAAGCCCAGCGGGAACCAGGCCGCCCGCGCGAATGCGCTGCCGAGAACCAGCCAGACCCCGGCCGTGATGGACAGCAAAAGCCCGGTGGACTCCAGTGCCTCCGCCTGGATTTTAAGCGCGAAGACCAGAAGCGCAAGCCCCGGTAGCAGCAGGCCGAGCGCCGGGAGCGCCGGTCGCTTGCCTGCCGCCGCCAGCGCGGAGCGCTTATGCCACAGCATCAGGCCCGCAATCAGCGGAATGAGCGGCGCATGGCTGTAATACGACTCCGGCTTTGCGTATTCATAGGCCCAGAAGCGCAGCACGGGCCACGCCAGAATGCCGAGTAGGACCGTCGCCGCCGCAAAGGGCAGCGCAAGACGCAGATTTTCCAGGCTGAACCAGCCTGAACTCAGCGCGGGCGTATTTGATTGTGCCGGATTTGATTGTGCAGGAACCACAGCCATGATGAAAACTTGAATAACAGAAAATAATAGCAGAAAATAGCGCCGCTGCTGTCTTTATATTCGGGAAAAGTCATCGAACCGATAACGCGAATAATACCGGGTTTGCTCCGAATAGTCTCATGAGAAGAGAGCGGCGGGCTGCTAAAACAACGCCGCCGCTCGATTGTATCAGTAGTGCAGTTGAAAAGCGCGGGTTCAGGCGGTGACGCTGGAAGCCCGGCGATTTTTGCGGACGATCAGGGCCAGAAGGCCGAGGCCGCCGAGAGCGAACGGAACGATAGTGGACGCTTCGGGAACCGCTGCCGGCGTGGCAGTAGGTGCGACGTAAGATGTCGCGTTTGAGTTCAGGGTGCCGGACAGCGTATCCTCAGCGACCGCGCTGAACGATTCGCGCGTGGCTGCGGTCGGATAGATTGACTGGAACGAGAAGTTTCCCAATGGCTGCGGGCCACCGACGGAAGAACCGTTGTAGGTGTAGGTCACGTTCGGGATATTCGGGTTGTCCAAAGTCGGAGACGAGCTGAAGCTGCCGGTTGCAACAGGTCCCGTGAGCGCCTCGGTCGCAGCCCAGCCTGTCGGGGCCAGTTCCGAACCCGATACCAGGCCGTTCACGTCAAACAGAGTGAAGTAGTTGCCGGAAATGAGCGTTTCCGTCTGCGTCAGAACGATGGGATACGAGAACGTGTAATCCGTGCCGGTCTGCGTGACGGTGGGAATGCCGGGGGACACGGGGTCGATGTCGGCATGGGCCGCGCTGATAGCCACCGCTCCGAGAGCGGTCACGGCAAAGAGAGAAGCAAGTGCGCTGTTGATTTTCATGGTTGTTTTAGGTCCTTTGTGTGTAGATGTGTTTGTTGTGTTGTTTGTCTTCATGGTGTATTCACCTCCTTGCTGTTAGAAATAGGCTGCGTTCTTGTCAAGAACGCGAAATCTTGTGATATGTTTGGTTTCAGTGTGTATCGGCTGTCTCTTTGCCGCTCCCGGCGCTGATGGGGTACTGCTCAATCGCACTGAAATACGCCGAGTATTTATCGGAATTAAAGGACGGCTTGGCATTCTGGTACAAACGCGCCAGTTCTTCCTGCTGCGAGGGAGCAAGGGTCAGACGGGCGGACCGCTCGACCTCTCCGCGCACCTGACTCAGCGGCGGAACGAGTGCCGGAAGACGCTTATTGACCCGGAATGTCATCAAGTAGGCACCTGCCTGGAAGGTCTTGACCTCGCCTATCCCGGCATGTTCCGCCCAGTCGCTGGTCTGCTTTTGCACCGACTTCGGCAGGGCCTGCAAATCAGGCCGGTAGCCGCCGATGCCGACCACGCGCAGGCGCGGCTGGCGTCCAATGACATCCGGCGGGTCATTCTGCCGCAGCAGAGCGGCGGCAGTCGCGGCATCCACGCCGTTTTGAGTGACCACAGTTGTCGTAGTCACCTGCTGAGGCAGGGAAAAGTCTTTTTGGTGCCGATCATAAAACTCCGTGATCTGCGCCGGAGACAGGGCGACATCGCGGATACGCAGGTTTTCCAAAGCCATGTTTGTCGTCAAATCCTGCCGGAACTGGGCCATCTTGACCGGGTCTCCCGCATACGGCGTCAGAACCTGCGGCGACTGCCGCTGAATTGCCTCAATTCGCCCATCAATGTCGGAACCTGTCGGCGTGACCCCGGCGCGGTCCGCCGCCTGCGAGACCAGTGCGGTGAACACAAGCTTGGTGAGGACCGGCTGGCCTTCATCATGCTCGAGCTGGTCTTGAAACTGCTTTTTCGTAATGACGGCGCTGCCGACCGTGACTAAAGGCCGGCTCGTGGACCAGCGCAGGTACAGCAGCACATTGACGACAAGCGACAACACTAAAAGAACAAAAAGAACGCGAACGGTATAAGACTTCATAATTGATAAAACTTCATAATTTCGGAATTGCCTTTGCGCGAAAAATGGCAAACAAGCTGGTGCAGTTCCCAGCGAGTAACACTGCAAATTTCATGCCAAGTCTGCCGTTAGCGTCCATACACAATTTTATTTTTTATATTTTTTGTATTATTAGTGCGATGGGGGGGAAACGGCGGCGGCGATTCGCTTGGCCCAAAGGTCCAGCGTGGCATTTTCTTCCACCCAACGCCGGGCATTGCCGCCGAGACGGGCGCGAAGGGGGGCGTCGCCGCGCAGGCGGCGGATTGCCTCACGCCAGCCGGCCACATCGCCCGGCAAGGCCGTCAGCCCGTTCTCGCCGTCGGTGATGACATCGGTTTGTCCGGTTGTGCGGGTGGCGACGACAGCCTTGCCCATCGCCATTGCTTCCAAAATTGTGGTCACGCCAGCCTGAAAATCGGTTTCTTTAAGCGGAACCACGACAAAGCTCGAACTTGCATACAAATCACGCAGCTCGGCATAAGAGTAGCGCCGGGCGTCCACGTTGGGAGGCAGAGTGCGTCCCGCCGTCTCGTCGTCGTGCTTGGACCAGGGCGACGCCGCCGCAAGCTTCACCGACAAGTCCGGCATTGTTTGAACCGCGTCTATTAATGTCGGGTAATCGCGCCATTCCAGCCCCGCCGAGCAAATCTGATCAGGATTGACCGCGATGTCCGGCAGAGGGTGGTAAAAGCGGGCGTCGGCATGAAACGGGATTAACGCGAGTTTCTCCGGCGCGATGCCCAGGCGGCTGACCGCCCAATCTTCCTGTGATTTGGCGTACACAAAAATCTTGTCCATCCGCCGCTGCGCCTTCAGCCGCGTGAAGAAAACCTGCTTCTTGCCGGTGGAAAGCCGGTGGCCGATGGTCACATGGCGCGGCCCGCCCGAAACGCCGCCCAGAAGCAGGGCCAGCGGGATGCCGACGTTTTCACCGTTTGAGAAAATGGCGTCATACTCGCGCCGCCGCGAAAAGGCCATCCAGGCAAGAGCCGTATCCAGTCCGGCGGCGGCCGCAAGCCGCATTCCGGGAGAGCGCTCGGCCTGTGCCGCCGCGTAGTCCAACAAGTCTACGGCGCAGCCATAGCCATTCCGCAGGACATCTGCGAGGGCGTAGTAGTCCATGACCGGATGCCGGTCTTCGGCGACTTCCGCGTCAATGCCGGTTTTCAGAACGCTTGGAATCAGCAGCAGGATTTTTGTCAATTCTTTGCTTCCTGCACGGTGCGAATCAAGCGTCCGTAATTGGTTTCCGCATCAAAGCGCTCCAGGCCCACGGCGGCGGCCTGCGCGGAAAGCCGGAACCGCAGAGCGGCGTCTTGGGACAGCAGTTGAAGCGCAGAGGCCAGCGAAGAGGGGTCGTCCGGCGGCACGATCCAGCCGGTCTCGCCGTGCGTGACTGCTTCCGGCAGTGCGCCGACCGTGGTCGTGATGACGGGCAGGCCCGATATGAGCGCTTCCATCACGGCCAGCGGGAGGCAGTCGCCGCGCGTGGGGAACACAAACAAGTCGGCGTCTGCATACAACTTGAGCAGTGCCTCGGAGTTCGGCGCAACGTCATGCCGGACTGTCACGTTCGGGAGGTTGTTCCCGGCGTCTTTTGTTTTCGTCACAATTGTTAAGTGCGCGAGATTGGGCGGAAGGAGGCGGAACGCTTCCAGCAGGGTGTCGCCGCCTTTGCGGGCGAAGTCCGCGCCGACGAACAATAAAGTGACCGGCCCGGCAGGCCGCGTTGGCCGAGGCCGCCGCCAGAGCGCGGTGCTGATCCCCGGCGGGATCACCGAAATCTTTTCCGGCGCGACGCCATAGTCTGCCACCAGTGACGCTTTCGCCCATTCCGACCACGTCACCAAGTGCCGCGCCGCGCCGAACGCCCGCTGGTTCAGGCGTTTTTTGAGCGCCTCCACTCGCGGGTTGGCGCTAGAAGCGTGGCCGTAGAACGCGCCCAGGGCATCGTACTGAAGCGGCGTGGCATCCAAAGAAATCACCGATGGCACTTGCCGCATCAGCCCGGCGGCAAACAGCGACGTGACCTGCGTATGGTACAGCGCCGCGTCCAGATGACGTGCATGGCGGCGCAGGCCAAGCCAAGCTCCGAGCGACGCCCGCACAGACCAGTTCGAGCGCACGCCCGGCAGGCGCGTCCACGCTCCGGTCATGCCGGCGTAGGGCAGATCCACATAAGTCGGCGCGATGTCCGGCTGGGTTTCCAGCACCCGCTTTAAGTTCTGGGCGTGCGTCGTGTGTCCCAGCGAGTATTCCAGCGCGAAGCCTAAGCGCATTTTCGAATTGCTTTCATGGCCTCTAAGATACGGCCCAAGTTGATGCGGCAGTTAAAGTGTGTCTGCGCCCGCTGCAAAGCCGCCTGCCCCATCGCCTGCCGCCGAGCCGTGTCTGAAACAAGTGCGTCTAAAGCAGACGCTAAACACTCGTAATCGCCGGGTTCCAGCAGAATGCCGGTTTCGCCGTCTCGAACAATTTCCGGGATGCCGCCGAGATTTGAGATCACGACCGGCAGGCCGCACGACATCGCTTCCATTGCCACCAGCGAGTAGCAGTCGGCGCGGGTCGGCAGCACAAACAAGTCGCTGCGTTGATACAAGCTCACAAGTGCCGGGCTGTTGTTGGCAATGCCGTGATGCACCACCACATTCGGCGTCTCAGGAACCGCGTCGCGTGTGACCAGGTGCAGCTCCCAGGGCGCGGCGACGCGCGTTTCTTTGGCCCAGCGCTGCAGCAAATCGCCGCCTTTGCGGGCGAAGTCGCCGCCGACAAACAGCAGCCGCGCGACGCCGTCTTCGGCGCGGAGAGCAGGGGCGGGTCGGAACAACTGCTGATCCACGCCCGGCGAGATGGCCGTAATTTTCTCTGCCGGAACGCCGTAGTCATCACGCAGGCTGGCTGCCACCCACTCGTTCCAGGGAAACAAATGCGCGGCGGCGTTGTAAAGACGCTCGGTTGCGCGGCGCTTGAACCCGGCCCCGAAACGGGCGCGAGACTTGCCGTAGCCGTAAAACGCGCCCATCGCTTCCATTTGTGTCGCCGTCATGTCCATGACCAAAAACGACGGCGCAGCGGCGACCAAAGCCGGCACGGACTTCGCGGCCCAGGTCGCCCACAGCACCCCGTCGAACTTCGTTTGCCCCAGCCCGCTTTTGATCTCGGCGATCCCGCGCAGGCTGCCTTTGATGCCGGACGGCACGCCCGGCAGGCGCGTTACCAACCCGCCATCGGCTTCGTAGCAGACGGGAACCCACGCCGCCTGAACGGACGCATCTTCCGAGACAACGCGCTCCCAGTTCAGCGCCTGGGTTTTGAGGCCGACCTGCTGATCCATTACGAACGCGAATTGGTACATTTTACCTGGCATCGGCAATTCATGGCCCCGTAGGGGCAGGGCTTGCCCCTACCCTCTTTTCCTAATCTTCCCTTCTTTTCCTATCTTTCGTCCGGGAGTAGAACAGGAGGGCAGGGGCAAGCCCTGCCCCTACACATAACAGCGGTTTAAGGACGCGCCTCAGCCGCCAGGCGGTCCAGCAGGGCCGTAAAAATCAGATGCCCGATAACGATGTGCGCGTCTTCCACCATCTGCATGTTGTTTTTGTGAACGACAATGTTATGCTGGGCGATTTGGGCCAGCCGTCCGCCGCCGAAGCCGCTCCAGCCGAGCGTGGTCGCGCCGCATTCATGGGCGGCCTTGACGGCGGCAAGAATGTTCGGCGAATTGCCGCTGCCGCTGATCGCCACCAGCAGGTCGCCGGGCCGGAGCCAGGTTCTCGCCTGCCCGGCAAAGACCTGGGCATATTCGGTGTCATTGCTCCAGGCGGTCAACAGCGGCACCGAGTCTACCAGCGACAAGCACTCCCAGGGCAGGCCGCCCTGCAGAAACATATTCTTCTGAAAATCGGCGGGCAGGTGGCTGGCCGTCGCCGCCGAGCCGCCGTTGCCGCAGAACACGACCCGCCGCCGCGCTTTGTAGTTGTCCCAAAAAAGCGTGATGGCCTGGTCAATCTCGTCCGCCGGCAAATCCAGCAGCAGGGCGGCCATATCGGTCAAATAGTCGTGCGTTTTTCGCATAGTATGTTAGAAACGGTATCAAAAGAAGTCACGGGGCTAAACCCCCCGTGCTTTAGCAAAGCAATACCCCGCCTTCGCGGGCAAGAACAATCGCGAAATCATTTCTTCGCCCACGAAGGTGGGGTATTGCACTTCCGAAGCCCTGCCGTTCAGGGCAGGGAAGGCTTTCTACACAGTCTCTTAGGAGAGTAGGTGTTAGGGCCGTCCATGCAGGGAGCGAAGCAGATTAGCCTGCCCGTATAAAAATGTTTTGGCCGCGCCACTGAATTCTAGGCGGCGCAGGCCGGCCCAAGCGTCCTTCATCCGCGACCGATAAACTTCGCGCTCCCGCAGCTGAAACCCCGATTGAAGCAATTTTTTCTGCTCCGGCGTGTTCTCGGTGCCGGCAATCTGCTTGCGACGGACCGCCCGCTCGCTGCGGTGAAGAACCTACTTGTTGCCGGACATGTTGGAGCCATGTAAACGGTAGTGAAACAGCACCCGGTCTACCAAGACCAGCCCGCCCCGGCGCGTCAGGCGGATATTGATGTCGTAGTCCTCGCACGGATTCATCGCCGCATCGAACGCGCCGACAGCCTCCTGCGCTTTGCGCCGTACCAGCAGAGCGCCGGGCGTCGGAACGCACTGCCCAATGGCGAAGCAGGAAAACGTCGTCAACTCTTCAGGGCGGCATTCCGTAAACCGGCCGCCGCTAAGAGTGCGGCGCGTCCGGGTCCAGTTTTCTAAGAACCCTTCCTGAACCGGGCTGCCTTCGCCGTCAATGTACCGGGCGACCGCATACGCGCCGGCGGCCTCCGGGCTGCTGTCCAGCGCTTCCGTGAGCGCCGCCAGCAGCTCCGGCTTCCAGAGGTCGTCGCTGTCCAGGAAAACGACAAACTCGCTTTGCGGCGAGGTCCGGGAAAAGCCGGCATTGCGGGCGGCGGCGAGGCCGCCGTTCGGCTGATGAACGGCTCGGATTTGCGGGTCTCGTGCGCTGTAAGCGTCGGCAAGAGCGCCGGTGCCGTCGGTCGAGCCGTCATCTACGATAACCAGCTCCCAATCCGTGACTGTCTGAGCCAGCACCGAGTTTACTGTCTGGGCAAAATACTTTTCCGCGTTGTACGCCGGAATGACGATTGAGATTTTCATTCCGCGCTCCTTGCGGCATGGATCAGGCCTTTCGAAAACCCTCGGAGACAGTAGACATAAGTCAGCAGGCCGGACGGCTTTTTCCCGCGCAGGATTTCAGCCGCAAAGCCGCCGACCGGAGCCAGAAGGCCTTGAACAGCTTTGATCTTGCTGCGCGGCCCGCGCGGGCCACGCAGCAAAAAGGCCCAGAACAGGCCCATACCCGTGCCGTTCATCTGATGCACGAAACGGTGGTATTCCTCGCCCCGGCGTGCCCCGGCATGATGGACCACGCGGGCCTCCGCGAGCAGGTGCAGCGCCAGCGGCGGCTGATGGCAGACGCAGCGCAGGGCGTACTCGTAGTCGTCGCCGGAGGCGGCGTTACCGGGGCCGAGCCGGGGGTCAAAGCCGCCCATCGTCTCGAACGCCGTGCGGCGCAGGGACATGTTCGCCCCGATACCGGCCAGCACGTCCCGGCTCCACCACGGCACGGGCCGTCGCGTGATCACTTCCGCGTAGGGAATAAACTCTTGTGTCCAGTCATAAGACTCCGGCGGCAGAACCGTCCCAAACAGCAGGGCCAGGCGTGGGTATGCCTCAAACTCGGCGGCGACTTGTTCCAGCCAGTCGGCATGAACAATCACGTCATCGTCCGTAAACGCAATAATCGCGCCCCGGCTCTGGTCGATGCCGAAGTTGCGTGCCAGCGACAGCCCGCGCGTTTCCGTGGCGACGCAGCGCACCGACGGATGCGCCCCTGCAATCGCTTCGACCGCCTGCCGCGTTTCCTGGCCGTCGCTTTGATCCACGACCAGCAGCTCGTCCGGCGGGCGCGTGCCGCTAAGGATGCTGTGCAGCGTGGCTTCGATGAGGCTGCCCCGGTTGCGGGTGCAGATGATTACGGAAACAGTCATGGCAAAATCTTCGGTGGCTCAGTCCCATTATAGCGTATATTTGCTTTAGATGGCGCATTTGCGCTCTTTGTTTCGGCGGCTCCGCTTTTGTGAAGCGGAGCCGCCGTCACCAACACGCCGGGAAGGAGGCTACTGACCCTCTGCCGTGGACGGGAAATCGCTGAGGACTGAATAGCCCATCGCGTCCCAGTGCCGCTCGTCCGACCAGGGCCGGTTGTTGTACCAGTAAGCGTCCGCAGGGTCCCAGGTGACCAGCTCAGGCCGGTCGTTGCCGGTGTGGTACAGCTCATGGATAAAGTAGACCTGGCAGTGGCTGAACGGCAGGGTCGCTCCGGCGGGGAAGTCGGCGTCTTTGATGACCTTTCCGCACTCCATTACCCGGTAATGGGTCTGGGAAACGTAGAGGTCGAACCGGTGGCGCTTGTCCAAATCCTGCGCGGTTCCGTTGGAGAGCGGCGCTCCGCTCCAGTCAACGCGGGCGGCGGGGCCGCCGCGCTCGTTGCCCGGTGCCCAGTCCAGCTGGAACATGTCCGTTTCTCCGATCACCGGAGCAGACGGCGTTCCCGAGTTCTGGAACAGGGACAGCTGGTGGAACTGACCGTCAATCTGCCAGCGCAGGATATTGCCATTCGCAGTCGGGGGCAGATTGGGGCCGCTTCCGGTCACGATCTTGCCGGGATTAATCAGCGTGTCTCCCGCCGCGCCGATCTCGACATCGCACCAGCGGCGCATGTCGAAATGCGCGTCTACCTCAAACGTGACATGAAGCACCTGGCCGCCGGAGATGTCCGCCGTGGCTTTGGGCATCATCACAAGCGACGCATTGTTGTTGTGCATCGGGTCGCTGGTATGGGGCGTGCCGCCGTCATAGAGCGTGTCCATGCAGTGGTTCCCCATAAAGAAGACTGCCGAGTCGGCAATATCGCCGCCGTAGTTGCGGACCGCCCATTTGTCGTTATCGGACTCGGCGTACTGGCCCGGCAGGCCGTAGAACTCGCCCTGCACCGTGCTTGGCATCGGCTGAAGCGTCAGCGGCTGCTCGTTACGGAACGTGTCGAAGAACACCTGGCTTCCCGTCAATGCACGCGGCACGCAGGAAACATGGGTCGGCGCGGAGACGGCCAGAACAATGGGAATGTTTGACGGGTCGCCCTGCCCGTTGATGGCTTGATGCATTCCGTCCATCTGCATCGCGCCCGGCCCGGCCATGCCGTCCATCGTCTGGAACGGTCCCAGCTTGTCTACGGCCTCGACCACCAAATTGGCCCCGGCGGCCGGGTCCAGGCCGTTCATTTCGATGCTGAGGCCGCCGCCGCTGTATTTCACAGTATCGGGATGAGCGGTGTCATAGACGCGGTAATCGGCAGCGCCCGGCACGGCGGCGAACGAAATCACGGCGCTGTCGTCGTTTGGCTGAACTCCGGTCACCTGAACCGCGCCGGACTGCGGCAGGGGGGCGGGCGCCGGCACGGCTGCCGAGACTGAGATGCTCGGCAGGCTTTCCACGCCTTGTGTCCACGGCGTGTTGACGCCGGTGACGGTGTACGAATGGGTTTCGCCGGGCTGAATCGCCGTGTCGTAGAAGTTCAGGCCCCAGAGGCCTGACG
>JAABUX010007201.1_pt1 | contig 13111 bp, 23 predicted proteins | sample 5561851 | NCBI WGS metagenome assembly JAABUX01 (sample SAMN10711883, study PRJNA513361) | rock metagenome | isolation source: Antarctica rocks | place: Antarctica: Victoria Land, Richard Nunatak red sandstone | collected 2016-01-03 | reverse complement strand
TTTCTTTCCCGCGAGGGGCGACTGAAACAAGCGGGGCTGCTAGTCTGCAAGCTAGTGCAAATGGATGCTCTATATCTTTCACTGGGTCCTGACATGTGTATCAGTGCTGTCAGCTCATGACCGCGGTTACTCTGCGCGCCGTCCCAAGCTTGGAGCATGCGTGGGCACTACTGCTGCATGCATGGGAGGCCGTCTGCTCCATGCTTCGTGTGACGTTGGTCAGAAAGACTTCCGCCTCAAGCCAAGTCATCTAGCACATGTGCCCGCATTGGGTGAATAGAGTTCTGTCTGTGTCTCTGTCCCAGCATATTGGGTTGCTGGGTGACAAAAGGGGACAAGTATGCTAACAAGGCACCTGTTTTTACTGGGCCGGCCTCTTTGCACAACAGTATGGGGCTTGTTATCTTTTGCACATCAGTATGGGGCCTGAAGTCCACTGAAAGTATGGTGCACCTAGAGGTGCTGGGCAAGCACTAATGAGTTCTGGGGATGTATTGAAGAGTGGTGTAGGGCTGGTTTGAAACTGAGGTGTAATTGAATTACTTGAAGTCAACAGCACAAAGAGCTGTCTCAGCCTCCTTCCCCAGCACCAACCTGCCGGCATGGTGCAGCCGAGGACACAGACGGCCGCGGCAGTCGCGCGGTTCTGCAAGGAGGCGCCCGCCAAGGCGCTCGTCATCATAACAGACGCAGAGGTGCCGGCGCCCCAGCCCGGCGAAGTCCTGGTGCACATACACGTTCGCCCAATCAACCCCAGCGACCAGTTCTGGTGGGCAGGCCCGCCCACGGGCGGCGTTTGCACGCGCTGGTGATTATGCAAACTGTTTACGAGGCTGGTGACGCGGCTGTGTCGCACCGCAGCCTGCAAGGCATCTATGGCGGCTTCAGGCCCAAGAAGCTGCCCGCCGTGCCGGGCCTGGAAGGTGCGGGCGCCCACGGAGCCTGCAGTCCATGGCATTGCGGTGCACCTGAGCACAGTCACCTGCACTGCCTTGGACTTTGTTTGGGGAGCAGCACTGCGCAGAGGCGCCTGTTGCAAGCATGTTTGGCTTTGGAGCGGCTGCGATGCGTGCTTTCTGTGCCTGCGCCAGGCATGGGCGTCATCGAGCAGCTCGGCGAGGGCGTCACAGACTGGTGCCTCTGAGCGCGCTTGGTTGCTCCTGTCAGTGGTGCCAGAGCCTGCCAGGGCATGCGCTGCTTGCGGGGCGACGCGCTGACACCGGCGAGCCGCGAAGGCGGGAGGGCGCGCGCGTGACCGCGGTCCCGTGGCCTGTCGAGCACGGCCAGGGCACCTGGCAGGCGCGCGGCCCCGCGGCGCCGGCCTCCGCAGTCAGTCTGCCCGCCTGAGTGTTGCAGGGGCACAGGGGATCGGCGCGCACCTCTGACACCGCAGCTCTCGCCATCCGCGCAGGACTCCGCAGAACGTTTGCGTCAAAGCGGAATTCCTGGTGCGGCCGGGGCAGGGGCCGCGCCGCCTGCTGTGCAGGCGGGCCGGATGCCCTCGACACCCGCAACGCGCTGCGGCTGCGTGACCCAGCGCGCGCGGCGCGCAGGTCCGCGTGCCCGACGAGGTGTCCGACTATGAGGCCGCGCAGTTCATGGTGACCCCTACCCTACCCCTATTCCCCGGCTGGGCCCGTGCCGTGCCGCATGTGATCTTTCACGGCTGGCGTTTGCCTGGTGGGCTGACCCAGGGCGCGCCTGCCGCGGCGCAGGTCAACCCGCTGACCGCCTGGGGGGTGCGCCCGCGGCGCGCCGCGCTCCGGCAGCGCGGCCCACGCTTGAACGCCTGCAACAAAGGATTGCGCTATCAAAATGCAGAAGTGCAGGAGTGTTGGCCAGCATGTCAGGAAGCTACGTTTGGGCCCGGCGCGCAGCCATGCCCGCGGCGTGCATGGGTGTACGGCTCAGCGGGCGGCCGGGGCGCGCGCGCAGTTCCTGCAGGACTTCAAGGTGCCCTCGGGCGAGTTCCTGCTCAGCAACGCCGCCAACAGCGTGCTCGGGCGCGAGCTGATCCAGATGGCGCGCCGGCACGGCACGCGGCTCATCAACGTCGTGCGCCGCCGCGAGCTCGTGGGCGAGCTGCGCAAGCAGGGGTGCGCGGGGAGCGCGAGTGCGTTTACGGGTTTGGGTGGGGTACGGCAGGGTAGGAGTACCCTGCCAGGGCACCGCGCACCCGGCTCCGGGGAAGTTGCTGCTGCCGCTGCTGTCAGTCCGCAACGTGGCCTCGGCGCGCATGTCCTGAGGCAGCAGCATCGCCGCGCATCGCAGCGGCAGGGGATGTTGGGCACGCAGCGCCGCCGCTGCCAGGCAATCAGAAAATGCAGGATGAGGATAATGCCAAACTCTACCTATTGGTGAATGTGCTGTGAGCTGCCGCCAGGGCGGAGGAAGTCGTCTGCACCGCCGACGAGGACCTCGTACAGCGCGTTATGGAGATCACCGGCGCGCCCCATCCCGCCCGGACTCTACTCCCAGTGCGCGGCGCTCGCCGCGCAAACCATTGAGCCCGCGACTCCGCATGGAACAGTCCCTGGTGCTGAGCGGTGCATGGCGCGCACGCTGGCTGGCGGCCGCCGACCTGAAGCATGCTCGGCAGGACGCGGCGCCGCCCGCGCTGACCTGCCAGGCCTGGCACGCAGGCGGGCGCGGAGCCTGGTGCGCGGTGAACCCCGTGGGCGGCCCGGCGTCCAAGCCCATCAGCCAATGTGCGCCCGCTCGCGCGCATGCATGCATAGGAGCGGGTGGCCCTGAGCGGCTCGCGCTGGCCGCCTATGGCTCTGCTGGCGCATGAACTGCCAAGTCAGGGTACAGTCTTGGGCGCACATCGTGCTCGGACGGTGTCGTAGCTTGCCGTACAGTGCAGCAGCCGCCAGGCAGAGCTCGCAGTCCATGCCAGGGGGCGCTGTGACTAACCACGCACACTGCAGCCGGGTGAAACCCTGCCACGCATTGACCTGTGAGACTCCAGGACCTGCATAGCCCTCCGTGCACATCGCTTGCTCAGCCCGCTGCGGACGCGGCAAGGCGTGCGCTGCCGCGGGACAATGCGCGCTCGGTGGGCAGGGCTGTGCAGGTCCTGCAGTGTGACAGGTCAAGGCACACTGAGCACAGGCTTGGCAAACCCCTGCTGGCCCTCTTGGGTTGGCCGCGGACGCGGCGGCCGTGCGCTTCCGCAGAAGGACGTGTGCGCAGGGAGCACAGGGTGGCAACCCCCAGCTCGACTCCGGAGGGTGGGCCCCGCGCGCGGCAGGCGTGCGCCGCGGCGGCACGCACTACGTCTACTCGCTGTTCGGGGAGGAGGTCGTCGTGCCGATGGTCGACCTGCACTTCCGCGCGCTGCACGTGCGCGGCTGGTGGGTGAGCGAGTGGCTGTCGTCGCTGCCGCGCGAGGAGCGCCAGGCCAACCTCCAGGCGCGCGCTGCACCCATCCCACCTGCCTGGCAGCCGTGGTAAAGGTTGATGAAGGGTTCGCTAGGGTGATCTATGATGGCAGCCGTGGGCGGGATATAGACTGTTGAGCGCTCAGGGCATGACCAGGTGCACTGCACAGCGCTGGCCCTGCCCCGCGCCCTGACAACAGGCCGGCCGGCGCCGCCAGGCGGTGATGGACATGATCGTGCAGCGCGCGGTCGTGCCGCCGCCGCCGCGCAAGCTGTTTGCCCTGGACCAGGCGCCCGCGGCAGTCGAGGAGGCGCAGCAGAAGTCGGCCGGCGGGTCCGGCAAGGTGATGCTGGTCAACCCCAAGACCTAGCGGCGCGGCCGCGTTCTTGGCAGTGGCCGTCAATACCCAGCGCGCGGAGCGCCGCCGCCGCTGCACGGCCGCGTTGACCCGGGCCAGGCGCCCATGGCGGACAGGAGGCGGGCGCCTTGGCCGGACAAGGTCGCGCTGCTCAGCCCCAACACGAAGATCCCCAAGACCCCCAGGACCCCCCAGATTCCCCGTTCCAAGTCTGAGCGGTAGGCGTGCACGCCGTGCGGAAGACTGCGCTGCTGGGCCACCCCTGGGGTTGGCAAGCCAGACCAAGCGTGCGTCTAGTGGCGGGCACCACATGCGACAGCTGGGCATGTGGGCGGGCGCGAGGAGGGGCCCATGTCCAGCTGCCTGTCATAGCGTTGGCATGCAGGCAGGGCCGGGCACAGTCGTGCCAGCCTGAGTCCCATGTCCTGAGCCCTGGCGAGCAAGCGGCGGCTGCGTGGCCACCCGCGTCGCTGCGCTGCCGTATGCGGGGCGTAGTCATGGGGCGGAAGGCTCTGTGGGTCGTTGACACGGGGAGCAGAGCTGGTTGTTCTCGCCGTGGGTCCTGCCCGTCGGCGGCCGCTGGTTGATGTGCGGGGACGCCGGACAGGGTCATGCTATTAGGCTTGTTAAGTTGGGGGCAGTGAGAGTGAGGGTGAGACAAGTGCGCTGCATGTTGGGACAATCATGAACGCAACAGCCTGCGAGTCATGACTTGCGTGTTCCAGGTGTCGCATGCTGTGTCACGTTTTGGACTGTCTTGTGATACAGCTGTGCAGGAGTATGTACCAGCCATGAGAGTGCTTGCAAACATGTCGCTAGGTCTGACTGAAAATGGCCGACGGGCTGCGTGCAGTGGTCAGGTGGTGTGAGCATGCATCTTGGCGTCACTGCTGACGCCTTATTGGTGAGTGTTGATAGGGCGATGCAGATCTCTTGAGCGCGCGTCTTCCTGTGAGTGGCAGGTCACGTTGCGATCCCCTGAGAGGCCCAAGGGAGAAACCCCAGTACACAGGGTCAGGGTCGCTTGAAGCAAGCAATGAAGGGCATAAGCCTGGGAGGTGGCAGAACTCCTTGCAAACCGCTGCCAACATGGTCAGGCCGGACAGACAGACAGGGGTGTTTCTACATGAGCCCAACATCGGCTTCCTGCGACCCACGCCTGAGTTTGCAGCGGAGCTGGAGCAGCGCAACAGGCACCCGGCCCTCAAACTGCACGTCATGCCCATCGGCCATGTGGAAGAGCCGCCGCCCGGGCACGCGCTGGTCAACGTGCTCCTGCGGCCCATCAACCACAAGGACATCATGTGGTGCGCCAAGGCGCCGCCTTTCTCCAGTCTGCTGGTGGCGGGATGCGGCGCGCCTCTTGCAGCAGCTGCTCACTGCCTGTCAGTGAGTGAGCCGCCCTCGCGGTGCAGCCTGAGGAACAAGTGGCCCAGCTTCCAGCCGCCCCGCAAGGTCCTACCAGTGCCGGGCTTTGAAGGTGCGACCCGCATTACGTAACGTCATGCGACCTGCGCTTGGCAGCAGCGCCTGAACACGGCGCACATGCTGATGTCGACAAGCCAGTCATGCCTGCCAGGTTGCAGCGTGGGGCCCTGTCCTGCTGGCCGGCTTGGCATGCGGCATGAGCCTGGCGTCCATTGCAGCGCGAGGCTGCAGCACGCCCTGCAGCACGCGGGCTGCGGGGCCGCTGCAGGCATGGGCGTCATCGAGGAGGTCGGCGAGGGCGTGGCTGGCTGGAAGGAGGGCGACCGTGTCACCGCCGCGCCCTGGACGTATGCAGAGACCGGCCACGGCACGTGGCAGGAGTATGTGCTCGTCAAGGCCGAGCACCTGGCGCGCCCCGGCCCGCCTGCCACTGACCTGGCGCTCCCCACGGCCCTGCAAGCAGCGCAGCACTGGTGCAGCGCCTGCGGTGCAGTGCGCGTCCGGTGCTTGCGGCCATGCCTAGCAGCTGCGTTACCGTGCATGTGATAACACTGTCGGCCTGATTGAGGTGTGACGGTCTGAGCACGCGCTGTGAGGCCGCAGGTCGCCGTGCCGCCAGAGGTGTCTGACCAGGATGCCGCGCAGTTCCTGGTGAGCGGCCCTGCTTGCTGGTCACAGGCAGGCATGTGTGGTGCATGTCACAGAGCACGGCTAGGAGTCCCCGGGGAGCGCTAACGACATCCATGTGCGCAGGTCAATCCAGTCACCGCATATGGTATGCGCCCAGGTCCCGCGATACAGGCCCTCCATGCCATGCCTGTGTGTGGACTGCTGCCCTGCAGACCGCGGCTTGAGGATTTATGCATGAGCTTGCACACCGCGCAGTTTGTGTGCAGGCATGCGCTGGTCAAAGCACAGCGGATGGATGCATCCCGCCCAGCAACATGGTTGTCACTGTGCACAGCTACATGGTGCATTACCTTTTGTTTACGCGCGCCACATTGCTGACATGGCACGCCGTACGAATAAGAACCCATGGCCCTCTGACTGGGACATCTGCGCCCAGGGTTCCTGGAGGACCTGAACGTGCCCCCGGACCAATGGCTGCTGCACAACGGCGCCAGCAGCGTGCTCGGGCGCGAGCTGATCGCGATGGCCCGGCGGCGCGGCACCAAGCTCATCAACATGGTCCGCCGCCGCGAGGCCGTGGCCGAGCTGGCCCAGCTCGGGTGCGCCACCACCTTGTTCGGCAACATCGCTAGTGTTTCACGGCAACGAGTCTGCCGGTCTTGCAGTGATGGCTCCGTAATAAGCTGGCATGCCTCGCCTTTCTGTATACAGCAGCAACACGCTGAGCTCCAGCCGATGCTGCCGGACAAGGCCCTGGCCTCCTGTCCGGGCCGCTCCAAGCGAGCCAGCTCCGGCCTCGCTGGGCACAAGCTGTGCGCGCCACAGCGCGCAGGGCGGACGAGGTCATCTGCAGCGCCGATGAGGACGCCATGCACAGGGTCATGGAGATCACAGGCGCGGCCCGCCGCGCTGGCTCACGCGCACTCGGCGCCACAGCGCTGACATGCCGAGGATGCCTGCGGGCCAATCAAGTGCCTCCTTGCTGGCCATTCAGGAGCGCCGCGGCGCGCAGAGGCTTGCCTCGCTTGATGCAAGCAACCTGACCTGCAGCATCAGCGCAGTGCTGGTGAGGTCTGTGGTCATTCGGGCTCCATCCAGCACATCGCGCTGCGTACCAGCCATGGCGCCACAGGCTGCATGCGCGGCACAGGAGGACGCGGCGCCTGGGCCGCGCTCACCCCCGCCGGTCCAGACTGCCGCAACCTGGCGCGCTGTGCGCGCCGCGCCCTGCTGCAGCCCTTGTCCAGGCCTGCATGCTTGTCCATGCTTGATGCATGGCTGGCACTGGCACTCCAATATATTCTCCTCTGCGGAGCGTGGGCACTTTGCTAGGCATCGTCATGAATGACTTGACACTGTCAGGGCTGATCAATGCCGTCCCGTAGGTGGGCATGCCCTTGAGCGCAGTGCAACATCGTAATTGTTGCATGCGCCAGGCGTGAACAACACCAGACCGCTGGTCCTCTACAGTGTCTACGGCGACAATGCAGAGGTGCCCGCGCCCCACGTGCTGTTTCGCGGCATCACGCTGCGCGGCTGGTGGCTCAACATGTGGCTGGAGTCCCTGACGGACCCGCAGCGCGCGGCCGCCCTGCAGGCGCGGCCCTGCCAGGGCCCTGCACCAGGCTGAGGTCCTCGCAGGTCTGCGCTGTCCTGCTGTGCACCATGGTGCAAGTCTGGTGCCATTCTTGCCTACAGCTTGACATACTGGTCATGGCCTTCTCTGATGCCCGTGTGTGTGATAGATGCCCGTGTATGTGATAGACATTCGACGGCCCCGCTCTTGCCAGGCGCAGCAGGCGCAACGCAGCATTTAAACTTGTCGTGCGCCTTTTCAGTTTCTTGCAGCGTGGTGAACGCATACGTCACGGCGCAGGCCATGCCGCATGACGAGGCTCAGGCCATGAACCCTCGAGCTCAACTTTGACATTGGCTGTCCCCCGCCGGGCTGCAGGACGCGCCCTTGCAGCCGCTCGTGCTGCTGTCCCCACTGCGCACCGCGGGGAGCGAGGCCGCTGTGCGGCGCGCAGGCGGTCATGGAAATGCTGGCCGACGGCACGGTGCGCCCTCCGCCGCCGCGCAAGGTGTACCCGCTGGCTGAGGCGCGCGCGGCTGTCCACGACGCGTGCCGTGAGGTGCCCGGCGGCACGGGCAAGGTCATGCTCAGCAACTGAGGCTTTTTCACGAGGCCGCTGTCTTTGCTCAGGGGCCCCTGTCTCCCCTGCGCTGGTGCGCTGCGACATGCTGCAAAGATGTTTGCGCAGTGGAAGGCGGTACAGGGAAATGGCATGATGAGTGGCACAAACAAGCAGCGCCTGGGCTGGCATGCAATCGTCTTGCATCTCAACCGGCGTGCTGTACATGTGCAGACTGGGCTAGCCGTGTCTTCATGTGCAGTGGGTGAGCATTTTGACAGACTTTGGCGCAGATGGGTTGCATGGTGGGTTGGCATTGCAAGTTAACAAGTAATGCATCACATCTACGTTGCTGTCTACGTTTGAGTGTCACTTCACAAAGCCCGCAGTCAGTGTAAAGCACCTTTGCGTGAGGCACAACTATTGTCTTGCATACTGTCCCTCTCTCATCAGAGCAGGAAGCAGCAACAAGCTGGCAGCGCACAAAATCAGATACAGGAGGTAGAGAGCTTCTGAGACGCACAGGATGCATGCTCTAGCCTAAACGGCTTCAGCCTGCTCTAGCCTAAACGGCTTCAGCACCTGACACAGACCTCTGACCGCACAGCCCGCAGCCAATACACTAGCTAGACATAGGCAGTCGCACACATACAGGCTGAAGCTGCCAGGACTCCTTGGGCGTCTTGTCATGGCAGCACTCGCTGCTGCTAGAGACGCAAGGCCAGGCTATACGCTAGCCCCGCTGGAGTCCCTGGAGCAGCAAAGGTTTAGCAGCTCGTCCTGTAAAGCAAGTGTGCATTACAATGCTGTGTGTACTCACTGTTAGGGTCAGAGTAGCAGATCAAGACAAGGATGCAGCTTCAAACGAATTTGGCCTTTCAAACGCAACGCCGCTGATCAACATGGTCAAGCCGATCACGCAGACAGCGGTGACAGTGGTCAAGTACAATGCGAAGGACCCGGCGGCAGGTCTCTGCCTAGTGCGCAACGCCGTTATTCCAGAGACGCCGCCCGGGCATGTGCTGGTGAACGTGCAGTGGCGTCCCATCAACCCCAGCGACATCATGTGGTGCGCCGGAGGCCTGCCCGTGCCTTCCTGCAGATGACGTAATCACATTATAATGAACAAGCCTGGGCGCATCAGCTCGCCGTGTTTGCACCTGACGGCTTGTTGCCTGGAGCAGCCTCACAGGCCAGTACGCGGGCTTCAAGCCGCCCAAGCTCCCGGCGGTCCCCGGCCTGGAAGGTGCCGGCCCGCATGATGTCACGCGGCCAACACAGCGCTGCACATGCTTGCAGTCTGTCACCACGACCGCTTTGCATCAGGCACCGCTCATCCAGCAGTGATAGCGGCTGTCGCGGCTGGCATCGGGCATGTCTGCAGCGCGCTGCTTGTCACCTGCGGCGCGCGCTCGTGACCCTCAGCGCTTGCCCTTTGCGCAGGCGCGGGCGTCGTCGCGCAGGTGGGCGCGGGCGTGACCGGCTGGAAGGACAACGACCGCGTCACCGCCGCGCCCTGGACGTACGCCGAGGTGGGCCACGGCACGTGGCAGGAGTACGCGCTGGTCCATGCGGCGCACCTGGTACCGCACCTCCGCATTTAGCATATAATGTAATCTGTCCAGGAGGCTGCATGCTGTGCAGGGGAGCTCTGCCTGCTGCCAAACTGTTTGTTCTGTTCCAGGTCTTACACATTTGACACAGCCGCTCCCAGCCCCAGCATGTGCTGTCCCTAGACCCTGGGTACCTACGACGCGCGCCTCCCGCGCGCGGCCAAGCGCTGCAGGTGCGGGGGGCGCAGCATGCGGGCCTCGCGCGGAAGCACTGAAGCATGTGGGCCATGCGCCCGCAGGTGGCCGTGCCCCCAGAGGTGTCCGAGCACGAGGCGGCGCAGTTCCTGGTGCGCAGCCCCGTGTGCTTGCCTGCTGGCAGTTGTGCCACGAGCGCGCGGCCGGCTGCGCGGCGCAGCTCGGCAGCGCTGGGGCTGGCAGGCGACTGACGCGCTGCGGCGCGCAGGTCCACCGGCTCAGGATAGGGTAGGCTATAAGATATGTAGGGTAGGGTAATCCTAACCCTGTTTGGCAGCACGAGGGCAGGCAGGCGACTGACGCGCTGTGGAGCGCGCGCAGGTCAACCCGCTCACGGCCTGGGGTGCGCGCCCGGCTCCGCATCCGCCCCGCCTCGCCAGGCCCTGCCTGTGCGTTGCTGCCGTTGAGGAACGCGCTGGCAGGTGCCACTGACGTGCATTGTCCTGACATTGCCATGGTCAGGTTACCCTGTCGGCGTGACCTGCGCTATAGGTTTGCGCCAGTCATAAGGGTGATAGAAAGCCGCCCGAGTTCCCACAGCTGTAGAGAATGGTGCGGCTCTGGCATGCGGCCGGCCTACATGCATGCGCCTGGACAGTGCGCTGCCTGCATGCTAGCACAAGCCACGCAGCAGCTTACACAGAGCAGGTGTATGCGCCGCACTGGCATGTCATGGCTGTCTTTCACATGGGCGTGCGGCTTGGTGTGATCCATGACACTCGAAAGATTGTAACAACCTGTGAGCGCTGCGGGGGACTGCCGCGCCCAGGATTCCTGGACGACCTGAAGGTGCCCCCCGCCGAGTGGCTGCTGCACAACGGCGCCAGCAGCGTGCTCGGGCGCGAGCTGATCGCGATGGCCAAGCGCCGCGGCACCAAGCTCATCAATGTGGTCCGCCGCCGCGAGGCCGTGGCGGAACTGACCCAGCTCGGGTGCGCCGGCCGGCCCTCACCTCTTAGTAGTCATCCTGTTCGCACCATGCGTCACCAGAGCCACTGAGCTGCAGCCTTGCTTGCGCGGCGCTCGGCAAGCACTGCAGCATGCGCGGCCAGCACGCCGCGCTCGTCAGCAGCGCGCAGGCGCTCAGCGGAGGCCGCCTGAGTAGGCTCCAGGCGGCCGTCACGCCCGCGTTGCCAGCTGCCGGCTCTGTCCATGCGGGCGCGAGCCGCGCACGTGGCGGCAGGGCGGACGAGGTGGTGTGCAGCGCTGACGAGGACGTGCCAGAGCATGTCAAGGCCATCACAAGCGCGGCCCCACGTGACCGCTAAGTTGTGCTCAGCGTCAGCTTTGTGCTGTGCGCTGTGAGGGTCAGCATGGCAGCTGCAAGCTGTGTGCCTTGCATGACGTTTCACACATGTGCCTACAGTGAGTGTCCAGGAGCGCCTCGCGGCATTGCGGCCTGCGTGCAGGACGCTGTTACCTATGGAGCCGCATGGCGTGCAGCTGCCGCACCGCTACCGCTGTAGATGGCATGGACAGCAGGCTGCTGCGCGCATGGCCGGCAGCCTGGCGGGCTAAGGGCGGCGGTGCGGCGCAGGCGGACGTGGCGCCTGGGCGGCGATGACCCCCGTCGGGCCGGCCTGTCGCTTCCTGGGGCCCTGTAAGTGCCGCCCGCGCGCATGCCGCGCCGCCGCCGCCCTCCCCCGCCCCGCCGCCCTGTGTGTGTGCGGGATACGCTTGCGCAGCGTCGGCCGCAACCAGACAGCCGGTGTGTGCTGGGGAGCCGTATTCCTGTCGCCCAGCTCGCACGGCTGCGGAGACTGCAATGGCAGCGTTGCGTGTCCAATCATGTTTTGGTGTGGCTCAGGGTGGCTACCCCTGCCAAGATTCGCATGCCCATGAGCGCGCTGCAGCGGCATGCGCACGCGGCCCGCGCGTGCGGCAGGCCTGCGCGACGCAGCTGTACTGTTACTGTACAGCCTGGTCGGGGGCGTCGCGGAGGTGCCCGCGCACGACGTGCTGTTCCGCGGCGTCACGCTGCGCGGCTGGTGGCTCAACGTGTGGCTGGCCTCGCTGCCGGCGCCGCAGCGCGCCGCCGCCGCGCAGGCGCGGGCCCCGCCGCGGCCCAGCGCCGCGCCTAGCCCCACCCTCACCCTAGCACTGGCCCTAGCACCAACCCCAGCCCTATGCTCCCGCGCTCGCCCCGGCGCTGCAGCGGCGGGGCCACAGAGCACCCGTAACCCTATCGCAGGCGGTGATGGGCCTGATGGCCGAGGGCGCGGTGCGCCCGCCGCCGCCGCGCAAGGTGTTCGCGCTGGAGGAGGCGGCCGCGGCCGTCAATGAGGCGCGCCAGGAGGCGCCCGGCGGCGCGGGCAAGGTCATGCTCAGCAACCAGTACCTCTAGGCGGCTGGCGGCTGCGGGAGCGCCCGGCGCCGGCGTGCCTGGGCGCGCCTGTGAGGGGCGGGCGCAAGGAATAAGTAAGGCCTGCTCAGCGGTCAGCACGCCTCGGCCATGAGGCCGCGGACCGCCCTGCGCTACTATGCTGGGACACATTTGTGAGGGGAGACTGCATGCGGGAGGCGCTGATGTAGTACAAGCGCGGGCGCCAGCGGACACGCCTTGTTTTGCAATGCAAACTCTGCACGCTGTTCATGAGGCCAGACGTGGGGCACCCTGGGCACTGCGATGGGTGAGCGGGTTTGACTGTTGTGTCTCATAACAAACGCAAAGGCTGCGCTGCCAAGCTGAGGGAGGCGCACGCCACACACACGGCTGCCGCCCCTAGATCCCGCTATCACCGTGCGGCCCGCTGTTACATTCGTTGCCCCACCGGGCGTTGGGACCAGCTCTCATGCAGACCGCCTCTGACCAGACCCGTGCTCCTGCAAGAAACCTTGGAAGCTCACGACCCCGGAAACCAGATGATAGGGTATAGGGTAGGATAGGGTATGACAGACAGGCTACAGCGCGCGGCACGGCCTGCGCTGTCCCAGCCTCCGCAGGTCCTGCAGCAGGTGCGAGTTGGCTGCAGCGCCCGCGGCTGCATCCCAGGACAGCGCTGGCGGGGCACACACGGCGCCTCGGGGCTGCTGTGGCTCCACTAGCGCACGCAGTGACTCGCTGCGCCCTGGCCAGGCTGCGCGCTCGGCCTCAAATGGAGTCTCGCCGCTCCAGGGAGTCCAGCAGCGGCTGCTGCAGCGCGCCGCCGCTGCCGCCGCCGCGGCCCCCACCGCTCCCGCCCCCGCCACCCGCGCCGCCGCCGCCGCCGCCGACGCCGCTGCTGCCGCCCATGCCGCCGCCGGCGCTGCCGCTGCCCGCGCGCCGCGCCGGCACGTCACGCGCGCGCACCGACCGCGCTGGCGACACGCCGCGCGCCGTCCGCGGCCATGTGCGCTGCGCGTGCGGCACGACCAGGGCAGCGTCAGGG
>JAABUX010007200.1_pt1 | contig 13112 bp, 29 predicted proteins | sample 5561851 | NCBI WGS metagenome assembly JAABUX01 (sample SAMN10711883, study PRJNA513361) | rock metagenome | isolation source: Antarctica rocks | place: Antarctica: Victoria Land, Richard Nunatak red sandstone | collected 2016-01-03 | reverse complement strand
TGCGGTGCCCGTGGAGCTCGCCGACGGCGGCGGCAGCTACAGGTGCCCCGGCACTCGCACCGCTCCACTGACTTCAGCTCTCGTTGAGAGCCACGCGCTAGCCTTGCTGCTGCTTGACGAGCAACAGTTCTGGGTGCACACTCGCATGATGACTTGCTGATCCTCGTCCCTCCTCTAGCAGTGTTGAAATTTTACAGCATTAGTCTCGTAGTACAATTCATTTCATAATGTTCGTAGCGCAGTGTTAGGCAGCTGGCACCCACTTGTTGAGCGTGTACTGCATCCCTCTCATGGCAGGGCGGTGGTCCGGTGGGTCCAGACGGGCGCGCAGAAGGTGCTGGTGTTCCTGGACGGTGCCGCGGTGCACGGGTCGCCCTTCGATGTCGCCGTGCGGCCGGCGCCCCTGTCCGCGCCAGCCTGCCTGGTCATCGGACTCGACAGCACCGGCGGTTCGTCGCCGTCAAAGACCCGAGGTGCCGCTCCCTGCCTGGAGTGCTCACTTGCGGATGTCCCCGCACAGCTTGCGCAGCACCTGTCACACATATACGAGAGCGCCATGTGCAAAGAGCTGCGATGGAACTCCATGGCAGCTGCAAGAATCAAGCCATTGCTCATCAGCAAACTCAGCTTATCAGGCCAACTCCGCAGGCGGACGTCTGCTTGAGTTCGAGGTTCACGGCCGCGATGCATACGGGAATGCGTCGCCGCTGCAGCCGGGCGATATCAGCCTGGCCTCGACTCCCGCAGACGCCCTGGTGGACACTGCGCTGCGGCAGGGCCCGGACGCTGCGACGGTCGTCGTCACCACCAGGGTCCTCTGCGAAGGTGGGCTCCGCGGCTGCAGCATACGCTTGATCCTGTTGCTGCCTGTGATTACATCCTTACCGCAAGTGCTTGTGCAGATGCACCATGTGCCCGCGCTCGAGATGCACATGCTCATGACCAGCAGAGATGTATGCCACTGTTCAGCAGCACACGCTAGTTGCCACGTCCATGCAGCTCAATCTCACGCAGGCCGCATGGACGTGCACGTGGCTGGTGTCCCCGTCAACGCGGACGGCTTTCCATTGGCGGTCACGGCGCCGCAGCAGTGCCAGCTGGCCTGGCTGCCTTCAGAGCTGTCGGCGGTGGTCGCCGGCCAGCCTGCCTTCGCTCTGCTGGAGACGAGGGATGCAGCCGGCAATCGCCTCGTACATGTGCGCGCTGACACAGCTCGCATGCCAGTGCTGGGCGCCTGTCTGCGTCAAGTCATGCAGCAGCGTGCCTCCGCCGTCCACTCTCGTTGGCCGAAACTGACACAGTGTCATTAACCTGCTCACAGGGCGGCTGCACGCTGGCAGCTGAGGTCGTGTTTGCAGCTCGAGCTGACGGCACGTCCCAGCCGCAGTGCCCTGTCACTGTTACAGACCGCGGCAATGGTACCCACGAGCTCTCCTTCGTCAGCACTGTGGTGCGCAGCTGTCCTAGTTGACGAAGAAGGACAGGATCACAGCCACTGTTGCCGCACAGAGTCGTAACTTGCCGTGTGCCAGGTACCTGACGCTCCAAAGCTGGGATGCAAGAAGTGCTGCTTTCCTCGAAGTCGGCTGTTGATAAATGCTAGGCCTGTATCTTGGGATGGGCATACTCCTGCAGGCTGGCGCCTTTGAGCTCGTTGCAGCGGTGCGGGACTCGCCAGGCAGCGCCGTACGGCAGAGGGGCGCCTGCACGGCGGCTGCGCCTGTGACAGCCAAATGCGCGCTAGACGCAGCGGACCTGCAGCGCCGCTGGTCCGCCGGGCAGACCGCCAGGGTCCGCGTGCTGATGGCCGACGCGTGCGCCGCCGCTTCCGAAAACTCTCTTCCTTGTCTCGCGCACTCCGCTTCGTCCTGCCAAGCATTGCCCCGCCACGAAGTGTCCACACTGAACATCAAATTGCTGCGACCTGCCCGAGCAGCGCCAGGCAGAAGTATGCTGTTGCTGAGCAAAGGCGAGGAGTTACTCGAAGGCGAGCGTGTTGAGTCGACGCGTCATGGCACAGGTTCGGCAACCGCGTGACAGACGGCCTGTCGACCGCCGCGGTGGCGACGTCGGGGTCCGGCCCCGGGCCGGTGTCGACGGCCGTCAGCGTCGGCGCCGACGGGTGCCTGGCGGTCGCCTTCCTGGCACGCACGGCCGGCACATACTCGCTGTCCGTGCTCAGCGTCGCGTCCGGGGAGCCGCTGCCCGGCTCTCCGCTGCAGGTTCGCTGCAACTTGCATAATGGACCATTGCACAGTTGCTGGTTGTCGTGAAGGTTGAGGCGAAACTTTAACATGCTGCGCGACTGTTGTACGATGCAGCTCATACCCTGCCACCGTGGCTGAACATGTCACTTGGCAGGAAGTCATGGCTCCATTACTTTGCCGGCACCGCAAGGTGACATCGCTGACGTAGCAAAATGGTTGTCGCAGGTTGAGCTGCTGCCAGGACCGGCGCACGTGGCGGCGTGCTCGTACGCCATCCAGGGTGCCGCCAAGCACGCGCCCGCCACCGTGCTCGCGGGCCAGCAGCTGGTGCGTCTGTCCAACGGCACAGGCAACGCCATCGCTGCGCCGTGTCGCGCCCACTGTGTCAGCGCCTGCTTGCCAGCTCCATGCGTCTCTGCGCCAGTTGACTACCCAAAATCACAGAGGCCACAGGTAAATGCACTCCATTGCGCTGTGGTGATGCCAGTAGCGATTGCGTTGAGGCTCTGATGGCGGTGACACAGAATGTGCTGCGAACCGCGGCGCAGGTGGTCTGTGTGGAGGCGCGGGACAGGTACGGCAACCTGGCCGCGGTGCCGCAGGCATGCCTGCGCGCGCAGGCGACAGGCCCGCAGGGCGCAGTGCCGTTCTCGCCGCTGGAGCTGCTGCCCGGCGAGACGGGGTCGAGGCACCCACAGCAACAGCGACGCCTGGGCGCTACGTTCACGGTGGCTGGCAGCTACGGCCTCGCCGTCTGCGTGGTCGACCCCGACACACAGGTGCATTTCCTGGCGCCGCTGTGTCCCATCACCCTGCACGCCCCCGCATGCAGCATGCACGCTCGTTGTCACATTTTGTCGGCCGTGATGGAGCATGTTGCGTCTTGCGTGAAGGCTCCTTTGCTCTGCGATGCTCACCTTCAGCACGGAAGTGCTTGACCTGAGGGAACGCACCGTGGCGGTGATGCCGACTTGTGACCAGCTGCATTGTGGCCACCAGGCGCAGGCGCGCATCCCGCCGTCGCAGTCGCCCGACATGTTCACGGTGCTGCCGGCGGCGCTGTCGCTGCAGCACACGGCGGTGCGGGGGATGCCCAAGAGCATCGTCGCCGGCGTGCCTGCGGAGTTCACCATCCACCCCGCCGACCACTTCGGCAACCGGGGCGCCAAGGGTGAGTGTTCACGTCTTGGTCTCCTGTTTACGCGAGCTGCTGACTGCCAAACTGGACACAGAACCAATATGACCCTGAACATGTGTATGCGTCCCATTATTCATTCGAGAGATTGGCAACAACAGGACCGTGTCAGGCTACTCAGCGAATGTGCAATCGCGCCTGCAGGTGGGCGGTTCATGGCGGGCCTGATCAGCGGCGGGCAGACGGTGGCGGTGGCGCTGCAGGAGGCGCTGGACGCCGACCGCGTGACCACCGGCACCGTCGTCGCCACCAGGGCCGGCACCTGGGGCCTCGGCGTCTATTTGCAAACCTCCGACAACCGGTGCGCTGCTTCGGTTTGATTACCAGGAGAACCCAGCATGGTGCGTGCATGTTTCTGCTGCAGGTCCCTGTCAGACAGGCTACCGCCACGCGCAGTAGAGAAGCACGTGATTGCGTATTAGAGCAATGACGACGGGCGCAAAGTGACGTGTTGTAACTTTTGACATTGCATCAGTGCGTTTGTCATGTGAGGCTGGCCCGACGCGCAGGAGTTTAAAGCTGGCGGAAGCAGAGGTGGCGGTGGTGGAGGCGGCCACCAGCGCGGAGCGCAGCTTCACGACCGCCTTCTGGCCGGAGCACGGCGCCGTGGCGGCGGTGGCGGGCGGCTTCATGATCCAGGCGCGCTATGCACCACCTGAAACGACAGGCTAGACCCTTACACAGACAGCCCATCCCTGCGACATGTGAAGCTATACCCCAGCACTGCATCGTGAGCCCAGCTGTTCCGAGACCTCAATTCTCACCGGAGTGCCGGTGCAGGCGTGTGACGCGCACGGCAACCGGCGCTGCACCGGCGGCGACCGCTTCAGCCTGGAGATCCGGGGCGTCGCTGCGGACGCAGTGCAGGTCAGCGCCAATCTTGCGACATTGGTTGCTGGTGCTCCATCGTGGAACAATTCGCTATCCTGCTGCTGCTCCGGATGCCGTGCAGACCTGTTGCAGCCACACAGCCTCGTCATGTCAGTGGCGCCACATCGCCGCACAGCCTAGCAGACCTGACGTCCGATCGTGACATCATGGCGACGGCAAAATTTGCGGCGTTCAGGTCACGGACCGCAGCGACGGGACGTACGCGGTGGAGTACTGCATCCCCATCGAGGGCACGTACACGCTGACGGTGATGCTGGCGGGGCACCACGTCCGCGGCTCGCCCATGGGCCTCACCGTCTTCCGGTGCGTGTGTGCAGCGGCTTATGTCAGGAGGTTGCATGTTTGCGCCCGTCAGCAAAATCAGCCCTTGCGCTGTCCTCGCATGTATAGGCTGAGGGAAGCAGCAATACTGCAACGCCTGTGTACCCAGTCAATACGGTTGACGGAATCTTGCCGTACCGTGTCCCGGCTACTCAGCAGTTGGTGGCAGCGCGCTTCCTCTCAACACGGGCAGGTGTGTAGATGTGAGAGCATCGCCAAAACACGAGGGATACGCGTACCAATGGCGCAGGGACATCATGGCGCTGGCGGGGCAGGAGATGGAGAAGCGGCTGGCGACGACGGTGGGCGGCCTGCGGCGCGGCCTGGCGGACGCGCGGAGCCTGCACGCCGCCTTGCGCGCGGAGGCGGCGGAGCTGGAGTCCTTCGTGCCGGTGCTCATCCAGGGCGCCGTGTCCGGCATCCACGACGCCCTGCGCCAACAGGTCCGCCCCGCCACCTGCTTGACTCGTGCGGCATGTCGTGTGTGTCTGATAAGCTTTCACCCCCGTTGTGAGCTCTCTGACGAGCATACTCGGACGGGTCTGATCACAATCTTCATACCGAATTACGGCAGCGGTCCGTGCTCACAGTGTCCGCAAGCAGTCATGCTTGCGTGCTGCGGCAGTACTGTGTTTCCCGGCTGTTGAGCGAAGAAGCCGGTTCATCCCGTCGCGAGCGCGCGCGGGCCCTTGACAGTAATCCTAGACTTGACCCCAACGCACACCACGAACAGGAGGACCTGCTGGCGGACGTGCGGGCGGCGTACCAGCGGGAGGCGGTGGAGCGGCGACGGCTGCACAACCTGGTGCAGGAGCTGCGCGGCAACATCCGCGTCTACGTGCGCGTGAAGCCCGTGACGCCGGACGAGGCCGCCGCCGGCGCTCGGAGCGTGCTGCGCTGCGAGACCGACTCCCGCATCTCCTGCAACGTCCAGGGCAGCAACAAGGCGCGCGCCGCCCGCCTGGCCCTCCCTCGTTGCTGCTCTGTGAAACAACATCATACTGCCCGGCGTCGACTCTCTGCAACCCCTTTCATCGGTCTGCCTGCGTGGATGGCCCAGGCACGAGATCTTATGCGACACAACACTGGTCAACCCTCCAACCCACAGATCACGCAGCATCAACATTAATGGAGCCTGGCAAGCATGTCAGGCAACATACCAAACCCAGCTGCGCATGTTTCAAACGCGGCCCCGAGAGCCAGTGCGTTGACCAAACCGTGCCGGCGCAGGTGTTCGACTTCGACCGCGTGTTCGGCCCAGATGCCAGCCAGGCGACGGTGTTTGAGGACGTCAGCCAGCTGGTCATCAGCGCGCTGGACGGGTACAACGTCTGCATCTTCGCCTACGGCCAGACCGGGTCCGGCAAGACCTTCACCATGGAGGGCGAGCCCGCCAACCCGGGCGTCTCCTTCCGCACCATGCGCGAGCTGTTCAGGTGCCCCGCATCAGCTGCAGACCGCGTAAACAGTTGCCATGCATCACAGTTGTATGTTGAGCCGCCCAAGCTGTGGATTCATCCCTGACAAATGCCATGGTGGTCACCTTTTCTGTGATGCAATGTGACGCCGACGTTTTGCTAATGATTGTTGTGAAGGGGCAGCATGCTGGTGCCACCGCGCAGGTCGATCGAGGAGGACCGCGGCGCGGACACGCAGTTCGAGATCACGTGCAGCATGGTGGAGATCTACAACGAGGTGGTGCACGACCTGCTGTCGGACGACGCCAAGCGGCAGGTGGAGCTGCAGAAGACCGCCACCGGCTTCGACATCCCGGCCATCACCACCATCGGTGCGCCGAGCGCCGGACTAGTGTTGGGCTCCGCAGTGCCCCTGTCGCAGCGCTTCTGTCGCAGCGCTTGGTTCTCTTCCACAGCAGCACGGCTTCACACAGACGTAACATCCCAGGCTGCCGTGCCAGGGCGCACGACATTTGCTTGTCCGACTCCCATACAGCTGCGCAGCCAACATTGTGGCTTGCATTTCTTGATGAAGTGTTGTTGTTGTGGCTGCAGATGTGTCGTCGCCGGAGCAGATCTTCGACATCATGGCGGCGGGCTTCGAGCACCGCGCAGTCGGCTGCCACGACGTGCGCCGTCGCATCGCATGTGTCCATGCCACAAGGCGCTGAATTCACCCTCACGCTGTCAACTGTCAAGCAGCGTACGCCATGTCAGTTGCTGCTGAGGAAACCTGGCCATCATGTGCACAGATCAATGCGCACTCGTCGCGGTCGCACTGCCTGCTGATCATCAACGTGGTGGGTACCAACGCCGCCAACGGCGTGCGCACGGTGGGCAAGCTGACGCTGTGCGACCTCGCCGGCAGCGAGCGCATCAACAAGACCGGCGCCACCGGTGCGGCCACATACTGTCGACATGCTGGCTGTCATCGCAGACACGAACTTGCAAGTGTCTCCACCGTGTGATTCTGGTCTTGCAAGGTGCGAGTTTTGGCGCATTTTTCTATGGCCATTTTTCAACAATATGCCACACATCAGATCAGAATCTGCCCATCGTCCGCGTCGCAGGGCTGACGCTGACGGAGGCGCAGAACATCAACCGGTCGCTTCTGGAGCTGGGCAACGTCATCAGCGCCCTCATGCAGCAGGCATCGCACGTCCCCTACAGGTGTCCAGCTCTGCGACCCTACTGACGGTCAATCATTTCCACACGAGATGCGTCCATATGCTGCTCATGCGTGCAGAGTGCCAGGCAGCAGATGCGATGTGGCCTCTTGCCCGAGTTTTCAGCTACAGGTCACCGCGTCCCATGATCGTGCAAAGCGGTTGCTGCCTGCACAAGATGCTGCGTTCTGCAGCCGTGCCATGAAGCAAAACTCTCTGCCTGTGGCAGGAACTCGAAGCTGACGATGCTGCTGCAAGACTCGCTGGGCGGCGACTCGAAGGCGCTCATGTTCTGCAACGTCGCGCCGGTCGCCGTCCACGCCGCCGACACCTTCTCCAGCCTCGCCTTCGCCTCCAAGGTGGCCCCTGCGGTCCTGCGCCGAGCGACGGACACTGCACGTCATTTGAGGATATGAGCGGTCGAACGCGGCGTGATGGCTCAGCTGACCAGCCTGGGGCAGCAGCATCTCGCATGCTGACATGTCAAGGCGGCGTTATTTTCCACTACTCATTCGCACCACATGGAAACCTCCCAGGTCGTCTCGACCCAGCAGCAATCCCAGCAGCTCGTCTTTGACACGAAGAGATCATCGTGTGCTTGTGACACTGTACGTCGCGCTCTTGCAGGTGAGCAACGTGGTGCTGAAGACGCCGCAGCGCAAGTTCGAGGACGCGGAGGTGTCGGGCGCGCCGCCGGCGGGCAAGCTGTCGCCGCTGCGTGGCCGCACCGCCGCCGCCATCTCCATCACCGCCAACGCTTCGGTCACCAACAGCCCTGCCACCACGCCGAAGGGCGCGCGGCCGCAGTGGACCGGTGCAGACTAGGAATGAAGACCTACATTAGGAACGAACCCAACATGCAGCAATAAACTCGTGCTGTCACGGTGTGAATGGACCCCGTTGCAGAAGCCCACTCTAGCGCTAACTTGATTCGCCTTCCGCGCACGTCTTGAACAGCTGCATTCGGCTTCAGAGTCGCACCGCTTAGCTCCCGCTCGTGCTGCCACACTGCTTTGTGGTTTCATTACCTAGCATGGTCGTTCTAGCTGCGTCGTCGTGTAGAGAACGTACAAGAACGCCGCGCTACCTTTCATATCAAAGAGCAGCACCTGCCGAAGGATAGCGCATCAACGAGCCAGTCAGAGCTGCCAGTTTTCGCAAATCCAATGCATGCTCCTATCCCGCGCCGGCTGGGCACGGCCCCCCTTTCGGTTCCAACTTGCATGCTGTTTTGGCCCCACGATCTGGTTGGGGCTGCGAATCCTGTTCCTCTTTCAGGGCGGCCCTTGTGGTCGCCATTGTGTACTCGGGACTGGGAATGAAAACCCGGTCTGACCCGCTCGCGGGCCGAGCGAGGGACTGCCCACTATTTTCAAGTTTTCCAATGCATGTTAAAACCCCAAGGGTCTTGCTCTGTTTCAAAATACCAGCTCGACATAAATTGGCCTTCAGCGTGCACAGGATCGGGGGACTGGGCTGAGCAGAGCAGCGATGGGTCCGCTGGCTGTGACACCGGGTGCCTTGGCGAAGATTGCGGAAGGAGCACTGGAAGAGGGACAGCGCTGTACACTCCAGGTGCGTAGCGAAGTCACGCACCTCCTCCCTCCAGCCCCCCTTGTCATGCCCCTCCCGAACATGGACCCCGTGCTCGCATGGATGCTTCACAGATGCTGTATGGTGACGCGAGAGTCCGCGAGCCGCAGATATGGGACATCCAGCCCGTGGTCGGCAAGACGGACCGATTCCGGATACGGCTGACGGACGGGGCCACCTGCGCTGCCGGCGCTGCGATCGGACCGGCCGGGAAGGCGATCACGGACGGCGAGGTGGGCGACTACGACCTGATCGAGCTGGACAGCGGCTCCGTGAGCTCGGTCGCCGGCAAGCTGATGGTGAATGGCGTGGATGGCGTCCTCAGGAAACAGCCGCCAGCGCACGCAGAGGTGCAGCCTCCTGCTCCACAAGGAACGTTCGGGTCCAAGCCATGGGCTAGTCCAAAACCAGCTGATACGACTGCCGAGACAGACGTAAACTGCCGCACGCACTTGCAGGCGCCGCATTTGCTCACCTGCACTCTCAGGTGCTGCGGCGAGACCATGGCACAATGCATTTTCAGGTGACGGCGGCAGCAGGAACACCACCCTCGTCCGCGGTCAAGATGGAGTGCGACGACGCGCCTGCGCCGGCGAAGGCGGAGCCGGCGCCGCCGTCGGCGGTCAAAGCTGAACCTGCAGCAGTAGCGCCCGCCTCGGCGGCGAAGGAGAACGTCGCGCCGATGCAGACGCCGGTCAACAAGCTGCTGGGGCGCGCGCAGCAGCAGGCGCCAGGGTCCGGTCCCTCGCCGTCGGAACAGTGAGCTACCTGCTTGCTGGCAGCATCCAGAATTTCTACTACTTGTATGGCGTTAGGGTAGTTGCGAGGTTTCACATGGCAATGACTCTGTTTCCTGACGCACTGCAGTGGCTTCTACTTTCGAAAGGGCCAAGACTTGGCTATTGTGTGAGACGAGCAGCAGAACACCGTGGCTCGAGGTCCTTGACCTGGGCTGTCCTTCGTCCAAATGTTCCCGACCAGACCCGGCATCCCGCCGCAGGCCGCCCAGCACGGGCGCCGCCCCGCCCAGCTCCAAGCGCCGGCGGTCGGCGCAGCCGGTCAGCACGCTGACGCCGTACAACGACACGTGGACGATCAAGGCGCGCGTGGCCAAGAAGGAGCCGCTGCGCAGCTACGAGAAGGACGGGACCTCCAAATCCGTCTTCTCCATGGAGCTCGTCGACGACCAGGTGCTTTACCGTCTGTCTACTCCCTGAACATCTGCCATGCCCTTGCTCTTGCATGCGCTGTACAGGGTGACATCATGCATGCCACGGCATCGCTGCGGAACGTGATCAATCTGGCTACCTGCAGGTAGAAAGCGCTGGAATCAAGCTAACCCCTGCTGGCATTCGTGCGCGACAGGGGACGCAGATCGAGGCGACGCTGTGGGGCGAGACCGCTGACCAGTACCACGGCCAGCTGGAGGAGTCCAAGGTGAGACCATTGCACGGCCCATCACAGTCAGACGTCTGCAGCTTGCACGGTGGAGCACCTCAGGACTGCCATCGAGCCAGGCTCGATTGGTGCCGGCACACGATATCCCTCTGCGCCCGCAGACTACCCATTGTGCTATGAGCAGGTATACTACATCTCGAAGGGCAAGGTGAAGCTGGCCAATCGAGCGTACGCGTCGGTGAAAAACGACTACGCCATCAGCCTCGACGGCAGGCGCGCAGCCTGCCCACACCTTGCACGACCCATGTAAAGCACACAGCCGGGCAAGCGCAGAGTCGCTATGCACACCTATCACAAGCGGCCGTACGCAAACGCAGCCGGGCTTCTCAGGATCTATTTGCAGGTCGGCCCAGGATAGCTCCAGCTGGCAGTCCTCGACACGGACATCGCAACGCGCAGGTCGATCATCGAGGAGTCGGAGGACCAGGATGCGTCGCGCATGCAGGCCAAGCTCGACTTCGTTGCGATTGACCAGCTCGCCAAGTACATCGGCAACAAAGTGAGCCGCTGCTGCCGCGCTGTTGCAGCCGCGTGGATCGCTGCGGTTGCTTCAACGCCACCGCACTGGGTGGACATCCAGACGAGCATGCATTGCTGAATCTTTCAACCTCCCTGCATCGCTCGTCACGCTTCTCCTTTGCTGTGCTGCTCGGTATGCTGTTGTAGGCCAGCGTGCACATGTTTGACCGTGGTACGATGGGCACATCCGCAATACTGAGTCATGGCTCTGCAGCGCCTGTTCGACGTGCTGGCGGTGGTGACGACGGTGGGGCCGCTCGGCAGCATTAAGCGCAAGAGCGACCAGTCGGAGCTGATCCGCCGCGACGTCACCCTCCTCGACAGCACGTGCGGAGGCACTGCCTTTGCCTAGATTTTTTGCTCCGTCATACGTCTGTACTGAACAAGGGCTGGGCTTCGGCACGCGCTGCTGGCTGCTGCAAGACGATGATGCGCGCCAGGTAAAAACATCGAATGCGCCGGTAGGGGATGTGCGAGCAACAGGGTGACGAGGGTCACGCAGGGCGAAGACGGTGCGCGCAACGCTGTGGGGCCGCCTGGCGGAGGAGCAGGGCGCGGCGCTGGAGGCGGCGGCCGCGGACGCGCCGATCGTCGCCATCTCCTCCTGCCGCGCCACCGACTTCGACGGTGTGCTCCGCGGAGACTCTCTTCAGGGCGGCGCCATCCAGCGTGACACCTTGAGTCAGGGCATGGTGATGAGCTGTGTGCGGTGCTGCGCTGCAATTGATGGTGGCGGCGTCTCACCTCTCAACACAGAATCTCGGCTTTGCGTCTGCCCAAGCAATCGCTTGAATGCTGATCTTGTCAGTGCACAGGCGTGTCCATCTCGACGGGGCGTGCGAGCGAGGTGCGGGTGGACCCGGACCTGCCGGAGGCCGCGCAGCTGCGGACCTGGTACGACACCGTCGGCCGCGGCGCCGTCACCGCCCCCGCCGGCGAGGGGCTCGCCAACGGCAGGTGCGCTCCGCAAGAACAGCATATAGCTCCACTGGCTGTTGCCGACCGGGACACAATGCACAGTGCGCCAACAGCAGACCGACTTCATTCTGCAAAAATGCGACATGTTATTATGACGCCGAACAACTTAGTTCCACGTGTATCACTTGAACGATGCTCGTAGAAGTAGACTCGGGCATAACAGCAAAACGAATTTTCACTGCTTTGGTGACATGCTTGGTGGGCTTGGTCGTGGTTAGTCTCCATCGTTGAGCTGCCACCTCCAGATCGCATCTTATGGTCGCCCTCTTGGCACTGACATCCTTGCAAAACTTTGGATGGCAGGAGCAGCGGCGGCGGCTCCGCGGCGAGGACAGTGCTGTCGGCGGTGGCGATCCGGGACCCGGCCGCAATGCCGCCGCCGGACGCGAAGCCGGAGTACCACAACATCGCCGCCGTCATCACCAGCATCGACAGTGAGCAAACGATGTACTACATGGCGGCGCCGGACACCGGCCGCAAGGTGAGCGCAGTTCTTGGGCGTCATGGATGTTTCAGTATGCTGCGGCATCTGGCGACACTACACGGTGACATATCCCTACCGACAGCGGCCAAGGTGCTGCCGTCAATGCCGCCGCACGTAGGCGCAGGCGCGGGGGTGAGGATGAGGATATGCAAAGTGACGATGCGTACGCGGGCACCAGACATGGATGCTGCTTGGCAGCATGCCTCTTAAAACGCTGCTTACTCAGCACCGGTCTGCTGGCTGCGCGTCCAGGTGGTGGCCAAGGGAGACGGCTACTGGTGCGAGCACGACAACAAGAGCTACGAGAGCATGGAGCGCCGCTACGTGCTGCGCGTGCAGGCCGCCGACTTCACCGGCGAAAGCTTCCTGGCCCTTTTCAATGACCAGGTGCATGTGCATTGTCATGTCGCAGGTCACAATGGCCGTGCAACGTGCAAGCGGGTAGCAATGCGGGTAGCAATGCTCGTGACGCCAGCTCGTTCGGACGTTATTGTCAATAGTATCACCTCAAGCACACGCTTGGTACAAGTGTTAACCGCTGCATAAGCGGACCGATGCTCGTGACGAGGCACCTCGCAGGCGGTCCAGCTGCTGGGCGTGAAGGCGGACGAGCTGGCGCCGCTGAAGGAGGCGGCGGACAAGGACGACCTCGAGGCGCTGCTCAAGCGCTGCCAGTTCACGCAGTGGACCATGCGCGTGCAGACCCGCACCAGGCGCGTCCGCCGGCTGTCTCATTGACCCTTTGCGAAAGTATGGACGTGCACATGCAAGGTCATGCATGCTCCGACAGCGACAGAGTATGAACATCACATAATATCTCCTGTGCGCCCAACAAGTATCAAC
>JAABUX010007199.1_pt1 | contig 13112 bp, 12 predicted proteins | sample 5561851 | NCBI WGS metagenome assembly JAABUX01 (sample SAMN10711883, study PRJNA513361) | rock metagenome | isolation source: Antarctica rocks | place: Antarctica: Victoria Land, Richard Nunatak red sandstone | collected 2016-01-03 | reverse complement strand
AAAACACAGAAGAGGGCTACTACAACCTCCACATATGGCGCGGGTTGTTTTTCGCTCTGGGGTTTTCACATATTGATAACCCCGGCTATAACCGGGATCGCGGGCCGGTATGGGTACCTTCAGTTCGCGGACATATTGACTTTTAATTGCGCAACTTCGACTGTTTCTCAGCTACAGCACTCTTATGTGGATGTTTGCCCGTACCCTGCTCTGTGCTGGTTCCTGCCATGGTGGATTTCCTCTGGGAACGAAAATCGCTCATCGTATGAGCCTGTTCTTGTGTGCAGGAGGGGCCCGGAAGCAAAGCCGTTGCCCTTGTCTGGGCTTCCATCCGATTAAAACAGCCGCCAAACGGGTTGCCTCCGGCCCATGTAGGATGGATCGGAAAGACCTGTGAATGTTTACGACGCGAATCGGAATATGACGACAATCAAAGGACCAGCGATCTTTCTCGCTCAATTTATTGCAAGTCAGGCTCCGTTTAATGCTCTTGACGACATCTGCGGGTGGGCTGCGGGATTAGGCTTCAAAGCCGTGCAGATGCCCACCACGGATACCCGGTTTTTCGACCTGCGGCAGGCTGCTGAAAGCATGAGTTACTGCGACGAGCTACGGGGCAGGCTGGCCCGGAACGGGCTGCAGATTTCAGAGCTTTCGACGCATTTGCAAGGCCAGCTTGTGGCGGTGCATCCGGCCTATGACGCCCTTTTCGACGGCTTTGCCCCGGAGGGGGTACGCGGCAACGAGCCGGCGCGTCGAGCCTGGGCCATCGAGCAGTTGACACTGGCCGCGGCAGCGAGCCGCAACCTGGGCCTCACGGCGCATGCGACGTTCTCGGGGGCGCTCGCCTGGCCTTACATCTATCCCTGGCCGCAGCGCCCGGCGGGGCTGGTCGAGGAAGCATTCGCTGAACTTGGGAGCCGTTGGCTTCCCATTCTCGACGCCTTCGACGAAGCCGGTGTCGATCTGTGCTTTGAACTGCATCCGGGCGAGGACCTGCACGACGGCGTGACCTTTGAGCGATTTCTTGCCGCTGTAGGCCAGCACCCGCGCGCGAAGGTTCTGTACGACCCCAGCCACATGCTCCTGCAGCAAATGGACTATCTCGCATTCCTCGATATCTATCATCCGTACGTGCGGGCGTTCCACGTCAAGGATGCTGAGTATCGCCCGAGTGGACGCTCTGGCGTGTATGGAGGATACGCGGGCTGGGTCGATCGGCCGGGACGCTTCCGGACAGCGGGTATGGGTCAGGTGGACTTCGGCGCGATCTTTGCGAAGCTGGCGCAGTACGATTATCCGGGCTGGGCCGTGCTGGAATGGGAAGATCCGCTGCAGCGGGCGGAAGATGGCGCGCGAGTGGGCGCGGAGTTTATCGAGCGGCAGACTCTTCGCGTGACGGATCGCGCTTTCGACGACTTCGCTGGTGGAGCGCAGGATAAAACATCGCTGCGGCGGCTGCTGGGGCTGAAGGTCGAATAGCAACCCAGACTGATTCGATTGGCATCCGTGAAAGCAACGACCTCTTCACTCCCTTGTTATCGCGCGGGAGTGGAGATCAACCTTACTGTTCCAAATGGGATATAAATTTGAATGCGACGCAAGATCGATAAGCGTAAATACGCCTGCTTCGATTCCAAACGTCTGGTGATGTCCATGCGCACTGCAATCCTCCACTCAGTTTCCATAGTAGCGCTTCTCTTCGGAGGGCTTGTGCACCCGGGGAATGCAGAGTCCATCGCGGTGCGCTATAAGCAAGGTGCCATGCATGGTTTTCTAGCGCTTCGCAATTTGGATGGAAAGATTATCGCGATCGGCGATGCGCTGCAGGTCGTGCATGGGAAGCTTGTTACGTCTGAACTCGTTTTTCACTTTCGGGACGGTTCCGTGGATGACGACAAGGCTGTGTACACGCAGGAAGGCTCCTTTCAACTGCGGAGCGATCATCACGTGCAGCGAGGACCTTCTTTTCCGAAGCCGAGTGATGTCAGCATCGAAGTGGCGAGAAATATGGTTGTGTCGCGCGAGCCGGGAAACAACGGAAAAGATAAGGTCACGACAAAGTACATGGATCTTCCTCCGGACTTGGCGAACGGCATCTGGTTAACTTTAATAGAGAACATCCGCCCGACCGCTGCGAAAACCACCCTTCCGTTTGTCGCGTCAGATCGACTGATTCATCTCACAGTCACGCCAGTTGAGATAACAACATTTCGTGTGGGCGGCAACCCAAAGCACGCTCAGCATTTTCAGGTGAAGGTAGACCTTGGGGGGGTAACCGGTTTGGTCGCCCCCATAATCGGAAAGCAGCCGCATGATCTGCACTTTTACATATTGGAAGGAACAGCCGCGCCCGGTTTCGTTCGCGAGCAAGGTCAGTTCTTTGAAGATGGTCCTGTGTGGCGCATTGAGCAGCTGGCTCCTATTATGCACTGAGTTGCGGTGAACTCAATGCCTATAAGCGGAAGCTTGCATACTAAGGAGGATGATTAGCAATCTACCCATCACCCCTAACAAATCCTTCCTACAAAGAGGATGAGTAGCACAGCCTTTCTCGACCAGAAGCTACCTGGTCCGTTGCAGCGTACCCGGATCGAGTTTGACCTTGACCCAGCCGGGCTGGTGCGAGGCGAAAGCCTGATACGCGTCAATGGCCAACTGGATGGGCTCGGTTTGCGTGATCCACTCCGCGGGGCGCACCCGGCCCGAGCGCACCAGTTCGATCATCTCCGGCATGTAGCGCCGGTGGTCGCAATTCCCGGCTCTCACCGTGAGATTGCGATTCATCACCATACCGATCGGGAAGCTTTTCATGGTAAGCGGGTACACGCCGATGATTGAGACAGTGCCGCCTTTAGCGACGGATTCGACGCACCAGCGCAGGACCTGCGAGGGCGCCCCGCCGGTCTTGTACTTGCGGCTTTGCTTGGGCGCGACCGCTTCGAGCTCGGCCTCGAACTCCTTTGCCGTAGAACGTGAAGGCTTGGCCGGACCACTGGTCGGCGCCGCGGAATCAATGCCGACCGCGTCGATCACGCGATCCGGGCCGGAGCCGCCGGTGAGCGTATGCAAAGCCTCGACCGGATCTTCTTCCTGATAGTTGATCGTTTCCGCTCCGTGCGCACGAGCAATAGCGAGTCGCGAGGGAACGCAGTCGATCGCGAACACGCGGCCGGCGCCAAGGTGCTGTGCGCAGGCAATCGCGAGCTGCCCCACGGGTCCGCAGCCGAAAATCCCGACCGAGTTTCCGGGCTTGATCTCAGCCATGATCGCGGCCATGTAAGACGTCGGCAGGATGTCGCTCATCAGGATCGCGTTGTCATCATCGATCTGCTCGGGCAGCTTGAGCAGCGTGATCGCCGCGTAAGGAATACGCGCGTACTCGGCCTGCAAACCGTCCAGGCCGCCGTTGGTTTCAGGACCGCCGAAGAACACGGTGCCGCCGAGCGGACCGGCAGGGTTAGCGCGATCGCACTGCGAAAAATAGCCGACACGGCAGTATCCGCAGCGGCCGCAGCCAACAGTGGAAGGGACGATGACGCGGTCGCCGCGCCGGAAATTGCGGACGCTTTTGCCGACTTCCTCGACGATACCGAGAGCTTCGTGCCCGAGGATTGTTCCGGACTTCATACCCGGCACCGTGCCGCGGACAAAATGGAGATCGGTGCCGCAGATCGCGCTCGCCGTAATGCGAACGATTGCGTCTTCAGGGCCTTTGAGGCGGGGTTCGGGAACACTGTCGAGCCGGACATCGCCGATACCGTGGTAAACGACTGCTTTCATACGGGGAAACTCCTGGGGGAAGGGTAGGTTTGTGTGCGCGGCGCGGAGACTTGGCTTACGAGCCGGGAGGGACTCCATGGCTTTGAAGCACTTTCTCGTTTGGATGCGTCGTTTGCAGGTCGCTCGTACTGTGTGCAGGGGGCGGCAACTGTGCGGAACCCATATATCAGATATAAGGGCAGCCGAGGAGGAGCAAGGGCGGGAGAAGGAGTATGATCGGATGCAGATTTCGGCTTTGAATCCTTGTATTTTCGCGTGACCACCTCCTTATGCCCATCAAGCTGCAGCGTTCTGTCTTTGCCGTTTCTGTCGTAATCGCCCTTGCGGTTCTGCTGGGCGGATTTTTACCGGCCAGTGTGCGCGCCGGCGGTTTTTCGCAGACGGACGGCGCCTACAAGCAGATGGGCGTGTATGAGGAAGTGCTGCGCAAGATCCAGAACTTCTATGTGGTGCAACCGAGCCTTCCGGCCGTTACCGACGGCGCGCTGCATGGGCTGCTTGAATCGCTCGACTCGGATTCGAGTTATCTGACCCCGGACGAGTACAAGGCATATAAAGCGGAGGTCGCGACAACGGATTCGCCGAGCGGGGCAAGCCAGGTGGGCTTGCATGTGAGCAAGCGCTACGGCTACGCCACGGTGGTTTCCGTGCTGCCGGGCAGCCCGGCTGACAAGCAGGGCATTGAGGATGGAGACGTCGTGGAGGCGATCGACGGCAAGTCGACGCACGATATGTCGCTCGCGATGATCCGGATGTCGCTCGAAGGGAAGTCGGGCACAGCTGTGTCCCTGGATATGATCGTGCCGGGCAAGGAAGACCCGGTGAACAAGAAGCTGCAGCGCGGCCCGGCGACGACGCCGGCGCTTGGCACCCAGCAATACGATGGCGGGAGCATCCTGTATCTCAAGCCGGTGGTGCTGACCAAGGAGCGCGTAGCGGAGCTGGAAGCCCAGCTCAAAGGAATGGGCAAGGCGGGCAACAAGAAAGTATTGCTGGACCTACGCGATGTTTCCTCGGGCGATGAACTGCAAGGCGTGCGGCTGGCCAATGCGTTCGTGCAGAGCGGTACGATCGCGAGCCTCACCGGTCAGAAGTACCCGGCGCAGACCTTCACCGCCGATGCGCAGAAATATGTAACCGGTGCACCCCTGGTGATCTTGGCCAATCACGGAACAGCCGGCGCGGCGGAAATCGTAGCCGCGGCGGTGCTGGCCGCGAAACGCGGAGACGTCGTGGGCGACCGCACCTTCGGCGAAGGCACCGTGCAGAAGACCATCGACATGCCGAACGGCGCGGCGCTGCTGCTTTCGGTTGCCAAATACAACGCTCCTGATGGCAAGCCGATCCAGGACAATGCAGTCAAGCCGAATATTCCGGTAAGCCTGAGCATCGACCAGTTTCTCGCCGAACAGGATGAGACAGCGGCTGCGCCGAACCATCCGCGCGTGGACGACCAGCTCAACAAGGCGCTCGACGTTCTGAAGGCGAAGCAAAGCTGAGCACACCACCCCTGCGCACTGCCCCAGTCGCACGCCAGGCGTTCAAACGCGAGCGGGAACGGGACCGCAAGCTGCGCCGGGCTGTGCTGATCGCGCTATGTATCCTGGCGGCGCTGTTCGGATCGCTTGGCGGACTGGTGCTGGTGGACTCCGTCGACTTGCCCGAGGTCGCGGAACTGGAGCACTACCGGCCTTCCACGGTCACCGAGTTATATGACGTGCACGGCGAATCGATCGGCTCGTTTGCCTTGCAGCGGCGCATTGTCATTCCCTACGAGGCATTTGCGCCGATGCTGCGGGATGCCGTGATCTCCATTGAAGACAAGGGCTTTGAACGCCACTTCGGCGTGAATGTATTTCGCGTGGTCGGGGCTGCCTACCATGACCTGCGATCAAAGGGCCGCGCACAGGGTGCGTCGACCCTCACGATGCAGCTGGCGCGCAATCTTTTCCTCTCGGACGAGCGGACGGCCGGACGCAAATTGCAGGAAACACTGCTCTCGATCCAGATTGAGCGGACCTTTACCAAACCCCAGATATTCACCATGTACAGCAACCAGATCTACCTGGGCCACGGCATGTACGGGTTCGAGGCGGGCGCGGAGTTTTTTTTCAGCAAGCATGCCGGCGAACTCAATCTGAGCGAAGCAGCGCTGCTGGCCGGGCTGTCGAAAGGACCCGAGGAGTTTTCCCCAACCATGCACCCGGAGCGGGCGCTGCGGCGGCGCAACCAGGTACTCGCCGCGCTGCGCAACGACGGAAAGATCACACGGGAGCAGGCAGGGGAGGCGGAAAACGCGCCGCTCGCGCTGCATCTGCAAGCACCGCCAAACACAGGAGCTCCCTGGTTCGTGGAAGAGGTGCGGCGGCAGCTTGAGAAGCAGCTGGGCGTGGATGTGGTGCATCAGGCGGGGCTGCGCGTTTACACTACTCTCGACATGAACCTGCAGCGGGCGGCAAATCGCGCCGTCGAAGACGGGCTTGCGGCGTATGAACGGCGGCATGGCTGGCGCGGCCACCTCGTCAATTTACGTGCCGAGCATATCGATGCGGAGAGTTTTCGGCACCCGGATTGGGGGCTGCCGCCTTCGCCCGGCGCTTACGTGCACGCGGTCGTGACAGGCGTGAGCGCGGGCGCGGTGCGGGCGCGCATCGGCCCAGAAAGTACTGTTTCGGAAAGTACCGGCCGGCAAGTTGTACTTGCGTCAGCGGATTGGGCCTGGACCGGCTACCGAGGTGCCGCTGAATTTCTGCGGGGCGGCGACATCATTTACGTAAAGCTGGCCGCGCAGTCTTCGGAGGGCTGGCGGGCGAGCCTCGAGGAAGACACAGGCGCCCAGGGCGCGGTACTGGCAATGGATAATGCCACGGGCGATGTGCTGGCCATGGTGGGTGGCCGGGATTTCGCGCTGTCGCAGTACAACCGGGCCACCGAGGCTGAGCGGCAGGTCGGTTCGTCCTTTAAACCCTACGTGTACACGGCGGCCGTGGAAGCGGGCGCGACCCCGGAGATGACGATCCTGGACGCGCCCACCTCCTTCGGCAGCTATACGCCGCGCGATTATGAGGGCAACACCTTGGGGGAGATCACGCTTGAAAAGGCATTTGCCGACTCGCGGAATATCCCGGCGGTCAAGCTGGCAGCCCAGGTCGGCATGCCCCGCGTAGTCGCGACGGCACACCGGTTCGGCATCACCAGCCGCATCCCGGAGTATCTGCCCGTAGCGCTCGGTGCGGTTGAGATCACGCTGGCCGAGCAGGTGGCGGCCTACTCGGTATTCCCGAACGATGGCATGCGCGTGAGCCCGCGGCTGATCCGCAAGGTGACCGATGCAGATGGTGTGCCGGTGGGCGATGCCGGACGCGGAGGGGCAATCGCGGTGACGAACCAGAAAACCGCGCGGACCATGGTGCGGTTTCTGCGCGCGGTAACCGCGCCGGGCGGCACCGGCGCGGAGGCGGCGACACTGGACCATCCGGTAGCCGGTAAAACGGGCACCACCAGCAGTTCCACGGACGCATGGTTCCTGGGTTTCTCGCCGTCGGTGACGTGCGGGGTGTGGGTCGGGTTTGACAGTCGCACGCCGCTTGGCGACGGGGAAACGGGCGGGAAAGCGGCGCTCCCCATCTGGATGGATGTGCTGCGTGTGGTGAATGCAGCGCATGCGGGCGAGCGATTTTCAGGACAGTAAATCTCTAAACAGTACATGTCACGCCGTACTATCGCAGGCGCTATGAAGTGGCCGCCAGCCGCGCAGGCGGTTTGAGTCCTGCTCTCTCTTGAAACTATCCGCGGCTTTGGGAATCCATAAAAGTATATGAGTGAAGCAACTGTTACCACGCCGCGAGTGGTGCTCTACAGCCAGCCGGGCTGCGCCCCCTGTTTCGCCGCGCGCACTTTCCTGACGAGCCGCAAGGTGCCGTTCGAGTACAAGGACGTACAAGCCGACCCACAGGCGTTTCGAGAACTGATGGATCTGGGCAGCCGGTCTACGCCCACGCTGCTGGTGGGCTCCGAAGTCATGATCGGCTTTGATCCGGCCAAGCTGGACGCGCTGTTGCAAGCCGAGCAGGGAACCGGGCGCTAGGTGGTTTCGCGAGAAACGACCTCATGGCTGATGATCGGGATCGTGTTATTGATTGCGGCCACCGGTGCTGACTATGCCGTTTTCCTGTACCGGCAGCGGCACGGAGACGTGCTGTCCTTCACCACTGTGAAGCAATACGTCGCAGTGTCGGACCGCAACGGCCATTACCACTACGAGTACTTCGGCACGGTCGATGTGCCGTGCGTCCAGGCGTTTTTGCCGCACCAGCGCATGCCGCCCTGCTGGTGGGTGAGCGTGCACCACGACGATTGGGAGTAGGCAGCCCTAAAAGTGGTCTCCTTTATGGCTTTATGGCTTCGACTAGCGATCTGAGACCCGCTTCGGCGGCGGGTCTCATCCGAGGCGTCTTCAGGATAGTGAGTTTATAAGACCACTTCTAGCCTGCCAGTTCTTCTTCCTGCGTCTCCGCAACGGCTTGTGCGGTACCTCCGCGCTGTGCCAGGTAATGCCCCAATGCCACGGAACCGAAGCATAGCGCTACCGACAAGAGCACGTTGAGCAGAGCTCGGAACCATGCCCCGCCTCGCGCTAAGTCGAAAGTTTCAAGGCTGAACGACGAGAATGTGGTGAAGCCGCCACAGATGCCTACCATGACGAACAGGCGCACGGTGTCGGACGCAGGATGGCGACCGCCTTGCAATGTAAAAGTGCCGAAAAAACCGATCACGAAACAACCGAGTATGTTGATGCCGATCGTGCTGAGCGGCAACTTAGCATCCCAGCCCAGAGTGAGCCGGATGAGCGTATATCGCAGCAGGCCACCAAGCGCGCTGCCGAGCATGACGGAAAAATATGGACCCACCCCTGCCTCCTGATTTCGCTCCTCGCGGAGCTCAACATCATGGCAGGAGTCATCAGCCATTGCGGCGGTTTACGGGAGACTCCATTCCCTTGCAGATTAGCTTAACACTGACCGGCACCCGCTATTTGCGGGCTGACAGCTCACTCTCCCGCGCATCGCCCTTTTTCTCGTGGTATTCCTGCTCCGTATTGATCTCCCACAAGTTTGACTTATCCATGTTGCCGGCCAGAATGTTATCCACCGACGTCATCGCGGTCAGCATGGAGTGGTCCTGGTTGTTGTATTTGTGCATGCCGTTGCGGCCCACTAGGAACAGGTTTTCGAAACGGTCCATGTAGCGGATGATCTCGGGAAACTGGTCATAGGTGCCGAAGTAGGCCGGGTAGGTCTTGGGGACGCGGAATACAGCGCTGTCGCGAACCTCAGCCGGGTCGAGAATGCCAATTTTCGCGACCTCGGCAATAGCGAACTGGGCGATCTCGGCATCGGGCATGGTCCAGAGCGGATCGGTGTCGTAGCAAAAATATTCGAGGCCGATCCAGATCTTGGTTGGGTCCGCGACCATGTAGGGGCTCCAGTTATTGAAGATCTGGAGCCGCCCGACCAGCACGTCCGGCTCCTGGATGTAAATCCAGGTGTCCTTGAGCGGCGAGCCATCAGGTTCGGTGACGAGCAGCCGGTCGACCAGGATACCGACCGTAATGAAGTCGCGATAGACTAGGCCGTCGGAGATGCGCTGGATCTCCGGCGGAATCGTGGTTTCCCCTCCGATGGCGCGCAGCAATTCTCGGATCGGCATCGTGGAGAAGACGTAATCGGCCGAAAATGTGACAGGCTTCCCCTGAGGGCTGGTCGCTTCGACCGAAGTGATGCGTGCCGATGCGCTTGAGCTGCCATCGGCTCCGCTCTCAAGATGCAATCGAGTGACGCGCCAACCCGTACGCACCTCGCCCCCCGTCTGCTTGATCAGATCGGCTACATGTTCCCAAAGCTGGCCCGGGCCGTATTTGGGGTAGAGAAACTGCTCGATCAATGACGTTTCCGTGTTTTTCTGGGCGATATCCGTTCTGTTGCGTTGTTTGCGGGAGAAGGCTTTCTTAAAAAAGTGCGCGATTGCGCTGCGAAGCGACAAACCCTTGATCCGCTGCGCCCCCCAGGCGGCGGAGATCTGCTCGCATGGCACTCCCCAGACCTTTTCGGTGTAGCTCTTGAAGAAGGTGAGGTAAAGCTCGCGGCCAAACCGGTTGATGAGAAAATCTTCGAGCGTGTTTTCAGGCCTGCGCGGGAAGAGCCGAGCCTTGATGTAGCTGAACCCGATACGCAGGGTGCGAAGGACGCCAAGCCGGCCCAGTGTCGCGCCTGAAAGCGAGAGCGGGTAATCAAAAAAAGAGCGCAGGAAGTAGATGCGGCTCTTGCGCGGACGCACCAGCAGGACGAGGTCGGGGTCAGGCGCGGGAAGGGGGGCTGCCTTGATTCCTGGCTGCTCTGAGAAGCCGCGGCTTGTCATAGGCCGCGCACGCGAACCAATGATCCGCTGCTGATTCTGGTAGCGGATGACGAACTCGCCAGCCGCGTCACTTTCGGCGATGGGCATCAGGGAGGTCCACCAGTGCATTACCCGGTCGGATTTCGAGAAGAAGCGGTGGCCTCCAATATCGATACGGTTTCCGTTGTGGCGGATGGTGCAGGAGATGCCGCCGATGCGGTCGCTTGCCTCGAGAACGATGGGCCGAATGGAGGAGCGGCGGCAGAACTCGAGTGCGGCTGTAAGCCCGGCCGGGCCGGCACCGATGATGATCGCGGTCTGGTTCGTTGCTGCCAAGAAACACCTTGCGCTCCCTCAGGCTGGGGAACGATCTTTTTGATCTGTGTACAGCCCTCATCGGTCACACGGAAGTGCAAGAAGGCCTGCAATGAGGGAGTCTCTATGCAGTGCAGGAGCTGTGTTCTCCATTATAAGGAGAGCCACGGCCTGCTCCGCACAGCCTCACTCTGGGACTCTCCCAGTAGATCTCGACATTATTCACGGAAAGCTGCAACCTTCGCGCAAAAACATCATCAGATAACTTGACAGTAAGCCACTCAAGTGCGATTCTGATGTGGCGGCTAACAGATAAGGCGAGGGCAGAGAACAATGGCAAAGATTATCGGAATCGATCTAGGCACGACTAATTCGGTCGTGGCGGTAATGGAAGGCGGCGAACCGAAGGTGATCGCCAACGAAGAGGGTGGGCGGACGACCCCCTCGGTGGTTGGTTTCACCAAGAGTGGCGAGCGGCTGGTGGGTCAGGTCGCGAAGCGGCAGGCGATCACCAACCCTGAAAATACGGTGTATTCGATCAAGCGTTTCATGGGCCGTCGCGCCAATGAAGTGAATGACGAGATGAAGATGGTGCCGTATAAGGTGAAGCAGCAGGGCGATCACCTGGTGGTTGAGGCGCAAGGCAAGGACTACACCCCGCCCGAGATTTCGGCGATGATCCTGCAGAAGCTCAAGAAAGCGGCCGAAGACTACCTTGGCGGCTCGGTGACCGAGGCCGTCATCACGGTTCCGGCGTATTTCAACGACGCGCAGCGTCAGGCTACCAAGGATGCGGGCCGGATTGCTGGCCTGGACGTCAAGCGCATTGTGAACGAGCCGACCGCGGCGGCGCTCGCGTATGGTCTCGACAAGAAGAAGGATGAGACCATCGCGGTCTATGATTTCGGTGGCGGAACCTTCGATGTCTCGATCCTTGAGGTTGGCGACGGCATCATCGAGGTGAAGGCGACCAATGGCGACACCCACCTGGGTGGTGACAATATCGACCAGAAGATTGTGGACTGGCTGATCGACGAGTTCAAGAAGAAGGAAGGACTGGACCTGCGCGCCAAGGGCAACGAGATGGCGCTGCAGCGGCTGAAGGACGCGGCCGAGCGGGCGAAGATAGAGCTGTCGACAGCGATGGAGACGGAGATCAATCTGCCGTTTGTGACGGCGGATGCGAGCGGGCCGAAGCACTTGGTCGAGAAACTGACGCGTGCCAAGCTGGAGCAGTTGGTCGATGACATCCTGCAGCGCTCGCTTGAGCCTTGCAAGAAGGCGATGGCCGATGCGGGCGTGACGGCTGCGCAGATCGATGAGGTGGTGCTGGTCGGCGGACAGACCCGCATGCCGAAGATTCAGGAATTGGTCAAGGGTCTTTTCGGGAAAGAGCCCCACAAGGGCGTGAACCCGGACGAGGTCGTCGCGATCGGCGCGGCGGTCCAGGCCGGTGTGCTATCGGGCGATGTAAAGGACCTGCTGCTGCTCGATGTGACCCCACTGACGCTGGCGATCGAGACGATGGGCTCGGTAGCGACGCCGATGATCCCGCGGAACACGACAATCCCAACGAAGAAGACCGAAACCTTCTCGACGGCGTCGGATTCGCAGACCGAGGTGGAGGTGCACGTGCTCCAGGGCGAGCGGCCGATGGCTTCGCAGAACCGGACTCTCGGCAAGTTCAAGCTGAGCGGCATTCCTCCGGCTCCTCGGGGGATCCCGCAGATCGAGGTCACGTTCGACATCGATGCAAACGGCATCCTGAACGTGACGGCGAAGGACAATGCCACGGGCAAGGATCAGAAGATCACCATCACTTCGAGCTCCGGTTTGAGCAAGGAAGAGGTGGAACGGATGGCCAAGGAAGCCGAGGCGCATGCGTCCGAGGACAAAGAAGCCCGCGAGGAGATCGAGGCGCGCAACGGGCTGGACTCCATGGTCTACAACATTGAGAAGATGTTGAAGGATTCCGGCGACAAGGTCACCGGCCAAGAGAAGACAGATGTCGAGTCAGCGCTTGCGTCGGCAAAGGGTGTGCTTACCGGCAGCCCGAGCGTGGCGGAGCTGAAAAGCGAGCACGAAAAGCTCACGGCGGCCTCACACAAGCTGGCCGAGGCAATGTACAAGGCTGCGCCTGCGGGTGGGGTACCGACGGATGGAGCGACGGCGAGCGCTGGAACGACGGAACAGCCCAAGCAGGACGAGGGGGTAATCGATGCCGAGTACGTGGACGTCGAGCCCAAGAAGTCCTAACCGGACGGGCGGCGACGCCTTCGGCGTAAGAAGAGCAGGGGCTTCATGCGCTCCTGCTCTTCCGTAATTCGAAACTTTTGAAGTTGAGTGGGTTTCTATCAAGTAGAGCAAACATGGCTGGAGCAGAGCCAGCCGGGAGGGTGAACAGAGATGACAAGTACTTTTTGGCAGTGTGAGCAGTTGCGGGCAGGGCAGGTTTACAGCAAAATGCTGTTCCCTTCGAAAGATGAGGCAGAGAACTTCATGCGCCAGATGCAGCAGCGCCAGCCGGATATTTTTTGGCGGCTGCAGGCAGTGGCGGCAAACGCAATCTGGAACTAATCCATGCCTGAAGGCCACGAGATACACCGCTTCGCCGAGCG
>JAABUX010007198.1_pt1 | contig 13112 bp, 16 predicted proteins | sample 5561851 | NCBI WGS metagenome assembly JAABUX01 (sample SAMN10711883, study PRJNA513361) | rock metagenome | isolation source: Antarctica rocks | place: Antarctica: Victoria Land, Richard Nunatak red sandstone | collected 2016-01-03 | reverse complement strand
AGAATTAGAAAATTAATTCTAAAAGAAGCTCAGGCTCAACTAAAAAAGCGCCGAGTCGGCTCTGATCGGCGTCGGCTTCAGAAATTAACTGAAAAGTTAGGCAACTCCCTTGACTAATTCAGCGGCTCAACCTTTACCCAGACACCGCCCTTACCAGTTGGCTCATGCTTAAGAATTTTCCACCTCAATAATTGCCCAGTTGGAACCGTTGATAAATAACAAATACCTTTTTACAAAAAAAGCGATAAAGATTGAATTTGTCTACTGAAAATTATGACTGAGAATCAGCCAACTGACTACGCTGCTATCGTCCGTGCCGCTACTCAAACAGTACCATCACCACCTGACTGGCTCACCGTTGGGCAAAATATTTATTCCACTCAGCAGGGGATAGGTGAGGTGATCGCCCTATTGGGTAAGCGCTTGATCGTCAAGTTTTTAGAAGAAACTGGCCCTACTCAGTTGGCAGACTGGCCATCCGCCGTGAGTTCTGGTCAAATTCTCCCCAGAAATACGTCTAAAACCTCTGCAATTCGCCCACAAGAGGTTGGAGGAGAGAGCCCAAGGATTAGTTCTGAGCAAATCCAGGCAATTCCTGACCTAACGTTTCGAGCGATCGCGCATGAATTGAGTTCCATCTGCACCACAGTCGCTATCACCAATGGTCAAGCGGGAATACTTCATCCATTGCCAACGTACTTGCCGCCCGTACTAATTTCCGCCCTCAAGCGAATCGGCGTGGCTAACCTCTACTCGCATCAGTTGTCAGCGCTGGAAATTTTGCGCTCAGGGTTGGACTTGAGTATTGTGACTCCCACGGCCTCGGGGAAAACCCTGTGCTACAACATCCCGGTTTTAGAGTCGTGCCTGATTGAACCTAGGACGACATCTTTATATATATTCCCGCTGAAAGCTCTAGCACTCGATCAGATGCGGAAGCTCAAGTATATTGTAGAGGGTCTTTCAAGCGATCATTCGCTCACGATGGGGCTGATGACGGGGGATACTCCAAAAGATGAACGCCAGAGACTATTCATCCCACAGCCTCCAAATATTTTAGCGGTGAGTCCTGACCTGCTGCATCATTACCTCTACAATCTGCGGCGACGAGACGACGGAGAACACTGGCGCGAGTTCTTACGGCGATTGCGCTGGGTTGTGATCGACGAATCGCACACATATGTAGGTGCTTTCGGTGCCCACTTTGCCAATTTGATGCGCCGCCTCCGAGTCGCGGTAGATCGGGTTGGTGGCAACTCCAGCAGAATTCAGTTTATCTGCTCAAGTGCCACTATCGGGAACCCAGAAGAGATGGCACTACGTTTTAGTGGCAGAACAATGACGCCAGAGCGACTGAGGTTGATTCAACATAGCGGGGCCAGTACTCAGGGACGAACCCTCTTATCCCTGGCTCCCAGCAGCATAGCTAATCCTGATGCTGCCAAAATTATTATTTCCTGGCTGCAACATGGGCTGACAGGGATCGTGTTCTGCAATTCTAGGGCCGCAGTCAAAAGCCTGATGGGCATAATCCAGCGCGAGACACAGCGCCTTGGGCTATCCCACCTAGCTCCCCTTGTTGCTATTTTCTACGGTTCGCTTACGGGCTCACGCCGTTCTGAAATTATTGAACACTTACAGCAAAACCGGGTAAAAGTTGTCCTCACAACTTCAGCTTTAGAATCAGGTATTGACTTACCTGAAATCGATGCTTGCCTGCTGCGGGGTTATCCTGGGAGCTTAATGTCGTTTTGGCAACGGGTTGGCAGAGCCGGGCGTGAGCGTCACGGCTTGGTGATTTTTCTGCCAGTGGCTCAAAATCCCCTAGATGATTATTACGGTCACCATCCTGAACAATTGCTATCAGGAGAAGTGGAATCCGCTAGCTTCAATCCAGACTACCCAACCATTTTAAGCAAACATCTTGAATGCAGCTGCGTGGAAAGTGGCATTGCATTGGGGGAATTGAACATGAGATTTGGTGATGCCGCTGGTGCTGTTGCTGACTCTTTGCTGGAACAAAACAAGCTTTACCTTAGCCGTAATAATCAGCTTTGGGGTCGGGGCTATCCACATAAAGAGCTGAATTTAAGAAGCAGCGCCCAAAGCTCAATCTCATTAATTGACAAGCACACTCGAGAAGCATTTGAACAAATGTCCCTGGCGCTGGCACACCGGGAAGTTTTCCCTGGAGCGATTTATACCGCACAAGATGCCGAGGGGGAATTGCTAACCTACCGTTCAGAAAGTTTGAATGAAGAACGGGGGGAAGCGGTACTGGAGTATTTGGGTAAAGATATCGACTTGCTTACCAAGGCAGAAAGTCAGTTAGAGATTAAAATGTTTTCGCCTCTGGCAGAACCAAAAACGATATCGACTGGGATTCCAGGTGCAGAACTTCGCCTAACATTGGCTTGGGGGGAAATTACAACGCTTGTGACTGGGTATCAATTGCTCAACAGAACGTATGGACTGACATGCAAGAACGATTTGTGTTCTAAGTATCGCCAAGCGCTTGAAGGTAAAAACTGCCCGGAGTGTAAGCGGTCTTTACACTCCTCTGAAGTCACCAAGGTCACAGAGTCAGTCGAATTTGAACAGCCGTACCAGACTCAGTACCAAGCGCCCTGTGTCCAGCTTGAAATGAATGGGCCGTTGTCATCTGCGCTTATCGTACAGATGAACAAAATCAAGTCGAAGATGTCAGCTACCTACGGGGATGATATTCCTGAGCATCTGAAACAATTATGGCGCTGCGCTCCTGAGTTTGTGACACTGCACAGCATGTTTCACCAAATTATCAAAGCTGTCCCCCTTGTGGTGTTATCCTCAAGCCTTGATGTCGATGGCGTTGTTGATGACCCAAAAACAGGCACGGCTGGCTGGATATTTGACACCTGCGAGGGGGGTAATGGTACGGCTGAGGCCATTTTCCACCAATTGCCTAAGTTCGCTGCCAAGGCTAGAGCACTGGCACAAGCATGCCATTGTGAGTTAGGTTGTCCACGGTGCTTAACCCAACATGGATGTCCTCAACAAAATGCGGGATTGCATAAAGGTGCTGGCTTGTTTTTGCTAGATGCAATCAGCAATGGGGATCAAGCCCAAACCTGAAAATTAGCAAATAATATCGGCTTATCGACAGCTCCAAAGTCTATTGCTGATGAAAATACCCGATGGGTCATAAAAGTCCCCTCGCTGCTCCAAACTATATTTCTCTTGCCCTTTTAGCAATAGCGCCAACCAAACCTCAACCAAAGGCATTTCTAGTTCTTGCTGCAACTGGTAGAGGGAAACGGCATCATTCCCACCGGCATCATTCCCACGCTTAAGCTCAAACCATTCTGATAGAGCTTCTGCCCATTCTGATACTCGCTCCTTTTCAGCCAGTTCAACCGCCAACTGAAGAGCAGCTTTTTTAGCTTCGCGAGCTGTCGATAAAGCTATATTCTTATCCACTGGTACTACTATAGAGCTGACAGCATCAGGAATCTCCGACTCTTGGGTCTCCGACTCTTGGGACTCTAACACTTCATCCTCTAGGGTTTCCATCAGCTCCGACAGATTGACCGACATTGACTGCCGCATCAAACCATTCAAAAAATCATCTGACAGAATCGGCCCCAAGCTTTTATCCTTAAGCTCCAAACTATCTAAAATCTCATTGGCCCGGAGCACATAAACTTCCACGATTTTGGCTACAGCCTCTCCCGCCACATGCAGCTGCTGGCTAAAGTCAATTTCTGCTAACGACAGTTCTAACAGAAGCCAAAGCTTAGACAAATCAGCAGCAACAGGAGCGGTTTTGGCAGTTTTAAGCTCTTGCCAAAGCTTAAGTTCTAGCTGATGAGCAATGGATGGCATAGGGGCTTTTAGTTTCCGCTTTCCTTAGGATTTATCGCTTTCCCCCAAGCAGGGAAGTACCTTCAACGGGCAAGAAAGAAGTGGGCAGAGGCCAGGATCAAGTTCCACAGTGGCGGCAATCCCAGTAATTGGGAGCTCATACTTGCGGGCGTACTCCTTAATTCGTTCACGAATGTAGGTTTTCACGTCCCCTTCAGTCCAACCCAGGGTATGAACTGGTGGACTCGATTCTCGTTTTTGCTGCCCCACCCACAACTCCGAACCCAGGGCATGAAGTTGTGAGTCCTTACGCTGGCGGTAAAAATGAATCACCACCGCAGGAATTGAAGGAATAAGAATCACTTCTTGCTGGGACTCCGACGCCTTCTCTCCTTTGTACTTGAGGCGGCGACTGCGGTTATACCGCTCCCGGTGACGGTAGTAAGTGCGGCGTTTGTGGCAGGGTTCCCCTGACCAGCAGCCATCCCCTGAAGGCCCGTGTTTTTCTAGAGCCTGCTCAAGAGTTAGTTTGCTACATTGTCTACATTTGTCACGGGTATGGGCAGGCATGGTGTTACCAAAGCATCTCTTTGTTTTGTTCGAGGGACTTAAGTAAAGCACAAAACCGTTGGCAGTCCTGCCTCAATTGTTGAATTATTAATTCTCCGATCTGTGCCAACTCTTGCTCAATATCACGCTATCAAGACCGCCACTTTTGTCACAACTCCATACCTTGCTCAATGGCTTTAAGAATATGGGGTCTGGCATGTTGTACTTCCACTAGATCGATACAGAAATCATGTCCCCGCTCGATTGCTGCTCCGGCTCTAAACAAGTCTTTTTCTGGCAATTCCCACACAGCTAAGTCGATATCCGAGCGCCAAGTCATCCGCTCGTGGTTCAGCATTGAACCAAACAACACCACACGAGTCGCCCCAAACTCTTGCTTGAGAATCCCCGCACACTTATGAGCGACTTTTAGACCCAGAGATTGACGCTCCCTCATTTGGAGCAACATTTGAGGACGCTCTTGCTGCGCCGCTAGCACGCGAGCCACAATTTCTTCTTTAGTCTTTTCATCAAGGGGAGGCATAGGTGTAAAGGCGGTTTGTTCTAGGCTCGCGTCCGACCAACCTCAGTTTACCACGCTTATTTTCGTTAGAGTTTCGCTAGAGTCAAAATCAGCAATTTTGCTCAAATTGAAAGTATGATTATTATAGTAATCTTACTTTCGCCATGTCTGACCCCTTTTTTACCCCAATTTCTGCCGAGTCACGGATTTCTGCCCCTTCTAGCTCTTTAGAAGGGATGATTGACCTCTGGGTCCATGGGAAGTCCCCCCATACCCAGCGTTACTATCGACGGGAAGCCGCTAAGTTCTTGGCTATGGTTGGCCTTCCGCTCGAACTGATCACCCTGGCTGATGTGCAGGCATATGTCACTGTGCTGTCAAGAAGTGATTTGGCCCAATCGAGTCAATCACAAGCTCTAGCTGCAATTAAAAGCTTGTTCTCGTTCGCCCATCAAAAGACGGGACTTTTAAGGGTCAACCCTTCTGGGCCAGTTACAGTTCCCAGGGTCAAAGATGCCCTAGCCGAGCGAATTTTGTCGGAATCTGAGGTGCTTTTGATGATTAGTTTGGAGCCGAACTCACGTAACCGGCTGATGTTGAAGCTTTTGTACGTCGCTGGACTGCGGGTATCGGAGCTGACTTCTTTAGAGTGGCGCTCTCTACAACCACGGGAAGTCGGAGGACAGGTGCTGGTCTACGGGAAAGGCGGCAAAACCCGCGCTATCAAACTACCCGACAAGCTTTGGAGCGAGTTACAGGCGTTGCGAGCAGATGCCTTGTTAGATACTCCTGTGTTCTATAGTCGCAAACAGCAGGGTCACTTGACACAAGTCCAGGTTAACCGGATTGTTAAAGCAGCAGCATTGCGGGTACCAGGACTAGACCCTAAGACAGCTTCATTAGTATCACCCCACTGGCTGCGCCATGCTCATGCGAGTCATGCGATGGATCGAGGTGCTCCCGTTCACCTGGTTCAGCAAACCCTGGGGCATGCGAGTGTCGCCACGACCGGACGCTATCTTCATGCGCGACCGACTGATAGTTCCAGCCTGTATCTAGAGATTTGATTTGACAGAGCCGCTCGTTGGTTTTTTCGAGGGCGCTAATTCAGAGGAGGATTCATTGGCAGAAATTGCCAGGTTCAGCCGACTCAACAGGCGATCGCGGAAAGTCCGGTACATCCCGTAAACGTCTGCCAGTCGGCTGACCAAAGTAGGCGTCTCTAAACTGGGCGGAATCTCTATTTCTGCGTCCCAGCTCACTTCATCGTCAATGTAGCGCTCGCTCAATTCGGCTCTGAACAGGTGCGCTGTTCCGCCGCAGAAGACGATCTCATCTCGATCTAGGGGCAGAATTTTATCAATCCACCTAGTCAGGGCGCGGAAATATTCACTCCGGGCCAGGTGCGCGGCTCTTACCATCTGCTCTACGTCTTGTTCTTTTCCGGCTGAGGACGTACTTCGAGCCAATTTCAGGAAGGGTCTACTTTCTAGTGTTGCTCCGGAGGACACAAGCGCGGTTATGATTCGATCTTTTGGCTGGTCTGAAGTGCCTGAAGTCTCGCGGATAAATATCTCCACCAGCTGGTTGCAGCCCAGAGCTGACGTGATTCCCTCGCCCACCGACCCTTTATTGGCTATCAGAATGCTGGCATTGCGGTGGCCAACCATCACAATCGCCACCACCTTCTGCTTGATTAAATCCTTAAGCAGGCGACGGCGGTGCAGGTAAATGCCGCCACCTTCCGGCTTGCAGTCGAAGAATTCCAGCTTAACTTTGAGGCGACCGCTGGGAGTCAGGAAGTTAGACAGGGACTCCTGCAACGTCTTTTCAAACCGCTTGGCATCGTTCTTGTATTCCCCAGGGGGAAGTAACGCCCCGATCGCAATCCCAAAGCGATTACCCAAGTTCAATCTGTAGCTTAAGACCCAGACAGCAGCCAGGGTTTTTGTAACTGCGTCTTCCCATTTCAAGGGGTTCAGGTCAGGGGTAGCGTGGAAGCGCTCTCTTGCTAATGCCCCAATTGCATAGTATTCAGAACCCGCCGCTATCCAACACCGATTCTCTGGTTCCGTGGTTCCCATTGTCCCAGCCTCGTAGGCGTCAATGGATTGCTTGTCCACCGGCTCTACTTCCGGGTCTAGACATATCAGAATTGGTTTGCCTATCCCGCCAAGGATTCTTAACCCAATCCCTCTTGCTCCTGACCCGCCAAAATCAATCACCAGGCTTGCTGCCGGGTTTATCTCTTTCTCTTTTTCCATCTTTGATTTATTTATTTGCCTGATTCCATCTAAGCCTACCGGAGACTGTGATTGCCCGAGAGATTTTCTCTTCCATTATGGACAACCCACGCTGAGTGCGGATATCTGTCGGACTCGCACTCATCAAAAGCATAAAGGCTTGCTGTGTCCATAATGTCTGGAGCTGTTGTAAGCCTTCACACTCTGGCGTTGAGAATATGATCAAAAATCGTTAGCACCCAACTCGTCATCTAATTCTTCCGGCGTTTTTTCCCGCTCTCTACTCTCTACTACTACAGGCGAAGCTGCACTCCTGGTAGAGTACGGTACTTGTGTCTCCAGGTCTGACCCGACTTGTTCCAACTGCAACACTCTTTTGATCAACTTGATCTGCGACTCCAGCTCCCCTATCGCCTTCCATCCCACTGACCGCAGCACCGCCTCATTACTTTCACCCAGATGAGCAAAAGCCAATGGCATCCAGTACGCCCTACACGCCTCCATCACCACCTCGGCTGAGCTCAGCGTCGGGTGATTCATCATGTATTCCACCAGCTTCCCCTCTCCCTGCTTTCTACTCTTCTTGAGTCGAAGCTTTAATTCTATTGGCTCAGTTAAAGGCATAAATACTTACTCAAACTCCTACTCATTGGGGTGGCTAAAGAGCGGCAATAACTAAGTTAAACCCCTAAATATAGATATTGGGGTGGACTATTTAATAGCTGTGACTGATAGTTTATGTCACCAGGCACACTGCATAATATCCTTGATTCCACTCTTATCACAAACAATTTACACCCTTTGCCACACCCAAATCAGCACTAATGCCACTGATTCACTGTTAATTCCAACCGCCCATCTACTCCACCATAAGCCACCTCGATGCCGATTCCAGCCACCTCGATGCCCGGACACTCAACCACGCCACGAGCACAGAGCAGCGGCCCAAATCCCCACCCAGATGCCCCACGGCCTTGATGCCCCTAGAAAAAAACCCGACAAAGTGGACAGACATTTATTCCCATTACTTGTTGGTGGTATAGATAACTGTGTAGATAAAGGGATGGAATGTTGTCTGAAAAATCAGGGCAAAGCCTGGATTAAGTTGATGGTCGCAGCATCAGCAAAAGGTGAGATTGAGGCTTGACCATGATTTTTGGCATCGGAGAAGAGCGTCCACAATGTCCGTGTTGATTGTAACTATCGTTTTGAGCATGAAAGAAATAACACGCCGAAAATTCATCGGAACTGCCACCCTGTCAGTGGGTTTTGCGCTCGCAGTGCAACCCATTTCTGCCAAAGTCATCAACACCGATGTCTTGGGATTGGTAGCTGGGTCAGTCAAAATTCCCGTCAAAGATGGCCAAATCCCTGCCTATAGAGCAATGCCTGCAAAGGGTTACAAAAAACCTTGACATTACTGGGCAACCCTCATTTAGGGGATCTGTGGGTCACGTAAGAATTGCATGTTGTTAAGGGTTGCCCAGTAATGTCTAGTCATTCCTCGGGGGAGGAAATTTCCCTCTTGTCCTGGTGATCCATGAAATCTTTGGCGTGCATGAGCACATTCAGGATATCTGCCGTCGCTTGGCTAAGTTGGGCTACATGGCTCTAGCTCCAGAATTGTTCGTGCGCCAGGGCGATGTCTTGAAGTTAAGCGACATCGAAAAAATTCTCTCATTGGTAGCCAAAGTGCCAGATGCCCAGGTGATCTCTGATCTCGATGCCACAATGGACTGGGTTTTTAAGTCAGGTATGGTTAATGCTGATAAGTTGGGGGTTACAGGCTTCTGCTGGGGCGGTCGCATTACCTGGTTGTACGCAGCACACAATTCCAAGCTTAAGGCTGGCGTAGCTTGGTACGGGCCACTAGTGGGCAATGCCACCGAACTTAAACCCAAGTATCCTATCGATATTGCGTCGGCACTCACTGTCCCCCGAGCGAAACACTGGACATTACTGGGCAACCCTCAGTTAGAAGATCTGTGTGTCTCGTAGAAAAGCATGTTGTTAAGGGTTGCCCAGTAATGTCAAGAGTCTTTGTAACCCCATTCTCGGCCTCTACGGTGGCAAGGACACGAGTATTCCCCTTAATACGGTGAAGCAAATGCGCGATCGCCTTAAGCTTGGTAGCAGCAATTCCGAAATCATCGTCTACCCCGATGCACCCCACGCTTTTTTTGCCGATTATCGCCCCTCCTACCGCGAGGCAGAAGCCAAGTCGGGCTGGCAACGTCTCCAGGCATGGTTTAAACAGCATGGCGTTTAAGACAACTAGATCTCTCCAAAAATGATCAAATTCTTTCTGGAGCTGAGTTTTTTGTTGACACTCCTCCGGTTTCTAAGCAAAGGATTCTTGGTTCCCTGACAATCCTTGCTGAGACAGATTCACTCTAGCTCAATCTCGTCAGCTTCTTCATTATTATTGAGAGTCGTCACAGAATTAGCAGAGACAACAGCTCCCGTTTCGAGTTGATGACGGACTTGAATTTCAACTTCTCGCGCTACTTCAGAATTTTCTTCTAGATACTTAATCGCATTGTCCCGACCTTGGGAGATATTATCGCCCTTGTAGCTGTACCAAGCTCCCTTACGGCTAATCACACCAGTTTCTTCCGCCAAGTCAACCACACAACCCAAAGTCGAAATCCCCTTGCCAAAAATAATGTCAAACTCGGCAACCCGGAAGGGGGGAGCCACCTTATTTTTGGCAACTTTGACTTTTACTCGGTTCCCAAATTCTTCTGTACCTCTTTTAAGAGATTGAATCCGGCGAATATCTAAACGAACGGAGGCATAGAACTTCAGGGCATTACCGCCAGTTGTCACTTCTGGGTTGCCATAGGCGACGCCTATCTTTTGACGCAATTGGTTAAGAAAAACCACAGTACAGCCGGACTTGCCAATGTTCCCGGTGATTTTACGTAAGGCTTGGCTCATTAAACGCGCCTGAAGGCCCATGTGGGAATCTCCCATCTCGCCTTCAATTTCAGCACGGGGAACAAGTGCTGCTACTGAGTCAATCACCACGATGTCAACGGCAGTAGAGCGCACCATCTGATCGACAATTTCCAGTGCTGCTTCACCAGTATCAGGTTGAGCGATCAGAAGGTTCGCGATATCAACGCCCAGCGCTGCGGCGTAAGTGGGGTCAAGAGCATGTTCTGCATCAACAAAGGCTGCTGTGCCACCGTTTTTTTGGATTTCTGCCACCGCATGGAGTGCCAATGTTGTCTTGCCAGAACTTTCCGGGCCATAGATTTCAATCACCCGCCCCTTGGGTAAGCCGCCACCTAAGGCTAAATCCAAAGTCAGTGCCCCGCTGGAAATTGTTTCCACCCGCATTCGGGTAGCATCGCCTAAGCGCATGATGGCCCCTTTGCCAAAAGTGCGTTCAATCTGAGTTAGCACCATGCTTAAGGCTTTTTGTTTGCGATCGATATCAGCTGTTTGATTCGCCATCGTAAATCTTGCCTTGAATTGTGTAGAGCCTTTCCCCGGCTAGACTGAGGATTAGCTGCAAAGCTAATCCTCAGTCTAGCCGACATGGTACATTTGTACCATGTTATCGTTGACGAAGCCTGTAAACTGGGACTCTTCGAGGTTCAGATTTGGAGGAAGTGCCTGCACTCAAGCGACTGGAGAACATTATGTTGGCTCGATTACTTACTCTTTATCCAACAGGTTGCCTCATTTCTGATTTACTGCAAATCTATGAAGGGAAATTTGTGGTGCGGGCCGAAGTTCAAGTCGAGGGCATCACCCGCGCTACTGGAGTGGCTTGTGCAGAAACCCTGGAACTGGCGGAGGACCGAGCCAGAAGTCGAGCGCTGATGGTTCTGTTACCTGATGATAGTGCCAGCATTCAACCAGAGATACCATCACGGCATCCGAGTGGGACGAGTGAGGCACAACCAGTGGTGAAGCCATCATTGCCATACTCTGAGGCAGAAAACAAACAACCTAGTGCCGATACCCCGTCATCTGCACGGAATAGCTCAACAAGTTTGCCAACGGTAGAGGAACCAACATTGACCCCAAACGATCTACCCGAATTGGCAGTGGAAAACTATAGCGCTCCTATGGCTGTGGCTCATGTGACTCCTGTGGCTCATGCAGAGGTGGCTGGCGACTTTCTGGCTCGCGCGTATGACCCCCAGCAAGAATTCTCTGAGGAAGTGGTGATCCCTTTTGGTGATGAAGAATTCTCAGAGTCTTATGACGAAAGCTACGAGTCAAATATACCAGAGCTAGAGTCAGAGCCAAAGCCAAAGCCAAACCTAAAGCCAGCCGCAGAGGTAACTGAAGCATTCGATTTGTCTGATGCCATAGCCCCAACCAGTATCCAGCTAAAACGACTGGGTTGGAATAACCAACAGGGGCGCAAATATTTGGAGGAAACTTATGGGAAGCGATCGCGCCACGAACTAGATGATACCGAAATGCTTTCATTCCTCACCTATTTGTCATCCCAGCCTACCTCCAGTCAGTAACGTGATCCCCCGCCGTCCCACATCTGCCGCCCATCTGCCCGACCACCCAGTTGCCTGAAAAACATTCATACCAGCCACGAGAGCTGCCGGATATTCAACTGCCCATCTGCCAACTACCTAGCTGCCTCACTTCCGATTCCATCTGCCCAGCTACCCAGGTGCAGATTCCATTTGCCCAACTGCCGGACATCAACTGCCGAGTCCGTTCTAACTTCTGCCTCCCGTGAGCCAGAAGTTAGATGCTTCTGGCTCACGGGAGGCAGCTTCAATATCTTGCCAGAGGTCGAGTTATAGATATTTTGCAATTATTTGCATGAGCGTTTTACATTACAGGAGGGTAAGAGTATTTACATAATTCCGTAGAAAAGAGCTAGGCTGACCATGATAAGTGACTAGAACATGTCTCTTCGCGCGTGTGGCTGCAACGTGTAAAAGGCAACGTTCTCCATTCACAAAATGGGAATAAGATGTATCATCAGCACAACTATCCAATCCTACTTTAAGTGGCAGTAAATCAGCGTTTAATGCTGGCAGTAAAACATAGTTAAATTGCAAACCTTTAATGCGATGCATCGTTCCTAATCTGACTCCCTCTTCAAGTAGATTGTCTGGCTGGTTCCGTTGTATTCGTTTTACAGGAAAGTCCATACTCTTGAGAGCGGTTTCGCTCGTTTTAGGAGGCGATCGCTGCTTAAGTGCGGTAGCAGCGTGCTTTCTGGGTGGGTTAGGCTATTTTAGCCTGATAATGGATTTGGTAGTTGCTGAACAATTCGTAAGCAGCTTTAGTTATGCGTTCAATCTGGTCGGCATGGGGAGGTATTGTAGAAAAAAACCAACTACCCTCGCCATTTTTGTAGTAAACCATACCTCCATTTGGGTTAACTTGATCCCAGCTCCATTCAACCATTACAGCCTTAAACTCGTAAAACTTGTAGCCTTCCTCGTAACATCGGCGTCTAATCGCGGGGGTTGGACATTCAGTTTTGTAAGGTTGAGTAAAACATAGGTGTAAGGTGAAGTGGTATGGTTGATCAAAAAAAATCACAATTTCGTCATCTGGATTAATCCATGTTTTCCAGTCTGACCAACACTTTCCATAAGTTGTTATCCGTCCTTTAGAATGTTCCACAAAAAGAATTGCCCAGCCGTCAACGAAGATCTCTCGCTGCGTACTAATAAACCCAATACACGGCTGGGCAATTCTTTATGAGGAGTCCTCTTACCCATGGGGAATTCTTGTTTGTAAGCTGCGTTCAAAACTTTAAGATTGTGAATTACTGGATAGAATTTCAGCATTGGTAGTCTGGTAGAGCTACCCTTTTATACTGGCTCGATGTAATACCATTTCAGGAAATTCTTGCTACAGATAAAGCCTTAATTATGTAGTCCCAACCTGTCACAGAAGCAATGATTTCTTCTGTCAAAGTGTTCATAATTTCACTAACTTTCTCTTTCAATTCA
>JAABUX010007197.1_pt1 | contig 13113 bp, 11 predicted proteins | sample 5561851 | NCBI WGS metagenome assembly JAABUX01 (sample SAMN10711883, study PRJNA513361) | rock metagenome | isolation source: Antarctica rocks | place: Antarctica: Victoria Land, Richard Nunatak red sandstone | collected 2016-01-03 | reverse complement strand
AACTTTATCCGATCAATCCCGATCGAGAACCACCGCCGTGATCGATTCGTCACCGGGCACGACGACCTGTTCGAGGCCGCCGCCGACAACCGGACTGATGAACACGAATACGAGAGCACCCAGCGCCGGATGCGCGACGCGGTGAAGGGGATGCTCGGTCGCCTCGATGATCGCGAGCGGCGGATCATCGTCAGCCGGTTCGGCCTCGATGGCGTCGGCGAGCAGACCCTGGAGCAGTTGGGCCGCGAGTTGGGGGTAACCAAGGAGCGGGTTCGCCAGCTTGAAGCCCGGGCGCAGAGCAAGCTCCGCAAGATCGCCGTGGAAGAAAAGGTTGAGCAAGCCGTTTCCTGATCGGTAGCTCGGCCGATGTGATCGATCTTCGGGGCTTTCGACATCCGTCGAAGCCCCGGGTCGCTTTCGAAGATTTCGTTATGATCCTCAGTGTCGGTCGGCGATGATCGGATCATAACATCCCGAATGCCGCCCTCCTCGGATTCGCCCGCCATGATCGTCAAGCAGGGTTTCTTCAGCGGGGACGGCGATTGGCGCATCGCCCTCGACCACATCGTCGAGACGTTGCGTGAGATGAGTCGGCAAGATGATCCGCAGGCGATGGTCCGGGTTTATGGCCAGCAGATGCGGCGGTATCAGCCCACGAGCGGCTATATATCGCTGAGCCGCCGGGGGCTTTCTTTCCCGTACTATCGGATCACCCGGTCGAGTCGCTGGACCGAGGTGATCAACCCCTGGAAAGAGGTCGATCGCCTGCCGGTCTTGTCCGGCGGCTTGTTGGGGGAATTGATTTACGGCGATGTCCCCCGGGTCATCGACGACATCCGGGTGGCCGACGACGACCCAGGCTTCGAGTACCTCAAGGGACATCGCTCGCTGCTCGCGGTGCCGCACTACCACCAAGGCGTGGGGCAGAACATGGCGATCATGCTCCGCGACGAGCCAAATGCCTTTCCCCCCGATCAGGTTCCTGACTGGGTTTGGATCAGCAACCTGTTCGGCCGGGCGACTCAATCGCTGGTCCTGGCGGCCGAGTTGAAGCGAGCCTATTCGCTTGTCGAACGCGAGCTGGAGATCGTCGCCGGCATCCAGCGCTCCCTCTTGCCCAAAAAAGTCCCGGCGATCCCCACCCTCGACATCGCCACCTTCTACGAGACGTCGAAGTGGGCCGGCGGCGATTATTACGACTTCTTCCGGCTCCCCGAGGGGAAGTGGGGCATCCTCATCGCCGACGTCAGCGGCCACGGGACCCCCGCCGCCGTCCTGATGGCCGTCACCCACAGCCTCGCCCACGGCCACGTCGGCCCGCACGACCCGCCCAGCGTCCTCCTGGAACAGGTCAACCGCCAGTTGGCCAACCTTTACACCACCGATAATGAGGCGTTCGTCACCGCCTTCTACGGCCTCTACGACCCGGCGACCCGACTCCTGACCTATTCGAGCGCGGGGCACAACCCCCCTCGCCTGATGCGGTGCGACCAGGGGTTTATCGAGTCGATCGACGGCGCCCGGAGTCTCCCCTTGGGCCTCCTCGCCGAGGAAGCCTACGAGAACGCGACCCTGGACCTCCACCCCGGCGACCAGATCACGTTCTACACCGACGGGATCACCGAGGCCGCCGCCGCCGATGGCTCGATGTTCGGAATGGGCCGCCTCGACGCGATCCTGTCCCGCTGCGGCGGGAACGCTCAAGACCTCGTCAACGACGTGGTGGCCGAGGTCCGCGCCTTCACCGAGGGGATCTCCCCCGCCGACGACCAGACCCTGATCGGCGTGGTCGTCTCCTGAACCGAGCCGAGTGGCATAGGGTCCGTCGATGGCCATCAGCAAGCAGGGGAGGCGCAGCCTTGAGGTCGAGGGACGTTTCTACGTCTGGTACGTTGGCGAGGACGATGACTCTCCGGACCTGATCTTGCACGTCATGTCGGTCGACAACCGGCTCATGGTCCGATACCACCTCAACCAGCCCGTTGAGCCGTTCTTGATCGTGATCGGGCGCGAGTTCGCCGGGTTGGCCGATGTCGGTGGGTGCTGGCGACGCTTCCGCTGCCCGCGATGGGCGGCGTCCGGCACGGTTGGCCCGGGCGAAGTCCGCCACCTGATCGAGTGGTGCTCATCGCCCGATCAACCCCTCGTCGAGGTAGATGACACGGGTCGCGCGATCGGTCAAACGGGAGCCGACCGGCTCGGCTCGTGAGTTGCGTCCGGGCTGGGGATTGGGGTTTGATTCGTTCCTCGCCGCTCCCGGGAGTGTTCCGCCCATGCTCGTCCACATCGTCGCCGACTACGGCGCGGGGGATCTCGCCTTCGCCGAGGTGGCCCAGGCCCTCCGCTTGCACCTGCCCGACGCCGAGGTCGTCCTCACGCCGGTCCCGCCGTTCGCCACGCTGGCGGCGGGCTTCTGCGTCGCCCAACTCGCCAGAAACCAGGCTCCCCCGGGGACGATGGTCTACCACAACGTCGCCCCCCGCGAAGACGACCCCGCCGTCCGCGAAGGGAATGCCGGCGAACGCCTGGCCTTCGCTCGGCTCAAGACCGGGGTCCGGGTCGTCGGAGTGGCCGCTGGTTATACCTACTCGTTCCTCAAGGACGCCGCCGAGGAACTCCGCTGGGTCAACTGCGCGGCCCAGGGATCGCAGTTCCGCTCCCGCGACGTCTTCCCCCAGGCCGCCGGCGCCATCGTGCTCGGTGCCCCCAACATCCTCGGCGACGTCATTAACACCGCCGAGTTCCCCGACCTCCCCGCCGCGGCCGTCGCCTATTTTGATGGCTACGGCAACATCAAGACGACCATCCCCGGCGCCCAGGCGGCAACCCTCCAAGAGAAAAAGTGCCGCGTCCGGATCGGCGAGATCGAGCGCGAGGTCGTCGCCGGCGACGGCAGCTTCTCGGTCGAGCCTGGCCAGATCGCCTTCGCGCCGGGAAGCAGCGGCTGGCCCCTCGAAGGCGGGGGCGACCACCGCTGGGTCGAACTTTTCTTCCGGGGTGGCAACGCCTGGGAAGAGTTCGGCCGCCCCCAGGTTGGTACACCGATCGAGATTATCCCGTCGCGTTAATTGGGACGGATTCCCGCTCAGTTGACGGCCCCGGCGGCTTTCGTCGCGCTTTGCCCGGTTTGCCGGAGTAAAATTCGGTCGGCGACCAACCACAAGACCTGCCCCAACTCCCCGGCGACCACTCATGAAGCGCTACTTCGTCAACCACGCCGACGGCTTGACCCGCGACTCCGCGTTCCCAGAGATCGTCGACCTCCTCCTCAAAGCAAATCTGATCAGTGGACCCGACGATCGGACCAACGTCACCGTCCGGGCCTGGTCCGGCGAGGTTGTCAAACGGAAGTTCCTCCACCTGTTTAAGCGGCGGGACGAGGCGGAAGCGTTTTTGACCCGCCTCAAAGCCACCCCCGACGACCGCCGCTGGGCGATCTTCGAGGTCGATGTGGTCGGTCCCGTGTCCCTGATCCTCCACGTCGACGAACTCGACCTCCCCGACTGGCCCAAGGTCCGCGAAATCCAGGCGAGCGACTACGTCGACCACCTCGGCGACGACGCTTTGAAGATCCGGGTCGTGCTCGAACCTCGCCCGGACGGCGAAATTTACCCTTACGAACATCTTAAACCGATCTATAAGTTAATCCAAGACACGTTGCGGGAGGAGGGCATCACGTTGTTTCCCTACATCGCGTTCGAGATTGCCGAAGACCCGATCCTTCAACCCAGCGTCGGCGGAGGCTGATCTTGGAGCTTCATGAAGAGTTGCTCGATCAAGCCAAATATCTTCGGGAGCGTTATGCCCAAACTTCGCACCAAGCGGATCTGCGGCGCGCGACCGCCTCGGCCTACTACGCCTTGTTTCATTTTGTGATCGCGGCGGCCTGCCGCCGCTCGCTGGGAACCGACCCGCAAAGCGAACCACTCCGCCAAGTCATGGCCCGAGCCTTTGTCCATGAGGAGATGGCGGCCACATCCAAAACATTCTTGTCGGGGACATTGCCCGACAACATGCGGCGGTTGTTTCCAGTGATCCCGGAGGATCTAAAAAACTTCGCTGATGCGTTCGCTCGTCTACAGGACCTCCGCTACTCCGCCGATTATGACCTGGCGTTTCTCATGAATCCACAAGACGTGGCTGCTTCGATCAAGACCGCCGAGGATGCTATCCTGGGGTGGGCGAACATCCAGGACCACCCAACGACGCACCTGTACTTGCTGATGCTCTTGGCCGGCAAGCAGATCCGGGCCAGGAAGTTTGGCAATCCCAGCGTGTCCTGATCCAGGCCCGAGGCTCATCTTTTTCCGAAGGAAGAACCGCGTGGCGCGACATCAATACTCCGGAGGTGGCCCGAGCAACGCGGGACGCCCCGCCGCGATTGGGTGGGCGAAGTTGACCTGGGACGACCTGGAAAGGTGGGCCGGGAGCGGTGCCGTCCAGCGAGGCCGAACCTACCAGCGCGGCGGTCGGGTCAAGGACCTTGAAATCTCCCAAGCTGGCAAGCTCCTGGCGACGGTCGAGGGGAGCGCGCGGTACACGACCACGGTCAGCTTGGACACCGACCGGATGACACCCTGGCTCGAATCGAGTTGCACCTGTTTCGTGGGGTTTCATTGCAAGCACGCGGTCGCCGCCGTGGCCGAGTACCTCGCGGCTCTGGCCGACGGGCGCGACATCCCGCTCGCCGACGAGGCGGACCCACGCTGGGCTATCCTTGAAGGGGTTGGCGACGAGGTGGGGGCGGAGCGAGGTGAGGACGAGGACGACGATCCCGCCGGTCAACCGGGCCAGAGCGGGCGCTCGACCGCCTGGGACGCGAAGATCGAGCAATACCTCCGGGCGAAGCCGCGGGGGGAGCTGGCCGACCTGGTCTGGATGATGACGTGCCGGTATCCCGAGGTTTACCAGGAGTTCCGCGAGCGGCTGGCCCTGGCCGAGGGGGATTCCACCCGCCTGATCGCCGAGGCCCGCCAGGAGATCCGCCGGATCACCGCCCAGCCGGGTTGGAACCGGCACTACAGCAACGAAGGGTACACCCCGGATTTCAGCCCGATCCGCCACCGCCTTGAACGGCTGGCCGAGCTTGGCTGCGCCGACGAGGTCGTGGCGCTTGGGCGTGATCTGCTGAAGCGGGGGATCAGCCAGGTGGGGGAATCCGACGACGAGGGGGAGACCCTGGCGGGGTTGGCGAGTTGCCTGCCGGTCGTCTTCGGGGCGCTGGCCGCGTCGAGTCTGTCCGGACCCAAGCGACTTCTGACCGCCATCGACGCCGAACTCGGCGATTCGTGGGGCGTGGTCGCCCGGGCCGACGCCGTCGTCTTCGACGCCGTCACCGAGCCGGCGGACTGGTCGGCGGTGGCGGACGCCTTGATCCGTCGGCTCGAAGCGCTTCCCCAACCCGACGACTCCGAGGAGGCCGGCTTCACCGACCGATACGAGCGTGACCAGCTCACGGACTGGATCGCCCGGGCGCTCCAAACCGCCGGCCGCGCGGCCGAGCGGCTCCCGCTCTTTGAGGCCGAGGCCCGGATCAACCAGAGCTACGCGCGGCTCGTCGATGACCTCGTGGCAACCGGCCAGCCCGAGGCGGCCGAGCGCTGGGCCGCCGAGGGGATCGCCCGGGTCGGCGACGAAGCCCCGGGGGACGCCGACCACCTCGCCAAGGCGATCGACGCGATCGCCCGCCAGCAAAAACGCTGGGACATCGTCGCTGCGCACGCCGCCCGGTCGTTCTTCGATAACCCCACCCCGGCGACGTTCGACGCCCTCATCCAAGCCGCCAAGCAGGCCAAAGTCGAGAAGCCGGTCCGGGCCGCCGCCCAGCACTTCCTCGAAACCGGGATCGGCCCGTTCTTGGTTCTTCAACCGCCCCCAGCACCCACTCCGCCGCCGCGCCCAGCCTCGTCGCGGTCCGGTCGTCGCCGATCGCCGAGTCTTCCGGACCCCACGCCGCCCGCCGAGCCACGCGCGGGGCTGGCGATTGACGAGAAGTGGCCGCTACCGCTCCCCGACTATTTCGTCTCCCTCCTCACCCGCCCGCGGCGGTATCGCGACCCGGCGCCGCGCCCTCACCTCGACGTCCTCCTGGAGATGGCGCTGGCCGCCGGCAAGGCCGAGGACATCCTCCACTGGTTCGATAAGCTCCGCGTCGCGTCGGAGCGACCCGGATCGTGGGGTCGGGCCACCTCGTTCATCGACCGGGTTGCCACCGCCGTGGTGAGCACTCACCCGGAGCGGGCGATCGAGTTCTACCGGGCGGGTCTGGACGAATCCCTCGTCCCCGCCCACCAGTCGTCCTACGAGGCCGCGATCAACTTCCTCAAGAAGCTCCGCCCGATCTACGACGGACTTGGCCGCGTCGCCGAGTGGACCGTGCTGGTGGCCTCGACCCGCGAGGCGAACAAGCGGCGCCGCCGGTTCATCGAACTCCTCGACCAGCTCGCCGCCCGCCCGATCGTCGAGTCGCCCCAGTCCAAGCGGAAGTGACCAGACCGGGTCGTCGGGGCGTCACCCCTGGCGGTACCGAACCAGCGTCACGGCCACCCGGGCACTCGACCGCTCGATCCCCTCCCGCATGATCCGCTCGGCTTCGCCCGGATCGAAGCCCCCCGAACCGGCACCGAGGATTGGGAAGGCGAGGGATCGCAAGTTCCTCTCCTCCGCCAAGAGCAAAGCATTGGCCGTCGCGTCGGCGATCGAGCGGCCCGAAGCCCGCCAGAGGAGGTTGATCGCGGCGACGTGAATAATCGCCCGGTACGGGAGTCGCCCGCTCGACGTCGCCACCGCCCCGCCCAGCGGGATCGGCCCCAGCCGCCCGAGTTCGCGGAACGGAGCCAGCCCACCCCGCCGCTTGATCGCCCCCGAAACCCCTTGAGGGAGCAGGAGCCACCACGGGATCACGTTCCGATTCCAGGCGTTGACGATCGCCTCGGTCGGCTGGTCGAGGAGGTCGCCGGTCACGATCGTCAAGCTTGGCATGACTGGCACCCTATCCCTGATGAAGCAAGGAACGAGTGGAAGCTCCTCTCTCATCCAATCAACACTGGGCGCCGCTCAAGCGGAGATTGAACTGACCCCGATCAGCCCCACCAGCCTGGTCTCATTCAGGGCTGCTGGCTGCTGGCGATCGAGCTGTCTCCAACATCATGCAAAGCCGGCGCAGCTTCAACGAATCGTCGGTCGCCGAGTGCAGCACAGTCCCCCCAGGACCCAACATAAACGGCCTCCAGCGGTAATCCGCCTGCTGAATCTGGCGGAGCAGATCGCGGAGTTTCCGCCGCACCTCATCTGGGAGACTAGCCATGTAAGATGAGAGATTTAAGTCAGGATCATCCTCTCTGATGAGGTCGGTTAGTAGACTGTTGGCGACCTCCGGCGCGGTGATCACCCCTCTTTCGTAGAGCGAGAGCAATTTGGCGGTATGTGACAACTCCATGACGCTTACCTCCGATTGGTATCGTGGACTCACCGCTCGCCCCAGACTGTCGGGTGACCAACCACACTTTGGTCTCTGACGAGGCGGGCGTCAAAGTCCGTGAGCCGCTCCAAGTAGGCACCCCTGGCCGGATCTCGCACGATCAGATAGGGCAGTCCAGCCACCTCGCGGACGCCTTGAACGAGGACGGCGTGCCCCTCGTCTCCCTCGACCACGAACGCGATGAAAGGCTGGCCGCTCTCGATTGCCTGTACCAGATTACCTCGAACGAGTCGCAAGCCGGTAGGCTCAAAATTGCTATCGATGAATCCGATCGCATCAGCGGTGCTCAAGCCCGTGGGGCGGAGATGGCAGAAGCTCAGGGTGGTTGAGGCCCGACCCGGGGAATGATGCTCAAGCAGCATATCCAAGGATGCCGGAACACAAGTGTTGTCGTAAGATTGTCGGGTGACAGCAATCTCATCCAGAGGAATACGATTCGAGAAAGGACTCGTCGGACCGCCGATGAATCGGCCCTGCCGGCTATGACTGGCTGCACTGCGGAACTTTTCGAACCATGCACGAAAAAATTTCAAATTCAACATAAATTAACTCATTATTTTTATATACTCACCAAACGGCTCCTCCGATGAGTTGGCCCACAAAACATGACAGGTCAATCGCCTCGACGTAGCCCAAAAAAGATCACAAATGCGTATTTGAGGACAACATGATCAACGTTTCTATCTAACACATAGTATACTTCAAGTATTCGAGTTTGCCAACTCGAATTGAGATTATTTTTCTAAAGGGGATAGATTCAAACCAGTTCGGTTTTCCAAGCCACCTCATAGGTCGTGCGAGGGGACACTTGCAAGGTCGCGGCGAGTCGGCTGATTTTAGTCGGTGCAGGTGCCAGCATGTCGGACGTTTGGGCTAAGGGTCTGCTCCGATTCGGCGATTCGGCTCCTCTATCAGCGGAACCATAGCCGAACCGGGCGATCTTGGCTAGGATGACGGGGGACGACGAACGGATGCGTCCCGACGGAGCGACGCCCCGCAGCCACGAAGGCCCCATCGAGTCGGCACCCGATGTCCACCATCATCGCCCCTCCGCGTGCTTCTAATACGGTCTCCACGACTGCCCGCGACACCGCGAAGCCAGCGGCGAACCAGATCACTAAACTCCACGACCGACTCCAAAAAGAGACCACCTGCGAAGTCCGGTTCGATGAGGCCGGTCGCTGGCTGTATGCCACCGATGCCAGCCTGTACCAGATTGAGCCGGTCGGCGTGGTCTTGCCGCGAACGGTGGCTGATCTGGTGGCGGCGATCCGGATCGCCGCCGAGGTGGGAGTTCCGGTCGTCCCCAGGGGCGCGGCGACGAGCCTGTCGGGGCAGACGATCGGCGCCGGTTTGATCCTGGACCTGAGCAAGTACCTCAACCGGATCGGGATCGTCGACCGCGACAAGATGACGGTGAAGGTCGAGCCGGGGGTCGTGCTCGACCGGCTCAACGCGCACCTCCGCCCGCTCGGCCTGATGTTTGGACCCGACGTTTCGACCGGCGACCGCGCCACGCTCGGCGGGATGATCGGCAACAACTCGGCCGGGGCAAGGTCGCTCAAGTACGGCAAGACAGTGGATCATGTCCGGTCGCTCGACGTCGTCCTGGCCGACGGGACGCTGGTCACGCTCGGGCCGGTGGACCAGGAGGGGCTGGACGCCCTTTGTTCGCAAGACTCAGCGATTGGACGCCTTCATGCCAACGTCCGCGCCACGGTGGCCCATCACCAAGGCTCGATCGAGGCCCGCTTCCCCAAGATCCTCCGGCGGGTGAGCGGGTACAACCTCGACGAGTTGATCCCCGGCTTGCCGGTCCGGGCGCCGGGGTGGGTGGATGAGCCGTGGGAGTTCAACCTGGCGAAGCTGATCGTCGGGTCGGAAGGGACGCTGGCGACAATCGCCGGGGCCGAGATCCGGGTGGTGCCGATCCCGGTGGCGCAGGGGCTGGTGATCCTCTCGTTCGCCACGATCCCCGCCGCGCTCGACCGCCTGGCCGAGATCATCGGCACCGGGCCGGCGGCGGTCGAGATGGTCGACCAGATGATGCTCGACCTCGCCGCGAGCAACGCGGATTACGCCCGGAGCCTCAGCTTCGCCGAGGGGCGGCCCGCCGCCGTCCTCGCCGCGCAGTTCTACGCCGATTCCGCCGCAGAGTTGGCTGACCGCGCCGAGGACCTGGCCCGACGGTTCCGCGGGCAACCGGGGGTCCTGGGGGTCCGGCAAAGCCTGACCGAGTCGGCCAAGGACGACTTCTGGAAGATCCGCAAGGCCGGCGTGTCGCTCCTGATGGGGATGGTCGGCGACGCGAAGCCGGTCGCCTTCGTCGAGGACACCGCCGTCCACCCGGCCAAGCTCCCGGCCTTCTACGACCGGTTCGCCGCCATCTTGGCCAAGCATGGGACGTATGGCGCCTGTTATGGTCACGCCGACGTCGGGTGTTTGCACATCCGCCCCGTCATCAACGTCAAGACCGCCGCGGGGGTCGATCAGCTCCGCGGGATCGCCGTGGAAGTGTCCGACCTGGTCGTCGAGTTCGGGGGGTCGATGAGCGGCGAGCACGGCGACGGCCTCGCCCGGAGCGGCTTCAACGCCAAGCTGTTCGGCCCGGAGGTTTACGGGGCGTTCCAGGAGGTCAAACGCGCCTTCGACCCCGAGAACCGGATGAACCCCGGCAAGGTGGTGGCCTCGCCCGACCCCGGCTCATCGCTCCGGATCGGCCCGAGCTACCGCGCGGTCGAGCCGATCGAGACCGCGTTTGATTTCGCGGCGCAGGGCGGCTTCGCCCGCGCCGTGGAGATGTGCTCGGGCGTGGGTGCTTGCCGGAAGACCGGCGGCGGGACGATGTGCCCGAGCTACATGGTCACCCTCGACGAGGCCCAGACCACCCGCGCCCGCGCCAATACCCTCCGGCTCGTCATGGATGGGACGATCAAGGCCGACGGGCTGGCCTCCCAGGCGCTCGATGATGCCCTCGACCTCTGCTTGCAATGCAAGGCGTGCAAGACCGAGTGCCCATCGAACGTGGATATGTCGAAGCTCAAGGCCGAGTACCTCCACCAGAAATACAAGACACGCTCGGTCCCGCTCGCCTCCCGGTTGATGGGACGAATCCATCAGCTCAACCCGATCGGCTCGGCGACGGCTCCCCTGGCCAATGCCACCCTCAAGAATCCGGCGTTCCGCTGGCTGCTCGAACGGGTGGCCGGGATCGACCGGCGGCGGACCTTGCCCTTGTTCGACGCGAACCACCTCCGGAAGTGGTTCCGAACCCATACCCCCGACCCGCGCGCCGGGTCGCGCGGACGGGTGATCCTCTTGGATGACTGCTTCACGACGTACAATACCCCCGACGTCGGCCGAAGCGCGGTCCGGGTCCTCGAAGCGAGCGGTTACACGGTCGAGCTGGCCGGTCTCCGGTGCTGCGGGCGGCCCGCGATCTCGAAGGGGTTGCTCGACCTCGCCCGCAACCTGGCCCGCGAGAACGTCGCCCGACTGGTCGACGCCGCGCGGGCGGGGGTCCCGATCCTCGGGGTCGAGCCGAGTTGCTTGCTCACCCTGGTTGACGAGTACCGCGACTTCCGCCTCGGCCCCGACGCCGACGTGGTGGCCCGGGCCGCCCGGCTGGTCGACAGCTTCGTGGCCGACCGCGCGAGCGTACCCGACTTGCCGCTCCGTCCCCGCGCGGGGCAGGTCTTGCTCCACGGTCATTGCCAGCAAAAGGCGCTGGTCGGCACCGCCGGAACGTTGGCCGCGCTCCGGCGGATCGACGGGCTGGAGGTCAAGGAACTCGACTCGGGTTGCTGCGGGATGGCCGGTTCGTTCGGCTACGAGTCGGGGCACTACGAGACCAGCGTCGCGCTGGCCAACCGCGTCTTGCTCCCCGAGGCCGCCCGGCATCCCGCCGCGACCCTGGTTGCCACCGGCTTTTCATGCCGGAGCCAGGTCCACGGCCTGGCCGGGATCGACGCCCGCCACCCGATCGAGATCCTGGCCGACCAGCTTGAACCGCCCCTCGGTTGAGGTCGAGCAATCCCCCATTCATCGCGCGGTGGCCCAGGACACGAAAAAACCCAGCCGACGCTCCGAGTGAGCGAGGCTGGGTCAACGTGTTGATCTGATCAGCGACCGATCCGCGGAATCGAGCTTACTTGCTCAGGCGGCGACGGCGGGCCGCGAACCCGGCGGCGCCCGCCAGGCCGAGGCCGAGCAGGACGACCGAGGCGGGTTCGGGAACGGTCGCGACCGACAGCGTGCCCGAATCCGAGTACGAGATCCCCGTGCTGCTGCTGTTCGCATTGAAGGTGAGGTTGAAGCTGGCGGCGCTGATCGGCCCACCGCCGAAGTTGGTCCCCGGCGCGAACGTCCCCAGGACCATGAAGACCCGCGCCTGGTCGCTCGAAAATGTCGTCATGATCGAGTTGGCGACAAACGTCCCGAAGGCGGCGTTGCCGAAGGTGAACGTGCTGGGAGTGGCGAGGGTCAAGATCGCCGCGCCCAGGTCGATCTTTGAACTCGGGGTGGTCAGGAAACTCCCGGTTGAAGCCGACGTCGTCGTCAGGTCGCCGAAGTTGAACGACGACGCGGTGGACAGGGTGCCGCCCCCTGAGATCGTCGGGTTCCCGGAGTCGGACACGCCCTGGGTGCCCGTGCTGAACGCCGCCTGGGTGGTGGGGACCGCGGCCAGCATCAAGCCCGCCAGCGCGACGACGGCTGCGATTGGGGAGAAGCGGATCATCGGAACGAGCTCCTTTTCGGGGGACGCGAACCTGGGCCGACGGGTGCTGATCGCCCCACCCCGGTGACACGCGGGTGGAGGCGATCAAAACCAAGACGACTCGGGTTGGACGGTCGGCTCGCCTTCCATGCGAGTCCACCTCGTCCATCGCTGGGTCCAGGGACCCAATGAACATCGCGGGCAGTTTACCTGGAGTCAAAATCCTGAAAAGCCGAGTTTTGGCCAAAACTTCCCGCCATCCTGGGAAGGTCCCGGTGTCGGGTCACGCTGGCCGATTCGGCTTGCCCGCGCGGTATCGGCTCAGGGCGGATTCGAGGTCGCGGCGCGACCGGGCCGGGTCGTGCATGGTGAACTAGAAGCCAACGCGCATCTGGTCGTGCTTGATGCCGTCGATCCGCCAGGCGATCGGGGCGAGGGTCGGGAGCTTGAGCGCGGCCTCGACGGCTTCGATCGCGTGGGGAAGGTCGCCCAGCTCGGCGTGGGCCGCCGCCAGAGCGGCCAGGGCGTCGGGGTCGGTCCCGCGCGTGGTCTCATCAGATAGGCTCGTGGGAAAAAGCGCGGATCGTGTCCAGGTCGAGGTCGACAGCGGGCAAGGTGCCCGAAAGCCCCAAGCATGTCAATCCGACCCGACCTCGTCCGCTCACCGGGATTTCACCTGTGGCCGACCCGGCCGCCAACCCGCGGTCCTCTTGACTTCGGAGGCTTTGGTGGGCGGAATGGATGGATGCGGGCCTACCACCTGGCCGCTTTCCTCGCCCCCTTCGCCCAGAGAACTTCCGCCGTGGCCGAGTCGATCGAGTGCCCTTCGTGCCGGAACGCCGTTTCGCTCCGCGACCTCCGCCCCGGGCGGTTCCGGATCGCTTGCCCGGAGTGCGGCGTGGGCTTGTTTCTGACC
>JAABUX010007194.1_pt1 | contig 13116 bp, 10 predicted proteins | sample 5561851 | NCBI WGS metagenome assembly JAABUX01 (sample SAMN10711883, study PRJNA513361) | rock metagenome | isolation source: Antarctica rocks | place: Antarctica: Victoria Land, Richard Nunatak red sandstone | collected 2016-01-03 | reverse complement strand
CGTCATACGATAGCGTCGATTCATCACTGTGGTCGTCGCGTTCTGCCGCTACCAAAAGCCTATCACCAAAAGCCTGTCACCACCGATACTTGAACGAGTTTCCACCACCACCACCACCACCACCGCTACCGCTAATCACTCACGCCACTTCATTACTTCTACGCTGCTACATACCATACTCCACACTACCCTGCCGCCTTCACCTACCCGCACTTCTCCCATCCTCCCCTTCAAATACCTGTACCCTCGCCGCCAACCCACTCCCCCTCTCACCACTCCTCCTACACAATCCCCCCGCCTATCCATAACCACACCACTAACCCCCCTCCCCTCACAGGCGGCAAAGGAGGAAAAGGCCTCGGCAAAGGCGGCGCTAAACGCCACCGCAAGATCCTCCGCGACAACATCCAAGGCATAACCAAGCCCGCCATCCGTCGTCTGGCGCGTCGGGGGGGTGTGAAGCGGATTTCTGCCAGTAAGTCATACCCATTTTCCCCTTCACCTCTTGCTGTCCTTGTTGGGGTCTCGCTGTGGCAGATGGCTAATGTAGGTATATCTGGAATAGTGATCTACGAAGAAACCCGCGGCGTCCTGAAAACCTTTCTCGAAGGCGTCATCCGCGACGCGGTCACCTATACCGAACATGCGAAGCGGAAGACGGTGACGTCGTTGGATGTGGTGTATGCGCTGAAGAGGCAGGGGAGGACGCTTTATGGGTTTGGGGGATAGATGGGAGGGGCTTCGGGTGGGATACCCGGTGGGGAGAGGGGAGGGGGTGCGGAGGATTGCGTGTGGTGGGGTGGAGTTGGGAAGAGAACTTATGATGGCGTATACCAGCTGGCGTTTGGATAGGGATTCCATTGGGTGGATGGGTATTTGCTATATGCATGGTGGGATAGCTAGTGTTATCATGCATGATATTTCCGAATTTGCTCAATTGTGAATACTACATCATCACCAGTGCCCCGATCCTGCTAATAGGAAATGCAGTGGGCAGTCTATATTACCGGTGTGCAGCTCTAGAGATAATCATAGACAAGTTTTGATCAATACTCGACATAGCCTAATTATATCTAAGTCTTGGTCAATACTTTCCATAGCCTAATCAACTGCTCTCGATTCTTTTGACGCTCACTACTGCAATATATATACCCGAATGAGTGTCCTTATGTATATGGCTCTTGCTTCCTTTGAGTCATCAATGTTTCATGTCATGAGGCTAGAGGCCGTAGCTGATTCTCAAATTCATCGATAGAGCGACAAGAGATGAAGAATGGTGCATATGTGCAACAGGATGGCTTGGTCTAGATGCACGAATGGAATGGAATAGAAGCGTTGAGAGGATGATTCAACTTTGACGACAAGTCATCGGTGCGGAGAATACATATGATATCTCATTCTCGTCATATTCTGATTGTCGAGAGGCTATGTGGACTTGCTCTCGTCGAGGTCTTTTCAGTAAAGCTCTAGGCCAGACATTAACTACATTCCTCTATATACCTATCTTGTGGTCTTTCCTGATCAGCAAAAGGACGCTATTAGGCTCCACACATTGCCCATCGATTCCACTGGTATGCCACTTCCTGCACCAATCACGACCGCATAATGACAAAGATCGGAATGGTGAGACAGTTCCGAAGCCCGTTTACTCGTACGCTGTATATTTGGGGGAATCCTCTATTCCTAACATTGTCACTGGCACGACCTGTGGAGATGATAGGGCCGTTAAAATAGACTATCACATCATCTCCTGGGACTGGAGTAATATCTAAACCCCCATCGGCTCCTTCGGCGCAATTTCGGTGAGCGAAACAGCGCTCTCGTGCGACATTGGGAGCATTTCCATTGCTGATTATTGGGACTGAAGGGCCGAGGCCTGGTGCAAAGCCAAGCGTCAGCTCGTTGTCCTTACTCTGCATCAATGCGGCGGTGAACCCTATGACGACATCATGGAGAGCTTTGCCTTGGTCAACAGGAAGGTTCGCATTCACAACGCTCATGATGCTATAACTCTTTTTGCCAAAATATGGTGCAGATATCCTTCGTCCTCTGTTTTAGCAGGAGCCGGCAAAGGCGCCGTAGTAGGGTATCTTTCGATGTTTCTAGAACATACTGGTGCCCCTTATGTGCAATTCTGGCATGACAATCCGTCCTTCATAGCTTCTTTTCCACTGCAGTATTTGTTGACTACCTTCATCTCAGCAAGCATTCAGCTCTAACACTGCATGTCATGCCCACACACCAACATTGAGAGAAATTTCCGTTTCCAAGCAAAGATGGCACTCAATCATCGAGCGCCGAGAGGGTCCAGAGATGGAAAAGGCCCCATTGTGACTTTAGACAGCTGCAATCGCACCTATTAAGGATGATGGAAAGTTATGGACGCCATGCTTGATGTGGAAAAGGGCTCCACTTTGTACTCAAGCTGAAGTTGTCTCTCGTCACTTATAGGTATTACCGAATCGATAGGGCTCGTTATCGAGATAAATTCCATTGGTGACCCTCCAGTCACGTGGGGTCCTTGCTCAGTTTGCTGCTGACCTCAGAGACCAGTCTATGACCGGCTTTGACGACTGTTTCCATACCATCCCTACCAGCAAGAGCAGCATGCTGTGCCTTCTCCTCCATGTTGCTCATAACTTCGCCCGCTTGCTCCTTCGCCGATGCAGCCAACTCTTGAGGACTTGGGTATCTTCTCAACAGCTTTAGTACGGTGTAGTACAACCGTATGACAAGCTTGTGGACGGCTTCTTTGACGATCATAGTGATACCATGGCTGAAAAAGCCCTTGAGCACCTCGCCGCCAAGCCCTTCATATAATGCACTGATGCCTTCGGTCTGGATGACCTGAAGGATGGTAGTGAAGACGTTACTCGGTGGTCTCGTTGTCTCCGTCGGATCCGTTTTCACACTCGTTGATCGTGACACTTTTGTATGTGAGACTTGGAGGCGAGACTTCGCTAGCGAAAAGGGGTACGTTATCGACGATGCGAGAGCTTTGCTGACTGCCGCCAACAGGAAGGTCGCTTGCGCAGAGGGATTTTCACGCTGACTACGTGGAAGGACGGCGCGCTTCAAAGTCTCGAAAAAGAAAAATGTGAGAGAAGGGTTCAGCGTCAGGACCAGAGACGCAGAGTAGCCCGACCAGAACCCTCGGAAGCCTTTCTCCTCACGTATCTGTAAAGCAATGGAGCGTACGGAGCCATGATCCATGGTTTTCCCGGGCGCTTGACCTGAGAGCATGGAAGAGGTTTGTTTGCGTGTCACAATGTTGGCAATGGGCGTAGTGAGGAACTTGGAAAAGGCACCGGCGAGGAACCCGACGCTGAGCTCGTCCAATACAGGAAGTTGCTTGCTGGACGTGTTTGCGGATCGGATACGTGACTGCCGGAGGAAGTTGTAGGCTAGGAAAAAGAGGAAGGAGTCGGCTATTGTCTTTGATGTGTCCGAAATCACTCCAACGTAGAACCCATGAAGACCTCCTTCTCCCGCATATATCTTTTGAGCCGCATCTCGTATTGACGCATACTCCTCTGGTAGGGCGGAACTGGCATTCTTCCGGAGCTGCCTCTGTATTTGCAGGCGTGTGACAATCAGGGCGAGTGGATATGTGCAAATATTGGATATAGCAGCACCTGTGGAGCCGGCGACGGCATGACCGAGTGCTGGTAGGGCAGGGCCCCCAAGAAGGGAGACTGCCTTCTCTGGAGCCTTCTGGATCTTGTGGTAGAGGTCAAAGGCATCCTGGAACCTCACGTTAGTGCGTCACTCATGACGTTGAGTGAGACCCTACAAGTTGGCTGTCGTATAGTTGGGTCATTTCTTGGGTCGTGATTGAGATTTTGAAGGGAATTAAGCAGGCATGAAGAACGAGGAATTATTGTGAATGAGTGGAAATGATCAGTCGGCATGGAAAGCAACCACCGATATCCGCCAAGCCTTGAAATTACTAGCGCGCTCTCCAGGCCGAGGCTTGCGATGGTGACAACGTCTATATCGCATTGTAAATCTGACTATTCATTATAGACAATCTATAAACCCTTCATGAGCTCTTGATCCTGCATGACCATGTAGAGGTCTATTGCATCCGGCGAGGCCGTTGTCTCCGTCCTGAGATGCGCAAAAGTTAAGCCTTCTGATCTCATCTCTCCAAGGAGAATTGTTCCCAATTTCATCCCTCCGCACCAAACACACTTCAAATAGGAGCAAAGCCTAGTAGAGGCGAAAACTACCAAAAATTGACGTCGAAGGACGCATACATTCTTTTCGACACCTGCAGGATTTGAACCTGCGCTCACGAATGAAACAGATATCAGAAGGAATTCGAGTCTGTCGCCTTAACCACTCGGCCAAAGTGTCATGCTGTAGACGGAAAAACGCCTATGTGAATTTATACTGTCATAAGTGCAAGAACTAGATCCAAAGCGATTCGTGCCAGCTCGTCTACAAACCGTATGCAGAATATATCTTAGAAACCTGTCCGTTTGATCGTGGTACAGACGAAGTGTCAAAACAGATCTCCGCTTGGTAGGGGACTGCCCATAGAATAGCTTCCGTACTTCCGCGCCATCAACAAAGGGCAACCATACGGCTTCTTGACCTGCTTCTCGAGCTAGCTGACCCAATTTTGCCGCTCAGCCTCTTCTGTCGAGCTCCCTGCACTCCATCAGCGTCTTTTAGGCCATTGGCGAGATAAGTCGATGCAACCTCTGCCTTCTCACTTGATCCCTTCGGCCTTCAACCTTCCCACCTCTGATCCAAAGCCCCCGGCAGGATGTTTGGAAGATATTTGAAAGGGAGAACAAGAAGGCAAAGGCCGTCTTTGAGACCTTGGAGGATATCAGATTGCTGTCGAAGGATTTGGTTGTCGATGTTTTCTGCTGCTATTCGCGAAATGGTCTACTTGTTCGCGAAAAGATATATACCCCGCTGCTGCGTTGGTGACTGGATGCTGTGGTTGGCGTAGCTTATCATACATCCTGTCTCGAAGTCGTACCATTCAGTCGAACATGACATCTTGTGGCTGAACAGGAAGGCAATTAGCGATGTCCTCAAGTAATGACTCTTGTGGTCCAGACTTTGCATATCTTGCATATCAAGCTGTTGAGATCGGGGGTTAGGCGTCTCTGGCTGCGTCCGCTTGAAAATTTGGTACAGCCGTACAGTATTCTATCCGATGCAAGATACTTTACTACGTGTGCAAGCTTACAGCGCATTGTCTGGCCATCTCGAACTATCACAATGTCAGCTTAGATCAAATTTGCTGTGTCCGCTGGCTTACCTGTTCATCTGTTCGACATACTAAGGTGCGGTGTCGAGCGCCATCGCCGCTGATGTCACGAACAACGCCCTCTATGGAGTTGACGTTCAGTTGCTGATCAAGTTCGAATCCCAAACATCTACACTTATCAACAATCCTCGTCCGGAGCAAAGCTCCTTTCTCCCCGATACCACCAGCGAAAACCAAGGCGTCTACTTGGCCCTCTAATTTGACGTAGTAGCTACCAACATATCCTATGATACGGTCGACTAGGATGTCAAAAGCGAGCTTGCATCGCGGGTCCTCGGATGACGATATTTCACCAAAGTTTGTAGTACCAGTCAGGGCCTTCCAGCCTGACTTTTTGTTGAGGATCTCTTCCGCCTGGACATGTGTCAGTCACGGGTTCACGCGTGGATGTCCCATTCAATTTTGGGTCTTACGGTGCTGATATGCATCTCCTTGGTGCTGCCGGGACTCGGATTTCCTGCTTCATGCGTAAAGTGGAATATCAGACTACAATGCTGTTAGCCGAGTCCGATGCACCAGAAATAGCGAAGGAACCTGGGATCAAGGCTTCCACTCCTTGTGGCTCCAGGTAGACCCGCCAATGGTGTCAATCCCATGCTGTTGTCCAGTGATCTGCCTTTGTGCACAGCACACGCTGATGCGCCACTACCAAGGTGTAGTGCGATTATATTGGTCTCACTCTGAGGCTTCTTCAGGTAGTCAGCCACAGACCTGGTGATGAAAGCATGGCTTATGCCGTGGAACCCATATTTCCGCAGCTTGTTCTTCTTTGCAATCTCTGGATCGATAGGATATGTCCTGATGGCCTCGGGGATTGTGGAGTGGAAGGACGAGTCGAAGTATGCAATGTTTTTCGCGTTCGGAAGAGCCATCGTGCAAGTTTTGATGATGGCGAGAGCGCTGGCGTTATGGAGTGGTGCCAGATCCGTGAGGTCCTCGAGATGGTGGAAGGTATCCTCATCAATGACATGTGCCGCTGGATAGTCTCCTCCGTGGACCACGCGGTGGCATGCATGCGTGATATTATCTCTGCTCGATATCTCCGAAAGTCCCTTATCGTTCACCAGATGGTTCAGTATATGTTCGCAGGCATCCTCATTCGACTTTATACCCTTTACTTCCTGGTTTTTAATTTCCTCAGAACCGCGCTTGTAGGTCAATCTGGCTGGAGGCGCAGTAAGGCCGTCAATGTGCGAATTGGCAAGCAGTATCGGAGACTTGTCGGGGGCATCGGATCTGTAGATGGAGACTTTGACGGAGGAGGATCCGGAATTGATGGAGAGGATGATGGCCATGGTGGTGGAAAAAAGGGTTCCGAGCAATTGAGGGCGGAATTGTCTCGAAACTGCTTGCCACCGTGGCGATTATCAGGGTTTGGGCATTCAAAGGCAGCTTGCTTGAGCGTCAGTGTCGTTGTGGTTGTGTTGTCTCATGGATCAGGTCGCGTACAGAAGTCTTGGCATTCGGACTAGATCTGATTGTGGTCTAGTGTAACATTCGTTCGTGTGTCACTAGCTCGTCACCCGCGAGACTAGTAGAACTAGTTTAATCGATAAGGCTAGGGGGAGGTTATCGATAAGCTAAGCCTTGGTTCCGAGCGTTGAAGGACTGCACTTTATATTCCATTGATCATTTGTGATGAGGGACTACATATATAGATGCCCGTGCAATAATTCGAGTCTTTGACTGGACGATGGTATTGATGGAATCAGATGGCATTCAAGAAGCGTCAGTCAGCTTTAAGAGGAAGACGCACTTAAGGTACGGTAAGGTACTATGTAAAGTGGTGCCACTGTGGTCCGACTGTGATGTCACTTTCAATTTCATCGACGGGACCAGCTCCGCCGCGAACCGCGACCACAACTAAGTCAGGAGGGTAATCAACTCCGAGATGAAGGGAAAGAGGAAGAAAAAGGATGAAGCATCGAGATCGCTCGCATCTCTAGCTGACTTCCTCTTTCACCTCCTCAATGATTTCTCCTCCTACTCTCCTCTTCCCTCACATCAACATCAATCTTGCAACTCCTAACATTACCTCAACCCACTCCATATAGCTATCTTGAAGTCGGTCCACATCGTCAAGATGCCAGGAGAAGAAATCGACCGCCCTAATCCTCAGCCTCTGCCATCCAACATCGACGACCATGTCTTGTCACTGGCCGTCGAGTTGGCTCTGACCAAGCTCGATGAATCCACATACGAAGGACTTCAGGAGTTCAGGCGCGCTGCCAACTACATTGCCGCCGGTGAGTGTTCTCGGTCTATGGAACTGTTGTCACTGAAGCTGGCTGACTGACTGGCTTGCTAGCCATGATCTTTCTACGGGACAACGTCCTACTCGAACGCGACCTCAAGTCCGAAGATATCAAACCTCGGCTGCTCGGTCATTGGGGTACCTGCCCAGGTCTGACCCTGGTATACTCTCACCTCAATCTCCTCGCTACGCAGAGGACGCAGGACATCATCTTTGTCGTTGGGCCGGGCCATGGCGCGCCTGCCATCTTGTCAAGCTTGTGGCTCGAAGGCTCTTTGGAAAGATTCTACCCCGAATACAGCAGAAATAAGGAGGGATTAACAAATCTCATTACAAAATTCAGCACACCAAGTGGTTTGCCCAGTCACATCAACGCAGAGACGCCAGGTGCCATACACGAGGGTGGAGAGCTTGGCTACGCTCTGGGCGTTGCTTTCGGTGCTGTGATGGACAAGCCGAACCTCGTGGTAGCTTGCGTAGTTGGGGACGGAGAGTCGGAGACTGGACCAACGGCGACCGCATGGCATGCTGCGAAGTACATCGACCCGAAAGAATCGGGTGCCGTCCTCCCAATCGTTCACGTTAATGGCTTCAAGATTAGCGAGCGAACAATCTATGGCTGTATGGATGACAAGGAGATGGTCACACTGTTCACCGGCTATGGATACCAGTGCCGCTTTGTGGAAGATCTGGAGGACATCGACACCGACATGTCTCGATCAATGGAATGGGCGTTGGATGAGATCCATAGAATCCAGAAAGCAGCAAGGTCTGGAAAGCCAATCATGAAGCCCAGATGGCCAGTGTTGATAATGCGGACACCAAAAGGGTGGGGTGCACCGAAGAAGGTCCACGGACAATTCATGGAGGGGTCGTTCCGTGCACATCAAGTCCCTTTGATGGCCGCCAAATCAGATTCTAGTGAATTGAAAGACCTCCAGACTTGGCTCCAAGGTTACAGACCCGACGAACTCTTCCATAAAGATGGCACTATCATGCAATCAATCTTGGATATTATTCCCAAAGAAGACAGCAAAAAGCTTGGCCAGCAAATAGATACTTACGGCTCCCACGAGGTCCTTAATCTTCCTGATTGGAGGAAGTACGCTGTTGAGAAAGGAGGCCAGGCTAGCTGTATGCTAACGATCGGCGAGTTTCTAGATCAGACGCTGGTGGACAATCCTCGCAGCATGCGAATCTTCTCGCCGGATGAGCTCGTCAGCAATAAATTGGATGCCGTGTTTCGTCACACAGGGAGAAACTTCCAGTGGGATGAATTCTCCAATGCTCGCGGTGGTAGGGTAGTGGAGATTCTCTCCGAGCATACGTGTCAGAGCTTCCTCCAGGGTTACACCGTTACCGGACGTACTGGTCTTTTCCCATCATACGAAAGCTTCTTGGGAATTGTTCATACCATGATGGTGCAATACAGCAAGTTCAACAAGATGGTAAGTCAAGCAGCTGTAGGTGATGGAACGCTTCTGACCAGCTGCTTAGGCTCGAGAGACTTCGTGGAGGAAGGATATCAGCAGCATCAACTACCTTGAGACCAGCACATGGACCCGACAAGAGCATAATGGCTTCTCCCATCAGAACCCTTCATTCATCGGCGCCGTATTAAATCTCAAGCCCTCAGCTGCCCGTGTATATCTTCCCCCCGACGCGAACAGCTTTCTTTCCACCATCTCGCACTGTCTCCGCTCGGTAAACTATGTGAACTTGATGGTTGGATCCAAGCAGCCCCAGCCCAGCTTTCTATCCGCAGACGAGGCCGACAGCCACTGCAAAGCCGGTGCGTCGGTATGGAAATTTGCCAGTATAGACGATGGTCTCAACCCAGACGTAGTTCTCGTTGGAATTGGTGCCGAGCTTACATTCGAAGTCATCGAGGCTGCTGCGATGTTGCGAAGGATCTCGCCAGACCTCCGCGTGCGCGTCGTAAACGTTACTGACCTGTTGATCCTCAAGCATGAAGGCGGTCATCCTCACGCTCTCACACACCAGGATTTCGATGCTTTGTTCACCGCCGACCGCCCAATCCATTTCAATTACCATGGTTACGGAGACGAGATCAAAGGCCTACTCTTCGGTAGACCCCGGCTAGATCGGGTCAGTGTTGCATCATACAACGAAGAAGGAAGCACAACCACCCCGCTTGATATGATGCTGCGCAATGAGGTGAGTAGATACCATGTTGCTGAAGCTGCAATCAAGGGCGGCGCGATCACCAACGAGAAGATCCGTTTGGATATGCATGCGATCATCAGCGGTATTCGACACGACCTTGCGAAGGTACGGGAATATATCATGAGAAATGGCACGGATCCAGCTGGGACTTATGATACTCCATCTTTCGATGGAAAAGGCCCGATGCATCGGGACGTGGGGTATGCAGATTGAATGGCTAGAAGAGGCGAGCACGAGATCGATGGGTGAGTGCTAGGTCAATACTCCCATTCTGATGCAGGATGAAATTGCACGAAGCAATGAAATCACGATGTAATTCCTCACGCCATCCATGGTCTAGGTAATCGGGGCCCCTGAGTCGCTGAAGCTCCTACAAACTCAACTTTATACTAGGTCGCTACTTAATTCAGTCGTGAAATAAGTTAAGAAAACTCTCTACATTATAATAAATTAATCTAAGTAGTGTTATACCTATGTAACATTTATATATCGTAATGCTAATATTGAATTTTTTGGATGAAAAATCGGGTATCAAATGTCCAGAGTTAGCTCTCCCGTCGCAACAGCCCGTAAAGCCCCATGGGGATGTCCGCCGGCAAAGGCACAATTGCCTCAGTCTGAGGACTATTTCTATTGGCCATCGTCAATGAAAGCTGCAATTCAGTGAGCTCTGGGGTAAAAGCACCACCAGCATGGCTGCAGGGGCTAAGCCTGGTTTGCTTGACCTGGAGAAGGAGCTGACATGTTCTGTATGTCAGTCGCACTTACATTGCAATACTGTGGACTCATGTTCAATCGCACTCCAACCCGTTCATGACAGCTCTCCCTGACTGACAACTTTACGCTCCAGATCTGCACGGAAGTTCTTTACCAGCCCCTCACCCTCCTCGACTGTCTCCACACCTTTTGCGGCTCTTGTCTCAAAGAATGGTTTTCATGGCAATCCTCTCAGATCTCGGCCTCCAGACCAAACCCTTTCACTTGCCCGTCATGCCGTGCGTCAGTCCGGGAGACCAGGCCCGATGCCAAGATTACAACCCTCCTTGAGATGTATATACAGGCGAATACTGGTAGGGCAAGAACCGAACAAGAGAAGACCGAGATTATGGTCAAGTACACACCCGGAGAAAACGTACTGCCGAAGATTAGGAAACGGCGAGAGGGTTCTGGCGAGGCGGAGGACAGGAGGATGATAGAGGAGGTGCGCGAGATGAGTCTCAGAGACGTTGGCATCCGAGGCATCGGCTCTAATGAGAGGGGCGCGGGGCACCGCATCAGAGACAGCGCAGTCGGTGCTGTGGAGGAGGGCGCCAGACAACGGAGGAGTGAGGATAATGCGAGTGGGGAGCGCCCTTCAACAGCGTCAGACGCAGCTTCACAAGCACGGCAAATCGAGCACCAATCTAGTCTGCGGTCGTTGCTGAGCTCGTCTATTACTGATTCATCAGAGATGCAAGAGGAAATCCTGAGACAGATTACGGACGAGGGATTACTGGACGGGATAGATTTGAACAACATGGATGTCTCACAGGAGGATGAACTCAGTGAGAAAATTGCCCAAGCGTATCGACGGCGACACGGACGACGATTGAGATCACGAGAAGATCGTGTTGAAGACACGGAAAACAGTACTTCTCGAACCCAAACGTCCGGGCATGAAAGACAGCACCACCGACAGGGCAGGTCCCAGTATCCAACCAGCCAGATTGCAAATTCACATAATCATCCACCACTCTCAAGACCACATCTCTTCGAAGCGTATCCTACAGGCCATGGCAACAGGCGGCGAACATCCAGTGAGACCCGAAGACAGACATCGCCAATCCCGCCATCCTCCCGTCGAAGGGGCTCATTGGAAACGCAGAGGCAAGCCGCGCGCTCAGCGACCGATCTAAGTAACAGGTCGGAATCTACTTCGAATCAAAGGGTACATTCGGGAGATCTTCCGAGCGGCGGTAGGCGGGCGAAAGATCCGAACACCCCTCGGCCACGGGGCTCATCACGAGATCAGGGTCCTTCAGCTCAAAGAAGCCCAGGAGCTCAATCCCAGGCGACTACAGGGGCAACCCCATTGCAGCTAGCTACTACACCATCTATATTGTCTCCCCTTAGCTCTAGCCGGGACCCATCTGCAATCGGCTCTGGAACAGCCGAATCAAACATACAACGGGCTGATCCCCAAAGCTACAGCGCCAGGTCAACAGATACCCACCAAGCGCATTCATCTGTTGATGCAAGAGAATCTCTAGCATCGTATGCAGAACCATCCATCTCCTGTGATCGGTGTGGGAAGCAGAATATCGGATATGAATTACACTGGAACTGTTCTCAATGTCACGATGGTAAATATAACATTTGCCAGCGTTGTTGCCGGATTGGCCGTGGCTGCCTTCATTGGTATGATTTTGGCTATGCAGCCGTAAATCAATATAGGAACCGAGAACCACCGGGAGGCTATCCTCAAAATCATCCCCTTCCACATTGTCTTGAGGGTCATCGCTATCTCAAACCACCACCTGAGAGCCTTCAACCAGAGACTGCGGGTTTCCAATTACGTACCTCTTCCGATCCGAAGAAACGTCTGCAATCGGGACCGTTTTGCTCAAATTGCTCAAACTACGCACCTGCATGCTTTTGGAAGTGCGAGATATGTAACACAGGCGAATGGGGCTTTTGCAATCCCTGTGTCAACCAGGCTAAATGCTGCACGCATGCCCTCTTGCCTGTCACTTATCTCAATCCGGAGCGCACTTCAAAGTTTTCACCACCAACTGCAGCCCAAAATTCCGGACTCAATGATATCGGGCTGCCTGCTACATCTTCAGCTACTGTACGCCGAGAAGACCTGGTTCGCCAAGAGCACTTTGTACCCCTTTCCTTTAGCACTAAATGCGTCATCTGCACCTATCCCATCCCACCGTCAACCACCCGCTTCCACTGCCCCCATTGCCGCGCAGGCGATTATGACATCGACGCAACCTGCTACCTCAAGCTCGTCTATAACGGGAAGATCAGCACAGCGAATGGGCCCAAGGGCTGGCGACGCTGTCCGAGCGGCCACAGGATGGTCGTTGTAGGGTTCGAAGATTCAAACTTAGGCCAACGGCGGATCGTGGTTGAAGATCTCGTAGGCGGCCATGCTTTGGAAGACGATGCGAGTACGGACGGAAGCGCTGAATGGAGCTGGCGTGAAGGGCAACAGCGACAGGCGAAGAAGGTCTCGAAAGCGTCCACGGGCAGGATCACTGCTGTCTCAGGCGATGACAATACTCCGCCTCTTTTGAAAAAGTATCCGCCCAACGGGGGCATTGGTATGCACATACTTGCGCGGTGGTCGTGGTGGCCGCAAGATGGGACCACGGACGAACTTGCTTTCCCAAAAGGA
>JAABUX010007193.1_pt1 | contig 13116 bp, 11 predicted proteins | sample 5561851 | NCBI WGS metagenome assembly JAABUX01 (sample SAMN10711883, study PRJNA513361) | rock metagenome | isolation source: Antarctica rocks | place: Antarctica: Victoria Land, Richard Nunatak red sandstone | collected 2016-01-03 | reverse complement strand
CGACCCTGGGCGACGCGGACGTCGTGTTCCTGCGCAACCACGGCGTGATAGTCACCGGACCGACGATCGCCGAGGCCTGGGACGACCTGTACTACCTCGAACGGGCGGCCGAGGCACAGGTCAAGGCAATGTCGACCGGACGACCGCTGCGTCCCGTGGCGTCCGCCATCGCCCGGCGCACCGCCGTGCAGATGCGGCAAGGCGATCCCGAGAGCGCGCGCATGCACCTTGAGAGCGTCAGGCGGTTGCTGATGAAACACGATCCGGACTTCGCGGCCTGATTGGATCATGGCGCCAGCCTGACCCAGCCCTGCCGCTAGCCATGGAACGGAGGACACCCGTGCCGCTCGACTGGCGATCAAAGCTCGTCCATCCGCAAGCGGCGGCTCCTGCCGGGTTCCGCTCGCTTGCGACGCCGACTTACCGCGGCTCTACGACCCTGTTTGACAGTGCAGGCGACGTCCAAATCGATTGGGATCAGACCCAATCGCCCTACGGCTATGGCCTATACGGCACGCCCACCACGCTGGAGCTGGCGGGAAGGATCGCGGAGTTGGAAGGCGGCAAGCACTGTTTCATCGTGCCCGGCGGGCAGGCTGCCATCGCGCTGATCTACTTTGCCTTCACCGGATCAGGCGCCCACGTGCTGCTGCCCGAAAGCGCCTACAAGCCGAACGGCGAACTGGCCAGCCGCCTCCTTGCCCGCTTCGGGGTCGAGACGGAGCTGTACGACCCCCTGATCGGCAGCGGCATCGCTCAGCTGATCCGCAGCAATACCCGGCTTATCTGGTGCGAAAGCCCGTGCTCCGTGACCATGGAGGTCCAGGATGTCCCGGCGATCACCGCCGCGGCACGGCGTGCCGGCGTCGTCACCGCGCTTGATAACACTTATGCGGCAGGCGTGTTGCTCGACGCCTTCGCTCATGGCGCCGACGTCACCATGCAAGCGCTCACCAAGTATGTCGGCGGCCATAGTGACCTTCTGCTCGGCTCCGTGACGGTCCTGGACGAGGCGCAATACCAGGCTCTCGGCGGCGCTTATTCCCTGCTGGGGATGTCTGTCTCGCCCGACGATTGCAGCCTCGCTCTTCGCGGCCTGCAAACCCTTGCCGTACGGCTCCGGCAACTCGAAGAGAACACGCTCGCCGTCGCGGGCTGGCTGCGCGGACAGCCGGAGATCGGTGCCGTGCTCCACCCCGCATTCCCCGATTGCCCCGGCCACGACACTTGGGCGCGTGACTTCACCGGCTCGGCCAGCGTGTTCTCCGTCGTGTTCCAGCCGTCCATCCAGCCCGATGTCATTGTTCGCTTTATCGACGGGCTCGCGTTGTTCCCCGTCGGCTACAGCTGGGGTGGAGTGACGAGCCTTGCCATGCCGTATTTCAACTTGCAGCGGCGCTACCATCCCCATGACGGCAAGGTCGTTCGGTTCAACATCGGACTGGAAAAGGCCGAGGACCTGATCGCCGACCTCGAACGCGGCTTCGTGGCTCTGCGAGGCCATGCTGCCGAGAGCAGGGGGCAATAGCTGGCGACAGCGCCCTCCCTTCGGATCGATTTCCGCACTGAGGCGGCGACTGCTGGCGTAAGGTCGCTTTGGGTCGACCCCGGCTGCCCGTCACGGCGTCCAATTTCGGCCAGAACAGGCTCATTCGAGGCAATCACCGATCCGCTTGTAGGCCGCCGGAGCGATCGCCATGACGAGATTAGGGGGTTGGCGTCACCGGGTTTTGGCTAATCCGGTTCGCCGCGGCGCGAAACTTGGCGTATTCGCGCGCGCGCCTGCGATCCTTCTGCCAAGCCGAAGTGCCTTTGTAGCGCGCGAACGGCGGGACTTTCTGGCGGGGAGCGCCGAAGCGGCGCGCTGGTTCAGGTAGGCCGGGGGTGGAGGTGTCGCTCATGGCAGATGATCCGGGTTGATGCGACGCTCTCTGACCACTGCATGGGTTTTTGCGCAAGAGATTGCTGCTGCCACAAGAGTGTCTTCAGAAAACGTCCGCTCCGAAGTGCTGCTCGTCCAAGGCGGCCGGTCCCGTTTCGGCCGGCTCTCGTCATAACTTGCGGGTCCTGTCCATCGTCCGGCGGCGACACTGAGCGGACCTACCCGCGCCGTTGTTTCAAAGCGCGCACAGCTCACGTCGCATCAACATGACATCGTGGCCCTCCTCGTGCTCCACCCCGGCGTGCTGCCATCCAAGCCGCAGGTAGAGCCCTTCGGAGCTCAAGGTGTAGAGCCACAGAACTGGCACCGAAGCCGCGCGCGCGAAGTTCTCCACCTGTCGCACCAACGCGGTTGCGTGATCACGGCCGCGGAACGCCGGCTCGACGTATAGACCACCGAGCCACGGTGTGAGGTCTGGCCTGTTTGCGAGGTCGCTCCGCATCAGCCCGGCAGTCCCGACAGGCCGGTCGCCGTCGAACAAGACAAAAGTCTCTTCCGGGCCGACTGGCGGCGCGAGGATCAGCGCCGTCATTTCCTCGACCGTGTAGCCGCCGGGACGGTCGAAGAAGGCGCTCACTCGCCATTCGGCGACGAGGGGCGCCAATTCCGGCTGCTGCGACACTGCGGCAATGCGGACGTTCACGCATTGAGCCTAAACAGGCCGGCCCGAGATGTCTGTTTGTTCACGAAGAACGAACCCGCTGCGCGGGAGATGGCGCTGGGGTGACAGTATCGCTCGACGCCTGATGGATCGTTTGGATTGAGCGGGCTGACGGTGCGCGGGTTCTCGGAGAAGACTCGCCGCGGTTACATCCAGTATCGTCACCGGCTTTGCGGCATTCCTCGGCCGCTCGGCGTCGAATGCGGCAAAGGCGGACGCTACGCCACGCCATGTTGTCGCGAAACCTGCTGACCCCGCTGTGGGCCGGTTAATCTGCAAGACGGTCGTGCACGGCCCCTCGCCTTCTCCGGTTTTCACCAAACTCAAAATCCAGGCCACGCCTCCACCCTCGGTCAGAGAACAAACGCGAACATACCCAACCGGCCCTCGAACCCCCAATCTGCAAAAGTCCCAGGTCAACGATGAAAGCGGCTCGCGACGACGCCGCTCCAAGACCGGTCAGGACCGGCGGCCGCCGTGCTACTTCCCCCGCACCGCCGCTAGCCCAAGCCCGGCGCCCACCAGCAACCCGCCGCTGATCCGGTTCCGCAGCCGCCCATGCCGGGCCAGCAGCCCGCGCGCCCGACCGGCGAGCAACGCCCAGCAGCTATCCACCGCCACGATCACCGTCAGGAACGTCAGGGACAGCAGCACGACCTGCGGACCCGGCGCGTGCGCCGCACTGATGAACTGCGGGAAGAACGCCGCGAAGAACAGCAGCGTTTTGGGATTGGTAAGGGACACGAACGCCGCCCGCGTCACGATGGCGCGCGGGGACCGAGGCTCCGGCCGCACCCGCGTCAGGTCCACCACGGCCGCCCGCCATTGCGAGACGCCGAGATACAGCAAATAGAGCACGCCCACCCACCGCAGCACCTCGAATGCCGACCCGGCGGCCCGCAGCAGCTCTGCGAGTCCCAACCCCGTCACCGCCAGTTGCAGCATCGTCGCCGTGCAAGTGCCCGCGACCGTCAACAGTCCGTAGCGCGGCCCCCAGGCGACGCTGTTGGCGACGATGAGCGCCACGTTCGGCCCTGGCAGCAGGCCCAGCGCCGCCGACGCGCCGATGAAGGCAAGATACAATCCAAGGTCCATGGCACCGCCCACCGCCCGTCGCTTAAGCCGTTCCTGTCGTCGCGAGGAGCGTAGCGACGCGGTACAAGGGGCCGCAAGGACAACGCTGGCCGGCCCTGGATTGCCACGCCGCAAGCTTCAGTGCGCGCCCACTTGCATCTCACCCAAGTAAGCCTGCCGGATGTCCTCGTTCTCCCGCAACTCCGCCGCGGTCCCGGACAGCACGACCACCCCGGTTTGCAGCACATAGGCCCGGTGCGCGATCTGCAGCGCCATCGCGGCATTCTGCTCCACCATGAAGATCGTCGTGCCCTGGCGGTTGATGGCCTGGATGACGTCGAACACCTGCTCCACGAACAGCGGCGACAGGCCCATCGAGGGCTCGTCCATGCAGATCAGCCGCGGCCGGGCCATCAGCGCGCGGCCGATGGCGACCATCTGCTGCTCGCCGCCCGACAGGGTGCCGGCCAGTTGAGTGCGCCGTTCCTTCACGCGGGGGAAAAGGGAGTAAACCCGGTCCAGGTCCTCGTCGAAGCCGGCGCCGCGGGGCTGGGTGTAGGCGCCCATCTCCAGGTTCTCGTACACGGTCATGCGCGGGAACAGGCGGCGGGATTCCAGCACCGGGGCGATGCCGCGGGCGACGCGGGCGCTGGTCGGCAGGCGCTCGATGGGCACGCCGTCCAGCAGCACTTGGCCGCTGGTGGGGCGCACGACGCCCATGATGGTCTTCATGGTGGTGGACTTGCCGCAGGCATTGCCGCCCAGCAGCGATACGATCTCCCCGGCCTGGATCAGGTAGTCCACGTTCTTCAGGACGTGCAGGTCGCCGTAGTGCGTGTTCACCTGCTTGAATTGCAGCAGCGGCGCCGGCTCGACGGAAGCGTCACCAGCCGCAAGCGGTTTGCAATGGCGGCGCGCGTGCGACGCGTCGTGCGACGAACGACCGAAGGGATCAGGCAACACGGTCCGCCTCCATCACGGCCGCGCGGGCGGCGCGGCCGAGGTAAGCGGTCAGCACCTGCTCGTCCCGCCTGACCTCCTCCGGACGGCCCTCGGCTATCTTGACGCCGTGGTCCAGCACGATCACCGTGTCGGCCAGCGCTGTCACCACGTCCAACTTGTGCTCGATGATCAGGACCGTCAGGCCCATCTCGTGCAGGGACTTGATCTGCGCGGCCAACTCCAGCGTCTCCGCCGGGTTCATGCCGGCGGTCGGCTCGTCCAGCAGCAGGAGGTGCGGGCGGGACGCGAGCGCGCGCGCGATCTCGACCCGGCGGCGGTTGGCGTAGGACAGGCCGCCCGCCGCCTGCGCGATGCGCGGCGTCAGGCGGTTGCCGAACATGGCGATCAGGTCCAGCGCGGTGGTGCGGGCCGCGGCCTCCTCCCGTCGGTTGGCCGGGGTGTGCAGCACGGACATGATGGCGCCGCTCCGCAGCCGGGCGTGGCGTCCAATCAGCACGTTTTCCAGCACGGACAGGGTCGGGAACAGGCGGATATTCTGGAACGTGCGCGCCACGCCGCGCCGCAGGATCTCGTGCGGGGCCAGGCCGGTCAGTTCCTCGCCCCGGAACTCGATGCTGCCCTCTGCCGCAGGCACCAAGCCGGTGATGACGTTGAACAGGGTGCTCTTGCCCGACCCATTCGGGCCGATGACGGCCACCACGCCGCCTGCCGGCACGGTCAGGTCAATGCCGTCCAGCGCCACCAGCCCGCCGAACCGAACCGTGAGGCCCCGCACGTCCAGCCCGCCCTTCGCCGCCTCCCCCGCCTCGTCCCAGCGCGGGATACGGTCGGTGTGCTGGAAGCCGCCGCCCACGACCTCCGCGTGTTGTGCCGCGAAGGCCAGCGGCGCCACCTTGCGCGTAGCCGGGATCAGGCCCTGCCGCCGGTACAGTATCATCCCGATCAGGATCAGCCCGAACAACAGCTGCGTCCACTGCACCAGGTCCAGCGTCGCCAGGAAATGGTTGCCGACCGCCTCCCCCAGCGCGTTCGCCCACGTCGTGACCTGCGGCAGGAACACCGTCTGCATCAGTTGCAGCAGCACCGCCCCCAGCACCACCCCCCATACGCTGCCCATGCCGCCCAGCACCACCATCACCAGCAGCATGGACGACACGTTGAAGTTGAACATTTCCGGCGTCGCCGTCTGCAGCTTGGCAACGAAGAACACCCCCGTCATGCCCGCGAACGCCGCGCCGATGGCGAAGGCCAGCAGCTTGAAGCGCACCGGGTTCACCCCCATCGCGCCTGCCGCGGTCTCGTCCTCGCGTATGGCCATCCAGGCCCGCCCGATCCGGCTGTCCCGCAGCCGGATGGACACGAACACCAGCAACGCCACGAGCCCCAACCCGACATAGTAATAGGGCGTCGAGTCCACGCCGAAGTTGTAGCCCAGCAGCCGCGGCGCCTGTATCCCGTTCAGCCCGGCGGCGCCGTTGGTGATGCTGTCCGTGTTGCGCGCGACGATGGGGACGATCTCACCGAAGCCCAGCGTCACGATGGCCAGGTAATCGCCCCGCAGCCGCAGCGTGGGCGCCCCGAACAGGAGGCCGAACAGCGCACTGACGATGGCCGCGGTCGGGAGCGCCAGCCAAAAGGACAGGGTGATGTGGACCAGGTCCGGCCCGCCCTGGTTCATCTTCTCGACCAGGCCCAGGAACGCCAGGGGCGCCCAGGCTTCGCTCCAGTGGGGCATCACCTGGAAGCTGGTTAGGATGCCGTAGTAATAAGCGCCGATGGCGAAGAACGCCGCATATCCCAGGTCTAGCAACCCGGCGAACCCCACGACGATGTTCAAGCCAAGCGCCAGCGTCGCGTAGGATAGGGCGTTGGCCGCACTGTCCACCATCGCGTCGTCGTCCAGCACGACCGGGAGCAGCAGGAGCACGATGGCGAGCAGCAACAAGCCCAAGGCCTGCCGCCGGGCCGGTGCCATGTCGCGGAGTGCGGCCGGAAGGGCGATCGCCATGCGGGCCCCCTTAAGACTTGTTCGGCGCCAGGCGCCCCAGCAGCCCTGCAGGCTTCACCACCAGCACCATCACCAGCAGCCCGAAGATCACCACATCGGTCCAAGCCGCGCCAAACGCCTGGCCGCTGAGGGCCTCGATCAGCCCGATCAGCACGCCGCCCAGCATGGCGCCGGGCACGTTGCCGATGCCGCCCAGCACCGCCGCCGTGAAGGCGCGCAGCCCGGCGGCGAAGCCGATGTCCACCTTGGCCAAGTTGTAGTACAGCCCGAAGATCATCCCGCACGCCCCGGCCAGCGCCGATCCGAGGAAGAAGGCGGTCATCACCACCCGGTCCACCTCCACCCCCATCATCCGCGCGGCCTCCGGATCCTGCGCGGTGGCGCGCATCGCCTTGCCCAGCCGCGTGTAGCGGACGAAGTAGGTCAGCGCGCCCATCAGCAGCAGCGCCATCGCCCAGGTCAGGATCTCCCGCAGCCGCAGCACGGCGCCGCCGATGTGGAACACGATAGGCGGCAGCGGGTTGGGGAAGTTCTTGCTGTCCGATCCCAGGGTCAGCAGCACGACGTTGAACAGCACGTAGGACACGCCGATGGTGGTGATCATCGCCGCAGGTCCCACGACGCCGCGGAGCGGGCGGAGCAGGAACCGCTCGATCCCCACGCCGATGCCGCCGCACACGACCATGGACACGGCGAAGCCGGCGGCGAGCACGCCAACCAGCGGCAGGCCGCTCAGGATGGTTTCCTGGCCCACCAGCCCGAACGACTGCAACGTAAGCATGGCGACCATCGAGCCGACCATGAATATGTTGAAGTGCGCGAAGTTGATCAGCTCCGCGATGCCGTAAACCAGGGTGAAGCCAAGCGCTAGGAGCGAGTACATCGCTCCCAGGCTCAGCCCGTTGATGATCTGTTGGAGGATGAGGTCGGTCGCCGTCATGCGGCCAAGGCCAGGCGTTCACCCATCATTGCGAGGCGCGCAGCGCCGCGGCGCAAGAGCGGTTCGCAATGACGGGTCACTGGACGATGCAGCTTCGGTCAGGCCATCGGCGCTACGCCGACGTACTTGTATTGCGCGTCCGGGTCCTCCAGCGGCTTCTCGGCGTCCTTGGTGATCTTGAACACGCTGATGATCTTGTTCTTGAGGTCCCCATACTCGTCGAACTCGATGGGGCCGAGCAGCGTGTTGGGCAGCTTCACGCCCTGGATCGCGTCCCGGACGGCCACCCGCGTCACGTCCTTGCCGCTCGCCGCCACGCGCTGCACCGCCTCGATGATGACCTCCGCGCCGACATAGCAGGCGATGGTGTAGTCGTCCGGACGCTGCTTGAAGCGGGCAAAGTAGCGATCGCTGAACCCCTTGGTCTTCGGGTCCTCCGTCACGTGCGGGGAGGCGACGGTGGCGTACCAGCCTTCGACCGCCGGGAACCCGGCGCCCTTGAGGAAGTCGGCGCTTTCCACCCCGTCCCCGCCGGCCTTGATGGCGTCCGGGATGATCTCGTATGCCTGCTTGGCCAGCTTGACGCCGGCCTGTGCGACCCCGCCGTAGTACAGCGCCTGCGCGTCGAGCGCCTTGATCTTGGTCAGCACGGAGGCGTAGTCCGCCGCTTTCGGGTCCAGCCGGTCCCGTCCCAGGACCTTGATGCCCTTCTTCTCCGCCTGGCCCTGGAACGCGTCGGCCAAGCCCACGCCATAGGCGCCGGAGTCGTCCAGGACGAAGATGCTCTTCACCTTGAGCGTGTCGGCCATGTAGTTGGCCATGTTCGGCCCTTGGAAGGCGTCGGTGGTCACGGTACGGAAGTAGATCGCCTTGCCGCCGGGCCGGTACTGGGCGGCGAACTTGGGGTCGGTCAGGTCCGGGTTGGTGGAGGACGGCGTGATGATCGCCAGGTTCCCTTGGCTCAGGATCGGCGCCATCGCCTTGCCTGCGCCGGACATCTGCGGGCCGAGGGCCGCGACGTAGGCGCGGTCTGACACCATCGTGCGGGCGTTGGTCGCGGCCTGCGCCGGGTCGTATTGCCCGGCGGTCGCTGTGGCGTCGTCCAGCTTCACGAGCTGGAAGGCATAGCCCTTCACCGTGTTGGCGGCGTTCGCGTCCTCGAACGCCAGGATGGCGCCGTTGCCGATGCGCTCCGCATTGGTGCCGTCCGCGCCGGTGAAGGACAGGTCAATGCCGACCTTGATGACCTTGTCGGCGGCAAGGGCGGCGCGCGAGGCCAGCAACGTGGCGGCTGTGGCGGTGAGTGCTGTGCGACGTGTGATCATGCGGACCCGCTCCCTGAGATGTGAGTGTGGACCCCTGCAACCATGCATGGTTCATGCCAGCAATCGGAACCTGTCAACGACTTTGGAACGTGTTTTCGTTCGATTTAGGCTTGCCAGGTTGGCTTGGTGTTTCGCCAGCAGATTTGCCACGCACGCGCCCCACCTCGCATCGCCTGGCGGCCGCACCGACCGCAGCCGATCGATCTTCTGCTGCTCCGGGCAGACCGTTTACCGCGCGCTCTCGGCAGGCTCAGTGAAGGTGGGGCGGACCGCCGCCCCAACGCTCCACATTATTCGAACATGTCCGGCTGCTGCTCCGCGATCTGGTTATAGATCGTCTGAAAATGCAGCCAGCCGATGAAGTCGTTGCCGACGTGTTCGCGGCTGTAGCGGCAACTCGCCTCCGGCACCGTGACCGGCTTCACGCCTGACGCCTCGATCAAAAGCTGCACCCGGCAGCAACGTTCCAGCGCGATGAACCAGAACGCCGCGTCGTCGATGCTGTGGCGGCTCGCCGTCAGAAGTCCGTGGTTCTGGTGCAAGGCAGCCCGCACGTTGCTGAACGCATCGGCAACGGAATTGCCGGACTTTTTCTCAACCGCCACGGCGCCGGCGGACGCGCCGATCACGACGTGGTTGTCATAGAAGCAGGCGGCGTCCTGGCTGATCATGTCCAGCTTCCGGCCTGTGGCGCACCAGGCGGTGCCGTAAGGCGTGTGCGCATGGCACATCGCCACGATGTCGGGGTGCTGCTCGTGCACGGCCGAGTGCAGCACGAAGCCGGCGCGGTTGATGGCGTGCGTTCCCTCGATGACCCGGCCAGTGTGGTCGGCGAGCACCAGGTTGGACACCTTGACCTGGGAGAAATGGACGCACATCGGGTTCGTCCAATACAACTCCGGCCGCTCCGGATCGCGCACCGTCAAATGCCCGGCGAACCCGTAATCGAAGCCGTGCATTGCGAACGCCCGGGTGGCCGCCACGAGATGCTGCTTGCGGTACTCACGCTCATCCGCGAGGGAGGCGAAGGTTGGAGTTTCCGGGAAGATCAGCCCCGGCTGCTCCGGCTGATAGATCGAAACGCGGTTGTCGAGTGCATCCAGCATGGCTGATGGCCCCTGTGTTGGTTAGCGGTTGACGATGTGCTTGGGCAAGGTGAGCACCAGAAGACTGCCCACCAGAAGGCTGCCCGCCAGCGTGTAGACGCCCAGCGCGGTCGAATGCGTCGTATCGATGATCCAGCCGATGACGAACGGACTCACGAACCCGGCGAGGTTGCCGACGGAGTTGACGACGGCGATGCCGCTGGCCGCCGCCGCGCCGGCCAGGACGGCGGTCGGCAGGTTCCAGAACTGCGCCAGCGTGACCAGCACCCCGATCGTGGCCACGGTCAGTGCGGCCTCAGCTACGACGGGGTCGCTGCTGAACCTAATGCTGACCAGCCAGCCGACGACGCCGACCATCCCCGGCACGGTCAGGTGCCACCGCCGCTCACGCGCCGCGTCGGACAAGCGGCCGACAACCACCATGGCCACGGCCGCCGAGCCGTAGGGCAACATGGTCAGCAAGCCTATCGTCAGCGGATCATTGACACCGGTGCCCTTGATCAGCGTCGGCAGCCAGAAGCCGACGCCATACAGCCCCATGATGAAGAATAGATAGATGAAGCTCAGCAGCCAGACCTTCGGGTTGGTGAAGCCGTCGCGCAGAGCATGGGACGTCACCTCGCCCATGTCGGCGGCGATGTTGCGCTCCAGCACACGCTGCTCCTCCGGCGCGAGCCACTTGGCTTTGGCAATTCCGTCATCGAGAAAGGCCAGCACGACGCAGCCCATCGCCAAGGACGGCAGCGCCTCGATGATGAACAGCCACTGCCAGCCGGCAAGGCCCGAGACGCCGCTCATCGACTGTATGATCCAGCCGGAGAGCGGGCCGCCAATAAGCCCGGCGATCGGAATCCCGGTCATGAACAGCGCGACCATCTGACCCCGACGCCGCGCCGGATACCAGTAAGTCAGATACAGTATCACGCCTGGGAACAATCCTGCTTCCGCCACGCCGAGCAGAAAGCGCAGGGCATAGAACATCGTAGGCGAGGCAACAAACATCATCAGGCCGGAAACAATGGCCCAGCTAATCATCACCCGCGCGATCCAGACCCGCGCGCCCACGCGGTGGAGGATGATGTTGCTCGGCACCTCGAACAGGAAGTAGCCAATGAAAAAGATACCGGCTCCAAGCCCGTAAACGGCCTCGCTAAAATGCAAATCGCTGAGCATCTGCAATTTCGCGAAACCGACGTTCACCCGATCCAAATAGGCCGCAACGTAGCTGAGGAACAACACCGGAAGCAGCCGGATGGTCACCTTACGGTAGATCCTGTCTTCATATCCGATAGAGTCACTTACCGGATTGATGATTGCTTGAGACACCTCGGCGATTCCATGTTTTCTTTGGCCCACCGCTTCGAAGGGGGCGTTAGATGAACTGTGACGGATCAGCGGCCTGTTTGACAAACGACGAGTTTTCACAGTGTTATGAATTCGATTCACACGAGCGGTCGATGCGCCGGTTTCCCAGCTTCCTCGCTCTACGCGCGTTTGAGGCCGCAGCTCGGCTCGGTGGTTTTACCGTGGCTTCCCAGGAGCTGCATCTGACGCCGTCCGCGATCAGTCACCAGGTTCGTTCGCTGGAGCGGTATTTTGGCCGCGCGCTCTTTGTCCGGGGCAGCCGCCGCGTCAGCCTGACCGAAGAAGGAGCAAGGCTGCAGACCGGGTTGTCGAGCGCTTTCGACACCATTGAAGCAGTCTGCGACGAGCTCAGTCCCGCCCCGTCGCACCATCTGTTGGCAATACATTGCACCCCGAGTTTGGCGTCCAACTGGCTGGGCCCGCGGCTGCCGGCGTTCATGCGGCGTCACCCCTCGATCAGCATCCGCCTTTCCTCTGGCGCCGACCGGGTGGAGTTGCTGCGCCGCGCGGATTTGGATGTGCTGATCGCCTATGGCGCAGCGCCCGAGACGCACGGCCTCGTCACCGTGCCGTTGGGGATTGAGGAGGTCACCGCGTTCTGCACACCTGAGATGGCTGCCGGCTTCAACCTGGACGACCCGGCAGCCTGGTCCCGTCTCGTGTTGATCGACTCCTTAGTCAGCCCGGTGCGATGGTCCGACTGGTTTCAGGTCAATAAACTTCCGAGCCCGCCGGGCCGCGCAAGGCCGTCGTTTGACCGGGGTGCGTTGGCTATTTCTGCCGCCGTTCAAGGGTTGGGCGTGGCGCTGGAAACGCATCGCTTTGTCCAGGAGGAGTTGAGGCGGGGAAAGCTCGTTCGGCTTGGCGACGCGCGATTGCACCCGGTGCGCCGGGCGATGCATTTCGTGTGCTACCGGGCCGCACAGACCAACATCGGGAAGATGACAGCATTCCGGGATTGGCTCGTCGACCAGGCAAGTTCGGACTAAGCGGCGGACGTGCTGCGGCTGCAGATCTCGGTCGCCGCCCGTGCCGACCGCGCCTAACCGACCTTTTGCGGATCTCTGTCCTCGCACCTTATAGCGCCGCCGTCTTTCTGTATGGTCCCTGCTACCAAGTTTTAGGAACGTAAGTGCCTCCCTATCCATTCGGACCATGGCACGACTTTTACACGCTTGTCGGAACCGCATCGGCGACGCTGGTTGGGCTCATGTTCGTTGCCGCATCGGTAGGCAGCGGCGTATTCACCCGTGAACGGCAGGTTGGACTGCGTACTTTCCTCTCTCCCACCGTCGTCGCTTTCAGTGTCGTGCTGGCGGCGAGCTTGATCGGGGTTCTTCCTGTACTCAGCTGGCGCGTGCCCGGCTTCCTGCTCTTGAGCATTGGGTTACTCGGAATGGTTTACTCGTGGCTGGTGTGGCGTCGAATGCTTCGTGAAGGCATTGCAAAGTCCATCGACCTTGAGGATCGGGCTTGGTACACCATGGTTCCTGCGGTGGCCTATTTCATGTTGGCAATGGCAGGTGTTGCACTCGGTATCCACACCGAGTCAGCTTGTACGTTCTTGGCGATTGGCGTCTGCTTGCTTCTGCTTGCTGGCATCAGAAACGCCTGGGACATGACGACCTGGATCATCTTGCGCCGCCAGGAATGAGGCCGCAGCAAGAAGATTGGGCTTGGCCCGGTTCCGTGGACACCCCGAAGCTTTCGCCGGAGAACGTGGCGCGCGAGT
>JAABUX010007192.1_pt1 | contig 13119 bp, 11 predicted proteins | sample 5561851 | NCBI WGS metagenome assembly JAABUX01 (sample SAMN10711883, study PRJNA513361) | rock metagenome | isolation source: Antarctica rocks | place: Antarctica: Victoria Land, Richard Nunatak red sandstone | collected 2016-01-03 | reverse complement strand
GCCTCCTCGGTCGCCGTCTTGAACACCGCGAACGAGCCGCCCGCCCCCGCCTCGCCCTCGGCATTGGACTTTACGTGGTGGCCGTCGAGCGCGCCGTAGCCGCCGCCGGCATACAGGTCGACGGCGCCGACCGACGTTTCCAGCGTGACGTGCCCCCGGCTGCGGGTGATACCGCCCCAGTCGCGCGCGACCCCGTGGTCGTGGTCGCCGGCGTATGACAGCAGGCTGTCGGTGACCGCGCGGCGCTCGGCGGTCAGCCGCAGGCGGGTGCGGTCGGCGATGGTGGGCGCCCACTCGAGGCCGCCGACCGCGTTGGTCTCGCGAAAGCCGAGCGGCGTCACGCCGATGTCGCCCGAGAGTCCGTCGAGGGTGTAGCCGAGGTCGAGGCCCAAGCCCTCGGCGTGCCGGTCGGCGACGCCCTGGCCCGGAGGCCCGAGCGGCAGGGCCTGTGTGCCGAAGTATCGCCGGTTGCCGGCGTCGACGCGGCCCGCGAATAGGAATATCGGCGTGGCTACGAATTTCAGCGTGCCCCGGCCGCCCGGCGAGACGGTCGCCTCGAGCGGCGCCGTCACCTCGGTCAGGGTGTCGAGCTGCGACGCGCCGGAGCGGCCGCGAAACCCGGCGCCCGCCTGCACGCTGGGCGAAGCCTCATCGCGCACGACGGCGATGTCGCGGTCGAGCCTTGCCACCAGCGGGTCGCCTAGCGTCGCCGGGGGGTTGAGCGGCGCTGGCGCCGGCAGCGCCGTCGGCGACGTATTAAGGAGCGGGTGCGGGACCAGCGGCGCGGTGTCGGGCGGCGCCGGTGGCGGCGGCGACAGATCCGGCGGCAGGTCGAGCCGGCCAAGGCCGGGAGTGTTCTGGGCCAGCACCAGCAACCCGACATGGATGACCGGGGGCCGGTAATCCGGCGGATCACCCCAGTGCAGGCTGACACCTGCCGGGATCCCCGACGAAACCGGCCCGTCGATGCCGAGTTGCCGCAGCCGCAACTCGAGCGCCCGTTCCAGGTCGTGCAACGCCACCAACTTGTCGTCGCGCGCACGGGCGACGTCGGCCGCCGCCAGCCACAGTTGCGGGTCGTCGGGGGCTAGCTCCAGGCCCTCGCGAACCAACTGGTCGGCGCGGCCGAGCGCGCCCCGGGCGATGGCGGCGGCAACCGCCTCCCGGCGTGCGCGCGCCAGCGTCTCGTCTGGCGGAGCTGAGGCGGCAGACCGCGCCGGCTCCGGGATGGAGTCGGGGATCGCTGCCGGGGTTGGTGCAGAGGGGGTCGTTGCCGAGGGGGCCGGTGCCGGGATCAGTGCCGGCGGAGCGCGCACGGCAACCTGAGGCACCGGAACCTGATGTACGGGAACCTGATGCACGGCGACTTGGCGCTCGGTCGAGCGGTGAGGTCTGGTCGGTTTACCGACCGAACCGCCGCCGTGCTTGGCGGCTCGATGAGGGGCGACCGGCGCTTGCACCGGTGCCGGGGAGGGGGCCGGCGCTTGCACCGGCGGTGGCAGAATTGTCGGCGGCAGCAGAACCACCGGAGCGACCGGCGGCGGCCGATCGAGCGATCGTAGCGCTTGTCGGTAGTCCAGGCTGGCCAGCCGGTCGCGCGCCCGCTCGAACAGGTCCGCCGCCGCCTGTGCGCCTGCCACCGCAAGCAGCAGGATCGGGTGCGGCGGCGCGATCAACTCCGGCGTAGGGGCAACCACGACCGGAGTGTCGGTCGGGATCAGCCGCATCCCGATCGTGCCGACGGCGGCCACACTTACCAGCGCCAACGATGTCAGCATCGTCGCCGCCAGCAGACGCGCGCGCGGTGACGGCGCGGGCCGGGGGCGGCGCGCAACCGAGCCGAGCGCCGACGCCGCGTTCACCGGAACAGGCCGCCAACGGATTTCAGCACACGCCAGACGCTCACCAGCGGCCGATCGGCGGGATAGTTCGCCCAATCGCTCCACGCGTCCGCGCGTCCGAACACCACGTCGATCACTTGCGCCTCCTCGAAGACCGTGGCCGGCCGCCACGCGACCGTCAACGCCCGATCGTCCCAGCGTGTCGCGCGCGCGGCAAGTGTCACCACCGCCTCGCCAAGGTCGAACTCGACGGCGACTTCCTCGCCCGTGGTGTCCGGACGTGGCACCACTATCGTGGCGCCGTCCTGCGACAGCTCGCGCGTGACGCCGCCGACTGACCCGCCGCCGGGCAGGACGACCCGCACCGGGATCGCGGCGGCGATCGGCGGATGACGCAGCACCTGCCGCGTCTCGCGACCGACCGCGAGCGCCGCCAGCACGATGAGCAGCGAGAACCCCGCCCAAACCGTGTTGAGCAGCAGCGCGTAAAACAGTGGCGCGTCGGTCCCGTCGCTCATGCCGACCCCGCCGCGGACGATGCCCGCGAGCAGCAGGAGGGCCAGGATCAGGTTCGGGTAGACGGCGCGCAGGTCGAACCGGTCGCGCTCGATCACGCCACCCTTGGCGGTCACCGCGAACCGGCCACGCCGGGGTGCCACCAGGGCTTGCACCGTCACCGGCACCAGGAACAGTGCTGCCACTGTCTCGTATACCTGGCCCCAGACGGAGTGCCGCCACGGGCGGTTGATCCGCGACGTCGTGGCGACCGCGTGGAGCAGGTGCGGCGCGGCGTAGGCGGCGATCGCCAGCGGCGGGGCGACCAGGATGTTCTGGCCCAGCAGTAACAGGACCAGCGGCCCGGTCAGGAACGCCACGCGGGGCAGCGCGAATAGGAAGTGCCCGATCGCCTGCGCGTAGCAGATCCGCTGGCCGACGCTCAGGCCGCGACCGAACAGCGGGTTGTCGAACCGCAGGATTTGCAGCATCCCGCGTGTCCAACGGGCACGTTGGGCGAGGTGCGACGCCAGCCGCTCGGGCGCGCGGCCGGCCGCGAGCGCGATGCCCAGATAGGCGCTGTCCCAGCCGCGCCGGTGCAGTGTCAGCGCCGTGTGCGCGTCCTCGGTCACCGTCGCGGTCGCAAAGCCGCCGATCTCGGCCAGCGCCGCGCGCCGCAGCACCGCGCCCGAGCCGCTGAACACGGCGGCGTTCCAGGAATCGTTGCCGTCCTGCGCCAAGCCGTGAAACATGTTGCCCTCCGGCGGCACGCGCGCGCCGTCAACCAGGTTCCGCTGGAACGGGTCGGGCGAGTAGTGGTGCTGCGGCGTCTGTATGAACGCCAGGTTCGGCTCGGCCACCAGCCAGCCCAGCGTCACCTGCAGGAACGCGCGGGTCGGGACGTGGTCGCAGTCGAACACCGCGACGTACTCGCCGTCGGTGCGGGCCAGGGCGTGGTTCAGGTTGCCGGCCTTGGCGTGCCGGTGCTCGTCGCGGGCCAAATAGCCGCAGCCGGCCTGCTCCGCGAACCGCCCGAAATCGCCTCGCGCCCCGTCGTCCATCAGCCACACCCGCAGCTTGTCGCCCGGCCAGTCCATCGCCTGCGCCGCGAGCACGGTCGCGCGGACGACGTCGAGCGGCTCGTCGATGGTGGGGATGAGGACGTCCACCACCGGCCACCGGCCAGCGTCGTCGGGCAGCGGCAGCGGCGCGCGCCCAAGCGGCCAGGCGGTTCGCACATAGCCCAGCGCCAGCATGACGACCGCGTAGACTTCCGCCAGCACGAGGCCGATGCCGAGCACCCACTCGACCGGGCTTGCGAACTCCAGGGTCTGCGTCACGCGAAAGAAGAGATAGCGGAGCGACACCGTCAGCGAGAGCGCCGCCAGGAACAGCGTCGCCGGCCGGCCCTGGAACCGGTTGGCGACCATGAACGCGACAATGGTGAGGACGGCGAAGATCGCCTGTTCGCGCGACGGCAGCGGCACCGTCGCCACCGCCAGCACCAGCGCCAGCCCGAGTAGTGCCAGCAGCACGTCGAGCGCGCCACCCGCCTGACGGACCCGCGGGCGGTCGGTTGCGGCGGTCACGCGCGGCGGTCTCGGCTGCGGCGGGTCAGGTCACCAGCCCAATCTACAGGCGCCGAAACAGGCCTTCATCCACCAAGGAGGTGCCGCTCGACGAGGCGGCGGGCCGTGTCACGCCCGGGGTCGGGCCGACAGGGAGCTGGCGCTCGGGCCGGATGTCGCGCAAGCGGGGTTGCGGCTCGGCGGCGCCGATGCGGCTCGAGAGGTGGTTGGCCAGACCGAACCCGAGCGACGGCGGATCGGGACGCGATTGCGGCGGCGCGCTCCGCGAGATCGATGCCGCGATCCGCTCGGCACGGCGGCGCGGCTCCGGCTGGCGTGGCGGCTCGGCGCCGCGCGGCGGCTCGGCACGGCCGGTGAGCAGGCGGAACATGTGGGCCACGGACTGCCGGTCGGCGTCGTTCGACGTCGCAGCCGGCTCCGGCGGGGACCGGGGTGATGCGGGCGGCACGGCGGCGGCCTCCGCGACGGCGGCGTTGGGTGGCGGCGGTGGCGCGGCGCGCGGCGCGGTCACGAACACCGGTGCCGCCGCCTCGAACGTCCGCACCAGCGCTGGCCCTTCGTCACGCGCGGGCATCGTCAACGGCTCCTCGACGGGCGCAATCGGCGGAGCGGCCGGTTCAGGCTCCGGCGACGCCGCGATCTCGATGGTGGGTTCGGGTTCGGCGCTGTCCTCGGGCGCTTCGACGGACGCGGGTTCGGTGTTCGTCGCAGGCACCTCGGCTGGCCGGGGCTGCCGGCGAAAGCTTCGATATACAAACGACTTAGCGCCTACCGCCGCCAGCGCGCGATCGACGTCGTCCTGGCCGGTGCCCGTCAAAGCCGTCTCCGTCGCTGTCCGCCAGTTCGCATGGAACCGTCACTTACAATGCAGCAGGGCAACGTTCGTTGGAAGGGCGGGTGCCGTCGGGATCGAAACATCCCGGCCGGTCGGCACGAAAACCTTTCGCCCGACCGCGCGTAGTCCGCGCGATGCCCGCCGTCACGCACATCCTGGAATCTGCCCTGTATGTCGTCGACCCCGACCGCTCGGCGGCATTCTACCAGGGCCTGTTCGGCTTCCCGGAGTTCTTGCGCGAGGATCGCATGGTGGCGCTCGGCGTGCCCGGGGCGCAGGTGCTGCTGCTGTTCCGCCTGAACGCCTCGACCGAGCCGAGCCAGACCCCGTTCGGCACCATCCCGCCGCACGATGGCCATGGCCCGCAGCACATGGCGTTCGCCATCGCCGACGCAGCGTTGCCGGAGTGGCTCGCCGCCCTCGCGTCGGCCGGGGTCGCGGTGGAAAGCCGCATCGACTGGGACAGCGGGTCAACGGCACTCTACTTCCGCGACCCGGACGGCCACTCGATCGAGCTCGCCACCCCGCGCCTCTGGCCCAACTACGGCCGCGGCTAAACCCTACATCCCGATCGCGCGGCGGTAGACGTCGAGCAGGGTCTCCTGCTCCTCGACCTCGGCCGGCTCCTGCTTGCGGACGCGGACCAGCTGGCGAATCACTTTCACGTCGAACCCGGCGCTCTTGGCCTCGGCGTAGATGTCCTTGATGTCGCTGCCGAGCGACTTGCGCTCCTCCTCGAGCCGCTCGATCCGCTCGATCAGGCTGCGGAGCCGGTCGCCGGCGATGTTGCCCCACTGCGCGCTGTCCGGCTTGTCGCCGGCCTCGGTCGCGTCCAACGCCATCGCCGCCTCCCACGAAAGGGGGCGGGCGTAGCGGCGGCCCTCGGCATGGTCAAGCGATCCGGGGCTAGGGACCGGGGGCCTGTGCCGCGAAAGTCGCGGTCTGTTCGGGAGTCGCCGGCATCTGGTGCAGCGCCTGCCACTGTTTGTAGGGCATGCCGTACACGATCGCCCGGGCGTCCGGGTCGGACAGGGTCACGCCGCGCGCCTCGGCCGCCTCGCGATACCAGCGGCTGAGACAGTTGCGGCAGAACCCGGCCAGGTTCATCAGGTCGATGTTCTGCACGTCGCTGCGCGCGCGCAGATGCTCGACCAGCGCGCGAAACGCCGCCGCCTCCAGCGCCTCGGTGGTCGGCGTGTCGATCTCGTTCATGGTTTCCTCCGGCAAGACCGGTCATATGGGAGCGCGCCGCCGTCGTCGCCAAGGCTGCATGTGTCACCTGCCCCGATGCACTTGCTTCCCGCCGCCGCCGCGACACGGTACAAGCGTCTCGTCGCTCACGAAGGGTTTCGATGTCCGCTTCCCGCCCCAGGCTGCGCCGCGCTCGCCGCACTAAGATCATCGCGACCCTGGGCCCGGCCAGCTCGACGCCGGAGGTGCTGGCGCGCCTGCTGCACGCCGGCGCCGACGTGTTCCGGCTCAACTTCAGCCACGGCACGCACGAGGACCACGCCGGCCGCATCGCCATCATCCGCGAGCTGGAAAAGCAGGTCGGCCACACCATCGGCATCCTCGCCGACGTGCAAGGCCCGAAGCTGCGGATCGGCCGGTTCAGCGGCGGCCGTGTCGTGCTGCAGACCGGCCAGATGTTCCGCATGGACCTCAACGCGACCCCGGGCGACTCGCGCAGGGTCAACCTGCCGCATCCCGAAATCGTCGAGGCGGCGTCGATCGGCACCACCCTGCTGCTCGACGACGGCAAGCTGCGGATGCGCGTCACCCATGTCCGCGCCGATGCGCTGGAGTGCGAGGTGACGGTCGGCGGCACGCTATCCGACCGCAAGGGCGTCAACGTGCCCGACTTCGTGCTGCCGATCCCCGCGCTGACGGTGAAGGACCGCGAGGATATGGAGTTCGCGCTGCGCCAGGGCGTCGAATACATCGGCCTGTCGTTCGTGCAGCGCGCCGAGGACGTGCTGGAAGCCAAGGAGATCGCGCAAGGCCGCGCCTGGATCATGTCGAAACTGGAGAAGCCGCAGGCGCTGGAGAACCTCGACGCGATCGTCGCCGCGTCTGACGCGATCATGGTCGCGCGTGGCGACCTCGGCGTGGAGCTGCCGCCCGAGGAGGTGCCGCTGGCGCAAAAGCGCATCGTGCGGGTGGCGCGCGCGATGGGCCGCCCGGTGGTGGTGGCGACGCAAATGCTGGAGAGCATGATCACCGCCCCCGCGCCGACCCGGGCGGAGGCGTCCGACGTAGCGACCGCCGTGTTCGACGGCGCCGACGCGGTGATGCTAAGTGCCGAGACGGCGGCCGGCCAGTATCCGTTCGAGGCGGTCAACATCATGGACCGCATCGTCGCCCGGGTGGAGCGCGACGCCGGCTGGCGGCACGGCATCGAGGCGACCCGGCCGCCGCCGGAGCCTAACACGTCCGACGCCATGGCCGCCGCCGCCCGGCAGGTCGCGCACGTGATTGGCGCGGCGGCGATCTGCGCCTTCACCGAGAGCGGCAGCACCGCGTTGCGCGCCGCCCGCGAACGGCCCGAGGCGCCGATCATCGGCCTGACGCCGAACGAGGCGACGGCGCGGCGGCTCGCGGTGGTGTGGGGCGTGCACGCGGTCGTGACACCGGAGACCCACAGCATGACCGACACCGTCGCGCGCGCGGTCAAGCTCGCGCGGACCGAGGGGTTCTCGCAGCCGGGTCGGGATGTCGTGGTGCTGGCCGGCGTGCCGTTCGGCAGGGCCGGCAGCACTAACGCGCTACGGGTGGCGTCGACCTGAGCGGACGCTCCGGTCACGGCGCGGGCGAGCGATCGCAGGCGACCACTCGCCTTTTCGTTCACCTTCGCGAGCAGATCCTGTCCCAGCTTGCGTGCGTCGCGGGTCGGTATGCCCATCCGGCGGCCCGAATCGACGTTGACCGCCTCGGCGCTGCGATCCGCCCACGGTTGCCCCGACGCGGCGAAGGCATTCCACATGCGGCGGAACCCGAACTTCTTTTCGGCCGGCAAATGCCAGATCGCCAAGTCTAGGTCCGACGCCCGCACGTTGCCGTCCTCGAAGTTGGTCCACAGGCGACGGATGAACGGGTTGGCGCCCGCCGCCGGCACGTCGTTGGCCCAGGCCAGGATGTTGAGCAGGTGTTCCTCGGTCTTGATCCCGTCGACGTCGCCGGCGTGGGCACAGGCATGCCGCCACAACGGCCCGAGCTGCGCCAGGATCGTCGCGCAGTAGTCCCGGGTCGCGGCGAACAGCTCGCCCCCGTTATGTGCCGGCGGCGGATCGAGGTGTTTGCCGAACACCGCGCCGAGCACCGTCGCCATCGCTCGCCGCGACATGCCGTTGATCAGCACGTCGCCGGCATAGTTCTTCTGGTCCTCGGGCCGCAGCGAATACAGCAAACACCGCTCGGCCCGCAGCGCCGGCTCCAGAACGGAGACGGGCTTGCGCCAGATGCAGTCGGCGTCGGTCAGCACGATCGCGTCGTAGGGCAGGCGATCGACGAAATGCCGGACGATGTCGAGCACGTAGAACACGTTGCCCCATTGCGAGACGCTGCCCTGTGGCAGGCGATGGGTGAGCGGGAGGGTGACGAACCGCACGTCCGCACGCCGCAGGGCGGCGACGATCTCGGCGGGGGCCGCGTCCTCGACGGCCCGGTTGCAGAACAGCAGCAGCGGCATCCCGGGGTTGTGGGTGCGAGCCGTCAGCAGGCACAGGGCCACGCATCGCCAGTAGACGAGCTGGAAGTCGGCCGCGGCGGAGTCGCGGCCGGCCGACGGAAAGGCGGTCGCCTCGGCGGGGGAGTCCAGCACCAGACTGGTGGCGATGCACGTCGTTTGTGACACGGTGATGCCCTTCGCCAACCCAGATCGGGTGGTTGTGAAGGCACTTCCATATCGATGTTATAGACGGGATGGAAGCTCAACCATTACGGGATGACGAACCTGAACCGGTAAGCCATCCTCGCCAACGCGCGGCAAATGGCCATCGCCCGGGCTGCCCTACGGCGTCAGGGCGCCTTGGTTGCGCATGTCGCGCCATGCCTCGAGACGACCGTGCTGGGTCAGCATGAAGCGGTCCCACGAGCCGCGGCCCAGTTGCGGCGTAAACCGGATCGCCTGCACGATGCCGGGCGTGATCCGGGTGCCGACCAGCACCGACCACGCGGCGAACACGACGAACCGCACCCGCGACATCTCGTCCCACAAAGCAACAACCTCGTTGTAGGACAGCTCCCGGTAGCCACGGCGGTCCTTGACCGTATCGACCGTGCCGTAGTGCCGGACCTCCTCGCGCCCGCCGGAGAAGTGGTCGACCAGCACCGCCGGGTCGTACAGCAGCTTCCAGCCGGCGCGGCGCACCGCCAAACCGAACGCCACGTCATCGAACGGTTGCGCGCCCTGGCCCTTGAGGCGGGCGTCGAACCGGATGTCGCCGATGGCTGACCGGCGAAAGATCATGTTGGCGCCCTTGAGCATGGCCACCTCCCGCGGCTCGCCATAGCCAAGGTGCTGGTTCGGGATGATTCGCCCGACGTATTGCACCACCCCAACCTGGTCGCTGCGCCCCTCGTCGAACCTTAGGCCGTCGTGCAAGCGGTCTTTGCCGCCCAGGCCACCCAGCTTCGGGTCGCGCCGAAAATGCTCGATGCAGCGGGCGCACCAATCCGCGTGCGGCACGGCGTCGTCGTCGAGGAAGCCGAGCAGATCGCCGGTGGCCGTCGCCAGCCCGGCGTTGCGGGCCGCCACGATCCCGGGCGTCTCCACGATCACAATCTGCACCGGCAGGGCGTCCGCTCGTGGCAGGGCCATGAGGTCCAGCGTCGCCTGGTCGATGTCGCGAACGGTGACGACGACCTGGTCGGGTAGCCTGGTCTGCCGGGCCAACCCGTCCAAACACTTCGCAAGGTCATTGGGACGACGATAAGTCACGACGATGACGCTCATCGTCGCAACGGCGTTATCTGATTGGTATGCCATAGTGACGGACTTCTAGTCAGAATGCAGAGCCGGTCAACGTGCGCCCCCGACCGCTCGTAGAGGCTCGTTCACACATCTGTCGCAATGATCACCAGGCAGTGATTTCGGTCAAAGACCGGTTCCAATGTCGCCATCGGGCCCGAATGCACTTTGTTGTCACTTGACGGCCGCAGTTACTGCTTTATGCCGCGCCCGAGCCGGAAAAACTGTGTCGTTTTTCTTCATGTGCGCATCATTTGCTTGTCAGTAATAGGAAGGCGGTCCGCCATTATTTACGTCGTCATACCGACGCTAAGTCGGCCGGAGCTAGTCGATGCTACAACGGCGCGCCTCCGACGGCAGACACGGCGGCCTGATTGCGTCGTGTTCTCGGTCACCGATGAAACAGCCGATCTGCCGCCCCATTTGCGAAAACGCGAAGGAGTTGCCCCGCCTGCGCCGGACCAGCCGACCGTCGAGATCCTGGTCGGCGCCAAAGGCTCTTCGCGCCAACGTAACCGTGCCATCGACTGGCTGCGCGCCAACTCCCGACTGACGGACCATGACGTCGTGGTGTTCTTCGACGACGACTTCGTACCCCAGGACGATTGGCTTGCCCAAGCGGAGGCCAGCTTGCTCGGTGACCCGGCGGTCGCCGGCGTGACCGGGATCGTGTTGGCCGACGGCGCGGCGTTGGCCGGTTACGACGAAAACGAAGCTGAGCGGATATTATTCGAGCATCGGGCCGAGCTGTCGTCGGACGATTGGCGGCTGCGGCCCGGGACCGTGCCCGAACTGTATGGGTGCAACATGGCGGTACGCGGCAGCTTGGTGGCCCAGATCGCGTTTGACGAGACCCTGCCGCTGTATGGCTGGCTGGAGGACCGGGACTTTTCGGCGCGGCTGTCGCAGTTCGGCAAGATGTCACGCGACGCCGGACTGGTAGGCGTCCATCGCGGCGTGAAGTCGGGCCGGGTCAGCGGGCGCAAGCTCGGTTACTCCCAGATCGCGAACCCGCTCTACCTGGCGCGCAAGAACACCATGGACCGTCGTGCGGCGGTCAAGATGTGCGGCACCAACATCGCCGCCAACCTGCTGAAAAGCCTGCGGCCGGAACCGTTCATCGACCGTCGCGGCCGGTTGCGGGGCAACGTCGACGCGCTGCTCGACATGCTGCGCGGGTCGCTGCACCCCGGCCGGGTTGACACGACCACGCCGAAGTAGCCGTCAACTCATCCAGTTGCCGCCGTCGACGTTATAGGTCTGCGCGGTGACGTAGTCGCTATCGCCGCTGGCCAGGAACAGCGCCATCCCGGTCATGTCCTCGGGCGTCCCCATTCGGCCGAGCGGCACCGCCAAGCCGACCTCACGTTTCTTCTGGCCGATTTCGAGGCCGTGATACTTGGCGAACAGCGCGTCGACGGTGTCCCACATCGGCGTGTCGACCACACCCGGCGCAATGCCGTTCACCTGGATGTTGTGCGGTGCCAGCGAGTGCGCGGCACTTTGGGTCAGGCTGATCACCGCCGCCTTGCTGGCGCAGTAGACTTCCACCAGCGCCTCGCCGCGTCGCCCGGCCTGGCTCGCGAAGTTGATGATCTTGCCCGACCGCCGCTCGACCATGCCGCGCGCCACCGCCTGCAACATGAACAGCAGGCCCTCGACGTTGACCGCGAAGACTTTTCGATAGCTCTCGCGCGACAGGCCCAGCAACGGCCCCATGTCGAACACGCCGGCGTTGTTGACCAGGATGTCGATGCGGCCGTGCGCGTTGTGGGCGTAGGCGACCGCGTCGTCGATGCTGTCCTGCCGCGTGACGTCCAGTTGCACGCCGACCGCGCCGTGGCCGACCTCGGCCGCCGCCGCGTCGTGGCCGGCGATGTCGGCGACCAGCACCGCCGCCCCCTCGGCCGCGTAGCGCTTGCAGATCGCGAGGCCGATCCCGCGCGCGCCGCCGCTGACGAACGCGACCTTGCCGTCGAGCCGGCCGCTCACGAGCGGGCCCCGCTCACCAGCACGTGTAACCACCGTCGGCCAGCACAATGCTGCCCGTCAGCAGGCTCGCCGCGTCGGACGCCAGGAACAACACGACCGAGGCGATCTCCTCCGGCTGCCCGACACGGGCCATCGGCGTCATCCGCAGCCACTCCGGGCCCATCGTGTCGTCGTCCATGCCGAACTTGGTCAGCGGCGTCTCGATGTAGGTGGGTGCCACCGCGTTGACCCGCACGCCGCGCTCGCCCCATTCGGCGGCCAGCGACTTGGTCAGGTGGTGCACCGCCGCCTTGCTGGCGTTGTAGAACGACTGCGGTTGCGGCTTGTTGACGATGAACCCGCTCATCGACCCGATGTTGACGATGCTTCCCGAGCCGTGCTCCAGCATCCGTTTGCCGAAGCTGCGGCAGCACCAGAACAGGCCGTCGAGGTTGACGTCCATGTGAAACTTCCAGTGCGCGTCGGTGGTGTCCTCGGCGCGCACGTTCGATTTCGCCACACCGGCGTTGTTAACCAGGATCGCCGCCCCGCCGTGCTCGTGCTCCAGACGCTCGGCCAGCGCCTCGACGCCGGCGCTGTCGGTCACGTTCAGCGTCGCCGGCGTGGCCGTATGGCCGGCGTCGCGCAACGTCTGCGCCGCCTCCTCGGCGCGGTCGGCCACCATGTCGGCGACCACGATCCGCGCTCCCGCCTCGGCCAGCGCGGTCGCGCACGCGAGGCCGATGCCTTGGGCGCCGCCGGTCACCACCGCCAATCGGCCCTGGAGGTTGTACTTCTCAAGATACATGGGCGAAAACTCCCTACTTCACGGCGCCAAAGGTGAGGCCGCGCACCAGTTGGCGCTGGCTGACCCAGCCCAGGATCACGATCGGCGCGATGGCGAGCGTCGAGGCCGCCGACAGCTTGGCCCAGAACAGGCCTTCGGGCGCCGAGAACGACGCGATGAACGCGGTCAGTGGCTGGCCTTGCGCGGCGTTGAGGTTCAGCGCCCAAAACGCCTCGTTCCAGCACAGGATCACCGACAGCAGGGCGGTCGACGCGATGCCCGGCCCGACCAGCGGCAGCAACACGACCGTGATGACCTGCCACAACGAGGCGCCGTCGATTCGGCTCGCCTCGATGATGTCCTTCGGCGTCTCCTTGAAGAACGTGAACAGCATCCAGACCACGATCGGCAGGTTGCTTAGCGTGTTGATGATCACCAGCGCGATCCGCGACCCGAGCAGCCCGGTCGACTGGCAGATCAGGTAGATCGGGATCAACGCTCCGACCGCCGGCAGCATTTTGGTCGACAGCATCCAGAGCAGCGTGCCCTTGGTACGCTTGGACGGGAAGAACGACATCGCGAACGCCGCCGGGATCGCCAGCGCCAGCGCCAGCGCGGTGGCGCCGAACGCG
>JAABUX010007191.1_pt1 | contig 13120 bp, 11 predicted proteins | sample 5561851 | NCBI WGS metagenome assembly JAABUX01 (sample SAMN10711883, study PRJNA513361) | rock metagenome | isolation source: Antarctica rocks | place: Antarctica: Victoria Land, Richard Nunatak red sandstone | collected 2016-01-03 | reverse complement strand
GCAGAAGCTTTTAGACTTTATTGCCTACTACAACCGCACGATGGCTAAACCATTTTTGTGGAAGTTTGAAGGCTACCCAGAGTCTGTCTAATCTGGTGCGTTACTTCTGCCGAACTGCACTAGCTGCCTCAGCTAAGGCATGATAGTTTTCTCTAACGTCTGTATTGGCAGCAATCTCAGCATAGGTGGTCATTGCACCGATGCGAAGACCGCCGTCTCCCTCACGGTAACCAATGCCTCGCAAACCCTGGATTTTTCGCAAGTCCACCAGCATTGAGGGTAATGCTTGGCGAAGTTTCATTTCTGGCAGCAGAATCTGACCGCCAGCCAGAATCTTGGCACCCTCGTTTGCTTGAAGCAGTTCCACTGCTTCGTCTAGACTCTCGGGTGCGGTGTAGTTGAACTGAGCCGGGATCATAGAAGTTTTTCTCCCCAATACTTCTCGAGTTTCCTCAACGCTTTACATTTGCAGCTAAGGCATCGCGCATCGTCCGCCAAACCTTTTCCGGTGTTATCGGCATGTCAATGTGCTTCACACCGAGATCAGCAAGGGCATTGCAGACAGCGTTGGCGATCGCCGCAGTTGGGCTAATGGCCCCTACTTCCCCAGCCGCCTTTGCGCCTAGCTTGTTCACGGGTGTAGGCGTAACAGTGCGGTCAAGTTCAAAGTTAGGTAGATGGGTAGCCCTTGGCATGGCATACTGCCTGAGGTTGGCGGTTAACAGGTGACCGCTATCGTCGTACACAGCATGCTCTAACAACGCCTGACCAAACCCGTGAGCAATGCCACCGTGGATTTGACCATCAATCACCATTGGATTGGCCACGTTACCCATGTCATTCACTGCCACGTAACGAACCAGCTCGACCTGACCAGTTGCCTCGTCTACCTCAACCTCAGCAATATGTGTGCCAAAAGGATAGTTAAAGTCCGGTGGGTCAAAGAAAGTAGTGGTTTCCAGATTGGGTTCCATTCCCGCTGGTATATCCCAGGCATACCAGAGCGTCAGCGCCATTTCCTGTAACGTCTTGACCTGCTCAGGTGCCCCTTTGACATACACCTTGCCGTCTTCATAGACCACCTGTTCCTCGGCTACCTTAAAGATATGGGCAGCGGTCTTACAGACTTTGTCCTTGATTTTCTCGGCAGCTATCTGAATAGCAGGCGCACAAACACTGAAGGAACGGCTGCCATAGGTACCCTGACCAAAGGGAGTGTTCTTGGTGTCGGAGTGCATAACCTTGACGAGATTAACATCAATGCCAAGCTCTTGGGCAGCAACCTGAGCGAAGGTCGTATCGTGAGACTGTCCATGCGGTTTTGAGCCAATGATAACGCTGACCTCACCTGTTGGGTGAACCCGGACATTAGCGCTCTCCCAAGTACCGCCGAGCATCCCCTCCTTTGCCATGCGAGGTGACGGGCCAACGCCACTGACGGCAACGAAGCAACCGATGCCAACGCCGAGACGTTTACCGCGCCCTCGAGCCTCTGCTTTGCGGGCATCGATGTTGCTATAATCGATCATCTTTAATGCTCTGTCGAGTGTTGGCTCATAGTTGCCAGAGTCATAGAGCCAGCCGAGACCGTTATCAAAAGGAAACTTGTCTTTTGCAATCAAGTTCTGCCGCCGAAGCTCAGCGGGGTCCATACCAATCTCTTGAGCAAAGCGATCTACCAAGCGTTCAATGAGGAAGGTTGCCTCGGCACGACCAGAGCCCCGGCAGGCCCCCAAGGGAACCGTGTTTGTGAAAGTGGCATAGACCTCGCAGAAGGCTGACTTGATGTCGTAAACGCCCGTGATGCTACGGCCAAGCATGGCAGTGGCAACACCCGGTCCAATGGTGGAAGGGTAGGCACCAAGGTTGGCGTAGCTTGTACAGCGAAGTGCAGTAATTTTGCCATCTTTCGTACCAGCAAGGGTTACATACTGGAACTGATCGCGGCCTTGCACGGTAGAGCGCATCAATCCATTTCGCGTGTCGACCCACTTCACTGGACGACCAAGTTCCTTGGCTAGGTATAGAACGAGCGGCATATCTGGGTAGACATAACCCTTCGTGCCAAAGCTGCCACCGATGTTGGGAGCAATAACGCGCAACTTGTTATAGGGAATGCCCAATATATAAAGAGCGATTAGAAGACGGTGATTGTGATATGACTGCGTGGAAGCCCAAAGGGTGTACTCGTCAGTTCCAGCATCGTATTGGCCAATGGCACCGCGCGGTTCTATGGGGTTGTTGATCATCCGCTGGTTGCGAATAGTTTGAGTAACAACAACTTCGGCGTTTGCAATCGCTTGGTCTGTGGCTTCCTTGTCCCCGCAACTCCAAAGGGCGTTAAGGTTGTTGGGTACTTCATCATGGAGTTGTGGGGCACCCGCTTTGACTGCCTGCTCTGCATCTACAACAGCCGGGAGTAGCTCGTAGTCTACACGGATTGCTTCGAGCGCGTCATAGGCCTGGTAGCGGGTTTCGGCAACTACGACGACCACCGGGTCTCCCACAAAACGAACTTTGTCCTTTGCTAGCACGCTTCCAGCACCGGGTATTCCCATAGGGTGGGATGGAAAGTGGCTTTCCACACCGCCTGGTATCCAAACGCAGGGAAGGGGCATCATTTTGCCTTCTAAGTCAGCCGCAGCGATCGCACGAACTACACCTGGCATCTTAAGAGCCGCGCTAGTATCAATGCTTTTGATGCGCGCATGCCCGTGTGGGCTACGCAAGATCGCCATGTGAAGCATTCCTGGCAGCGCCATGTCAGCAGTAAACTTTGCGTCCCCCCGGAGCATCTCGGGATCTTCTCGCCGCTTGATAGACGCGCCAAATATTTTCTCACCCATGATCTTCCTACCTTTGTAAACGTGGTTAAACGTTTCAATTTCTTGGTTTGACCCCAGTACACCGCACAAATGAGTCTGTGGTTTCAGCTACCTTTAAATACTTGGGCGTAGTCTTTTGCAAACTGGTCAAAGGAGTAGGGTTGTTTTTTCGCTACTTCGGCTACCACGTTGGTCACAACCGAGCCGTGGCCTGCACTGAGTACTTCATAGAGTTCGTTGAGCACGTCCGCTACCCACTCTGGTTGCCCCGCCTGCAACATTGCTTGTTTGAAACCTTCTGGTGGCACATCCACGTAGGTCACCTTCTTGCCAATTGCATGGGAAAGTTTCTCGGCAACTTCTGTATAGGACAACGCCTCAGGCCCTGTAATCACATATGTCTTGCCTTGGTGGCCCGGCTCAGTAAGCACCTTCACCGCCACCGTTGCAATATCGCGGACATCCACCATGCTGACCTTGCCGTCTTTCATCGGCAGGTAAAAAACTCCCTGTGTCGCAATAGACTCTGCAAACCCCAGCATGTTCTGTGTAAATACGTTCGGTTGCAAATGTGTGAACGCCATGCCAGACTCTTCGAGCTGCTTCTGTGTCTTTCCATGCCATCGACCCAGTGTCATCGCCGAGTTCGGGTCTGCACCGAGGGCAGAGAACTTCACGACGTGGCTCGTGCCGAGGCGCTTCGCAGCGTCAATGAGATTGCCCTCTAGTTCCACCTGGGATGGGCCAAATGAACACAGCAAAAGGATTTTGTCTACGCCCTTAAGCGCTTGGTCAAGCGTCTCAGGCTTGGCAAGGTCGCCTTGGACGATCTCAACGTTGGGTCCCTTGATAGGTTGTAATTTCTCCGGGTTGCGGGCGAGCGCTCGTACCTGAACACCAGCGATGGAGAGCTGCTTGACTATTTCGCGTCCGTTCGTCCCAGTTGCACCTGTGACCAAAATCATCAATATCTCCTTTAAAACTAGAATGATTTACTCTGCTATGGATAGAGCCGGAGCCCTGAGTGAGCCTGCCCCCTTTATGTCCTGAACGTAGAGCAATGACCTCAGCAAAAATCGAAATTGCTGTTTCCTCGGGGGTGCGGGCGCCAATATCAAGTCCAATGGGGGCGCTGATGCGGATCAAGTCGCGATCGCACAAGCCTGCTTCCTGGAGTCGCTGAAGTCTGTCTGTATGTGTCCGGCGGCTTCCCATTGCACCAATGTAGGCGGCATTGGTGCGCACAGCGGCTGTAAGTGCTGGAACGTCAAACTTGGGGTCATGGGTGAGCACTACGATAATTGTGCGCTCGTCAATTTTTGTTTTTGCCAAGTACGGATCTGGCCATTCAGCCACTACCTCATCCGCCTCCGGGAATCGCGCCAATGTAGCAAAGCGCGATCGCGCGTCGCAGACTGTGACTCGGTAGCCAAGCACCTTCCCCACCTTGCACAGCCCTCGGGTAAAGTCAATGGCACCGAAGATAATAAGGTGCTGTGGGGGTGCAAAGGACTCGATGAAGACTGTAATGTCCCCCTGCCGGACTTCGCCCTTGATGTCATACGAAAGTAGCGATGTGAGTCCTTGGAAAAGCAGCCCTTGGGCATCGTGGATAACAGCCCGATCTAGCTCTGGATTGCCTAGGGAGCCAACAACCGGCTGAGACAAGTCTGCTGAAACTCCCATCTTTGCCCCTACACTAGGCCCTTCTACCATTGTACAGAGTGCAAAGGGCTGCTCAGAACGCAATGCCTTAAAGATTTGAGCGAGGTTCCCAGCCATCAACTTGCGATCGCAGTTGAGGCGCTCCACAAAGATGTGAACCGTGCCTCCGCACATTAGACCAACTGAAAACCCCAGTTCGTCAAATGCTCCGTAGGTAACAATCCGTGGCTTACCGCCTGCAAGTACCTGCATCGCCTCTTCAAAGACCGCCCCCTCGACGCAACCGCCGCTAACTGAACCTGCAACCTCACCTGCATTATTGACAGCCATCACAGCTCCAGGACCTTTGGAACCTGAGCCTTCGACATTTACCACAGTGGCGATCGCGACTGTAAGACCCTGACTCAGCCACTGCTCAACATCATCAAGTACGTCTTTCATCGGCTATACGCGATTGACTGTGGTTAGCAAAGGTTCTGACGAATCTGCTTTTTGCATGATCTCAACAGCATGCTGCACCGCCCGAACAACGTTATGGTAGCCAGTGCAGCGGCATAGAGTACCCTCCAGCGAGTTGCGGATCTCAGCCTCGCTAGGATTGGAATTGTGCTGCAGGAGATCAATCAATGACATGATCATGCCCGGCGTACAAAAACCGCACTGCAAACCGTGCATTTCCCAAAATGCCTCCTGCAACAAGTGAAGTTGACCATTCTGGGCTACACCTTCAATGGTGACTAATTCACTGCCATCAGCTTGAACAGCTAGAACTGTGCAGCTCTTCACCGACACTCCGTTGAGCAAAATATTACAGGTGCCGCACTGATTTGTATCACACCCAACTTTCGTCCCTGTTAGACCTAAAATATCCCGCAGGAAATCCACAAGAAGCATGCGTGGCTCGACATCTGCGTCATACGGCTTACCGTTGACTTTGATTGAAACCTGCATGAGCTTTACCCCTCTGTCGCTAAAATTGATGGCTGCTGTTACAGTATTCGGTTGTCGTCTTTAACCCGGAAAAAGGTACTAAATAACACCAGTGAAATGATAGGAAACTTTTCCATTTTGCAAAACAAAGGCATCGAAAACTTTCGCTTCACCTCGAGCAGATGTAACGGTTGCTTGTAAGAAAACTGTGTCTTCGGTTTCATTAAATTTATCTGTTGACTTGACTTGCAAATTACCTAGTTGCTTAAGGTATTTCCGAAAATACTCCTTAAGCTCTGCACGGCCTTTAACGCTGAAGTCAAATCCCACGAGGACAGCGTTTTCGTTGTAATGATTGTCTATCAAGCCATCGACATCATTGGCAATGATATAGTCTAGCTGTTCCTCATAAAACTTTCTACCAGAAGTCATTGCAGAAGTACTTTCCACTTTCTTTGCCTCCTTGAATTCAGTGTGTAATTGCAATGGATGAAACGTTTTGTCTTCACTGACCACCATCTTGCTTTTAAGATGGCAGTCACAGCCTTGCTGAACCCTCTGCATACTCCAGAGAATCTACAACATAGGATTGAATCACCGGCTTTTGAGTTGTGGGCGATCGCTTCACCACCCAGGTTTGATAAGCATCCGAGACAATTCGTTGGCTTTTCGCTGCCGGTGGATTCCAGATGCTGGCTTGCCAGTTGACAACAACTTTAACTTCCACCTGAGTGTTGGAATTCGATGTGGCTTCAACTTTTTTCAAGGTATGTACTTCATCAAAGAAAATACGAGTAACACGCTCGTACCAACCTTTGAAGCCATCAAAGCCATACACCGTGCCCTCAGGAAAGCGCATTTCTAAACCTTCTTCAGCCAGGAAGGGAACATATTCCTCCAACGGCGCGTGAACGTCCAGTTTCAAATACCAATCCGCTGCCAGTTGCCTGATTTCAGACTGGGTTAGGGGCGCTAGGTTACTCACTGCCATTATTTTTATACCTTTTTTTTGTTATTGACCGCACCTGACACCAATCATTTCAGGATGCACATTTGCCTCCAAAACCAGATCGATTAAAAATGGACCCTTGTGTGCTAATGCCTGTTTGATAGCTGGAGCTATCTCTTCAAGTTGCTCAACTCGGACAGCTTCAACCCCCATCGAACGAGCCATCTCATCAAAACGGAGCAATGGCTTAGACAAATCAAAACTCAGGGGAAAATCATGCTCCGGTATACCCCGCTCCTGCCAGTAAGCCAGGACATTCACCTGCAGCAACCTGTAAGAGCGGTTATTACAAATGACAAACTTGGCATCTACATTGTGACGAGCGGCTGTCCACAGAGCCTGGATTGTATACATGGCAGCACCGTCTCCTGTCAACCCAATCACCGTTTTGTCAGGATTGGCAAGTTTGGCACCAATCGCTCCCGGAATCCCTACACCTAGAGAACCACCACGACTGAGGAAGTAATGCCCTGGTTTGGTTGGAGGTAGATAGCGTGTAAGAGCAGGAGAATTGGTGATAGCTTCATCGAAGATAATTGCATCCTCTGGTAAGTGAGCCGCCAGTTCTTTTATGAAGCGAGAGAAGTGCAGTGGAACCGCATCTCGAACGTCCTTATCAGCTTCCAACTCACTCTCGCGCTTGGCTTCTTTAGCTTTGGCAGTTTCAGCAGTTCGGGCCGAAGCCGCTTCTTTCTGCTCAGGTGTCATGACTGCTTCAAGCATGGTCGCTAGCGATTCGAGGGTCAGTTTCGGATCGCTGACCATACCCAGATCGACCGGGTGATTTTTGGCAATCTCATAGGCATTTAGATCAATGTGAATGACCTTTGCACCTGGCGCAAAGATATTGCCCAGTTCAGGGAATACCTCGGGCAAGACGTAGGTTCCACAAATTAAGTTGACATCTCCTTTAGATGTGATGGGCAGGCTTTGATAGCCAAACATATGCCCCGTAGCACCCTGATACAGGGGATGGGAATGGCTGATGTTCAATTCGCCAGCATCCGCTTCCCACACCTGTGCACCCAAAATTTCAGCAACGCGGGTCAGCTGATCCTGAGCGCCAGAAAAAGCCACCCCATCTCCCACAAAAATCATCGGCTTTTGAGCAGATGCCAACATGGCTGCGGCAGTTTTGAGAGACTCTTCATGTGGCACAACTTTGGTGGATGGGAACGAGGTTGGTCTCACTTCCTCAACTATGGGGGCATCCAAAATATCCACCGGTAGGCAAACATACACAGGCCCCATCGGAGGAGTGGCAGCGATCTTGATTGCCCGGCGCAAAACCCGGAGCAGTGAGGATGGCTCCATCACCATCGTTGACCACTTGGTAACTGGTTCCGCCAAAGCCACCAGGTCTCCCGCCATCTGCGCGTCCATCGCCTGATACTTGATTCCGGCGTCTCCACCGATGACCACCAGGGGAGAGTGACCCCGCTTTGCCTGGTAAAGTGCCCCGATTGCATTTCCCAAACCAGGGGTACTGTGAATTTGCACCACAGCAGGCTTTTGAGTTGCGCGAGCGTAACCATCTGCTGCCATCACAGCGACGGATTCTTGCAATGTCAGGATGTACTTAAGGTCGGGGTAATCCCAGAGGGCATCCAGAAATCCCTCTTCTGATGTACCGGGATTGCCGAAGATGCAATGAATGCCATCTGCCAGAAATTGCTCAAGAATTGCATAGCACCCAGTTTTGTTAGTCATAGCTTCTGCTGTCTTTAGGATTAACTATTTTCACAGCAGTGATAGTCCAAATTCTCAATATGGGGATAGAAGACTGGTTACTGATATGAGTCACTAACCAGTCTTCTTGAAGAGAGTTTGGCCTACCACCCGTAGCGCTTCAGTCCTTTCTCTAGGACTTCCACTAACTTCTCACCAGTCGTATAAGAGTCTGGGGTAGATCGACCCGTGACAAACGGATAGTCAACAACCACTGAGATTGCATGCCCGACATTGCCGTGGTATCCCCCCTCAGGACCAGTCGCATCACGGAGGATATACTCCAAGGGATAGGGGGGTGGTCCCATGTTCAGGTCAGTGCCCATGAATCCGGTGCCATCCAGGTAATCATATTCCTTGCAATGACCAGTGACGTTCTTGCCCCAGATAATGCTCTTGCGATCGCCAAGGTCGCGAGCAAAGGCAAGACAGGTAACACCGTAACACTCTGCTGCAACCGGCTTACCCATTTTGTAAAAGCTGAGGATGAGGTCGTGGACTCTATGGTTATTGGCCAAATCGATGATAGGACCACTGCCTCCCACTATCAGGATGGAATCGTATCCAACCAAATCCTTCTGCACTTCGTCGAGCTTTTTGTAGTAAGCTTCCATTTCCCGAAGGAATTTTGGAGAACTCCAGTAAGGTCTATCCGGCATCCAATCTTTGAGATTTTTTGGGTTTTTTAGACGTGGGTTGCTCGGGTCGTCTAGCTTCTTGACCTTGTCGGCCATTTCTTGTGAAACGACTGGCTTGCCCAAAGGGGGGTCAACGAATGTAGCGTCCATACTAGTCGTGAGTGCTACTGGCCTTTTTCCAGTTGGGGTTACAAAGTCAACCTGGTACCCAGCGGCGTCGAAAGTTTCCAGGGGGCCGACTAGTTCCTCACCCCAGTAACCCCACTCGGATAGCACAATTAAAATCTTTGTCATTGGATTATCTCCTTCTCCTGAAAAACTGCTCAATGCGAACTCAATGAGCGTGGGACATTTAACTTTTCTGCATCTGTTTTGCGCGCCGTTTCCTCCTAAGAGAGCAGCGGCAATCCTTGTGACTGAACGGTAATTTGATGGGCGATCGCATCGATAAATGCGTCAACATCATGTCCTGAGCGACCTGTAACCAAGTCACCATCGACAACAATATTCGAGGGGGATGGAACGTAAACAGCGCCTGCATTAGCAATATCTGCAAGAACCACTTCGTGACATATAACCTTTCGCCCTTTGAGTAACTCCGGCATTGGTGTCAGAAGCCATAGCCCGTGGCAGAGAAGACCTTTGATGATTTTGGGATTCGCCATCGCCTTGGCGAAGAATTGAACCGCTGGCGCAGTCCGAGTTTGCTCTGGACTGATTGGCTGCCCCTTTGGAGGTTCGAATTCGCGCAGACGAACACTTGTGTAGTTAGCGGCCATAATCACCGCAGCGTAGTCATTAATGTCCACGTTCTGAAAGTCGATGTTCACGTCCAAGTATTGGAGCGACTTTCCGACTGCATCTACATCACTGACAAAGCGAGTACTTTTATTTCCCCACAGCCGAGACATTAAATCCACAGTTGCCCCAAGTTCCGGAAAGCGTTTCTGATAAGCCGCAAATTCCTCAGGAATAAACTCAGTCTCAACTAAAACGGCAATTTTCTTTCCTGACAGTGCCCCGGTTGCCATATCTCTCTCCTATGCCTTCGAGGGTTTAAATTCCACAATGATTTCTGCCTGTGAACCGAGTTGAAATTCTTGCTCTCCCAGTTCGAGCCGAAAGTTATCGGGGTCCAATGTTGTACGTTCGCTACCATCAATACTGACTCGGCTCACTTCAAGGCTATTGGCATTCACAAAGTCAGGTAACACATTGATTGACCGCTGCCGACAATTTTTATCAGGCTTAAAGTAAAGGCAGAAGGGTTTCTTCGTGACATAGCAACTGATATAAATGTGAGCCAAATAATTTAGCTCGAAGGCATGGTATCCAGAGATGGAATGTCCACCTTTGTTGCCATAGCTGCCTTCAGTAACTGGCATGCCACTATCGTTGACTCGGAAGAAGATGCCCTTATTGTCCAGGTCGAGAAAGAATAAATTCCAGAATGACGCTGTCTCGCGTGCAAGCTGCAAATAATCTTTCTTTTGGTCTTCATCCTCATTGGAACAGCCACAAAGAATCAGGTAAGCAAGAATGGCCTGTTCCTGCTGCCAAAAGTCCTTAGTGTTGCTCCAAGGAAAATCTAGCGGCATTCCGTCCTTGGGATTACGCTCTAGTGTATCAAAAAGTCCACCCCGGACTTGGTCTATTCCAATCTCAGCCATGCTAGCCCCTAACTTATCTGCTAGCTTCATCAACTTATCTGCAAACTTTGTCGAGTCGTTTGCTTGTTGTTGATCCTCAGCAGAAACTTGGTTAGCAACGAAGTAGTAGTAGTTGGCAACGCGGGTGAGGTTCCACGCAATCTTCAGGTTATGTCCGGCAACAGCACGGTCTTGCTGCCACCGCCAATTGTGATCCGGTTTCCAATCTCGAGAGAACCGCTCATTCACAAAAGGAATGTTTGGATCTGGATCGGGAAACTTATCAACAATTATGCTCGCTGTGGTGTGGAGAATTTTTTTGCAGGTATCTAGGAATTTGCTTAGATCCTCGTAGCCATGATCCGTTACAGGCAAAGGTTCTAGAGCCAGGATTAAGTTAATGAGATAAGCCGGTATATGATCTCCAATTGAATTCCAGTTCTTCCTGGACTGGTTGTGAGCGAGAGCCTCACTGTCCCAAGTGTTCGTTACGTAATCAAGGTGCGAGAAATAATCGCCGTAAGCATTTTCCCCATACTCGGATTTAGGATCGACAAAGAAGTCATTGAAGGTGCGAACAGTCCGCTTGATATCATCCAGCACTTCCCAATCTAAGGTGATCCGATAGTACTGAGCCAATCCAGCTAACGCATAAATTTGCTCATAGAGTGGGATCGTGTCTTTGTCGTCATCGTTTAAGGAGCGCACATACATTTGATAACTGTACTCAGTCTTGCGCTTGGCAGCAGCCCAAAAACAATGTTTTCCATCACGAGTTAAGCTGCGGAACGTCTCACGTTGATAGTTAACTCCCGCCCGAGCAGCTGAAAGATAACGCTCGCATCCAGTCAGCAAGTAAGCTGAGGAGAGGCCATAGATCAGCCTTGAGAGAGTCGCACACTCCTGAACGGTGTCATCTGTTGGCAAGCCAATGATGTTTAAGTTGGTTCGGTAAAGAGCGAAGTCATCAATCTCATAGCTTTGTTTATTAGGGAACAAAAAGCCCAACCACGTATCTGCCAAGCGGCTAATTTGCGTCAGCCACCAGTGTGAATCCTCGACAAGGTACTCCCCATTAGATGTCTGTAGTAAGTTAACAACGCGAGCATCAAGGCGCTGCTTGCCATCGTTATCTTGGTACACACCTTCTAGTACCACATGGTTATTGGGCTGAATGTACTTCCTCACTAACTGTGACGGTTCTGAACCATTAAAGCCTTGGGGAGTCGGTACTCGATCCCGGTTTACCTCGTCCAAATTCTGGATTAATTTAAATTGGGTTTCCTTACCAACAGAAATCCAAAATTCGTCACCACTACGGCATTTAATGCTAAATGACCCTTCCTCTTCTTTAATTTGAGTGACGGTGCCCATTAGCGTCGTGCTCAGAGTAAATCGCTTCATGCCTGTCTTCCTTCAGTACAAAATGAATTTCACTCGCATGCATTAACTGCAGCTTCCGACAGCATCTCACTTTTGCAGTGACCCACTGAGAACCTACAGATTTAAGTCGAAGCTTTCCGGATATTTCGCGCTTATATTCTCTAGATTGATTTTTCAAACTGAGATGCTATCCAGCTTCAATCTACTAACGTTAAAAATGGCATGGCCTCTAGGCGTTGCCGACAAGAAGAATGATTGTATTTGTCAGCGTTTTAAGTCTCATCTTCAATCATCCTACTGGATACACTCTAAGAAATTCCAAACATAAGTTCAATAGAGGATCTTTCTGCGGAGTTGGTCATTTTTTCGGTCTTACTTTTTATCAAGCTAGCGGCAATGATGAATTTCACTCGGATGCGTTAACGGCAGCTTCCGGCAGCATCTCGCTTTGGCAGTGAGACATTATAGTTCTTGCACAAATATATATCTCAGCTGGGTAGAAATCAGATTCTATAAGATTGGTGATTGCAAGAGGTTTATTAATAACCTACAGATTCAAGTCGAAGCTTTCCGGATTCTTTCGCGCTTATATTCGGGAGCAGGCAATCGAGGAGACAGCAGACACATGCAGCTAGCCCGGCGTTAGGCAAGACCGAAAGAATGCCCAATTCCTCAGAAAGATTGTCCCTTGCAACTGTGTTTTGCCCCCTCTAAAATTATCCTCACACTTATAAAAAGCCCTTGACCTCTAGAATGAAAAATAGGTATCGCTGTGAAAAATCAATATTGAAGCTGCATTAGTAAGTCCTATTGCCAGTTTTTTGTAAATTTTGATACATAAAGTCGGTCTCAAAGTCAGGTTCAGTTTACGTATAGCAGGAAAGGGTCGTTAATTTTGGCTAAACTATCCCTTCTAGCAAAGACTATATCCGTAATCCTGGCAAACAGATTTGTAGTATTCCAAAAGGCTCTGTAAGGCAGAACTGGATTAGTCACTATATTTGCTAATATAGATTAATCCTAACCCTTGCAACTGGTTTAAATAATTTCTAGATTTCAGCCATGGTAGAGCAATTTGAAAACGACATCTTTATCAGCTATGCCCATCTTGATAACCAGCCCCTTCCATTTGCCAAAAACCCACCCTTGTGGGTTTTTGGTTTCTATGCTGAAGGGGTGACAAGGAGGGCTACAACACTTATAGGTTCAAGGTTTCAGGTATTCATGGTATAAAGAAAAGAGGTCTAGCTTTGTCAACAAGACCTCCTTAATGATAAGATGCCTGAATTTTAC
>JAABUX010007189.1_pt1 | contig 13123 bp, 10 predicted proteins | sample 5561851 | NCBI WGS metagenome assembly JAABUX01 (sample SAMN10711883, study PRJNA513361) | rock metagenome | isolation source: Antarctica rocks | place: Antarctica: Victoria Land, Richard Nunatak red sandstone | collected 2016-01-03 | reverse complement strand
CCCCCCGTGCTTGACTTCCCCCGCAAATTTTATCCACACACGTACAGAACTCTGTACATGCCCATTACAGTCAGTGCTGTCCTGCCTCAAAACTGCTCACACCAGTCATCTATCTGTCAGCATCGCAACACAAGCCACCTGTCAGCGTCACAAGCACATACTTTACACCTGGCATTGCATAGCTGCCCCGGTCCCCGCGCATAGGTGCTCTCATCCTCACCACTGCGCAAACTCAGGTTGCCATGTGTGATACTACACAGAGCGCGTAGCAATGCCGCCAGCCAGCTTGTGGCCAGCCTCATCTCAACAGCACTTCAGTCTTCACATCAACATGCATGTGCCCTGTCGGCCTTGCCTGCCTCTCTGCTGGAGGCCAAGCTCGCTCGTCACAACCAGTCCCCGATACTTATGCTCCCTGGCCTGGAGAATGCAGCCGGCTCGCCTGGTCATTGTTCCCGGCACCGGCCTGCTCAGCGCGGTGAGGACTGCGGCAGGGCGGATCCCAGGCGCTGTGCCCCTGCCAGCCAGCCACACACCACGCATGGTCTGCACCACACACCGGCCATGCCTCCATTTGCAGCGTGCTGCGGCGCTTTACACCTGTGGCATCGCCCGCGGCCACGCACCCTAAACAGAGCGCGCGGCGCCTCGGGTGCGATCGCCAGCAGCGCCAGCGGGCCGCCGCGCAGCACGCGATAACCCTCATGCAGCACAGGCGAGGGCCTATGGCGCGGAGTTCAATCCGCGCCCCGCAAGCCTCAAAACCGCCGACTGTCGGCTGCACCGCCCATCAGGCGAAGCCGCCGGTCTGCGGCCCCAGCGGGAAGCCGCCGCGCGAGGAGCGCAGCCGCCGGCGCGAGCTGACCGACTGCCGCGCCGTGCGCACAGCCTTCCAGCGCAGCACAGGCGAGCAGCGCGCCGGGTCGTTCAGCACGCTGCGCTCCAGCAGCAGCACAGCCGCCAGCACGTTGCCGCGCTGCAGCTCCATGAGGCCCCACGCCTGCGGGGGCGCGCCAGAGTGTAAGGTAGGGTAGGGTAGGGTGTTCTCATGTGTAGCTGCGCCGGAGTCGGCACCCGGTGCCTTGGCTGACCAGCAATCCCACACGTGAGGCGCAGCGGTGGCGCGCAGGGAGCCAGGGTGTGTTTGGTGAGCCTGGCTGCTCACAGGCGCTGCCCAGCGCAGCAGTGGGTCTCGCCGGCCACGCTCACTTCGGGCCCGTGGTGCGCGCGCACAGGCTGCCGATGTGAGGCGGGGAGTGGTGCGGCCAGCAGAGGTGCGCATCATGCGGACGAAGCATGCGACCAAGCTCTACCGCCGTGCTGCAGCAGCTGCGCGCTCAGCGCCATCGAGCGCACTGTGCGCGCCCTGGCCAAGGGCTCTGCTGGGGTGGCCGTGGCACCAGTGTACGCGCTGCTGTGCATGATGGTGCACGCCGAATGAGGCTGTGGCAGGCGCGGTGCGCGCCTGGCAGAGGGGCGCGCTGTCGGGGTTGAGCGTCAGGCCCTGCTGCAGCACCATACGGCAGCGCGCCACGTGGTCGCCCGCACCCGCCGCGCGCGAGCGCTTCTCCATCTGCCACGCGCGCGCGCGAGTTATGGCCGTGCGCCACTCCATCACTGGATCACTCGGGGGTCGCGCATCACTGCAACGCCAGCGGCCTTCTACACAGCGTCTGCGCCACTGTCTGCTGCTGGCGGTTCTCTCCCGCATGGGCCACTGTGTGTTCCACCCAGCAGCACACCAGTGTGGTCCTGGCAGTCGCATTCGATCAGCACAGGGGGCACAGGGGGAGGGGCAGACCTGCGCCCAGGACACCCAGGCCTTCCCGTAGGACGGGCAGATCTGCACGCACTCCTGGAAGGCGCGCCGCGCGCCGGCATAGTCCTGCGCAGGCGCCGCCCGCCGCGTCAGGACGCCTGTGGCGCTTGCGCAGGCCAGGCTGGCCGGCCTGCGCGTGAAGCCAGGTAGCTGTGGAGCTGCCTGTGCACAGGCACGCGGGCGTGCGCAGGGCGCGCCTCGCCGCGTGCGCGCTCCAGGGCGGCGGCGTAGAGCACACTGCACTTGGCGGCGCACGCCCCGGCGGTGGCAAGCACCGCGCGCCTGCGCACGGTCTGCTCCTGCCTGGCAGCGTCGCCGGCCCGGTTTGCCGCCAGGCAGACCGCGCTGACTGGCGCGGGTCGCAGCAGCGACCGTGTGTGCTGGCGCCACGCCGGGCACACGCTCGTGCCCTGCCAGCGCAGCGCGAGCGCAGGCCGGTCGTGCGCCATCAGTGACCGCAAGTCCAGAGCGTGCCAGCTCCGTATGCTCCTCGTGCTGCACGCATGCCGAGCTCCAGCTCAGTGGAGTTTGTCTGTAAGGTTTGCAAACTGCTGGTGCGGACTCGGCGTGCCGCGACGCCGGGTGTACAAACACTTGACCAGGCACACGGGCTTCCTGGCACGCTTGCACTGGCAGCGCAACTCACCGTGCGAGTCACAGCCCGCGTCGCACGCTCATAGACAGCATCTTGTTTATTTTTCAATGCCGGTGACGCCGCAAGCGGCCAGCTCTGCGCGCAGCACTCCCACACCGTATGCAAGCTGTGGCTCTGATGGGTTCTGTCATCAACCGTTTAAGTAGCTGCGAGCCGCGCGCAAAGCCGAGAAGCGGGGGGCCCACTCTGTGCAGGGCCCTAAATGCCCAGACGAAAGCTCATGACACGGAGGGCAGGAGTAGTGTGCCGAGAGCAACTGAACGAGTGTTTTGTGGCTGCTCACAAACGGTTTACTGATAGAGCGCTTACACAGAATTACCAAGGGGTGCTTGCATTTTCCATGATGCACCGCAGCACCTTGCAGGTTGGCAGCCCAGCAGCAGCAACGCAGTTCACGTCCACCTCTGGCACAGCACGTATGACGATTACTTACTTGGCGCACGACAAGCGTGCAGGCATGCAGGGCCCCGTGCACTCTGCATGCAGGAGTCCGCCCTGTGCAGCGGTGCATGTGGACGCCAACTTCTGGCTGGCGTTGCACGAAGCGCTCCGCGCGCTGTAGAGCACAAAAGCTCACCGTGCAGGTGCACGCCGAGCTCAGTCTCGCTTGGCGTTGCAGCTCTCCGCGCAGGCATGCATGCGGCAGTCAGTGGATGCCTCGGTGTGCAGGCTGCAGCCGCTGGTGTGCAGCACAAGAGCAGTGACGAGCTGAAGCGGCAGCTGCTGAGCGCCATCAAGGCGAACGAGGGCCCGATGCGGTGCGCATGTTAATATGCACGTGGACCAGAGCTCGCATATAGTTGCACAGAAGTATGCCTGCCTGGCCGTGGTGCCGCTCGGCAGCCTCACGGCTGCTACCAGTGCCATGCAAGCGCGATCAGGAGAAGCTTCAGTCCTTTTTGAGCAATTTTATTGGCAGTGCACCCAGTTTCTGCAAAGCATCACCACACCGGGTCGAGCTGAGTGCAGGACGGGGCGCCTGACGCCCGATGTGCAAGCGGCCGTGGAGGAGATTGAGGCCGTGAACGAGGCGCAGCCGCTGCAGCTGCGGCCGGGCGCGGTGGACGGCCGGTTCGAGGGCATGCTCAACACGACCAACTACCTGGACGATGACGCGTGCAGCACGCTCGGCACGCTGACCTTCCAGCAGTTTGGCCCGAACGACCTCCGGGCGCGCCGCGCTCGCGCCCGCCCGGCTGCGGACGCCCGTCGTGCAGCCAGCCCTGGTCTCCCAGGCGTGCCTTGGGCGAGGGCGAGACGCTGGCGACCCGCGCAGACTGGCTCGGCGCCGCTTAGCAGAGCTGCGGCGGGCGCAGGTGCGCGTGTTCAACACGGAGGTGCTGACCGGCGTGGACACGCCCGCGCAGTACTGCACCAAGGCCTACTTTAAGGCGCGCGCGCCGGCGCTCGGGAGGCGTGTGGTCCAGGCTGGAAGTGCAGAGGTTGTGCACAAGCTGTGCAAACGCAGGTCTGGCGCGGATCCCTCGCACTGGTCGTGACAGGCGAGGAGCGCCGCGCAGGCGGCTGCTGCCCTGGTGGCATGGGCTGGCTGGGTGCCACCTGCATGAAAATGAGTTTTTATGATTTGGAGTGAAAGTGCCACATGGACTGAAAGTGCCACGAGCAGTGCTTGTTCTGTACGGTGCCGGTGTGGGCCAGGTCGCGACAGCGGCTGCGTGGCCATGCGGCGAGAGTGGGCGCGCCGCGTGCAGGTGACGGACTGCGAGGCCGAGGGCCTGGAGGGCGTGCAGTCGGCGCTGGGCGAGTACGAGCTGGATGCCGACAACCCCGCGCGCCAGAATGTCTACTTCACCGGCATCCGCATCGAGCCCAGCAGCAGCGACCCGGCCGCGCTGCGCGCCTGGGTGGCCCTCCTGCGCGACAGCAACCCAACCATGGCGCGGCCCCTGCGCCGCATGCGCTGCCGGGGCATGTGTGACCACTGGCCGCTATGGGATCCCGGGTTGTATGTCAAGTGTGCAGAGCGCTGGGCATTTGTGCTGCATGTTTGTCACTGACGGAGTGGCGCCAGGGGCTAGGCCTATTTCGTAGTGCTGGTAGACCTGGCGAAGTCCAACTGTGCGCACGTGGCCCCACTCACCTCGCGCCACCCCTCTTGTGACGTAAAGCGCCTAAATATGCAGCACTGCTGCCTGCTGGGCTGCTGCTGAGCGGGCGCGGGCGCTGCAGGAGCCGAGCACAGGCGTCGCAGAGATAACGTTCCCTAAGAAGATCAAAGGCACGCGCGACTTTGTGTTCCTGGACGATGAGCTGCAGGCGCGCCCTGCCATGCGCGCAGGCCGCGCGACGAAACAAGGTTGCTGCTGGCTGTGCACACGGTTGCTGCAACCCTGGATTATGACAAGCTGCTGCGTGCAGGTCACAATGGGCAACCGCGGCAGTCTGGTCATCATCCGGAAAAAGTAACCGCCGCCATCATCATGCTTTAGGGCCGACCCGCCACTTGCAACAGGCTCACTATTGCATAGCTGATGAATGGTGCTCATTAGGCCTGGCCGTGTAGGCAAGTACAGAAGCTCCCGCTCTTGCATGATGCGTGTAGTGCTCACTGGCTGACGCACCATGTTCAGTACAGGATGTGTGATGTTGTGCTAGACTGCAAGGTAGGATTTGAGGCGACTCGCCATGCCGCACTGCGTTCACTCGAGTTCAGTCAATTACACTCCGCTGCGTGCAGGCCCGCAGCCTGCCCACAGCTGCAGGCCCGCATCCTCTGCCGTTCGCATGCTGCCGCTCACTTGGCTGTCCCCCTCTCCTTTGCCTTCTGCAGCTTCAGAACCTGCGCGCCCGCGGTTCCTGGGTCACGCACTGCTGACAGGCAATCAAACACGGGCAGAAGGTAATACAGGTGGCGCACAGGACGCTGCAACATACCTACAACACTGTGGAACCAACACCACAGCGGCAGGCACCGCCAGGGCAGGCGCGCACCTTCTTCACAATCTTCTGCTCCTCGATCAGGAACGCGCGGATGATCCGCTCGCGCACCACCTTGTGGTCCAGGTGGCCGCCATAGATGCGGTGCACGGTCTTGTGCTTCCGCGACAGCCGCTTGTTGCTCATCTCCTTCGGGCGCAGCGCGGGAATCTGCGCCGGCAGGCTCCTCTTGGCCGCTGTCCTTCGCGCTGCTCCACAGAGCCAACGTCCCAGCAACACTCCTCCGAGACGATCAGCACACACTCGGCGCCGCGCGCACCCCATTGAGTCGCACGCCGGTCGCGCCGCAGATGCGGGGCGAGGGCTGCTTCCGTGTGTAGTGCACAACGAGCTTGCCTCCTGCGCGGCGGGCGCCACGGCCTCACATTTGCCGCTCGCCGCGCAGCACCCACTCGCAAACACACACCACCGCCGCCGCGCGCACGCTCACACCTCCAGCACGTCAGGCTGCTACTCGCCGATACAAGGAAGCAGGTTGGCGGTCTCTGTCAGTCAGCGACGCCCCGGCACGCAGTGCAGCCGCAGACGAAGTGGTACCCAAAGCAGCCTGCGCACTCACAGTCCCACATGCCTGCGGGAGCCGCGCACCTGGCGTCTTGACCTTCTTTACTTTGTTGGACTTTGTAGCATAGCAGTGCCGCCTCCTGTACGTCAGGCGCTGCACCATCGTGCCCCCTGTCGCCTCCTACAATGCCTGTTCGCAACAAGAGAGCAAGGCGGCTCGCTCTTTATTTTGCTCAAGGGTTTTGTTGACAGGGTAGGCAGCAGCTGTTCTCGCACTCACGGTACGCTCATGCTGCTCTTTGATCGGGAGCCTTGTAAGCAATAAGCTGCCAGGACCGGGACGCGCAAGTGCCAGGTGCCGGCGAAAGGCAGTGCACGTGCTCGCATGGCATCACTGGTCAGACGGCTGGCGCCCAGCGGCTCTGCCGCTGAGCAAGCGGAGGCTGCGCACGCGCTGGCGCGCCTGTGCTCTGACAAGAGCCCAAATAGGGAGTATGTGAGAGGCTGCGGGGGCGTTGCGGCGCTCGTCGGGCTGCTGGCGCCCTGCGGCTCTGCTGCCGTGCACGGTGAGGCTGCCGCGGCACTGCGCAACCTGTGCATTGGCAGTGCACAGAACCAGGACACCGTGCGGGAGTGCGGGGGCGTCGCGGCGCTGGTCGGGCTGCTCGCGCCCGGCGGCTCGCCTGCCGTGCAGGAGCGGGCTGCTGCGGCGCTGCGCAACATGTGCTTCGACAACAAACAAGGCCAGGACGGCGTCAGGGAGGGCGGGGGCGTCGCGGCGCTGGTCGGGCTGCTTGTGCCCGGCGGCTCTGCGGCTGTGCAGTGGGAGGCAGCTGGGGCGCTGACAGACCTGTGCTTGGGGAATGCCAAGAACAGGGACAGCTTGCGGGAGTGCGGAGGCGTGGCCGCGCTGGTCGGGCTGCTGGCGCCCGGCCGCCCTGCTGCCGTGCAAGAAGCGGCTGTCACGGCGCTGGCCAACCAGTGCAAAGAAGGCCTCGACAACAAAAAGAGCGTGGAGGAGTGCGGGGGCGTGGCAGCGCTGGTGGGCCTGCTGGCGCCCGGCGGCCCTGCTGCCGTGCAGGAGCTGGCCGCATGTGCGCTGGGGAACCTGTGCTTTGAAAACACTCAGACGGACAGCGTGCGGGAGTGCGGAGGGATCGCGGCGCTGGTCGCGCTGCTGGCGCCCGGCTGCTCCGCCAGCACACAAAAGCAGGCTGCAGGCGCGCTGGGGAACTTGTGCGTCGGAAACACCCAGAACCAGGACAGCGTGCGGGAGTGCGGGGGCGTTGCGGCGCTGGTCGGGCTGCTGGCGACTGGGCGCTCCGCGGGCGTACAGAAGCGGGCCGCGGCCGCGCTGGGAAACCTGTGCTCTGATGGCATCCAGAACAAGGACAGCGTGCGGGAGTGCGGAGGCGTCGCGGCGCTCGTTGGGCTGCTGGCGCCCGGCAATTCTGCCGGTGTTCATGAGCAGGCTGCCAGGGCGCTGCGCAACTTGTGCACTGACAGCTTGCAGATTCAGGACAGCATGCGGGAGTGCGGGGGCGTTGCGGTGCTGGTGCGGCTGCTGGTGCCTGGCGGGACCGGTGACGTGCATGAGCACGCTGCCGCGGCGCTGTGGAGCTTGGGCATAGAAAACACCAGGAACCAGGACAGCGTGCGGGAGTGCGAGGTTGTGTCGGCGCTGGTGCGGCTGCTGGCGTCCGCATGTCCTGCTACTGTGCACCAGATCGCCGCCGGTGCCTTGTTTGCGTTGTCTAGCGCATTTGGGCAGAGCCAGGACGGCGTCCAAGGCAGCCCTGGAGCGTGTGCTTGCATGCGCCAGCTAAGCGGCGACCTGGCAGCCGCACGCGCGGGCGGCGGCTGCGCTGCGCAACCTGGGGCATGTCTAGCAGGTTGTTGGGCGACTCACGCCAGTCAGGCTGAATCGGACGCGCTCGCTGAAACAGGCTGTTCACCTACCACGCCTGGGTGCGCGCCGAAAGGCGCGCGCGCTCAGAGCCTTTTCTTGCCTATCCTGAGCAGCAACAGACTTACCTATTGCATCACAACACGCCGCACTGCAACACACTGCCCCGCGCTCCACGCTTGCAGCCGCAGCGCGCGCTTGTTGCACGCGCGGCCCTCCCGCTCTCGCGCGCTACACAACGCCCCACTTGTCCTCCAGCGCGTTGGTGATGCGGCCCAGGCAGCAGGCCGCGGAGAGCGGGAACTCCGACACGGCCACCCACTCGTCCACGTACGCGACCTCCAGCGCGCCGTGCGCCATGGCGCCGACCACAAACACGGCCGGCGCGCCCTCCGGCAGCGCCTTCACGTACTCGCGGAAGCTGACCAGGCTGGGCGCGGCGCGGCTGAAGCCCACGCGCCGGCAGCCGGCCGGCAGCAGCTTGGTGACGGGCCCCTTGACAACCTGCGTCCGGCCGGCGCGCGGCGTCAGAGGCCGGGCGCGCGCGCGAGCGTGCGCCGCCTCACAAAAGTGCCAGGCAGCAGCGTGCGGGCACCGCCGAGCGCGCGCCCGTGTCCAGCAGCTAGCAGGCAAGGGGCAGGCACGTGCCTATGTTCAAGCCCCAAGCGTTATGCCATGCCGGGCGGCATGCACCATGCACTGGGCTACGCACACCCGCGCATGCAAAGTGCAGGGCACGCATGCGGCCGCATGTACGGCGGGGGGGACCGACCCTGTTGCAGCCGGGCGGGAACGTGCTGCGCCACACACGAGCCGGCTCTGAAGGAGGGACCGCAGCAACCAGGGACCGCAACCAGGGACCGCACCTGCAGCGGCGCGGCGAGCGGGCACGCAGTGGTGCAACGAGCGCTTGCGCACCCGGTGGAGCCCGCGACCAGGAGCAGGGGGGCCCACCTTCAGCAGCTTGTCGGGGCCGTTGGTCGCGCGGATGCTCAGCTTCTGCAGCAGCTGCACCATCAGGCCGCAGAAGCGCTTGAACGTGCGCGGCAGCCGCACCTGTGGATTCACCTGCACCTGCGCACCCCCGGCAGCACGGCTGCTCTTCCGAAACGGCCGACAGGCTGCGACCCAGCCGCGCATGCAGCAGCAGGCAACGCTCAGCCATGAAAATGTACACTTTTCGGACTGGACCATGAAGGGGAGGCGCGGAGCCGCACCAGCACATTGCGCGTCGTGTGCACGTACAGCGCCTGCGCGAACACGCCGTGTCAGCTTGCAAGCTCGGCACTGGCCAGGGCCGGCAGCGCGCCAGCGCGGGGCCCCGCGCGCCTTGAGGCGCCCAGACTTGGCGAGCGGGCTGTCGAGGATAGCGAGCAGCGCCTGGTGCGCAATGTCCGGCCGGTACAGCGCCGGGTCCTTGCCGTGCTTGCGCAGGAACGTGGCGTGGTCATCGCAGTTGAGCAGCTGGTAGCCCTGCGCGGCGCACATGCTCGCGTGAGTCGCGCGAGCACCCACCGCTCTGGCCCGGTGCACAAGTCAGGCGTCCGCATGCGGCGCTCCTCGCGAGGGGCCCGCCTTGCCGACTTTGGCGGTCTCCAAGCTGGCGCTCTCGAGCACAAAGACGACGCCCTGGCGCTGCGCGGCCTCGGCGCGCGCCTCCTCCTCTTCACTCGGCGGCGCCAAGCCGCCGACCATGCGTGGGGTGCGCTCTGGGGCAAAACCAGCTAGTGCAGCGCAGCTCCGTGCAAAGGACTGACCCTCTGCGTGGCGCTGGCCTAGAGCGCTCCTCCCAAGTCAGCGAAGCGGGGCTGCTGCTGACGGATGCGGTGGTATGCACTTCTCACGCCGGAAGTCTGCAACGCTCCGTGGCCCTAGTCCGACCTCACCCCTGTGTGCCGCCTGCTAGCCTAGAATGCCTCGAGCGCTTGCACGTTCTTTGTCACACCCCTGAGGTGTATGCCGCCAAATAGGAATGTGATAAGGGCAGAGACTGGCGTTGCAGAGGCGGGCCAGACGCGCAAGCTGCTTCAAGTAGGAAGGAAGTAAAGAAGCAGCCCCGGCCGGGGGGCCCTGTGCTGCCTGAAGGGCCCTGTGCTGAAGAGGAAGCTCGAGGGTCCAGGGCTTGGAAGGCGGGAGTCGCTCCGGGAAAACGGAGCACGAACTGAACTTCGGGCCAGCGCCGTGGGCAGGGCGCGCTGCGATGCGCATAGAGCGGTTGCAAGGGGCGCTGCTGTTTGGGCTGCTTGTGCACTCAGCCTCTGCGGCGGTCCACTCATACAACCAGGAGCTCTTCTACTCAGTCGCTGATGCGTTCATATACCGAGGCGGAAGGCAAGATGCTACCTGGCTGGTTTTCCTGGCTGGATGAACCGGCAGAAATATGAATTGCGGCAGTGACTGATGATTGGCGCCCGCTTGCAGGGAAGGCCTGTACGCCTCGACGAAAGAGGTGAGAAATGCACAGAGGGTGGTTGCAGCACCTTGGAGCTGCCGTTCTTTGTGCATTTGGTTTCACCGCGCTGGTTCAAAATGTCAACTTGCCTGTCGAGGCCGTAGGCTAGGTTGGTGATTGCCGCAGGGGCTAGGCATGGGCCGAAAGTGCTTGGACCTCAGGAAGTGCTGTGGCAACCGCCGGGAGTCGAGTCCAAGGCATGGGTTTGTTGCGCAGACTGAGCTGGTCGTGGCAGACACGGCATATGGCACGCGCCGATCCACCACTTAGCTACTGAGTTTCTATCTGCTAATGTGAGGGGTTGGGCGAGGCGTGCAGACCCGGTCAGCAGGCTAACTGAAAGGCCACTGCGTGCGGTGTGCGCTTTGGCGGGTCGGCTGCCGTTCCGAGCCCGCCCCCAGCGTCCTGGTCGAAGCAGACGCGGCCTGAGCAGCCCCCGCAGCATGCTGTTTGTGAAAGCGAGCCGGAGTCGGGGCGCGCCTGTGATCTCACAGTCTGAGACAGCTCCCTGGCCCGTTCACACCTCTGGGGAGCCGTGACCTTGTGTCGCGCCCACGACAAGCCCGCGGCCGCAGGGCGGGCCTGCGGCTCACGGCGCAACTGCAGGCGCTGGAGGCTTGGGACGCCCAGGGGCCCTGGGCGCGCCGGCAGGGCCGGGCGGCCGAGCAAGACGAAGTGTGACCGAGCTGGGGCTCTTGTTCTGACAATCTGTGTGTTGCACAGCAGGACAGCGAGCGTGCACGCGGAGGTCCGGCCGCCCGGGGCGGGGCGGCAGAAGCTGGGAGGCGCGGGGCGGTAGGGGTCACCCGGGCACACTGGCGCTGGTCGATGGTTGGAGCGGGAAGGGGCCGCAGAGGCGGGAGTCAGCGTTCAGGGTCCCAAACAGGCGCGCGCCAGACACGGCGGCGCTGCAGGCGGCGCCTGAGCCGCGCCGGCGCCGCGGCAGGCGCTGGAGAAGTGGGGCAACTGGGGCCAGCCGGGCGCGCCGGCGCTGTCCAACGGCCAGAGCGAGATAAAGTTCACGAAGCTGCAGTTTGCGCGCCCGGGCGACGTGGCCAACCAGTACGCGCCGGACGACGGCTACACGGGCGCGCCCCCGCCGGCCCCGGGCAGCGCCCACTGCTGTGCGGCATGCCGGCGCACAAGCACCCTGCGCATGTTCGGGCGCTCCTGCGGCTCTGCCAAAGTGGCGAGGCCATGCGCGCGGCCGGTCTGTGGCCGCGCTGATGCCGCGGGAGACGCCTCACACAGGGCGAGCGCAAGTGCGCAACACGCTCACAAAGCTGGGCCGCGATCAAATGTGTCTGGAAGCGCAGGGCGCTGGCCCTGGCCCGGGCCCGGGCTCGGCGGGCCGGTCTTAGGCGAAGGCTCGCGGCCGCCCCGCGGGGCTGACGGCTGGGGCGCAGGGCCAGGCGCTGATCAATTTCACTACATGTTGTTGGCTTTTACCTGAGGAGCGCCCCCCTCCCCGCCCGCGCAGGCCTGGTCCAGGCGGTGCTGTTCGAGGTGCATGACCGCGACCTGATCGGCCACCCGACGCCCGGCGGGCACCGCTACTGCTGCACCAAGGAGCTCGTGCCCAAGACCAAGTGCTTCCAGGACCGCCTGATCTACCAGGCGGGCGCCCTGCCCCAACCCCAACCACACACCCGCCTCCCAGCACCCCCCTCGCGCATGCTCTGTCACGTGCCGCCGCCGTGCGGCGGCGCTGGCCCCCGCGCGCTCCCCGCCGGGCCGGCCGGGCGCGCTGCTGGTGCTGCAAGGCGCGACCCTGCCGGCGCACCTGCCGCAGACACTGGCCTGCCTGTCTTTTTCCTCATCACGACATTGACGCAAAGGCGTGGGTTGCTCGAGGACGCAGGCAGCAAGCAGGTCGATGCAATGCTCGTCTTTGTGTCACATGAACGCAGTGCTGCCTGCCTGCGGTGCTTCAATCTGCCTGCTGATCACATCAAGGCCCCGCGCCCGGAGCTGACAGTTGCTGTGCCCTGCAGGAGAAGGAGGATGGCTGGCCAAAGGTGCGGCGCACGCATGTCGCTGCGGCGCACTGCGCGCCGGCCGGCAGGAGCACTAGCAGCGCGCGCTGCCTGCCATGCGCAGCGGGCCGCACGAGCTGCGTCATGTGGTGCAGTGCCTGGCATGCTTGCACGTGGTGCTTGTGGGACGTCCTAGTGGCAGAGTGCCGCGCATCCTCTCACGCTTGCTTTTCTTGCACAGTCGGAGCAGGGCGGTGTGCAATGAGAGATCGTGTGTTTGCATGCCTGAGGCAGGTTGCGGGTGGGAGCACATCCCGGCAGCCGCAAGGGCGCTTGCGCACTGGCGCAAGGCTCATGGTGACCAAAATGCGACCGCAGCGCGACCAAGACCCGCGCAGGTGCTGGACATCTACTTCAAGGACAACGAGACGGTCGCCTTCAGCTGGGAGGAGGCGATCACGATCGAGGAGACCGGGCTGTACTACCTCTGGTTCGTCATCTGCGACGCGGAGCTGAGCGCGGCCACCGTGAGCGGCGCCACCATCTGGAAGAACCCAACCGGCGCGCCGCCCGCCTTGCGCCTGGCCCCTGCCGCCCCGCGCCGCCTGCCAGAGGCGGGCAGCCGGCGCGCTGGGAGCCGGGGAGGCGGCCTGCATACGCATGCATCTGTCCGCGCTCGCTCGGCACGGACTCGCCGGGCTCTGACCGCGCGGGCGCCGGCGGCGCCGCGCAGGCTACCTGCCCGGCATGATGCTGCCGCACACGCGCTTCTTCGGCGTCATGGCGCTCGCGTACCTGGGCCTGGCCGCGCTCTGGGCCGGCCTGTACGCCTGGCACTGGCGCGAGGTGTTCA
>JAABUX010007187.1_pt1 | contig 13127 bp, 13 predicted proteins | sample 5561851 | NCBI WGS metagenome assembly JAABUX01 (sample SAMN10711883, study PRJNA513361) | rock metagenome | isolation source: Antarctica rocks | place: Antarctica: Victoria Land, Richard Nunatak red sandstone | collected 2016-01-03 | reverse complement strand
TGTAGATTCCGACGGAGAAGTGGTACAGCGTGGCGGGCGCGCCGGGATAAAAGTGGTACATGCTGCCGATGCTGTCGTACAACCCAGTCGTAGTGACTGGGAGGAAGGATGTTACGACAGATGGAACGCGGCACGATTCACTTGTTGGCCAAGCGGGGCAAAAGTATCCGACAGATTGCCGAGGAATTGGCGCGGAGCCCGACGACCGTTGCCCGTGTCCTCCACGAACCCGTGGAGCGGCGACCGGCACAACGCCATCGTCGTTCACAGGTCGATCCGTATCGTCTACGGATCGAAGCGTGGGTCCAGGAGGGTCTGACCGCCGAGCGCATGCTCGAACTGGCGCGCGCCGACCCTGAGCAGCCCTATCCCGGCGGACACAGTGTCTGGCGTGCCTATGTGCGGCGGGTGCGGCAGGAATTGGCACACGAGCAGGCCGTCGCCGATGTGCCGATCCGCTTCGAGGGCTTGCCCGCCGAATATCTCCAGGTCGATTGGGGCGAGGTGCGCGGCTTCCCGTTCACGCAGCAATCGCCGACGACGCGCTATTTCCTCGCCTGTCGGCTGAAGTACAGCCGCTGGGTGTGGGTGCGCTTCACGGACAACATGCGCCAGGAGACGTTGTTTCGCGGTCTCGTGGATTGCTTCCTCGCCCTCGACTGGGTGCCGTGGGTGCTCGTCTTCGACAACATGAAGACCGTCACGAGCGGGCGGGACAGCAGCGGCCAGCCAGTATGGACACCGGCGCTGCTGCAACTGGCTGGTGAATTCGGCTTCCATCCCCAGGCGTGCGATCCCGGCGCGCCGAACCAGAAAGGAAGCGTCGAGTCGCTGGTGAAATGGGTGAAGGGCAACTTCCTCACCGGACGGGAGTTCACCAACGACGACGATCTGGACGTCCAAGCGACCCAATGGCAGATCACCGCCAATGCGCGCCCCTCATCGGCGACGGGCGAACCGCCACTGATCCGGCTGGCGACGGAGACCGACAAGGGCGGTGGCCTGCCACCGACTGCGACGGACTATGGCCTGCTCGCGCCGGGACAGGTCTCGCCGGAAGCGCTCGTCGCGGTGTCGGGGAATCGCTACTCGGTGCCGGTGATGCACGTCGGCGCGCCGGTGACCGTCCGACTGCACCGTGAGCGCATTCGTCTGTGGCGGGACACGACCTGCATCGCCGATCATCTCCGCGCCCCGGATGGCGCGCATCGGCGGGTGATTGACCCGGCGCACTTCGCGCCGCTGTTCACGAAGAAACCGCGCGCCCGGGCGATGCTCTACCGCGAGGTCTTGATCGGCCTCGGCGGGATCGCGCCGACGTTCCTCGCCGCGCTCTCGCACCGGCACCGTGCCCGACTGAGCGAAGAACTCGTCGCGGTCTATACCTTTTATGAGCGTCACGGCACCACCGACTTGCTCGCCGCGATGGCCCGTGCGGAGAAAGCGGGGGCATATAGCGCCGATGCGCTCGCCGTCCTCCTGGCAATGCCGCCGCTCGCCCCGACGGCGATGCCGACCTTATTCCTGCCCGGTGTCCCGACCCAGGCGGACGTGGACCGTCGGTTGAGCGTCTACGAGGCATGGGTGCAGATCGAGGAAGTCACGCCGGAGGTCGTCTCATGAGCGCGGGATTGGACACCTTGCTCGCGCAGCTGCATCTCACCCACGCCGCGACCGTCTTACCGGCGTGGGTGGAGCGCGCCGCGCAGGACGAACTCAGTTACGCCGATTTCCTCGCCGGACTCCTGGAAGAAGAGTGCGCCGCGCGGATGACCGCCGCGACGGCCCGGCGACTGGGCGAGGCCGCCTTCCCCTTCGCGGCGACGATCGAGCAGTTCGACTTCCGTTTCCGCCCTGAACTGAAGCGGCAGGTCGTGCTGCGCTATCTCGATGCGACCTTCGTTGAGCAGGCGGGGACGCTGACGCTGATCGGCCCGCCGGGGTTGGGCAAGACGATGCTCGCCGTCTGTATCGCCACGAAACTGGTCCAACTCGGCTACACGGCACGCTTCGTTACGGCACAAACCTTCGCCAATCAATTGGGGCGGACCGGCACGGTGCTCGGTCGGCAACGACTCTTGAAGCCCCTCCTCGCCTGCGATGTGCTGGTGCTGGACGAGTTGGGCTATCTGCCGACGGAGGCGGCGTTCGGTCCGGCACTCTACGAAGTGATCGCCAGTCGCTACGAGCGGCGACCGACGATTATCACGTCGAATAAGAGCCTGACGGAGTGGGCGGCGATTGTCCAGGATGTCTCGCTGGCGGCGGCGCTGGTCGACCGGTTGATGCATCACGGTCAGGTTTTCTACCTCAAGGGACCATCGTGGCGGACGCGCGGGCGACCGGAACGAGAGGGAGCGACAGAAGAGGCGGCAACGGCATAGGGTGTACCAGTTTTACGTCGGCGCACCGTCCACTTGCATTCCGGCGTCTACACCATTTGAGGGCTTTTCTTTTGCGCGCGATTTCATCTGCTTAAGCAGGTGAGGGCGGCAATTACCGTCGACAAGAGAGGTTGAGCAGGGATGATCTATGTGGACCACACCGCGATTGCCACGTTTGCTCAGGACAGGGTTAACCTCGACGCCGAGAGCGTGAGAGAGTATCGCGCGCAGGGTAACCGGTTGCGGGAGCGACTGGAGAAGCATCTGGCGGAAGATCCTGGTTATGCCCTCGTCAAGATGCTCAACTCAGGCAGTGTGGCAAAGGGGACCGCGTTGAGCACGATCGGCGATATGGACCTCGCTGTGTATGTGAAAGCAGCCCAAGCACCCACCAAGGAGGAAGAACTCGTCTATTGGTTGCGGGATCGACTGAAGGAGGCTTATTCAGAATTCGACGATGATCAATTCCAGCCTCAGCACCATTGCGTCAAGCTTGTTTATCGAACGCCGAACTATGTTGATATCGACGTGGTCCCCGTGCTCTACGAAGGTGAAACGGACAATGTGGGTTACCTCATCGAGCAGGATAGCGGTCGGCGAGTTCGCACAAGCGTCTCACGTCACCTTGAGTTCATTCGCAAGCGGAAGGGTCAGTCTCCGAGTAACTTTGCTCAGGTGGCGCGTCTGCTCAAATGGTGGGCGGGCCATCAGAAAGCGCGCGATCCGGAGCTGCGGTTCAAGTCCTTTATGATCGAGTTGATCTGCGCCCACCTCAGCGATGGGGGACACGATTTCTTAGACTATCCGCTGGCAATTGAGGCTTTTTTCGCCTATATCGTTCGATCTGAACTGCGTGAGCGTATCTCCTTCACCGATTACTATCGTGCCGGGGAGCTGCCTGCGCCAACGGGTGCCGAAATAGAGATTATCGATCCAGTCAACCCGGAGAACAACATCGCAGCTAGCTACACGAGGCAGGACCGGGAAAGGATTATCGCAGTTGCTACGGACGCGCTTGAAGCGCTTACTGACGCTGCGTACGCCACAACAAAGGCAAGGGCGGTCGAGGACTGGCGACTGGTGCTCGGAACAAGTTTCAGGGGGTAAGATGAGTTATTCCTACACGGCGAGCGACACATTTACGATCACCCACGCCCGCCATATCGCGTCGCGGATCGCTTCCGATCTCCGCCTGCTCTATTGCTACTACGATGAGCCATCGCTGGATATGATTGAGAATTGCCTTGAAGAGATCGCCCAGCTACTCGCGAAGGGATACCTGCAAACATTCGAGGTCGGTTTCAAGCGAGGTGAGGCGCGCGTCATCTCACTCAAGTATGAGGTGCGGGCCGATGGCACCTTGGATGACAGCCGTTCAGGCGGCGTTCGGCCCAGCGTCGATATTACCGGTGCCAGCACCATAAACTACATCACTTATTCAAGTAAATGGTGGAGTCTCCCCGAGAGCGGTCGTACTGCGTTCAAGGCAACCCTTCCTATCCAACGTACTATTGGCGCTGAGCCCAAGGACGGCGAGGGCTATTGGGCGGTCGACCGGGCCTATGCGGCCGGCGGGACCGGTGTTCAGCGAAAGAGCTTCGTACCATGGTAGACACCAGCCTCGACGTGTTCGAGACAATTGAGGACTTCCCCAACCGGCTTGCGGGCCAGCGCTACGATGCGCTCGTGGGCCTCGATGATGTGAAGAATCGGCTCCTCACCGAGTCGCGGCTGCTCCTCAATCCGAGACTATTGGAGGAGTGGAGCGAACGCTGCCACGGAAAGATCCTCCCTATAGTCGAGGCATTCCGCGAGCGAGCGCCACTTTTCGTCTTCGCTGGAGACGTCGGCACGGGTAAGACCCTGCTCGCCGAGACTTTTGGCCATGCGCTCGCAAAAACGGAGGGCATCAAGGTGACGCTCATGCGCTTGAGCCTCAATGCGCGGGGGAGCGGCAGGGTTGGCGAGATGACGAGCCTGATCTCGCGAGCATTCCGCGAAGTTGGCGATGTGGTAGTACGCCCGCGAAATTCGGAGAAGCCCTCGTCCGCGGTGGTCCTGCTGGTGGACGAAGCAGATGCGCTTGCACAATCGCGGGAGCTGGCGCAGATGCATCATGAAGACCGCGCGGGAGTGAACGCGCTCATTCGAGGCGTGGATTATCTCAAGGCGGATCGCCTTCCCGTGCTTGTCATCATGTGCACGAATCGTCCGTCCGCGATCGATCCGGCAATCCACAGGCGTGCAGCGGCCATCTTCGATTTCGGTCGCCCGAACGATGAGCAGCGTGGAGAGGTGCTTCGGAGGGCGTTCGGTGAGGGAGGCATTCCGTCGTCCGATCTCGCGAGGCTTGTGGAGCTTACCGGTCCGACGCAAGGGCGGGATTATGGCTATACCTTTTCCGATCTGACGACGCGACTGATTCCCGCCGCCGTGATCGATGCATTCCCCGATGCTCCCCTGCGCGCAGCGCGCATTGCTGAGCTCGTCATATGCAACCCGCCAACCGCACCCTTCAAGGAGCAAAGCCGGTGACGGACCCTACCGGACGAACATTTGTGAGCTATCGGCGGGAGCGTGTGCGAGCGGAGGAAATCGGGATGATTGTCCGCGCGCTGCACGACTATGGCGTTCCCACTTGGCGCGATATTACCGAACTGGAAGCCGCGCCTACATCGGAAGAGCTTCGCCGGATAATCCGCGATCCGCAGACGGCTGCGGCACTGCTCTGGCTCACGCCCGAGGTGGAAGGCTCGGACACGATCAGGAAAATCGAGCTACCGGAGATAATGACGCGCTATAGGCAGCGTGATTCGTTCTTTGTGCAACCGATTCTTGCGGGCCAGCTCGATTACGGTCAGGTCACGGACGTAGCGGGTGCGCATATTGGACTTGATGATTTGCAGCGATGGGACCTCAAGAAGGCGCAGGGTGATCCGATTGATGTAATGGAGGCGGCGAGGCTCGCGAGGCTGGTGCTACGTCGCCGACTCAAGGAGATTCATCATGCTCTTGCCCGAGGAGCGCCGCTTAAGGTGAATCTGAACACGCGTGAAAAGGCTCCATTCATTCCAGGTACGGCGCTCGGCTTCGACTGGGGAGAACGCTTTGATGGCAGGATGGCCAGTGACAGCACATGGAATGATTATCTGCTACCGGCCTTGAAGACCGCTTCCGCTGAAGTGCGCGCGGTCGCTATCGGGCGGCACCTAGAAGCCGGGGGATTGTGTTCACTACCCGCAGCGATGGCATTGGGCGCGGCCTTCCTCGCGCCGATGGGGATGGAGATCGGGTGGCGGCAGCGAAACCGCTCGCGTGCTGATCAGATCTGGTCGCTGAGGGCTGAAAGAGAAACGGCCGAGATCGAGATTTCCTCCTTCGAGGATGATGTCTCCTCGGACGACTTGGCGGTGATCGTCACCATCGGCCATGATGTTGACGAGACAATTGCGAACAACCGGAAGGTTCTGCCGAAATTTAGGGGTTACGTGCGTGTTACCGGATCGAAAGATGGATCGATGGACCTCGCCACGGCAGGACAAGCGGTGGACGCGGTACATCGCACCGTTGCGGCGGTGAACGGGGCGAGGAAAGAGTGGCGAGGTATTCGGCGAGTCCATTTCTTCCTCGCGACACCCACAGGTTATGCAGTCATGTTGGGGCAGCTTATCAATGGACTGGGGCCGGTCTACACCTACGAACACGACCCAAGTGACGCGATCGGTGTCTATCACCGCGCAGCGATTCTTCATCCCGGCGCGTAAGGGCCAAAAGCATCGGTTGAATAGCCGACTGGCGTCTGACTGTGCACATTCTTAATCTTCGTCGGGCGAACGCATCTTTCGTGTCGCATAAGCGCGGTTAATGAAAATCTTACATACATAACGGCGATATTGACACTGTGTACCCTACCTGTCATACTCCTCCTATGAAAGGAGCATTATGATGGTCAAACACATGTCCTCGCGCGAGGCGCGCGCCAACTTCGCCGACCTGCTCGGCTCGGTCTTCTACACGAACGAGGCGGTGATCGTCGAGAAGAAAGGCAAACCCGTTGCGGTCGTGATCAGCCCCGCTGACTATCAGGCGCTTCAGGAAGCGTCCGCGCGCGACTGGGCCGCGATCGACGCGTTGCGGGCGCGCAACGCGGACCGCGATCCCGACGAGGTCCTCGCCGACGTGACGGCGGCGGTGGAGGAGGTGCGCGCGGAGCGGTATGCGCACCGGTAACCCCGCCCGAACACGGATTGTGCTCGACACGAACCTGCTGGTCAGCGGCCTGATCGTCCCGCGCGGACTGCCCCGTCGCCTGCTCGACGAGTGGCGACAGGGGGCGTACCGGCTCTTGGTCACCGACGCGATCCTCGACGAGTATGCCGCGGTGCTCGCGCGGCCGCAGTTCGCCGCGAAGTACGGCCTGGCACCCGGCGAGGTCGCCGCGCTGCTGCGCCGGATGCGCGCGGAGGGCGAGCGGGTGGTTCCAGCGGAGACGGTGCCCGTGACGGTGCGTGACCCGAAGGACACGCACCTCCTGGGCGCGGCGCTCGGCGGCGATGCCGCGTATCTGGTCACGGGAGACGCCGACCTGCTGATCCTGGACGGCGACCCGGCGCTCGGTCGCCTGCGGATCGTCACGGCGCGCTCATTCCTTGACGACCTCGCATGGCGGGGAGGAGAGACCGATGCCTAAACGACCATTTCCTATGGAGAGGCAAACGGCGCTCGACGCTGGCTACCGATCCGTTGCTGCGCTGACGCCGCCAAGGACCGAGGAGGAGATCGCGACGATCGTGCACGACGAGCGGGTGGAGAAGCACCGCAAGCAGATTGAGCGCGAGGCGAAGACGAAGCACGTCGCGCGGACGCTGGCGAAACTGCGCGATCAGGGTCGCTGAACCGCCATCGCGGCACCGGACGAGAATCCGGCAGCATCGGCGCGCCGTGCGGCGCGATAGACGGGAGCCGCACATCCGAGTCGGCGCGACGACAGTCCTCCCCTATCTATGGAGATACGTAACGTCGTAAAAAGAATATTGTGCGACGCAAAGTATCTTTGTCCCCTCTCGGTGTGGACTGCGTCACATGATGGTGGCTCTTGCTCATTCGCGGTGAAGCCAAATGCGCTGTGAACTCAAGCAAGCACAGGGAATGGAGGTCTCGGCCCGCGCCCGCGCCCGCGCCTGCACCTCACTCTCTCCACCGATTTTCGATGGTGTGCCTGCCTCAATGGTCAAAAACCATTCACCGTCATTGAGCAAGAGCCAGGATCATATGTCCAAGTCCAGTTATCACCAGGTGACCACGAAACGTTCGAGGCCGCGCTGAACCATACTGCGCTTCCATCGCGGTGGTTCATCCGGTATCAGGCGGAGCAGGGGCAGGCGATCGAAGAGCGCCTGCAGCGCGATTGGCGCTTCGAGGCGGGCAAGGGCGGCGCCGAGGCAATGATGGACGCCATACCCGAACGCCAGTTGCTTGCCGTCACGCCTCTGGATATCCAGCCGGGCTGGATCGGTGAAATGCAGCGGATCGCGATTCGCCGCACCGAGCACTGCGTAAACGAGATCCCCCCGCGCGAGCGGTTGATCGCGCACCACAATATCCTCGACCACGGTCCGTGGCGCGCTCTGAAACGGGCTGTCATAGCGGAGGAATTCTTCCACCGCACTCGGATAGAGTACGGGGTCATCACGCAGAAGCCGCAACTGATCCGGGTGTGTGAGCAGTGCGAGGACGCCGCTCGCGATCAGGTTGGTCGTTGTCTCATGGCCGGCAATCAGCATCGCGCCGCAGGTGCGGACGAGTTCGTCTTCACTCAGCGCATCATCCTGATCGCGCGTTGCCGCCAGCGCACTGACCAAGTCGTCTTGCGGGCGGCGCATGCGCTCATCGAGCATCGCGGCGAAATAGGCGTTCATGCGCTGCCAGGATTCCTGTGCCTCAAGAGCGTAAGAGAACTGGGCGTCGCCACTGCCGAGGAATCGCTGGATCTTCGCCGACCAGTCCTTGAACTGATCGCGCTCCTCGGCCGGCACGCCGAGCATTCCGGCGATCACGATCGCCGGCAAGGGGAAGGCGAACTCGCGGACGAGATCCATCGTCCCACGTTCCGTTGCCTCGCCCAGCAGGCGGTCAACGATCTGCACGACCGTCTGGCGCATCTGAGCGACCGCGCGCGGGGTGAAGGCCAGGTTCACGAGCCGACGCAAACGGGTATGGTCGGGCGGATCGGATTGGACGAGTCCGCCATGTTCGTAGTGCTCGATCAGCGCGGCGAGTTGCCGTTGTTGCTCCGTCGGCAGCTGACCGATGTAACTCGTGTAGCGGCCCCGGTTTGAGAAGTGTTGGTGATCCCGGAGGATGTCGAGCACGTCGTCGTACCGGGTGACGAGCCACGCCGACCAGCGTGCGCTCCAGTAGACCGGCGCCTGCGACCGCAGGACATCATAGGTCTCGTATGGGCTCTCGACATACTCCGCCGAGAGCAACTGATCGTCGATGAGCAGTGTCTGCATGTTTCGCTCCAACGATAGGATGCCATTGTCCCCTGCCCTGCCGACCACCGCGCGCAGATTGTGAGCAGACTTCCACGAGATGATCGGCACGCTGTCACGCATGTTCCTTACTTAGCGATAGTCCAGAGCTCCGCTTGATCGTAGTAGCGGCCGCCACCCGGCGCCGGCGTGTACACGAAGTTCTGCACGCTCTTGGAGACCGCGCCAAATCGCTGTGCGACCCACAAGGGTCCCCACGGCAGTTGGTCGTTCTCGATCTTGCAGGCATTCTGATAATCGGCCACGCGCTTCGCCGGATCGACATCCGCGCGCCCAGCAAGGTATGCCTTATCGAGGTCGGGGTTGGCATAGTAGCTTCGGTTTCCACCGCTGGGCGGGAAGGCGGTGGAGAGGAATGAGATGCTCGTCGCGTCAGGGTCCGGCCCGTTTCCCTGCCCGGCGTACGCGAGGGCGACTTCACCCTTGTTCACCGCCGCCGTGAAGGTCGCGCTATCCACCGCACGGATCGTCACCTGGACACCGACATCCGCCAATTGCTGCTGCATGGCGACGAGGACATCGGTGGAGAACTGGTCCGCGTAATAGGTAAGAATCTCGATCGGCTGGCCCTTGATCTTGTCCCAGTTCGCCGCCTGCAGGAGTTGCTTCGCCTTGGCGACGTCGCGCTTGTAGTCGTTGAGGCCGCTCGGGATGTACTTTGGGTTATCGAACGCGCAGGGAATGATGACGGCCGTGCCCCGGAAGAGTTGATTGACGATGGTAGAGCGATCAATGGCGTACATGAATGCCTGCCGCACGCGAAGATCCTGGAAGCGGGGATCCTTGAAGTTGAAGATCAGATGGTTGGCTACCTGCGACGGGCCGGGGAGCAGTGTGAGATTCGTGTCCTTCTTGACGACGTCTGATTCGTCCAAGGTGACATAGGTGAACTGAATCTCTCCCTTCTGTAATGCAAGCAGTGCGCTCCCGGATTCCTTGAAGTAGCGGTTGATCAGCTTATCCATCTTCGGGCGGCCGCGCCAGTACGTATCATTCGCGACCAGCTCGACGTACTGATCGGGGACGTACTTGCTCCACTTGAAGGGGCCGGTGCCGATCGGGCTCGTGTACCACCACGCATTCTTGACGAGATCCTTCGGCGCGATGGCGCTGAGGGCGTGCTTCGGCAACAGGCAGGGCAGGGTCATCGTATCCAGCAGCGAAGCGTCCGGCGTGGCCGATGTGATCACCACGGTCAACGGATCCGGTGTCGCGATATCGGTGATGCCCGCATACTTCGGGGCGTAGACGCTCGCGCTGTCGGCATTCCGGGCAAGCTCGATCGTGAATTTCACGTCGTCTGACGTAAAGGGCTGACCATCGTGCCACAGCACGCCCTTGCGCAGATGGAATGTGTACTGCTTGCCGTCCGCCGAGACGTCCCACGATTCGGCCAGGTCGCCTTGCAGTTTCGAGAATTGCACGTCATAGACGAGGAGCTTCGAGAAATATTTCTCGTACCAGGTGAACCCGGCACCGCCGGTCATGGGATTGAAGAGCTGCGGCGTGCCACCGGGGCCGACATCGAAACCGCCCGTCAAGGTGCCACCCGACGGGCCGGTTCCCGCCTGACTCGCGGATGTCGCGGCGGGCTGTGGAGCAGCCGACGGAGCGACGGGCGATCCCACGCTAGCACTTGTTGCTGCCGCTGCCGTTGGCGCCGCCACGGGGGCGCTGCCGGTCGCCGCAGTCTCGCTCGTCGGAGCCGCCGTGACCGTATTCGCACCGGTCGTCGCCCTGGGGTTCGATGAACCGCCGCACGCCGCGAGCAGACTCGCCATACAGATCGCAATCGCACAGAGCATGTTAATGTTAATCTGACGCGTCCGATGCATAGAGCTATCCCCCCTCGATTCCTGCCTCAACACATCTGCATCGTAGGACGCACCTTCTCCGGTCATCCGAATCGGGTGTTGGGCCCGTAGACACCGTGCCGCCTGTGGGTCTTCCCCTGATGGTATGCCTCCTTCCCTGTCGATATCTTTCCGGCGATCCAGGGGTTGCTGCGGGCCGGCTCGAGCCTAGCCATGCATCGGATTAATGAGCCTGATCATCAGGCGCTTTCTCGTCAGGAGGGCGATCAATCGTCGTTCGGCCGCGTGCGTCGGCGCCGTCTCGGCGATGCCGCACCGCCATGCGCGCGGCGCTCGCCCGTTGCAGAGGGACGAAGCTGTTTTGTTCCGTGATGCGGCGACATTCCTCGATGAGGTCCTCATTCGACTTGTCGTACTGATAGTGTTCTATCAGTCGGGGCACCCATTTATGGCCGAAACGCACATGCATGGTCTCGTCGATGATGTCGAACAGCACCGCCTGTGCCGACTCGGTGTCGCCATGCTCGACATGCTGCTGGTACGTGGCATGCTTGTATTCGAATCCCCCCGCCTCAATGACTTCGGTCAGGGCACAGTAACGGCGCATGGGGTCGATCAGTTGGCGCCATGCATAATTCCCGACGGAGTGGGGAAATTCGGTCACATGATAGCCGAGCTCCAGTAGGCGCGTTTCACCGAGTCTCGAGTGGCGGACCTCATCCGCGCAATGCCGTGCGAGATCGTAGTAAAATTCCCACGGCATTTCTTCCACTTCCCAGAGAATGCTTCCGAGCGTTTCCGCTGCTTGCATCTCCATGCTGTAGTTACTGAATTGAAACAGTACCTGACCGAGGCGATCGTCCGGATCTGGCATCGGGCTGACGTCAAGTCGCACATTGAAGCGCTCGTCCCGCTTCGCCTCGGGAAAGGGGAGAAGGGAAGTATACGCGGGCGGTGGGTCCGGCAGCTCAATGCGGGCTGTCCGCTCCTGCCCGCTGACCCCTCCCGCCGCGCGGAGCGCCGCGTGCGTGAACTCGGTCCAGCGCCGGACGTTCCGGACTGCCTCGCTACTCTGCACCAGCTCAGCAACGGCCTGCGTTGCCCATCCGAGGTGCTCCTCCTCATCCGCGACAATTTTCCGTAGCATCGGGATCGTCGGACTATCGTAGACGACGTATGTCGAACCAAGATACTCCTTATAGGAGGAGATGAGCTCGGCCTTGAGGACGAGATAGATGGCGGCGAGCACCTCATAGTCATGCTGCGCCGCCGCCAGGAGATTGATGACCGGAAGAATCACCTCCGCGACGCCGCGATCGGGATTGGCCGTCCGCAATTCCCAGAGACGGGTGCGGATCTCCCGGCTATGCTGTGCGTCCTCCCAGAGATGAGCGCCGACCTGGTGCTTCACTTCCCAGCGACTGATACCCGGGAGCCAACCGCCGAGGAGGCGGGACATCTGTATTTCGTATGCCTGAAAGTGCTGCAACTGACGAACGTGCTCCTCCATCTTGCCGGTTTTCTTGGAGCCCATCTTCTCGACCCTCCCGATAGATACGTGGCGACTTGCCTGATCGCGGATGATTTGGCTGACCGATCTTCAGCCATCCCAACGTAGGTCTTGAAACTGCTCGTCAACAATGCGACGAAAACGTTGAATGCTTTCCTCGCGTACGGGCAGGTACGGGCGCCGCGTTCGGTTGTTCGGGATCAGGAAAGATGAGCAGGCCGTGACCGCCTTGCCGACGATGCCGTGCAGGTTCCCATCCTCATGCAGGATCGTTGACGCCCGCATGAAGGCATGTATCCGCTGCTGCCGATGCTTCGCCCGATCCCATTGTTCACGGCACATTTCGTCATACCACTCGACGACGTATCGCGCATTGAAGTTCACGAACCAAGAGTGGATGCCGCGGGCGCCGAACATCGTGTACGGCGTGAAGGCATGTTCGCTCGTGAAATGGCTCAGTTGGGGTGCGTCGGCAACGAGGGTGAGGAATTCAGGAAAGTCCGCCCCGACGTGCTTGGTGCCGATCAGGTTCGGGATCTCGCGCTGCAAGACAGCATAATCCGGCCCAAACTGGTAGTTATGCACGCGCGGCGTGTTGTAGTGGATGAACGCGAACCAGTCCGGGACGGCATCCCGCACATCTGCCCAGAACGCGCGATAGGAGGTTGGCGTCATCGGCATGAAAAACGGATGGCCGACATGGGCGCCGAGGATGCCACACTCCGCGGCATAGCGAAGACGGTCAAGCATCCCCTCAGCGTTGCACCAGGTGACGCCAACTTGACTCGGCACACCGAGCCGCTGCGCCTCGTCCGCAAAGACCTTCACGATCTCTTTGAATTCGTCCAGTTCGAGGGCGTAGAAC
>JAABUX010007186.1_pt1 | contig 13129 bp, 10 predicted proteins | sample 5561851 | NCBI WGS metagenome assembly JAABUX01 (sample SAMN10711883, study PRJNA513361) | rock metagenome | isolation source: Antarctica rocks | place: Antarctica: Victoria Land, Richard Nunatak red sandstone | collected 2016-01-03 | reverse complement strand
ACCGCGCGCCGGGGACGTGACCGCGGCGGTAGTCGGCCTCGACCGGAGGTCCCTGCAACGCCCAGCGCACGTCGAGCAGGACCGGCGACTCCCCGGCGGCGGCGGCGGCGTGGAGACGGGCCACGGACAGGGTGCTGCGCGGCCCCAGCGCGCGGCTGAAACCCTCACCGGGCATGGTGCGTTCTCTCCGTGTCGGCAGGGCAACGATCGCGCCCTTTGTCGGCTTGGGTCAGCAACCTCATGGTACGGTTAGTCAGATGAACTCCCGCCGCCTCCTCCTGCTCGCGGTGGCCTGCGGCGGGTCGGCCCTGGTAGCCGGTTGTGCCGCGCCGAGCGGTGCCTCCGTGGCCGTGCAGGTGCAGGCACCCGCCAAGCCCTCGGTCGTGGCGGCGCAGCCACCCCAGGTCACGGTGGAGCCGGTCGACCAGGCGAGGGCGGTGCCGCTCGACACGCCGGTGACAGTGACAAGCCCCGACGGGACCCTCACCGCGGTGGCCGTGACGCGCGTCGGCGGCGGTCTCCTCGCAGGTGCGCTGACCGCCGACCAGCACACCTGGACGTCGAGCGACGGGCTCGACCCGGCCGCCGAGTACCGCGTCGTCGCCACCGCGGCGGGGGCGGGCGGCACCCACACCAGCACCGCAGCGACCTTCACGACGATGACCAGGGTGTCGCGACGCCTGCTCAGCACCGCCACGCCGGCGGACGGAGAGGTGGTGGGGGTGGGCGAGCCGATCGACCTGAGCTTCAACGTCGCCATCGCCCCGGCCCAGCAGGCCGGGATCGTGCAGCGCCTCCACGTGGTGTCCACCCCGGCGCAGCCGGGGGCGTGGCGCTGGTTCGGCCCCAGCGAGCTCCACTACCGGCCGGCCCAGTACTGGCAGCCCGGCACCAAGGTGACGGTCACGGCCGACTTCCACGGCGTCAACGCCGGCAACGGAGCGTGGGGTCTCGCCGGCTGGTCGAGGACCTTCGCCGTCGGCGACAAGCACGTCTCGCTGATCGACAACAACACCCACCTCATGCAGGTGTACAGCAACGACCAGCTGATCAACACCTGGCCGGTGAGCCTCGGCAAGCCGGGCTTCGAGACCCTCAGCGGGACCCTGGTGGTGCTGTACAAGACGCCCGTGGTGAAGATGAGCTCGTGCGCCACCTTCCACGGCGCGGCGTGCACCCCCGGCAACGCCAACTACTACGACGAGAACGTGTACGCGGACACGGCCGTCTCCACCAACGGCTACTTCATCCACGCCGCGCCCTGGTCGGTGGCCTCGCAGGGGGTGGTCAACGTCTCGCACGGCTGCGTCAACCTGAGCACAGCCCGCGCCACCGCCTTCTACAACTGGTCGGTGCCCGGTGACGTGGTGGTGATCAGCAACACCTCCAACATCGCCGACATCAACAACGGCGAGGCCGACTGGCAGATCCCCTTCGCGCAGTGGGACAACACCGGAGTGGTCCACTAGCCCCGAGCCAAAGACGACGCGGCGGCCTCCGGCCCGTGGCATGGACACGTCAGCTGCGCGCTGCTCCCGCCGCCTGTCGCCAGGTCGCGTCGCCGAAGAGCCATGTTCCGCCGAGCGGGCCGACGTTGCCGGCGCCGCCGAAGAGAACGACTGTGCGATGCAGCTGGTCGTACGCCAGCGACGTGTCTGCGCGCGGTCCAGGCAGCGACGGAGAGGCGGCCTGTTCGGGGTCGGCAACAACCAGCCGCCACCCGCCGGCGGTGTAGCTCCACGTCTCCGCCCTCGGCGGCCCCGGAACCGAAGAGTCGCTGCCGTACAGGAGGACGCCGGCTGGGCTGGTTGCCATCGACCCGCTCATCGCTGGCGGCCCGGGGCCGGGGATGAGTGACCAGTGGGCCACGTGCCACACCCATGTGTCCGCCGATGCGCCGTTCGGCAGCCCGTTGCCGCCGAACAGCACGACGGAACCCGCGCTCGGGTCGCTCGCCATCGCTGTGGCGTCTCTGGCGCTTGGGCCCACGGCGCGGGACTGTGTCCAAACGCCCTTCTTCCACAGCCACGTGTCCGCCAGGAACGTCGTGCCCTTTCCCCCCGTATCGCCACCGAACAGCAGGATGCCGCCCGTGGCGGGGTCGCCAGCCATGCCGCTCATCACCCGAGCAGAAGGTCCAGCCCCGGTGTGACGTCTCCACGTCGTCCCGTCCCACGTCCAGGTGTCGCCGAAACAGCGGCACACGTCCCCACCACCCCGGGCTGTGGGGCCGGTGCCTCCGAAGAGCACGAGCCTCCCGGTGCCGGTGTCGAAGGCGAGAGCCGCCCACGCGCGCGCGGGGGGTGAAGCGGACGGGTGCAGCCGGGTCCAGCCGCTGCCATTCCATGACCAGGTGTCACCGATGATGTCATCTGCGGTCTGGCCTCCGAAGAGGATCGTGGTCCTGGTCACGGGGTCGTATGCCAGCGCGGCGCCCGACCGTGGCGACGGCTCCAGCCGCGGAATGTTGGGGGTGGGCCGGACAGCCGGCCATCCACCGGTTGCCGAGATGCCGGCAGCTGGGGTCGATGAGCTCGAGCGGATCCCGGCGTGGTGTCCAAACATGATGGCCGCTGCCAGGCCACCGATGAGCGCCACGGCCAGGCCGGTGCTCACCACGAGCTCCCGAACCCATGGGTGCCCTCGGCGCCGCGACGCTCCTGTCACCACGCGGTCGGCGAGGCCGGGGTCCATGGGAACCTCGCCAATGGCGCGAGACACCAGCTCCCGGATGCGATCGTCACCGTCCATAGGGTTCACCCTCAAGGGCGTCGATGGCAGCGCGCAGCCGAGCGGAGGCGCGGTGAGAGCGCGACCTGACGCCTGCGGGCGAGATGTGCAGGATGCGTGACGTCTGCTCAGCGCTCATGTCGAGGTAGAAGCGCAGGATCAGCACCAGGCGGTCATCCTTGGACAGCGCCGCCAGCGTCGAGCGCACCACGGCGTCGCCGTCGGTGTCGCGGCTCGGGGATTGGGCAACGGTCGGCTCAACCAGCCCCGCTCCGGTGACGGTCGCGGCCCACCGCGACCGCCGCAGGCTCCTGCACTCGTTTGCCACGATCCCGAGGAACCAGGGCTTGGGGTCGGTCTCGTCGCGGACCCGGTCCAGCTTGCGCCATGCCTTGATGCACGCGTTCTGCACGACATCCTCGGCATCGTGCTGGTCATGGAGGAACGCAAAGGCGAGCCGATAGCCCGCGGGGACCAGCCTGCGCAGGAGACGGTCGGCCGACTCGGCGTCTCCGGCGCGTGCTTGCACAACCAGCTGGTCGAGGGCGATCTCCACGTTCCTCCCCTCATTCATCGGTCATGTCACCCGGTATACGCCGGCACCGGCCCCTGGCGTTTCACCTGTCCGCCAACTCGATGTGGGTCACACGCTAGGGTCGTTGCCCTCTCGCGCGGCCGGCGCCGACGGTGCGCCTGATGATCGACCTCTCCTCCTCGTCGGCGGTGCGCAGCAGCACCAGCATGAGCGCGTAGACGAGAGCGGCCGCGATGACGACCACCAGCACGCCGACGCGGCCCTGTGGGTTGCAGACCCACACGAAGGCGGCCATCACCACGCCCGCCACGAACGGCTTCCAGCAGCTCCGGACCACGTGGATCGGCCCCAGCGCGCCGCGCAGCGTGAGCCAGCCGGTGACCACCAGGGCCATCTCGGTGACCACCGTGGCCCAGCTGGCCCCAAGGTAGCCGAAGCGGGGGATGAGGATCATGTTGAGAGCGAAGTTGACGACCAGACCGCTGAGTGCGACGTAGGCGAACAGCTTCTGGCGGTCGATGGCGTTGAGAACCGCGGGAAAGGTGTTGTCGACGAACATGAAGACGACACCGACGGCGAGGATCCGCAACGCCGCGGCGCTGTGCGGATACTGGCTGGTGAGCAGGGAGATGAACTGGGGCGCGAGCATGAAGAGGCCGACGCTGATCGGCCAGCCCATGATGGCCAGCCCCTTGAACAGCTTGTCGGCGGATGCGAGCACGCGGTTGGGCGCGTTGCGGTAGTAGATCGAGAGCACCGGGAAGATCACGGTGCGCAGGGTGGCCGGGATGAAGAGCAGCGCCTCGAAGGGCCGGTACGCGAAGGTGTACCAGCCCACCTCGGCGTAGGAGCGGTAGTGCTGCAGGATGGGCACGTCGAGCTTGAAGTACACGGTGGTGAGCAGGTAGGTGATCGCCAGCGGGATCCCGGCGCGGATCCAGACGCGGAAGAGCGCGGCCTCGAAGCGCCAGCGCGGGGTGAGGATGCGGGTGGCCAGCAGCACCACCACGAAGTACGCGGTGGCGAAGCCGGAGGCTGACGCGTACGCCCAGAGGAAGAAGGCAGTGCCGGCGTGGAGGTGGGCGCCGAGCAGCGCCATGCCCAGGATCACCGCCGTCTCCGGGATGATCTCGGCGATCTCGAAGGTCAGCCGCTGCAGGGCGTAGAGGGTGCTGCGCAGCAGCAACGAGTAGCCGCTCAGCACCAGCAGCGCGAACGACGGCAGCAGCAACGACGCGATCCCAGCGAACCACAGGCAGGCGGCCAGGATCGGCAGCGAGATCGCCACCAGGAAGAGCTTGATCGAGGCGACGTTGTTGAAGTAGCGGGTGAGGTTCTCGCGCTCGCGCGCCCCCTCGCGAACGTACAGCGCGGTGAAGCCGATGTCGGTGATGGCCCCGACCAGCGCGGTGTAGGTGATCGCCGTCTGCATCTGCCCGAAGCGGCTGTCGCCAAGGGCGTTGCCGATCGTCACGACGGCGACGAGCGCGAGCAGGCGCGAGAGGACGCGGGCAACGAGGATGAGGATGGTGAAGCGGAGCGCCCGCGACCCGAGGCCGCTGGTGAAGTCAGGGCTGACGGTGCCGGGCATGCGCGGCGGCGGCGACTCCTCCTGCAAGATTGCTCATTCTACGAATGCGACCGGCGCCGCAAACGCCTCTCCCGCCGCGCCCACTCGGCGTCGCCCGCCTCTCCCCCGCCGACCAGCCGCGCCCACCACGGGCCCAGGGCCGCACGGGCCCGACGCACGCTGTCGCAGACCTCGAGCGCCCCACCGAGGTCGCCGCCCCGCTCCAGGCGGATCGCGTAGCCGCGCGCGACGCGCAGGTCACGCGGGTCGTCGCGGTGGAGGCGGCCCCAGAGCTGGAGCGCCTCCTCCATCTCGCCGCGGCGTTGCAGGACCACCGCGAGCCGGTGGGCTGAGCGGCGGGCCCAGGGCTCGACACCGGCGCTGATGGCGTCGCGCAGCTCCGCCTCCGCCGCGTCCGCCAGCCCGTGGCGCTGGAGGTGGCGGGCGAGGTGGTACGGGTCGGCGGCATGGGCGGGGTTGACGCGGTCGCCGCCGACGTGGGCCGCGAGGCGGGCCCCGACAACCACGGTGCTGACGATGTCCTGGAGGTTGTGCTCGACCACCCCACCAAGCACGGAGCCTGGTGCCCCGCGCAGCCAGGCGCGGTAACGGGCGGGAGCCTCGGCGCCGGGCACGTCGTCGACCCGGTGGTGGCCGAGCAGGCTCATCTCCGCGTGGCGGAGTGTGCAGGCGCCCAGCCGCTCGCGGAAGAGGCGGCGCACCGGGCCGAGCAGGTCGCCGTGGAGACGGGGCACGACGGACGCCGGGTCCAGCCGGTTGATGGTGCAGCGCGCGGCGAGGACCGGGATGTCGAAGCTGCGCCCGTTGTAGGTGAGCCAGAGCCGGTGGGCGGCGATCCGCGCCGCGATGGCGCTGAGCAGCGCCGCCTCGTCCCCGGGGTCGACGAGCAGGAGCTGCTCGGTTTCCAGGACGTCGCCGCGCTGGACGCCGAGGGCGACGAGGAACGCCATCACCCCGCTGCCGCGCAACCCGAGGCTCTCGATGTCGAGGACCCCGACCCCCTCGCCGCTGACCCACGCCGGTCCGCCGTCGCCGCAGGGGTGACCGAGGAGGGCGAGGAGGTCGCCGACCGGTGGCGAGGTGTCGAGGCCGGCGCTGGCGAGGAAGGGGCGCAGGTCGATGGTGAGGCGACGGATGTATGCGCTGCCGCGGCCGGACTGGTGGGGGTGGAAGCCGAGTGCCGCGGCCCGGGCTGCGGGGTCGGGTTGGGGCGGGCGCGGGCGCGGGGCCGCGGCGCCGGCACCGCCGAGCATGGCGATGCGGGCGCGCAGCGCGCTGATGGTCGCGGCCTGGGACTCACCCATGCGCGCAGGGTACCGAACACCTGTTCGATGCGCAACGAGGGATGGCGATGCGGGCAGCGAAGGCGTCTACAAGGCGCATGCAAGCCCGTCCAAGGAACCCGCAACGTCGAGGCGATCATCACGGGCGTGATGTAAACACCACGTGCGGCAGCGGGACGACGTACCCAGCTGAGGGCGTCTTCGTCCTCTCGGACACCGCTGGCACGGCCCACGCCAAGGTCGACGGCAACACCTTCACCCGCTACGCCGGCTACGGCGTCGCTGCCGATGCGGGCTACACGGGCGGGAACTGCGCCGGGCCGAACGGACCCTGCACCGGCAACATCGTGCTCGACGCGAGCGGCAACAGCTTCAACCTCGGCGGCGCCAGCGGTGCGGCCGCCATCTTCCTCCACGCCATCGCAGGCAACCAGCTCACCGCCACCCTGAACAACGACCACGGGTTCGTCACACGGCCAACCCAGTCGATCGTGGTGAAGTCCGACACCGGCGGTTCGGTCCAGGTGACCGAGAACAACGACGACATCGACCCGCGCTGACCTCTCCACATCCACATCCAGAAGGGGTCGGGCCGCGCCCGGCCCCTTCTTCTCTTTGTGCCCGGGGCTGTCAGGGTGTCAGCGTGTCGACGGCGCGCCAGCAGTACCACGCCGCGGCTGATCGGAACGGCCGGAGCGGCTCCCCGAGAGCCATGAGTTCCTTCGGCCTGGGCATCACCTCGGAGCCGTGGATCAGCCCCCAGCCCTTGCGGACGCCGAAGTCGTCGACCGGCCAGACGTCGGGGCGGCGCAGGTCGAAGAGCAGGAACATCTCGGCCGTCCATCGGCCGACGCCGCGAACCTCGGACAGCCGCGCCACCACCTCGTCATCGGGCATCGACGCCAAGCGCTCGAGTGGCACCGTCCCGTCGGAGAACTTGAGGGCGAGGTCGAGGATCGCCGCCGCCTTGGCGCCCGAGAGGCCGCACCCGCGCAGTGACGCGACCGGCGTGGCCAGGACGGTCGCAGGTGTCGGTGGGGCGGTGCCGTACAGCGCGAGGAACCTCCCGTGGATGGCGCTGGCCGCGCGCCCGGCCAGCTGCTGGAAGGCGATCGCCCGGGCGAGGGCGTTGAACGGGTCGGCACTGGGCGGCCGCGGTGCGAACCCACCGGCGGCGGCCACCACGGTCGCAAAGGACGGGTCGACGGCGACGATCCGCTTCGCGATGGCCGCTGGCGAGCGCAGCGGACGCGCGGCGGATGCCCGCGCTGGGGCGGGGGCTGCTGCGGGGTGCTTCATCCCGGCCAGCCTAGCGCCGCCGCTCAGGGCTGCTGGGCGATGCGGAGCAGGCGGAGGGTGGCGGCCTTGGCGTCGACCGCCGGCCGACTCGGCCCCACGCAGGAGGGGCAGCCGGATTCGCAGCCGCAGCCGTTGACCAGCCGCGCCGCCATCTCGGTGAGGTCGGCATGGCGCTGGTGGCAGCGCTCGGCGAAGCCCACTCCGCCCGCCACGGAGTCATAGAGGTAGGCGGTGGGCCAGCCGATCTCGAGCGCGTCGGCCGCTGCAGCGCCTGAGGGACGCCAGCCGGCAGTGAACTCCTGGGGCTCGTCGGGCGGCGATGCCTGCGCGCTGGGGGTGCCGAGCACGGCGGCCGGTGAGGGGGCAGCCCGCATCTGAGCCTGGCTGCCCAGGTCACGGGGGTCACACATGCAGAGCAGGCACGCCGCCGAGTGCAGAACGGCGGCAAGCCCGCTGAGGCCGGCGTCGAGCTCCGCGCGGTCGATGCCGTCGAGCCGACGCGGGTCGAAGGCAACCCAGGCGCTGATGGTGTGCAGGTCCTGCTCGGGAAGGGCGATCGGACCGGCACCGACGTTCTCCTGGGTGAGGAAACGCACCTTCTTGTACATGGTCGCCAGCCGGCTGACCCGCACCTCCCCGAGCGAACGACGGCAGGCATCGCCCACGGGGCCCTCGTAGCGCTCCAGGATCTGCAGGGTGGTGCGCGTCTCGGCGAGGGTGAAGTGGTCGACGTCGATGGGGTGCACGTAGGCGCGCTTCTCCTCCCAGTCGAGCCGCTCGACGTGGAACTGACGGCCTTCGTGGAGGTAGATGGCGTCGTCATGGACCAGCACCGGCGCCGCGAACTGGTCGACCTCGCCGATGACCCGCCCGTCGCTGCCGGGACGCCCTCCCCCACTGCCCGCCCACGGGCCGTGCGGGCCCTGGCCGGGTCCGCCGGCCCCGGTGGAGGTGTCGATGATCACCACGTTGGTGGCCGCAGCGCGGCGCAGCGAGATCGCCTCCGCGGGAAAGGCGTCGGCCGACCAGTGGTAGCGGGAGCCGCTGCGGTGGACGAGGCCGTCCTCGCGGAAGAGGTCGAGCAGGGCGCCGGTGGTGTCGGCGCCGGCCGCCCCGAACGAGTCGCCGCTCTCGAACGCGAGCTCGAAGGTGGCGGCCTGGAGGTGGCCGCCGAGCACCAGCAGGTTGTCGGGGTTGATGAGGCCGTGCTCGGGCGGCGACTCGAGCAGGTAGCGCGGGTTGTTGACGAGGAACTGGTCGAGCGGCGAGTCGGTGGCGATGAACACCCCGAGCGACTCGCTCTCGCGCCGGCCGGCGCGGCCGAGCTGCTGCCACGTCGACGCGATGCTGCCCGGGTAGCCGACCAGGACGGCGGCGTCGAGGTTGCCGATGTCGATGCCGAGCTCGAGCGCGTTGGTGCTGACCACGCCGCGGACGCTGCCGTCGCGGAGGCCGGCCTCGATGGCCCGGCGCTCGAGCGGGAGGTAGCCACCGCGGTAGCCGCGCACCGCCGAGTGGCCGCCCTGGCGCGGCGCGGGGTTGAGCCGCTGCAGGTAGGTGAGCAGCACCTCGACGCTGGAGCGGCCGCGCGTGAAGGCGATCGTCTGGAGGTTGCTGGCAAGCAGCTCGGCGACCAGGCGGCGCGCCTCCAGCGTCGCGGAGCGGCGCACGCCGAGGGTGCCATGCACTGTCGGGGGGTTCCAGAACCACAGCCGCCGCGCCGCCCGCGGCGCACCGTTGCGGTCGACCAGCTGCACCGGCCGCTCGAGGAGCTTCTCGGCCAGCTCACGCGGGTTGGCGATGGTGGCGCTGCAGGCGATCACCGTGGGGTTGCTGCCGTAGAAGCGGCACAGCCGGGTGAGGCGGCGGAGCACGTTGGCCAGGTGGGACCCGAAGAGGCCACGGTAGGCATGGAGCTCGTCGATGACGATGTAGCGGAGATGCTGGAAGAGGCGCACCCAGCTGGTGTGGTGGGGAAGGATGCCGCTGTGCAGCATGTCGGGGTTGGTGACCACGATGCTGCCGTCGTTGCGGACCGCGCGGCGCAGTCCCGGCGCGGTATCGCCGTCGTAGGTGGCGGCGCGCAGGCCCTCGGGCAGGTGGACGGCGATGTCCTGCAGGCCGGCGAGCTGGTCCTGCGCCAACGCCTTGGTGGGAAACAGCCACAGCGAGCGCGCCTGGGGATCGTGCAGCCAGGCGTCGAGGACGGGGACCGCGAAGGCGAGCGTCTTGCCGCTGGCGGTGGGCGTGACCACCACCACGTCGCGGCCGGCGAGCGCGTGCTCGATCGCCTCGGCCTGGTGGATGTAGGGGCGGTCGATGCCGCGCTTGGCGAGCGCCGCGGTGAGTCGGGGGTCGAGCTGGGAGGGCCACGACGCGTGCTGCGCCGGGTTGGGCGGGATCAGCTCCTCGTGGACGATGCGACCCGCGACGGTGGCGCTGCTGCGCAGCTGCGCGAGGGCGGCTGCGGTGGTGTCCATGACTGTGGCCACGATGCCGGCAGTGTAGCGAACATCCGTTCTGGTGAGCATGCGCGCATTCGCTGAGTCATGCGCTCAGATGCACACGGGCGGTGGCGCAGGCGTACGCTCCACCATCGGAAACCGGAGGTGGAGGAGGAAGGGAGATGGCCATCAGGCACTGTCAGCGATGCTCTCGGGCGCTGGTCGCCCTCACGCTGGTGATGGGCGCGGCTGCGGTCGGCGTCTCACCCGTTGCGGCCTCGAACGTCACGCCACAGGCCACGCGTCTCACCTGTGGGCCAAAGAGCAGCACTCACCACCCAGCCTCCGGTGTCGGGGGGAGTGCAACCTACGCGGCGAACGGCGCCGGCACGGTCACGTTGCTCCGCCAGACACAGACAAGCCTCAAGGTCACGGACGCCGACAGCCGGTCAGGCTGGCAGAGCTCGGTGGTCACCAGGGCAGGCACGAGGGTGCACGTCGGGTTTCAGCGGGTGGGAGACCCCCACGAGCAGGAGCGGTTCTTTGCACGGCTCAACTCGACCGGCACCGTCATCACCATCGTCACCCAGACCTGTACGTGAGGACATGGGGTCGTGCCCACGGCCTCATCATCACCCCCTGACGTCGCTAGGCGGATTCACCGGCGCCACGGAGGAGCGGGGTGCTCGGACAGCCGGCGGGCTAGGGCGGCGGGTGCCTTGCGAAGCCATGCGTCGACGAGCAGCTCGCGGACCAGCGTCGGCTTCACGGTGCGCAACGTCAACACCACGCACGCCAGGCGCTGTCCCCAGTAGAACGGCTCACACACGGCTGAGGCGGTGGCGACGGCCGCCCTGATCGCGCGCTCATCCGCCATCACCCGGATGCGGGACCAGAGGTGTCTTGCTCCAGCCTTGGCGCGACGATCCAAGAGCCTGGACGTATGTGCGAGCGTACGCAACCGGGATGGTGGGCTTATCCGGTTGAAACGCCTCGCGCTACGTCCCAACCTGGCCAATACCCGCTGGGTGTCGCGGGCGGCGCAGTGCCAAAGGGATGCAGAGTGCCCCATCCATCGAGCACATAGCCGCCACCAAGGCGGCTGTCGTAGGTGATGCCCCTCCCGATGTCCCAGTTGGGCCAGTACGCCGAGCCGGAGATGCTGGCCGCTCCGCCGAAGGGGTGGAGGCCGCCGAGGCCGTCGAGCACGTAGCCCTGACCCGTGCCGCTGACCGCGATGCCGCGGGCGATCACCCAGCTGGGCCAGTACGCCGTTGTCGCGGGAGTGGCGATCGGCCCGCCGCTGCTGAAGCCGTGAACACCCCCCAGGCCGTCCAGCACGTAGCCGGTGACCACCCCGGCCGCGCAGGGGTTCACGGCAAGGCCCTTGGCGATGTCCCAGTTGGGCCAGTACCCCGTGACCGTGACTGGTGGCGCGCCGGCGCCAAACTGATGGACGCCCCCCAGGCCGTCGAGCACGTACCCGCTGTGGCCGCTCGCGTCGCAGGGGTTGAGGACGATGCCGCGCGCGATGTCCCAGCCCTGCCAGTGACCTGTACCGGTGACTGCGGGAGCGCTGCCGAAGGGGTGAAGTCCGCCCCACCCGTCCAAGGTGTAACCGCCCGACCCACCGGGAATCTCAGCCTCCCCACGGGCGATGGTCCAGCCGGGCCAGTACGAGGCGCCCGCGGTGTCGGCTGTTCCATTGCCGTATGGATGCAGGCCGCCGTAACCGTCCATGGTGATGCCGTACACGACCCCCACTGTCTGCACGAGGACCGGCGATGTCGATCCCGCATAGCTGCCGTCCCCGCCGTATGAGGCGGTGATGGCGTGTCGTCCCCAAACCAGGGATGAGGTGGTGAAGGTTGCGACGCCTCCGCTCACCGGTGCCGTTCCGAGAGCCTGTCCGCCGTCCGCGAATGTCACCGTTCCGGTTGCGGCCGATGGCGACAGCGTCGCGCTGAAGGTGATGGGTTGCCCAGGCGAGGAGGGGTTGACCGAGGAGGTCAAAGCGGTCGCCGCTTGGTACGAGAAGACAGAGGCCGTCGTCCCGGCACCGAGCACGCTCGAACCGGCGACGACCACCTGACCCGATCCTGAGGGGACAACGACCGTCGCCTGGGTGGCGGAGGCAGTGACCACAGGCGCCGCGACGCCGCCGAACGAGATGGACGCCCGTTCCAGCCCAAGCCCGTAGACGACCACCTGCGTCCCCGCCGGGGCAGTGCGCGGCACAACAGACGAAACCTCCGCGCATGACAGCCCCGCAGCCAGCGGACTGCCCAGACCGGTGGCGAGATCGTACCCCTGTCGGGCCGCGAAAGAGGCGCCAGAGTACGTCCGCGTGAGGTCGTTGTCTCCCGAGGTGATGTCGGTCAAGGCCGTCCCGTAGACACCTTGGCTCGCCAGCGCGTAGAGGCTCGGGGCGAAATCTCCTGTTGACGCAGCACAGGCCTGGTTCTTGTCAGCGACAACGCCGGCGAGCAACGGCGCCGATGCGCTGGTGCCAGCTGCGGCGGTCCATGCTCCATTGGCGTAGATGACTTCGCCCACACCCGCATTCGCCGAGATGTCCGGAACCTGCCTGCAATTCACTCCGCACGCGTTCGCATTGTCTGCCCAGTGCGATACGACAGGCTGCCAGCTGGGAAGAGAAGCGTATCGGGACAGGCCGCCGCCCCCGCTGGCCTGACCTTGGTAATACGCAGCGCAATCGGAATTGGCATATCCCTCACACCAGTTCCAAACAACCTCGCTGGTAGAAAGGCTCGTGCCCCCCACCCCGGTCACCCAGGGATCGGCCGCGGGATAGTCAGCCTCGAGCTGCGTGTTGACTCCATCGTTCGGAAAGCAGCCCTCCGAACCAGAATCGCCAGATGCGGCGAGGACTGTCTGACCCTGTGCTGCGGCTTGCTGAAACAGCGCGCGATCCGCGCCCATAGAGCCATCGTCATTTGCCGAGAGCTCGCACTCTCCCCAGCTGGTGGAGACAACGTTCGCGGCGTCAGCTGCAACGATGGCACCCCAGGTGTCGTAGGCACCCTGTACAGTTTGCGGACCCTCGTAAGAAATGATGGAGGCAGCCCGAGCCTGCGTGGCGATCTGCTCGACGTCCAGATCGGCCTCTTCGGTTCCGCTCGGGTCGACCGTTCCGCCGCCGTCGACGCTTACCCGAGAGACTGAGTTTGCCAGCCCGAAGCAACTCTCGTATGCGCTGAGATCACCTGCGGAAACGGGAGACAGT
>JAABUX010007184.1_pt1 | contig 13130 bp, 9 predicted proteins | sample 5561851 | NCBI WGS metagenome assembly JAABUX01 (sample SAMN10711883, study PRJNA513361) | rock metagenome | isolation source: Antarctica rocks | place: Antarctica: Victoria Land, Richard Nunatak red sandstone | collected 2016-01-03 | reverse complement strand
CGCCGACGAAGCCGATGCCGAGCGCCGGGAAGGCCGCCGCCAGCACCGCGCTGCCGCAGCCGCCGAACACCAGCCAGAACGTGCCGAAGAACTCCGCCACAAGCCGTCGCTGCAGGTCGTCGCGCATGGTCGTCTCCTCTGAACTTCAAGTTTAGTTATAAACTAATCCTAACGTTCCGGAAAGACATATATTGAGGCTAACTGTACCTGCTTGGTGCAGCCCGCTTGAGGCAGCCCGCTTGGCGCAGAAAGCACACCGAGAGAAGCTGCCGTCCACGATGACGGCGCTGACGGTGAACTTAGCCGACACGCCGTCCTGGCTGATGCCAGCGGGAGCATCGGCCGCCCTTTCGGCCTATCGGGTGTGGCAGCGCACCAGGGGATTGGGAAAGTCGGCGCAGCCGGGAAAGGCGATCTCGTTATCGCCCCGGCGCTGCACGTGCAGCACGTTCGGGTCCTCGCAGCCGAACCCCACCTGCGGGCTGGCGCCACCGCCCAACAGGCCACCGCTCCCGCCGGCTGTGACGGCGAAGCGGAACTCGGTACCCTGCGGGTTAGCCCGCGCCGTCTCGATCTCGCGCTCGGTCAGCATCTGGTCGGTCAGGGTGGCGCGCAGCACCAGGTCCCGGGTGAAGATCACGACCGGCTGGGACAGGCAGGCCTGGGACGTCAGGTTGGACGGGGCGGGAAAGATGCCGCCGGTCCAAGTGCCGAACAGGTAGGCGTGCGGCGGCTGGGCTGCGCCTTGGGCCTGGACCGCCGTGCTGGCCGGGGGCAGGATCGCGCCGGACAGCACGGCGAGGGCGGCGAGGAGCTTCGAGGTGCGGCGCATCGGCAGGTTCCAGTGCAGGCGGGTTGAGACGCAGCATCCAGGGTAGCAGCCGCGCCCCGAACATAGAACCCAGGCCCGACCCTGAACCCAAACCTGGCCCTGAACCCAACCCAAACCTTGCAGTCAACGTTGAACCCGGTCGCAGCGCATGTCATGGGACGGCACTCAATCGCAAGGGACGCCCGCCATGCTTCGCCGCCTGTATGACCGTGTGCTGCTACTGGCGGCCAGTCCACAGGCGCCACTGTGGCTGGCGCTGGTCAGCTTCGCCGAAAGCAGCTTCTTTCCCGTCCCGCCCGACGCGCTGCTGGTGCCGATGGCGCTGGCCCGGCCGGACCGGGCCTGGCGCCTGGCCGCGATCTGCACCGCCGCGAGCGTAGTGGGCGGGATGCTGGGCTACCTGATCGGCTACGCGCTGTATGCCCAGGTAGCGCTGCCGCTGATCCAGTTCTACCACATGCAGGAGCGGATGGACGCCTTCGTGCAGGGGTTCAACCGGTGGGGGCTGCTGATCATCCTGGTGAAGGGGTTGACGCCGATCCCTTACAAGATCGTCACCATCACCTCGGGCCTGGCCGGGTTCAGCTTTCCGCTGTTCGTGGCGGCCAGCGTGGTGACGCGCGGCGCCCGGTTCTTCCTATTGGCGGCGCTGCTGCGGCGGTTTGGGACGCCGGTGCGGGCGTTCATCGAGCAGCGGCTGATGCTGGTGACCTCGCTGACCGCGGCGGGGATCGTGGGCGGGGTGCTGCTGCTGCGGCTAGTGTAGCGGCTTGTGCCGAAGGGGTCCGGTGACGCAGCCAGACCCAAGGGCAACCAATGTCGTGCGCCCCATACAGCAGAAGGCTGCCGGACAGCCAAGGGAAGAGGTCTAGGGTGAGGGGGCAGGCCAGCACAGACCTATGGCCAAGGAAAACAGTCCATCAAAGGCTGAGGTCTGCGCCGCAAGACCCCCTCCCCCGGCCTTAGTCCGTTTCGCGACCCAAGGCCGGAGGAGGAGAGAGCAGCAACTCAGCCTAAGCGGCGCGAGCCATCTCCCGTAGAACGTAATGTAGGATGCCGCCGTTACGGTAGTACTCCACCTCATCCGCCGTATCGACCCGGCAGAACACCGGCACCTCGTCCACCTGACCGCCGTCGCGATGGATCAGCATACGCAGATCCATCCCGGCGCGCAGCTCCTCCAGCCCCAGGATGTCGATGGTCTCGCTGCCCGTCAGCCCCAGCGAATGCCGGGTTGCACCGTCCTTGAACTGCAGCGGCAGCACGCCCATGCCGACCAGGTTGCTGCGATGAATGCGCTCGAAGCTTTCGACCACCACGGCCTTAATGCCCAGCAGCGCCGTACCCTTGGCCGCCCAGTCGCGCGACGACCCCATGCCGTACTCCTTGCCGCCGAACACCACCAGCGGCACCCCGGCCTTCTTGTAGCGCTCGGCCGCGTCATAGATCGGCATCTGCTCGCCGCCGGGCTGGTAGCGGGTCCAGCCGCCCTCGACGCCGGCGACCATCTCGTTCTTGATGCGGATGTTGGCGAAGGTGCCGCGCATCATGATCTCGTGGTTGCCGCGGCGGGAGCCGTAGGAGTTGAAGTCCCGCTGCATTACCTGCCGCTCGCCCAGGAACTCGCCGGCCGGGGACGCCTTCTTGATGTTCCCTGCCGGGCTGATGTGGTCGGTGGTGATGTTGTCGCCGAACATCGCCAGGATGCGGGCGCCGACAATGTCCGTCACAGCGCCGGGCGTCATGGTCATCCCGTCGAAGTACGGCGGGTTCTGCACGTAGGTGCTGGCATCGTTCCAGCGGTAGGTCTGGCTGCTGGCGTCCACCTCGATGGCCTGCCACTCCTTGGTGCCCTGGAAGATTTCGCCATACCGCTTGATATACTGCTCCCGGCCCAGACTGGCGCGCACGACGGTCCGGATCTCGGCGTTGCTGGGCCATACGTCGCGCAGATAGACCGGCTGGCCGTCGCTGCCGATGCCGAGCGGCGCCGTCGTGATGTCCTCGTTCATCGTGCCAAGGATCGCATACGCCACCACCAGCGGCGGGCTGGCCAAGTAGTTGGCCCGCACGTTCGGATGCACCCGCCCCTCGAAGTTGCGGTTGCCCGACAGCACCGACGCCGCGACCAGCTTGTTGGCCTCGATGGCTTCCGCCACCGCATCGTCCAGCGGCCCGGAGTTGCCGATGCAGGTCGTGCAGCCGTAGCCGACGAGTTGGAAACCCATTCCATCCAGGTCCTCGGTCAGCCCGGCCTTGTCCAGGTACTCCGTCACCACCTGGCTGCCCGGCGCCAGCGAGGTCTTCACCCAGGGCTTCGGGTGCAGGCCTTTCGCCAGGGCATTGCGCGCCAGCAATCCGGCGGCCACCATGACGTAGGGGTTGCTGGTGTTGGTGCAGCTCGTGATGGCCGCGATCACGATGTCGCCATGGGTGATCTCGTAGCCCTTGCCGGCCACCTTGACGCGCTTCTCCGCGTCGATGGCCGGGACGCCCAGGCCCTTGGTCAGGTCGGAGCGGAATGAAGCCGAGGCGTCCTTCAGCAGCACCCGGTCCTGCGGGCGCTTCGGACCCGCGATGCTCGGCAGCACCATGGACAGGTCCAGCTCGACGATGTCGGTGTACACCGCATCCGGCGTGCCGGCCTCCACCCACAGGCCCTGCGCCTTGGCGTAGGCCTCAACGAGCGCGATGCGGCTCTCGTCGCGGCCGGTCAGGCGCAGGTAGCGCAGCGTGACGGCGTCGATCGGGAAAATGCCGCAGGTCGCGCCGTACTCGGGCGCCATGTTGGCGATGGTCAGCCGCGTGCTGACCGACAGGTCTGCCAGCCCGAGGCCGAAGAACTCGACGAACTTGCCGACCACGCCCTTCTTGCGCAGCATCTGCGTGACCTGCAGCGCGAGGTCCGTGGCGGTGCTGCCCTCCGGCAGCGCACCCGTCAGGCGGAAGCCGATCACGTCGGGGATCAGCATGGCGATGGGCTGGCCGAGCAGCGCCGCCTCCGCCTCGATCCCGCCGACGCCCCAGCCCAGCACGCCGATGCCGTTGGCCATGGTGGTGTGGCTGTCGGTGCCGAACAGGGTGTCGGGGTAGGCGACGGTCTTGCCCTCGATCTCGGCGGTCCAGATGGTCTGCGCCAGGAACTCGCAGTTGACCTGGTGGCAGATGCCGGCACCGGGCGGGACGACGCGGAAGTTCTGGAACGCAGTCTGGCCCCAGCGCAGGAAGCTGTAGCGCTCGCCGTTGCGGCTGAACTCGGCGTCCATGTTCTTGTGCAGGCTGTCGGTGGTGCCGCTGTAATCGACCATCACGGAGTGGTCAATCACCAGGTCCACCTGGATCAGCGGGTTCACCTGGCCGGGCTGGCCGCCGAGCTTGATGATACCATCGCGCATGGCGGCGAGGTCCACGACGCCGGGAACGCCGGTAAAGTCCTGCATGAGGATGCGGGCGGGGCGGAACGGCACCTCGCGGGTGCTGCGGCCCTCGCGGGCCCACTCGGCGATGGCACGGGCGTCGTCGATAGTGTAGCTGGCGCCGTTCTCGAAGCGCAGGACGTTCTCGAGCAGGATTTTCAGGCTGACGGGCAGGCGGTCAGTCGGCTCGCCGAGGGCCTTGGCGGCTTCAGGGATGGAGAAGTAGTCGTAGCTGCGGCCCGCGGCCTCCAACGTACGGCGGGTGTTGAGGGTGTCCTGCCCGATCATCTTCATGGCGCGTGCCTTTGCTGCTGGGCCGCGCCCATCATCGGCGGCAGCGGCCTCGGTCCTATATCGTGATTGCGGCGGCGTTAAACCATGCCGGGGCGACTGCCGTCCACATGCGGGACGGCGTCGAGACGGTGGCATGCAAGAATTTTACCATGTGAACGGCTGGCGGCGGCCGCTCGACTCCATCCGGCGCTGAACACGCGCTCAAGGGTTGACCGGGCTGATGCCCAGCCGGATCACCATGAGCGTTCAGCCACCGCGTCGCAGCCCCGGATACCGGTCTCGGTAGTGACCCCAGCATTGCGCGAGGTCGGGATCGCTACGAGAGGTCGGGCAAGATAACGGTTGCCGTGCCATGATCGTGCCATAACTTGACGCGAGATGCAGCGCTTGGAGCGCGGTCGGCGTAAGGTCCGCGAACGAACAAGGGACTTAGACCATGGCCTCCTTCTCCACGATCTATGCATTCGGCGACAGCTTGTCGGATGCGGGCAACGACTCGCTGGCGACCTCGCTGACCGGGACGACCCCGATCAGCCCGCCCTACTACTCGCAGTCGTATGGCCTCGTGTCGGCCAACACGTTCAGCAACGGGCCGACCTGGGCTATGGACCTTTCGCTCGCGCTGGGGCTCGGGACGCTCTCGCCGAGCCTTACCGGCGGCAACGACTTCGCCTATGGCGGGGCGGAGACCGGCTCGACGCCGCAGAGCCCAGGAGGCGTCGTGCTGGCGGCGACATCCCTACCGTCGCAGATCGTGCAGTTCGAGGCCGGGGTGTCGCGGTCGCAGGCGTCGGGGGCGTTGTTCACGCTGTCGATCGGCGCCAACGACCTCCTCGACATCCTGAGCCAGCCGGCCTTGACGGCGGCGCAGCAGGCCGCGGACGTCGCGGCGGCCGTCGCCAACGAGATCGGCTTTATCGGGCGCCTGGCCAGCGATGGCGCGAAGACCCTGCTAGTGCTCGACGTGCCCGACCTCGGCAAGACGCCGACCGTGCTGCGGGGGGCCGCGAACGGGAGCAACACGCCGTCGGCGGCGCTCGACGCGCTCGCGTCCAACCTGTCCGCGCAGTACAACGCGGCGCTCAGGAGCCAACTGCCTGGGGTTGCCGGCATCAGCGCGACGGTGGTGGACGCCTACCAGCTCATCGACAGCGCCGTCGCCAACCCGGCGGCATACGGGGTCAGCAACGTGACTACGCCGGTTTGGAGCGGGACCTACAGCGACGCCCGCAGCGGGACGCTGTCGAGCACGAACATCCTGACGCAGGACCAGTCCTTGTTCTGGGACAGCCTGCACCCGACCGAGACCGGCCACCAGGGCATCGCGGCGCTGGCGGAGCAGGCGCTCGCGGGCGGCAGCAATCCTGGGACCGAGGTCTCGCAGGCTTACCAGGCGGTGCTGGCGCGGGCGCCGGACGCGCCAGGATTGGCTCTTTGGACGGGCGCGCTTAGCAGCGGCGCCCTGGCGCCGACCGGGTTCAACGACGCCATCGCCAACTCATCGGAGGCGCAGAGCAACGTGGCGCCGATCGTCGATCTCTACACCATCCTAGGCCGCGCGCCAGACCAGGCGGGGCTGCAGTTCTGGGTGCAGCAGCATGAGGCCGGGGCGCCGTTGAGCGGGATCGCCACTGGTTTCCTGGCATCGTCCGAGGGGCAGCGGATCTACGGCTCGCCCGTCGTCGCGAGCGCATCGTCGGATGCAGCATTCGTCAACAAGGCATACCAGGAGGTGCTCGGCCGCTCAGCGGATGCGGGCGGGTTCGCGGCGTGGACGGGCGCGCTGCATGCGAACGTGATCACCCCCGGGGCGGTGCTGGCGGATTTCGTACTGTCGTCCGAGGCGCAGGCGCGCGACGCACCTGTGGCGACGAACTTCCTGGTCGCGGCTGCGAACGGGACGGCGAACTATGGGGGCTCGTTGTTCCCGACGGGTTGACGGGGGTCCTGGTCGGCACAGGGTTGGGCTGTGTTGCCGTACCCCGCTGCTGCCCCAGGCGATCTGGCCGGACCGACCTGGCCTCCTGATGCATGCAAGCAGAAGGGCTGGCGCCCGGCGGACGGATCAGCCTCGGCCTTGCCAGGACATCAAGCCAGCTCTGGGGCGGATCGTGTGGGAGCCGGGCGATGCCGTCCATGGCGGCGCGACAGCGCCTCGGCTGTGTGATCCCGAGGCCGACGATGATATGCACCGGTCCATCATGGATGATTATTGGACTCCCGCGCCTCTCGTGGGCTGGCTTTGGGGCTGGCCCCGGCCAAGCTGTTCCGCAGACGCCGCTTGAGGGTCGTGCCATCCGCCCGCCCGGACCTGCCCGGCCTGCACCGGGGCGCAGGGCTGCAAGCGCAGGACATCAGCGCGTTCCGTGGCGAGCGCCTGGTCCTGCGCGGCGTATCGTTCACGGTGCCGCCCGGCGGGGCGCTGCTGCTGCTGGGCGCGAACGGCTCGGGCAAGAGCACCCTATTGCGCGTGCTGGCCGGATTGAAGCGGCCGGACGCCGGGCGGGTGCTATGGCAAGATGAGGACGCCGACCCGCTGCCGGTCGCCTACCTCGGCCACCAGGACGCCGTGAAGCCCGGCCTGACCGCGCTGGAGAACCTTGCCTTCGCTGCCGGCACCGGCCGCGGCAACCCGGGGGATGCCCTGGCGGCGCTGGACTTGGCGGCGCTGGCCGACCTGCCGGCGCGGCTGCTGTCGGCCGGGCAGAAGCGGCGGCTGGCGCTGGCCCGGCTGGTCCTGTCCCCTGCCGCCATCTGGCTGCTGGACGAGCCGACGCTGGGTCTGGACACCGCCGCGGTGGACCGGTTAGGCGGGCTGCTGGCGGCGCACCGGGCCGGGGGCGGCGTGGTCGTCACCGCCACGCACCTGCCGCTGCCGCTGCCAGACGCGGCGGAGTTGCGGCTCTGACGGCAGGGTGGGCGCTGCTGCGGCGGGAGATGCGGCTGTCGCTGCGGCATGGGGCGGACACCTTGGCGGCGGTGCTGTTCTTCGTGTTGGCCGGCGCCCTGTTCCCCCTCGCGATTGGCCCGGCGCCGGAGACCCTGGGGCGGATCGCGCCGGGCATCGTTTGGGTGTGCGCGTTGCTGGCGGCGCTGCTGCCGCTGGACCGGCTGTTCGGCGCGGACTTCGAGGACGGGTCGTTGGACCAACTGCTGCTGGGCGGGTTGTCGGCGGGCGCGGTGGCGGCGGTGAAAGCGTTGGCGCATTGGTTGGGCACCGGACTGCCGTTGCTGCTGGCGGCGGGGCCGTTGGCGGTGATGCTGCAACTGGACCCGGGGGCGGTGCCGGTGCTGCTGGCCGGGCTGCTGCCGGGCACCTTGGCGCTGTCGCTGCTGGGGACGCTGGGTGCGGCAGTGGTGCTGGGCGCGCGGCGGGGCGGGGTGCTGCTGCCGTTGCTGGTGCTGCCGCTGGCGATGCCGGTGCTGATCTTTGGCGCGGCGGCGGTGGAGGCGGTAGGGTCCGGCCTGACGCCGCGGCCGCATCTGCTGCTGCTGGCGGCTGTGCTGGCCGGGGCGCTGCCGCTGTGCCCGCTGGCGGCAGGGGCGGCGTTGCGGGGGGCGGTGGAGTGAAGGAGCAGGGCAATGGCTGAAGGACAGCTCTCCCAAAGGGGGATAGGGAGCAGGCTTGGGCGGCCTGGCGCGGCATGACAGCGTCCTACCCGCCCACCGGACCAGTCTGGGCACCCCCCATGGCCCCCGCCGCACCGCGCGGCCTGTGCACCGACTGCGGCCTGTCCCGCACCGCGCAGCCCGGCCAGTGCGGCGCCGCCTGCCAGTTCATCGCGCCGGACTATCCCGGCCTGGAAACCCGCGTCCACGGCCGCCCGCGCGACCCGGCCCGCCCGGACGAGCTGCACTTCGGCCCGTTCCGCCGGATGCTGCGCGCCTCCCTGCACGCGCCGAGGAACGGCGCGCAGTGGACCGGCATCACCACCCGCATAGCCGAGCGCCTGCTGGAGACCGGCGCCATCGACGCCGTGCTGACCATGGCCCCCGATCCCGCCGACCGCTGGCGCCCCATCCCGGTGCTGGTGACGGAGGCCTCCGGCATGGCCGAGTGCCGCGGCATGCGGATGGGCTACGCCCCGTTGCTGGCCCTGCTGGAGCCGGCCCGTGCCCGCGGCTACCGGCGTGTGGCGGTCATCGGCATTCCCTGCCAAGTCCATGCCCTGCGCGCCATCGAGCACACGCTGGGCTTCGAGCGGCTGTTCGTCATCGGCACGCCGTGTTCGGACAACACCACCACCGAACGCTTCCACGAGTTCCTGGCCCTGCTGGCGGAGGACCCGGGCACGATCACCTACCTGGAGTTCCGGGCGGACTACCGCGTGGAGCTGCGGTTCACCGACGGCCGGGTGCGGCTGGTCCCGTTCCTGCAACTGCCGATCAGCAAGCTGGCCCCGGACTTCTTCCCGCTGACCTGCCGCACCTGCGTCGATTACACCAACGTGCTGGCCGACTTGACCGTAGGCTACATGGGCGGCCAGGGCGAGCAGTGGCTGCTGGTCCGCAACGAACGCGGCGAGGAGCTGCTGGCTGCGCTGGGCGACGAGATCCGCACCGCAGCCCCCGGCAGCGCCGGCAAGCGAGCCGGGGCGGTGCGCGGCTTCATCGCCAACGTGGCGCGGGCGGCGGGCGGGCTGCCGCTGCGCTCCATGCCGGATTGGCTGCGGCTGGTCGTCGGCTGGCTGATGCCCCGGATCGGGCCGCGCGGGCTGGAGTTCGCGCGCACCCGGGTGGAGATGAAGGCCGCTGAAACCGTGCTGCACCTGCGCCGCCAGCACCCGCGGCGGCTGCGGACGATGGTGCCGGGGCATATCTGGGCGTTGCTGGCGCCGTACGGCCTGGCGCCGCAGCCGGACGAGCTGCCGCACCAGGAACGATCCGCGGCGCCGGGCGTAGAAGCGCCGTAGCGCGCAGGAGGTCCCGCGATGGAAGACGACGACCTGCAGAAGGCCCCGGACGTTGCGGGCCGGCGCGGTGGGCTTGGCCGGGCAGGCACGCTGGGACTGGCGCTCGGCGGTGCTGTGGCGCTCGGCGTGGCAGGGTGGGCGCTCAGCCGCAATCTGGCCGCGCCAGCCAACACCGTGCAGGCGGGCCCCATCGCGCAGACAGGCTCTGCTATCCAGACAGGCCCGGTGCCGGAGCCGACCCAAGCTGGCGCGCCCGGCGACGCAGCCAAGGCGTCCATCGCTCGCGTGCTGGATCAGACGGAGAGCGTCTGGTCCGTCGAGCTGCCCAAACAGACCGGCAAGGCCTATGAAAAACCCACGCTGGTGTTGTTCACCGGCCGGGCACAATCCGGCTGCGGCACGGCGCAGGCCGCCAGTGGGCCGTTCTACTGCCCGCAGGACCGCAAGCTCTACCTCGACACCGCGTTCTTCGCCGAGATGCAGCGGCGATACAGCGGCACCGGTGACTCCCCGTTTGCCTATGTGATCGCGCACGAGATCGGGCACCATATCCAGACCTTGCTGGGTTTGCCGCAGGTGCAGCCTGCAGCCGGCACGGCGGCGGCGAACGAGCTGCCGCTGCGCCGGGAGCTGATGGCCGACTGCCTGGCCGGCGTTTGGGGCAACCGCATGGCCGCACACCAGGCCGCCATCAACATGCCCGACATGCGCCAGGCCGCCCGCACCGCCACCAGCATCGGCGCCGACAGCACCAAGGCCGACAGCACAAAGCCTGGGGCCGCCCCGGAGGCCGCACGAGCGCCCATGCTGGACAGCTTCGCCCTCGGCACGGCGGAGCAGCGGACGCGGTGGCTGTCGGTGGGGATGCGGGAGGGCACGGTCGAGGGCTGCAACACCCTTGAGGGGCCGATCTAGCGGGATGGCTACCCTGGCCCGTCTTCGGCGGCCGGGATCTCCATGTCGGCGTAAGCTCAGCCAACGGGGTCATGGTCCCGACCCCGGGCATCTGCAGGGCAGCGCCGCCGCTGGTGACCAGTTCCGTCACCCAGTCCTCGCCCTTGCGGGTGAACATCATGGCGCCGGCCCGCCGCTGTTGCAGGGTGATGGTTGGCCAGCCTGCCAACCTTGTCGCCGTGATGCCGGCCCTGCCATGTGTTGCAAGAACACTCGGGGGCGGCATGGCGGCAGGCAGCGAGGTCGGGGCGGACGGGATGCGGGTGGCGCTGGTGGTGCTGGGCGCCGCCGCGGTGGTGATCCCGCTGTTCCACCGGCTGCGGATCAGCGCGGTGCTGGGCTTCATGCTGGTCGGCATGGCGGTCGGCCCGTCCGGGCTGGGGGCGCTGGCCGGGAGGGCGCCGGCGCTGGCGTGGGTCACCATCGGGGACCGCAGCCAGATCGCGCCGCTGGCGGACCTCGGCGTGGTGCTGCTGCTGTTCATGATCGGGCTGGAGCTGTCGTGGGAGCGGATGGGGACCATGCGCCGCCTGGTGTTCGGCCTGGGGGCGCTGCAACTGGCCGGCTGCACGCTGGCGGTCGCGGGCGGGGCGGTGCTGCTGGGCGTGCGGCCGGCCGCGGCCGGGGTGGTGGCGCTGGCGCTGGCGATGTCGTCCACCGCCGTCGTGGCGCAGGTGCTGGCGGAGGAGCGGCGGATGGCCGGGCAGGTCGGGCGCGTCAGCTTCGCCGTGCTGCTGTTCCAGGACCTGATGCTGGTGCCGGTGCTGTTCGGGCTGGGGGCGGCGGGGGACACGGGCTGGGCCGGGTTCGGGCTGGCGGTGGCGAAGGCCGTGGGCGCGGTGGCCGCCATCGTCGGGGGCGGGCGGCTGGCGCTGCGCCCCCTGTTCCGCGGCGTGGCCCGCACCGGCAGCCCCGAGCTGTTCATGGCGGCCTGCCTGCTGGTGGTGCTGGGCACCGGGCTGGCGGCAGCGGCGGCCGGGCTGGGCATGGCGCTGGGAGCGCTGATCGCCGGGCTGCTGCTGGCCGAGACCGAGTACCGGCGGCAGATCGAGGTCACGGTCGATCCGTTCAAGGGCCTGCTGCTGGGGGTGTTCCTGATCAGCATCGGCATGAGCCTGGACTTGGCCCGCATCGCGCACCAACCGCTGCAGGTGCTGGGCGCGGCGGCGGGGCTGGTGGCGGTGAAGGCGGCGGTGACGGCGGGGCTGGCCCGGGGGTTCGGCGTGCGCTGGCGGGTGGGCGGACCGGCCGGGCTGCTGCTGGGGCCGGGGGGCGAGTTCAGCTTCGTCATCCTCGGGCTGGGGCAGGCGTCGGGGTTGGTCGATGCCGGGCTGGCGGGGTTCGCCTTCATCCTGGCGGCGCTGACGATGGCGGCGATCCCGCTGCTGTCGAAGCTGGGCACCCTGCTGGCCGGCCGGCGCCCGGTGAAGGTCCGGGCCGACCTGCTGCTGCCCGACATGAGCGGGCATGGGCCGCCGCGGGTCATCATCGCCGGGTTCGGCCGGGTCGGGCGCACGGTGGCGTCGCTGCTGGACGCGCATGCCCTGCCCTGGGTCGCCATCGATACCGACGCCGACCGGGTGGCGGCTGCGCGCGGGCCGGGCCGGGCGGTGTACTACGGCGACATCACCCGGCCCGAGCTGCTGGCCCGCGTCGGCCTGGCGGACGCCCGCGCGCTGGTGGTGACCATCGACGACCGCGCCCGCGCCGACGCCCTGGTGGGGACCGCCCGTGCCGCGCGGCCGGACCTGCTGATCGTCGCCCGCGCCCGCGACGGGCGTCATGCCGCGCGGCTGTATGGGCTGGGCGCGTCGGATGCCGTGCCGGAGACCATCGAGGCCAGCCTGCAACTGTCCGAGGCGGTGCTGGTGGACCTTGGCATCCCCATGGGTCCTGTCATCGTATCCATCCACGAGCGCCGGGCGGCGCTGCAGGAGGAGATCAAGGCCATGGCGCCACACGCCACCATCGTCCCGCGCGGCCGGGTGCGGCTGCGGGCCAAGCGGTAGCCGGGCCTGGAGATCAACGACGATGTGCGAGCTGCTGGGCATGAGCGCCAATGTGCCGACCGACATCTGCTTCAGCTTTGCCGGGCTGGTGCCGCGCGGCGGCGGCACTGCGCCTCATGCGGATGGGTGGGGCATCACCTTCTATGAGGGCCGCGGCTGCCGCGCCTTCCATGAACCGACGCCCAGCGCGCAGTCGGAGATCGCCCGGTTCCTGATCGGCCATCCCATCCGCAGCCGGGTGGTGATCAGCCATATCCGCCGGGCCAACCGCGGCGGCGTGGCGCTGGAGAACACGCACCCGTTCACCCGCGAGCTGTGGGGCCGCGCCTGGACGTTCGCCCATAACGGGCAGTTGCGCGGCGTCAAGCGTTGGCCGCTGGGCGTCCATCACCCGATCGGCACCACGGACAGCGAGCACGCCTTCTGCTGGATGCTGGAGCAGTTGCGCGCCCGCTGGCCGGCGCCGCCGTCGGATGCCTCTCTGGCCGCGCACGTCGCCGCGCTGGCCCGGCAGTTGGCGGCGCTCGGCGTGCTCAATATGCTCATGAGCGACGGGCGGCAGTTGTTCTGCTTCTGCGGCACCAAGCTCTACCCCGTTCACGTCAGGATCCGAAAATCCTCCGGTGAGATGATCCGGAAGTTATCCGTTACGGCATCGCAGAACACGTGCCAGTTTCTGGGCACCTCCTCGCGCAGGAACGCCAGGATCGCG